>Ga0070739_10000381_pt1 | contig 87867 bp, 64 predicted proteins | sample Coa_R1_7_FD_66445 | JGI IMG/M metagenome (GOLD analysis project Ga0070739, IMG submission 66445) | Surface soil microbial communities from Centralia Pennsylvania, which are recovering from an underground coalmine fire - Coalmine... | ecosystem: Environmental > Terrestrial > Soil > Unclassified ...
CCATAGCCCTCCGACTGCTTGTAGGCATGCGGTTTCAGGTTCTATTTCACTCCCCTCGCAGGGGTTCTTTTCACCTTTCCCTCACGGTACTGGTGCACTATCGGTCGCCAGCGAGTATTTAGCCTTGGAGGGTGGTCCCCCCGGATTCCCACGGGATTCCTCGTGTCCCGTGGTACTCAGGAACCCGCTTCGGGTCCGGCAGGCTTTCGGCTACGCGGCTGTCACGCTCTATGGCCCAGCTTTCCAGCTGGTTCGCCTAGCCTCCGGATTGGTAACCCTACTTGGTGCGGGCCCTACAACCCCGCGGTCCGCTGGACCGCGGTTTGGGCTGTTCCGGTTTCGCTCGCCGCTACTCCCGGAATCTCGGTTGATTTCTTTTCCTCCGGGTACTGAGATGGTTCACTTCCCCGGGTTCGCTCGTACCCGCCTATGGATTCAGCGGGCCGTGTCCGGTGTTCCCACCGGACGGGTTTCCCCATTCGGAGATCCCCGGATCAACGCCTGCTTGCGGCTCCCCGAGGCTTATCGCAGCTTGCCACGTCCTTCGTCGCCTGCTGGCGCCAGGGCATCCACCGCACGCCCTTAGTAGCTTGACCATAAAACTTACCCGGCGCGTCGCCGCGCGCGGATAAGCCGGTCTCGATCCACAGAACGCCCGGCTGCGGCTTTCTGTGGCCCAGAGATTCGCCTCTGTTGTCAAAGAACCGCTGGCCTCGCTCCCGGCGAGGCGTGAGACAAAAAACCCGGCGTCGAGCGCCGGGCGTTCCAGTCACCGCTGACTGGAAGGCTCGAAGCTCGACGATGAACTATCCGGTATTCGTAAGGGCCCTCAGGATTGCGGTTGCCTGGCCCACGCGCCGGGTGTGGGCATCAGGACCATCGGGCAGTATAGCACAACCCGGTGGGCCGTCAAGTCCGCGAACGATGCTGCCAGTGGCGCCGTACTCTGCTCAGGGTTCAAGCGGCGGCGTCAGCGCGTTTGACCCCGCTCGAGCTAATCGAAGCGGCAGCAGAATCGTTTTCAGGCCGGCGTGCGGAGCTGGTCGCTCACCGATGGCGCCGGTGGCGGCGCAGGTTCTTGTCGCGGCGCAGATCGTTCTGCAGGCGGCGATAGGCCTGCTGGTCGCGGCGCAGTTGCTGCCGGTCGGCGCGGGCCTGCGGGCTGTTCTTTCCGTACTGACGGACATCGGCCGCCAGTCGCTGCCGATCCTGCTGGATCTGCTGGCGCAGTGCGCGCAACTGCTGCCGGTCCTGCTGCAGGTCCTGCCGCGATCCTTCCGGAGCCTCCTGCGACTCGACTCCATTCTGTGGCCTGCCCTGCTGTGCCGACACCGGCAGCGGAGCGGCGAGGGCCATGGCTCCGGCCAGGCTCAAGATCATCCATCGTGCTCGCATGATTTGCCTCCTGCTGAAGAAACACGCCCGGGGAAGAAAAGTTCTGCTGCAGGGGCGTCAGTTGGTGAGCTGCACGTTGAGGCTGGTTGCACGTGCCGCCTGCTCCAGCGCCGCCCAGGCCTGGTGGGCCGGGTGAGTGGCGTAGCGCTCGGCGGCGGCACGATCGGCGAACTCGATGGCAAAAGCGGCGTTGTAGTCGAGCGAGCCGATGTGCACCGGCGTGAGCCAGATGTTGCGGATTCCCGGGATGCGCGCGGCCATCTGCTGGACGCCGTCGAGCACGGCCCGGCGCTGCTCGGCCGTCGTTCCGGGTTTCCATTTCAGCACCACCACGTGCAGGACCGTCTTCGGGCGGCCGTAGCGAGCGGCAGCCAGCAGGTAGCCGCTACCCCAGATCAAGAGCGCCGCCAGCGCGACGATCTCGACGCGGAGCCTCACATGCATGGGTTCCTCCTTTCGCTCAACGAAGATGGGCGGCGAGCCCGCCGGGCGCTGCGCAGGCCAATCAGCCCCAACTGCCGCCCGGCGCGGGCTCCTTCATGGCGGTAGCTGAACAGCCAGTCGGCGTTGCAGGCCGTGCAGAGCCCGCAGTCGAAAATCTGGGCTTCGGGGATACCGGCCTCCCGCAGTTGCGCCCGGTTGGCTGCCGGCAGATTCAGCCGCACGCGGCGCGGGCGTTCGTGGCCGGGCGGGTCGTGCAGCAACCACTGCAGGGGCAGAGGTTCATAGCCGGTGGCGAGTTGCTCGAAGGGCCCTTCAAACCACGCAGCCGCTTCGGCAAACTGTGCCGCAAAGGCCTGCGCCACTTCGGCTCCCACCTCGTAGCAGCAGACGCCGATGCTCGGACCGATGGCCGCCACCAGATCGCCCGGGGCGCTGCCGTAGAGCATGCGCAGATCGCCCACGGTTTTCTGGGCGATCCGGGCCAGGGTGCCCCGCCAGCCCGCATGCACCGCGGCGACCACGCGGCGCCGGCGATCGGCGATCAGCACCGGAACGCAGTCGGCGGTGAGCACGCCCAAAAGCAGGCCGGGTCGGTCCGTAATGGCTGCATCGCCGCGCAGCGGCTGGGGCGCCGGCCGGTCCACCCGCCGCACCAGCGCCGAGTGGATCTGCTCGAGCAGGATTAGGGAAAAATCGCCGGCTCCCAGCGCTTCGAGCACCAGGCGCTGGTTGCGGGCGACTGCGTCGGCAGAATCCCAGCTCACCGGTGCCAGATTGCAGACAGGCCTGCCATCGAGCCGGCTGTAGCCGCCGGGGCGGGTCGTAAATCCGTGTACGAGCCAGTCGAGTTCGGTCAGGGCCGTGGCCTGCAGAAGGTAGCAGCCGCGGTGTTGGTGCCACTGCCAGCCGCGGGCAGGCCGGGGCGGGCGAAGGCGCGAAGCGGGTGCGGAGGCCAGGCTCACCTTCGGAAGAGGTCCGCAGAGTTTCGCGGAACCCCTAGTATAATCGGCTGCGGTGGCCGGCCGAAAACGCCTCCATGATCGTCGGAATCGGTGTGGACATTGCTGAAATTGCGCGCCTGGAGCAGGCGATCCGCCGCCATGGCCCGGCGTTCCTGCGCCGCGTGTTCACGCCCGGCGAGGTCCGCTACTGCGAGGCACACCGGGAGAAGTATGCACGCTATGCAGCACGCTTCGCCGCCAAGGAAGCGGCCATGAAGGCGCTCGGAACCGGCTGGCGTGGCGGCGTGCGCTGGGTGGACCTGGAGGTGGTCAATCAACCGGGCGGACGGCCAACGCTCGAACTGCACGGCCGGTGCCGCGAGCTGGCCCAGGCCCTGGGCGTTCGCTATGTGCACCTGACGCTCTCGCATGATCGCGACCTGGCCGTCGCGCAGGTGGTGCTGGAGCGTTAGGAAGTTTCCGTGCCGGCGAGGATCCGGCCGCGCAGGAATTTCCCTTCTTCTGCCTCGAGACGCACCTGGATCCACTGATTGGGGGGCACCGGATCGGGAACCAGCACGCGGAGGTAGTTGCCGGTCAGGGCCTCGGTGCAATCCCCAACCTTGCGGGGGAGCGTGAGAGCGCGTTCGCAGCGGCCCAGATTGCGGCGGCGGAAGGCCGCGGATTTCTCCTCACCCAGACGGCGCAGTTCGCGTGCGCGCCGGCGCACCACGCTGGCCGGCAGCGCATCCGGACGCATCGCTGCGGGGGTTCCGGGCCGCGGCGAATAGGGAAACACGTGGAGATAGGCCAGCGGCAGGCTGGCAATGAACGCCAGCGTGGCCTGGTGGTCTTCTTCGGTTTCGCCGGGGAAGCCCGCGATGACGTCGGCGCCGATGGCTGCCTCCGGCATCTGCTCGAGAACCAGCTCAACGCGGCGCCGGTAATGCGCGGTGCGATACCAGCGGTGCATGGCGGCCAGCACGCGATCGGAGCCCGATTGCAGAGGGATGTGGAAGTGGCGCGCGATGCGGTCGCTCGAAGCGATCAGCCGGACCAGGTCCGCAGTGATCTGGATGGGTTCGAGCGAGCTCAGGCGCAGGCGTTCGACGGCGGTTTCCGCCAGCAGGCGGTCGAGCAGCTCCGCCAGCGTGGTGCGGGGCACCAGGTCGCGACCGTAGCGGCCCAGATTGATTCCGCTCAGGACGATTTCGCGCGCGCCCGCGGCGACCAGCTGCCGCACCTCGGCCACCACCTGAGCCGGCGGCAGGCTGCGGCTGCGGCCGCGGACCTGCGGAATGACGCAGAAGGCGCAGCGGTAGTTGCAGCCGTCCTGGATTTTCAGCGTGGGCCGCGTGCGGTCACCCGGTGCGGCCCCGGCCACCAGTGGAGGCGGCTCGGCGAGGATATCCCCGACCAGTACCCGGCCCGTCGGCCCGCCTGGCATCGCCAGCCGGTGCAGGGGCACGAAGGCCCCGGTTGATGCCGTCTCCAGCAGATCGGGAATGCAGAGCCGGTGCGTGTTGCCGATTACCCAGCTCACCCCCTCCAGCGCAGCCAGTTCTTCCGGGGCCCGCTGGGCGTAGCAGCCGGTGACGATGATCCGGGCGCGCGGATTCAGGCGATGCAGGGCGCGAATGGCCTGCCGCGCCTGTGCATCGGCTTCGCGCGTCACCGTGCAGGTGTTGACGACGATGACATCGGCGCCTTCCGCCTGGCCGGCACGGTAGCCGCGCGCGCACAGCGAGGCCGCCATGGCAGCCGTATCGGCCTGCGTGGCGCGACAGCCAAAGGTTTCGATGTAAAAGGTGCCCATCGGCCGGCAACTGCGCTGGATTATAGCAACCGAAAGTCCGGCCGATCGGGCGTGCAGGTCTAGAGGCGGATGTGCTCGCTGCGGATGATGTCGTAGGTGTCGATCATCGCGGCCACCCCGACCAGTCCCGAGCCGTTGCCGCCGGGACGGCGGTCGACGCGCACGACCCGCCCGCGGGCCACCAGGAACGAGCCCGGATGATCGAGGCCGGCGCGTGCCAGCGAGACCGTCAGGTCAATGCGGCAGCCGGGGACGAAAACATCCTCGGCGAGAAAATAGACGCCGCGCGAGGAGAGATCTCGCGTCCGCCCTTCGACGGCACGGCCGATGTCGGCGCGGCGCACCGTCAGCGGCAGCGAGAGGTCATAGCGGCGGTACATGCGCCGGTCCTGCCGGGCGACGCTGGCTGCACGCGCAGGCGTGGAGACGACCTCGAGTTGACGGGTGGCCATGGCTTACCTCCCTAGAGCTGTGGCAGCGGCGGCACGTGACTGCGGTCCGGGATCGAGCCCGTACCGGCGCATCTTCTGCAGCAGAGCCTTGTAGCTGATCCCCAGCAGGGCGGCCGCCTGCTTGCGGCACCAGCGCGTCCGCTCGAGCGCTTCGATGATGGCTTCGCGCTCGATCACCTGGCGGCGGCGCCGCAGGTGCAGCCCGGCGTCCGCGGCGTCGCCCTCGACCGGCGCCGCAGCGGCATCGGCGCGACGCGTCCGCACCAGCTCCTGAAAACTCTCCAGAGGGTCGCCCAGAATCACATAGCGCTTGACGAAGTTCTCGAGCTCGCGCAGATTGCCCGGCCAGTCGTAGGCCAGCGCGGCCTGCACCAGATAGTGCGGCAGGGGCGGGGCAGGCCGGCTGTACTTGCGGCCGTACAGCTCGCGGAAATGCGCCAGCAACAGGGGAATGTCCTCGCGCCGCGCCCGCAGCGGCGGCACCTGCAGACAGAAGACGCTCACGCGGTAGTAGAGGTCGCTGCGCAGGCGTCCCGCTGCCAGGGCTTCTTCGACGGGTGTGTTGGTGGCCGCAATGACGCGGACGTCCACCTGCACGGGGCTGCGGCCTCCCAGCCGGCTGAACTGTCCGTCCTGGAGCACGTGCAGGAGCTTGGCCTGCAGGTGCGGCGGCATCTCGGCAATTTCGTCGAGGAAGATGGTGCCGCGGTGGGCGAGTTCGAACTTGCCCGGCTTGGGCCGCAGGGCGCCCGTGAACGCTCCCTGCTCGTAGCCGAACAGCTCCGATTCCAGCAGCTCACCCGGCAGAGCGGCGCAGTTGACCTTCACGAACGGTCCGTGGCTGCGGGCCGAGCGCTGATGGAGCATCCGTGCGAGAATCTCTTTGCCGACGCCGCTTTCCCCGCAGATGAACACCGGCACGTCCACGGGAGCGATCTGGAGGATCTGCCGGCGGAGCTTGAGCATTACCGGATGCGAGGCGACGAACCAGCGGTCTTCATCGAGTGGCTCGCGGCAGATGTCCGGCTCCAGCGGTTCCGGCTCGCTGGCGGGTGAAAGAAGGGCGCGAATGGCCTGATCGGTCAGAGGCCGGAGCACGCAATCGCGCGCGCCCAGATCGAAGGCGCGGCGAAGCCGGTCGGGGTCGGCGTCAGCCGGAGCACAGACGGCCAGAGGCAAATCGGGATCATGCTCGTGCAGTTGCCACAGGGTACGGAGCGCGTCCTCCCGGCTCAGGTCGACCAGCACCAGTTCGGGACGATGCCGCTGGCAGACCTCGAGCAGGGCATCGGGCGAATAAACAGCCTCGATCCCAGAATCGAGCTGCGTGTCCAAAACGCCTGTGGGATCTGCCAGAACCAGGATCCGATGCTGCCGGGGGCCGGTCATGGGGTTGTTTGTGGTCTCAGCGGCTCCCCCGTCGCCCGAGTCGGAGACGAATGGGCAGGGGCTCAAACTCCGGTGCGACGGCCTGAGAGGGAGCCGCTGAGCGACGGGAGAATGCCATGGGGTACATAGAAAGTCAATACACGGCCAGGGACCCCATGTATACAAAGAGTAACTAGGGTCATGAATTGGGCCGACGAAGGGCTCAGAGGCTCGCCTGTCTCGGTCGCCGTTGGGTTTCTTCACGGCTTCAGGCCAGCAACTGACAGCTTGAGAAGACGGGCTGATGCGGAAACGGCCTCGTGGTGCTACGAGTTCCGCCGGAGCCCCTGGAGCCTTTCAGTCGTATCGTTCGTAGTGAATCCGCCGGCGATCCAGCCCGAATTCCGTCTTCAGGATCTGCCGCACGTCGTCCACCATCGCACGCAGCCCGCAGATGTAGGCGTCGAAATCGGCCCGGCCCGAGAACAGCCTGCGGAGGGCATCCTGAACATGCCCGCGCTCACCGGGCCAGTCCTCGGGTGCGCGGCTGAGCACGGGCACGAAGTGGAACCGGGGCACGGTGGCGGCCAGATGCTCGAATTCCTCGCGGTAGAGGATGGTGTGCGGGTAGCGAACGCCGAACAGCAGCCAGCACTCCGGCAGATCAGGCCGGGGTTCGGCCAGCAGGTGCCAGAGCATGGAGCGGATGGGAGCGATCCCCGTTCCGGTGGCGATGAAAACCTGCGGGCGGACCGGCGGCTGCTCGAGCAGGAAAAAGCCATGCGGGCCGGTGAACTCGATTTCGTTCCCCGGCTCGAGATCGCACAGATAGTTGGAGAACAGGCCGCCCGGCACGCGATTCAGGCAGAGGTCGAACTGGCTATCGCCGCGGGGCGGAGAGGCGACCGAGTAGGCCCGCGTGTGCTCCTGACCGTCACGGGCCAGGCTCATCGAGATGAACTGCCCGGGCATGAACTCGAAAGGGCCGCCAGCCGTAACGACCCATTCCAGGTGTTTGGTCGTGTCCGTCAGCGCCCGCACGTGGCGCAGGCGCGCACGGTAACGCCCGGGCTGCGGGAGGTTTCTGGGATTCATGTGAATGCCGCGTCCTGTGTTTTCATTTTAGCCTGTCCGTGCTGTCGCTGCCGGTGCGTTTGTCCGTGCAGGCCGTGCCGGTTATCATAAGCATTCGAGAGACGCATCCTGACAGCGGAGGCCAGCGCCGATGAAGGCAGGCATTCACCCCGACTACCACGAAGTGACCGTGCAGTGTGCCTGCGGTTACTCGTTCAAGACCCGGTCCACGTTCCGCGGCTCGGTCCTCCGCGTCGAGATCTGCTCCAACTGCCATCCGTTCTTCACCGGCAAGCAGAAACTGGTGGACACGGCCGGGCGCGTCGAGCGCTTCCAGCGGAAATATCAGAAGGCGGGTCAGAACTGACCGATTCAGGCCGGCCGGCTGCGGTGTAGAATCGGCAGGCGATGGCGACCTCGCCGGACACCCGGCTGGCGGTGGAGGCGGTGGTTCCGCGGGTCACGCTGCGGAGCTGGTTTGCGCATCCGTTCGATTCGGCCATTGCGGCCGCGCGCACCTGCTATGCCCCGCGGCTGATTCAGCCATCAGAGATTACCGATCGCCAGCGCCGCACGGTCAGTGCGGCCACTTTCTTCAGCGGCCATCACACCGTCTACCAGCACGCCTACTTTGAATTTGGTCTGGAGGACGTGAGCCGGCAGTTCGTCTGGTCGTTCCTCCACGCCCATCCGTTCTACAACTCGGAACAGCAGAGCCAGCGGTTCGTGCGGCTGGATCGCCCGCGCGTGTATGTGCCGGAGCTGGAGGGCCGCTTCGGGCCGGCCGAACGCGCTCTCTACGAAGCGGCCGTGCTGGAGGCCTGGGAGGCCTATCGCCGGCTGGCCGAGTTGCTGCGGCCGCTGGCGCGGGAGATCCTGGCCGACATCTGGCATGCGGATGCGCTGGCGCACCCGCGCAGGATCGAAAAGGTCGAACGGCTGGCCGAGAAGCGGGCGCTCGAGGTTGCACGCTACGTGCTGCCGGTGTGTGCGGCCACCACGCTCGTCCACACGGTTTCCGGGATTGTTTTGCATCGGCTCTGGCGCATGGTCGGGGCCTGCGATACACCCACCGAGGCCCGCAGAGTAGTGGGCGAGATGGTGGCCCGGGTGCGCGAGGTGGACCCGGAATTCTTCGACCGCTTCGGCACCCAGCCACGCGAGCAGTTTCCCGAGTGGACGTGGGGACAGGTGGGCAGCACGGCCGAGGCGTTCGCCTGCGAATTCGACCGCTGGCTGGGGGGACGGCGCTCGCGGCTGGTCGAGGTGCCGCAGGACCTGGCGGGCACGCTGGGCCGTGCGTTTCGCACCGTGCTGGGACTGCCGGCTGCGGCGTGCTCGGACGCCGAGGCCATCGAACGCCTGCTCGATCCCCGACGCAATCCCTACCGGCTCGAGGTGCTCAACGTCGGCGTGCACGCTCCCGCCATGCGGGCGCTCGACCAGGTGCACCTGACCTTTGCCAAGCGCCTCAGCCACACTGCCGACAGTCAGAACCAGCGCCACCGCATGGTGCCGGGTGCGCGACCCCTGCTCACGCTGGCCGATACCCGGCAGCCGGACTATATCGTGCCGGCGCTGGTGGCCCAGTCGCCCCAGGCGCAGGAACTCTTTGTGCGCACCATGGAGCGGCTGTGGGCCGCTAAGAACGAGCTGCTCGACCGCGGCGTGGCTCCCGAATGCGCTCTCTATCTGCTGCCCAACGCGAAGGTGATCCGGCTGGTGGAGTCGGGCAGCCTGCTGCACCTGCTGCACAAGTGGACCATGCGCACCTGCTTCAACGCGCAGGAGGAAATTTACGAGGCCTCGATGGAGGAGCTCGAGCAGGTGCGCGAGCGATTTCCGGAACTTGCGCGCTATGTGGGTCCGCCGTGCTATCTGCGGGCCGGCGTGGCCACGCCGATCTGTACGGAGGGTTCACACTTCTGCGGCGTGCGCGTCTGGGAGAGCTTTCCCCGGGTGCGCCGCCGGCTCTAACCCCGTCCCGCGGGCGCCGGCCCGCGTCCGTCGAGCCAGGCCGCGAGCTGGCGCAAATCGTCCAGCAGCAGGTCGGGGGGCTTTTCGGCCAGGGTCCAGCTTCCGAATCCGTAGCGTACGCCGGCACTCCAGGCACCGGCACGGCGCGCGGTTTCGACGTCGATCGCCGAGTCCCCGACGAGGATGGTTTCCGAAGGACGAGCACCGAACTCTGCCAGCAGTGTCTGCAGCCCCGTCGGGTCGGGTTTTTTCAGATAACCTCCGCCGGCGGCTCCGGGAGCGGGGAAGCTGTCGCCGCCGTAGACGCGCTCGAAGTGGTGCGCCAGGCCCAGTCCGTCGAGGATGGCGCGGGTAAAGCGCAGTGGCTTGTTGGTGAGCACGGCCAGGTGGCGTCCTCCGAGCGCCGCCAGGGCTTCAGGGACGCCAGGATAGGGCACGGTATGGTCGAGCAGGTGTTGTCCGTAGTAGTGGAGAAAAAACTCCATGGCGCGCGCCAGCGTTTCCGGCGCGATCCCTTCGCCGAGTGCCCGCTCCATGAGCTTCTGTACACCCTCGCCGACGTAGCTGACGACGCGGTCGTGCGGCAGCGGTGCCAGACCGATGGCTTCACGCGCCGCATTGACCGCTTCGACCAGATCGCGGGAGGAGTTCACCAGCGTGCCGTCGAGGTCGAAGACGACGACGCGAATCGTTCCCGGCTCGGGAGGCATGCTCGCCGGCTCCTCAGCCGGCCGGACGGCGTTGGCGTCCGGCGCAGCGGTTGCTAGAATCAACGAAGAAGCCCGCAGGGCGCTCGTCCATGGCGGAAATTTTCCCGTTTCGCGCGTATCGCTACAATCCGGAGCGCGTCCCGCTGCAGCAGGTTCTCACGCAGCCCTACGACAAGATAACGCCGGAGATGCAGCAGCGCTACTACGCGGCCCATCCCTGCAACTTCATCCGCGTCGAAAAGGCACTGCCGGAGCCCGGCGATACGGCCGAAGAGAACGTGTACACACGGGCCGCGCGCACGCTCGGGCAGTGGATTGCCGAAGGCATTCTTGCGCAGGACGCCGAGCCCGCCTTTTACCCCTACACGCAGGAGTACGTGGTGCCCGGCACGCGGCAGCGCCGCCTGCGGCGGGGCTTTCTGGGCCTGGGGCGCCTGGAGGATTACTCGGCGCGCGTGGTCTTCCGCCACGAGCGAACGTTTCCCGGGCCCAAGGCGGACCGGCTGGAACTGTTGCGCCACACCCGGACGCAGACGGGCCTGCTGTTCATGCTCTACCGGGATCCGGAGCGACAGACCGATCGCCTGCTGGCCGAAGCGACCGCCGTCGGGCCCGAGGTGGAAGTCACCGACGAATACGGGGTCGTCCACCGGCTCTGGCGACTATCAGACCCCGCCCGCCAGCAACTGCTCCAGCAGGCCCTGGCACCCAGTCCGCTGATCATTGCCGACGGCCATCATCGGTACGAGACGGCGCTGGCCTTTCGCGACGAGCAGCGGCAGCGGGCGGGCCGGCTGGACCCGTCGGCTCCCTACGAGAAGGCGCTGATGGCGTTTTTCAACCTCTACGGGGAAGGCCTGACGATTCTGCCGACGCACCGGCTGGTGTACCAGGCCGACGGTTTTTCCTTTGAGGCGTTTCGGCACCGGCTGGAGCCGTATTTCGACTGGTACGCCTATCCTTTCGGGAGCGAGGAGGAACAGAGGGCGGCGCTGGCTGAATTCCGGCGCGATCTGGAGCGCACGGCTAGCCGGCGGCGGGTGCTGGGCGTGTATGCCGGAACGGGGGCGTTTTACCTGTTCGTGCTGCGCCGCGAGGCCGATCTCGGGCGGCTGCTGAGCGATGTTTCACCGCTGCAGCGCCAGCTCGACGTCGTGCTGGTCCACCGGGTATTGCTCGAGCAGGGGCTCGGGATCGCAGCCGACGAACACCGCATCGGCTACGAACGCGAGCTGGCGCGCGCCATCGAAGCGGTTGACCGCGGACAGGCACGCCTAGCCGTCCTGCTCAATCCGGTGCGCATCGAGCAGGTCGAACAGATTGCGCTGGCGGGAGAGGTGCTGCCGGAAAAGTCCACCGACTTCTATCCGAAACTGCTGAGCGGGCTGGCCCTCTACCGCCTCGAGGAGGCCTCAGGCTGAGGCCCGGAAGCTGGCCAGGGCGGTCTTTTCGTCGTCGAAGACCTCGAACACCGTCAGCAGCTTGGTCACCTGGAGCACCTCGCGAAACTTGCTCCCCAGGTTGACCAGCTTCAGCGTGGCCCCCTGGTTCTTCGCGCTCGTGTAGGAAGCCACCAGAGCTCCCAGGCCGGCGCTGTCAATGTAGGAGACATTGGCCATGTTCAGCAGGATTTTCCGACGCCCCTGGCCGAGCAGGCTCTTGACGCGCTCGCGCAGTGCGCTGGATTCCTCGCCGAGCACGATGCGGCCCTCCAGGTCCAGGATGGTGACGTCATCGGCTGTACGTTCGGTGATTTTCAACGGCACGGTGTTGCCTCCTGCGGGCCTTCGGCCCCGGTCAGTAGTAATCCGAACAGGACAGAAAATAGCCGCATCCCGGGCAGACCAGCCGGCACTGCCGCCGCTCGAGCCGGCGCGAGCAGGCCGGGCAGTAGAGGGCGGGTTCCTCGGCGACGGCCGGCCGCGGGGCAGGACGCGGCTGCTGCGGTCTGTCCATCGCTTTGCCGCGCCCCAGCATAGCCGAGAACGCCCGCTCCGGCAATGCCACCGACTGGACAGGCTGCGGGGAACTCCGTAAGCTGGGCGGCACACCGGAACGTTCCGCGACAGAGAGGACGGGGCTATGTTTTGCGAAAACATTCTGGAGGCGATCGGGCGCACGCCGCTGGTGCGGCTCAACCGCCTGGCCCGGGGGGTGGCGGGCGTGGTGGCGGTCAAAGCCGACTATCTCAATCCGGGCGGTTCGGTGAAGGACCGCGTGGGGCTGGCCATGATCGAGGACGCCGAGCGGCGGGGCCTGCTCAAGCCCGGCGGCACCATCATCGAGGCGACTTCGGGCAACACCGGCATGGGACTGGCGCTGGTGGCCGCCGTGCGCGGCTACAAGGTGGTCTTCACGATCACCGACAAGCAGTCGAAGGAAAAGATCGATCTGCTGAAGGCGATGGGCGCCGAGGTGATCATCTGCCCGACTGCGGTCGCGCCCGACGATCCGCGCAGCTACACCTCGGTGGCGCGGAAGCTGGCGCAGGAAATTCCCAATGCCTACTATCCCAACCAGTACGACAACCCGGTCAACCCGGAGGCGCACTATCGCACCACGGGGCCGGAAATCTGGGAAGACTCCGGCGGGCGCATTACGCACTTCGTCTGCGGGATGGGGACCGGCGGGACCATCAGCGGCGTGGGGCGTTACCTGAAGGAACGCAATCCGCAGGTCCGCGTCATCGGTGTCGATCCCGTGGGTTCGCTCTATCACGAGTACTTCCGCACCGGCCGGCTCGGCCGTGCCCATCCCTATGTGGTCGAGGGCATTGGCGAGGATTTCCTGCCCTCGACCATGGACTTCAGCGTGGTGGACGACGTGGTGCAGGTCACCGATCAGGAATGCTTTCTCTGGGCGCGGCGGCTGGCCAAGGAGGAGGGCATTTTTACCGGTGGATCCGGAGGCGGCTGTGTGGCGGCGGCGCTGCGCGTGGCCTCGGATCTGGGCCCGGATAGCTTCGTCGTGGCGTTTCTGCCCGACAGCGGCATGCGCTACCTGAGCAAGATTTACAACGACGAATGGATGCGCGACCACGGCTACAGCGCCTCCGAGGTGACGCTGCGCGCCGAGGACATCGTCCGCGCCAAGCATCGCCAGGGCCGGCAGCGCGAGCTGCTGATTGCCCGGCCCTACCAGACGGTGTTTCATGCGCTGCGCGTCATGCAGACGCACGATGTCTCGCAGCTCCCGGTCTTCGAGGACAACACACCGATCGGGGCCGTCTACGAAGATCAGATTCTGCACCTGGCGCTGCAGGGCAAGGATCTGCGGAAGCTGGTGATTCGCGAGGTGATGAGCGGGCCACTGCCGGTGGTGCCGCGCGACGCTCCCGTCGAGCGCATCACCGAGTTGCTGCGGCAGCACAGCCCGGCCGTGTTCGTGGACATGGGCGGCAGCTACGAGATCCTCACCAAGTACGACCTGATGGGGACGATCGCCGAGCTGGTCGAGCAGGTGCGCTAGCGGCTTCCGCCTGCGCCCGGATGCTATACTCGCAAACTTCATTCTCACCAGCCATGCGCATCGACGATTTTCTGACCCGGCTGGCCGAAAAGCCGCTGCTGGCCGACGGAGCGATGGGATCGCTGCTGTACGAGCTGGCCGGGCCGCAGCGCTGCTTTGAGGAGCTCAACGCGACCCAGCCCGAGCTGGTGCTCCGCGTGCACCGGGCCTATCTGGAGGCCGGCGCCGAGCTGATCGAAACGAACAGCTTCGGAGCCAACCGGTTCAAGCTGTCTGCGCTGGGGCTGGCCGATCGCGTCGTGGAACTGAATCACCGCGCCGTCAAGCTGGCCCGCGAGGCGCGCGAGGCCGCCGCACGGGACGCGCTGATTGCCGGCTCGATCGGGCCGCTGGGCGTGGCCCGGCAGGTGCGCCAGCTTTCCGTCGAGGAAGTGAGCGAGATTTTTCGCCAGCAGGCGGCCGCGCTCGAAGAGCGCGGTGTGGATCTGTTCATCCTGGAGACGTTCGCCGATCTGGAAGACCTGCTGCTGGCGGTGGCGGCCGTGCGATCGTTCAGCCGGCTGCCCATCATCGCGCAGATGACCTTTTCCGAAGAGGGGGCGGCACTGGACGGGACGCTGCCCGAACAGGCGGCCGCGCGACTGCTGGCCGCCGATGTGCAGGTCATCGGGGCCAACTGCACCATCGGCCCGCAGTCCATTCTTCCCGTCGGGCGTCGGCTGGCCGAAGCCGGCCGGCCGGTATCGCTGATGCCCAATGCGGGATTCCCCAAACGACTGGGGGATCGCGTCGTGTATCCCCGGTCCTCGCCGGAGTATTTTGCCGAGTTTGCGGCTGCTGCGGTCGCGGCCGGTGCGCGGATCGTGGGCGGCTGCTGTGGAACGACGCCGGAACACATTGCCGCCATGGCCGAGGCGCTGCGGAAACCGCCGGCTCCCCAGGTGAGCCTGGCGGAGGTGGCGGAGCGCCCCGAACCGGGCGAAGCCGTGCTGGTTGCCGCGGCCGAGCCGCGCGAGCCCACCAGCCGCCTCTGGCGCTGTTTGCAGGAGCGCCGATTCGTGGTCTCGGTGGAAATTGATCCGCCCCGGGGCACGGTTCTGCAGCGGATTTTCGAGGAGCTGGACCGGCTGCTCGCCAGCGGTCAGGTGAACCTGGTAGACATCAACAGCGGCTCGCTGGCGCGCGTGGGCATGGATGCGCTGATGCTGGCGGCTGCGCTCGAAGCGCGGGGCATCGAAACGCTGCCACACCTGACCACGCGGGATACGAACATCATCGGCTTGCAGGCAGCGCTGCTCGGTGCCTGGTCGGTGGGCGGCGTGCGCAACGTGCTGGCCATCACCGGCGATCCGCCCTCGATGGGCGATCACCCGGAAACCAGCGGGGTCTACGAGATCGATTCCATCGGTCTGGTGCGCCTGATCGCGCTGCTCAATCGCGGTTCGGACTGGGCGGGACGGCCGCTGGCCGGTGCCACCGGCTTCACGATCGGGGTGGCTCTGAACCCCACGGCCGAAGATCTGGACCAGGAGATCCGCCGGTTCATGGCCAAGGTCGAGGCAGGCGCGCATTTTGCCATGACCCAGCCGCTGTTTGCCCCCGAGCAGTGGACGGCGTTCGTGCGGCGCCTGGGCGGATCGGTTCCCGTGCCGGTGCTGGTGGGAATCTGGCCGCTGACCAGCTATCGGCAGGCGGTGCGGCTGAACAACGAGGTGCCGGGGATCGTGGTTCCCGATGCAGTGTTGCGCGAACTCCAGGCCGCCGGCAGCGCTGCACGCGACTGCGGCTTTGCCGTTGCCCGGCGGATGCTGGAATGGGCCCGGTCCGAGATGGCCGGCGCGTATCTGGTGGCGCCGTTCCGGCGCTACGGAGAGGTGCTCGAGGTCCTGACGTGAGCCGGATTCAGAACCAGCGCAACAGCCGCCGGCGCTGCGGCGGCGCGGCGGGTTCGGGCAGATAAGGCAGGGGACGATTTTCGTAGACGGCCAGCGGATTGTCGGCAACCAGAGCCCGGGCCACGGCGTCCCCGGCGAGCCGGGCGAGCTGGAGATACGCCTGACGCAGGCCGGGCGGGCGGCGGGTGGTGTTGTGGGCGTCGCTGGCGACCAGGTGGACGCGTCCGCTGCGCACCCATTCGACGGCCGCCCGTTCGGCTTCCGGCCCGAAGCGCCCCAGCAGCGCGCCGGCGGTGATCTGGACCAGGCAGCCGCGGCCGATCCAGTCGTCGAGCCGTGCGGTTGCCTTTCGCAGCAGCGGATTGCGTTCGGGATGGGTCAGAATCGGGCGCAGTCCGAGTTGCTGCAGCCGGTACAGGGTATCTTCAAAGCCCGGCGGGATGGCGAAGTCGGAAAGCTCGAGCAGCAGATAGCTGCCCCCGTTGAGCGTGAACTGCCGGGGCTGCTGGAAGAGCTCATGCAGATTTTCGGGACTGAGATGGAAATCGCAGCCGGTGGCCAGATGCAGGCGCTCGCCCAGTGCCTGACGGAGCCGGCCGGCCGCTTCGGCCACGGCTTCGGGAGAAAACGGATAGCGCGAGCTGGCATGGGGGGTGGCGATGACGTGCGTCGTGCCGTCCGCAATGGCCATCTCCGCCATCTGCAGCGATTCCTCGAGGGTTTCCGGGCCGTCGTCGAGGCCGGGCAGCAGATGGCAGTGAACGTCCACCATAGGTGCAACAGGGAGCATAACGCGGGCCGGGGAGCGCAACAACTGGGCCGTGTCAGTGGAGTTTGCGCTTTTCGCAGCGCAGTGCGTGTTTCGGCCGCGCCGTTCTGGGGAAGGGGACGATGACGATCCTCACCTTCACGCTCGTGGTCGCGCTGTGCTCGTTTCTGGCCGGCCTGCTGGGTTCGCTGACCGGGCTGGGCGGCGGGGTGGTGATCGTGCCGCTGCTGGCGCTGGCGTTCGGCGTCAACATCCGCTACGCGATTGGCGCCTCGCTGGTCTCGGTCATCGCGACATCGTCGGGAGCGGCGGCGGCCTATGTGCGCGAGGGCTTCACGAACCTGCGCGTGGGCATGTTTCTCGAAATCGCGACCACACTGGGGGCGGTGAGCGGGGCGCTGCTGGCCACGCATCTGTCCACCTCGCTGATCGCCATTGTCTTTGGCTTCGTGCTGGTTGCCTCGGCCTACCTTTCAAGCCGCCCGCAGCCCGACGACGGGTGGCCGCCCGAGCCCGGCACGCTGGCGGCGCGGCTCAAGCTGCGGGGAACCTATCCAGCAAGCGACGGCCCGCGCGCCTATCAGGCGCGGCGCGTTGGGCTGGGGTGGTTCATTGCCTATCTGGCGGGTGTCACCAGCGGCCTGCTCGGCATTGGCGGTGGCGCCGCCAAAGTGCTGGCCATGGACCAGGCGATGCGGCTGCCGTTCAAGGTTTCCACGGCGACCAGCAACTTCATGATCGGCGTCACGGCGGTGGCGAGCGCGGGCGTCTACCTGCGCCGGGGCTACATTGATCCGGCGCTGGCGATGCCGGTCATGCTGGGGGTGCTGGCGGGTTCGCTCGTCGGTTCGCGCCTGCTGGCCCGCGCCCGCACGCGCTCGCTGCGCTGGCTCTTTACAGCCGTCATTCTGGCGCTAGCCGTGGAGATGATCTACAAGGGCCTGACGGGGAGGATTTGATGCAACCCACCGGGCGTGCGGGCTGGGACGACGAGCGTCTGCAGATCCTCATCGGGCGGCTGCTCCGCTGGGGAGTGCTGCTGTCGGCGCTGGTGGTGCTGACCGGCGGCGTGCTGTTCCTGGCCCGCCATGGCCGCGAGCACCCCGACTACAGCGCCTTTCGCGGCGAGCCCGAATGGACGCGCCATCCGGGAGCATTCGTCCACGCGCTGGTGCACGGCACGGGGCAGGCATGGATCGAGCTGGGGTTGCTGCTGTTGATGGCGACACCGGTGGCCCGGGTGGTGCTGAGCGTCTTCGTGTTTTTGCTCGAGGGCGATCGGCTCTATGTGGGACTGACGCTGGTGGTGCTGGCCGTGCTGCTCTACAGCCTGTGGTTCAGCGGCTAGGCGGCACTGGCCTGGGCCATCGCGAGCGCCTGTTCCGTGGTGATCAGCCGTGCTCCGTGGGCGGTGAATTCCTCGAGCGCCTTCTGCCCTGCCGCGGGGTCGAGGGTTTCAATGGCGTCGGTGACGACCGCCACCGGGCAGCCCCGCTGGAGCAGCCCCAGCACCGTGTGCCGCACGCAGTACTCGGTCACCACGCCGAACACCACGTACTCGCGCTGAGGACCGAGCCGTTCGACCAGCGCTTCCGTGTTCGGGTTCGTGAACACATCGAGGGCCTGCTTTTCGAGAATCACCTGCCGGTGCTGGAACAGATCCTCGGGCAGCGTTACCGGTTGATTGGGGATGACGACGACGTCGTCGGTGAGCGTCTCGGGGATTTTTTGCTGTCCCGGTGTTCCCTTCAGGCAGTGCGGAGGCCACTGGGTCAGTTCGGGGTCCTGCAGGGTATGGGCGTCGGCGGAGGAAACCAGCCAGACGCGTCCCTCGCGGGCGGCGTTGACCAGGCGTTCGAGACGCGGAATGAGCTTCTCGGCACCGGGGACGTAAAGGGCTCCGCCGGGCAGCATGAAATCGCGCTGCGTGTCCACGTCCCAGAAAATCACATGGCTGGCCGTCATGGCTGTCCTCCACAGAGGAGCCGTCGTGGGGTGGCGGCTGTTTCTAGGAAAATTTTAGCGCAGGCCGCGGCGCAAGCGCTCGAAGAGTTCGCGCAGTCGGCGGCTGTGGCGGACGCGGTAGACGGCGCGGCGATCAATGCGGCGCAGCCGGACCGGCAGCGCCTGCAGTTGCTCCCGGCATCGCTGCCGCGCCACCTCCAGAGAGTCCGCCGGACGCACGCGGCGGCCGGCCCGGAACATTTCGACCAGCAGAGCGTCGGCCGCGCCGGGTGCGGGTTCATCCGCCAGCGCAATCAGGTCCTCGCGAAACAGGCCTGCGGAGTCGCGGAAGCGGTAGACCTGTTTGCGGCCGGGGAAGGTGGCTTTGGCGGGACTGAATTTGGCCGCGTTGCGCACACGGCCGCCCCGCCGCACCTCGACCAGCTTGTAGATGGCGCCGAGCGCTGGTGCGTCGGAGGAAGTGGCCAGCGCGGTGCCGACGCCGAAGGCGTCGATTTCGGCTCCGGCTGCCAGCAGGCGGGCAATCCGATACTCGTCGAGATCACCCGAGGCAAAAATGCTAACGTCTTCCCAGCCCGCCTGGCGCAGCCGGCGGCGGGCCCAGCGGCTGTCGCGGAGCAGGTTCCCGCTGTCGAGGCGGATGCCCGCCGGTTTCTCTCCCTGAGCGATCAGGCGTTCGATGGCCCGGCGCGCGTCGTAGGTATCGACCAGCAGGGTGGCCGCTTCGGGAAAGACCTGCAGGAAGCGGCGGAAGGCTTCCGGTTCGCTGGGGTGGGCCATGACCCAGGAGTGTGCCAGCGTGCCGAACACCGGGATGCCGAAGCGAAAGCCGGCCCAGACATTCGAGGTGCCCGCGCAGCCGGCCAGATAGGCCGCGCGTGCGGCGCGCACACCGGCCTCGATGCCGTGCGCGCGGCGGGAGCCAAACTCCACGACCGGGCGTCCGGCGGCTGCCGTGACGACCCGGGCGGCCTTGCTGGCCACCAGCGTCTCGAAGTGGACTGCGGCCAGCAGATAGGTTTCGACGAGCTGGGCTTCGGCGATCGGGGCCGTCACGCGCAGCAACGGCTCGCCAGCAAAGGCCACCGTGCCTTCGGGCATCGCCCAGACGTCGCCGTGGAAGCGGAACCCCAGCAGCCAGTCGAAAAAGCGCTGGCTCACATGGCGGAATACCGGCTGGCGGCGCAGGTAATCCACTTCCTCGCGGGTGAATTGCACCTGCTCGAGGTAGGCGAGTGCGTGTTCGATGCCGGCGACCACCAGGTAGTTTCTCTGCGGCGGCAGATGCCGCACGAACAGCTCGAAGGTCGCTTCGGCGTCCATGCCGGTTTCGAGGTAACCGGCAGCCATGGTGAGTTCGTACAGGTCGGTGAGCAGGCCGGAAAAAGGGTGCAGCATGGCCAGAGGATTATGCCACCGGCGGCCGGCTGGCTGCCGGGTCAGAGTGTGCCGCGCAGCGTGAGGCCTCCATCGGCGACGATGATCTGCCCGGTGATGTAATGGTCGGGTTCGAGAAGGAAGCACACCAGGCGAGCGATGTCCTCGGCTCGCCCGAAGCGTCGGAGGAGACCCTGCTGCAGGCAGGCGTCGTATTTGCCCGCGGCCACGCTTGCCTGTGCCATCCCGGCCAGGGTCACACCGGGAGCCACCACGTTCACGTTCACATACCGCCACTGCCGCGCCAGAACGCGCGCCGCCTGCGCCAGAGCGGCCTTGGCGGGTCCGTAGGCGAGGCTCGAGGAAAAGGGAGCAACTGCCTGCATCGAAGCCAGCAGGACGATGGAGCCCGGCCGTGCCCGGGCCTCCATGTCTTCGCCGAGTTCGCGGGCCAGCAGGACCGGGCCGATGAAGTTCGGCTCGAGCGCAGCCACGAGGGCATCGCGCGTCAGTTGCTGTGGCGGGATCCGCGCCGGCCGGCCGGCAAAGATCGCCAGCCCGTCGAGTCCCCCCAGTCGCTCTGCCGCCTGGCGATAACGGGCCCGGACGTCGGCGTCCTCGAGTGCCCCGGCGATGAGGATCGGCGGTGTGCCCGCCCGTGCTGTGATGACGCCGGCCAGGGCTTCGGCCCGGTCCCTGCTGGAACGATAACCGAGAATCAACCGGCAGCCCTTGCTGGCCAGCAGCACCGCCGTCGCTGCGCCCAGCCCTCCGGTGGCTCCTGCCACGGCCACCACACGGCCCTCGAGCGGCCGGTCGGCAAAGGCGAACTCGAAACGCAGGTAGCGGGCTGCGGTTTCGGCAAGTTCGTCTGGCTGGCTCATGCCGGGGTTCTACCGCAGGCTGAAGCCCTGCGGCAACTGCCCGACAGCGCCAGCCGCGTCACTTCAGCAGAGCTTCCTTGAGCTGCTTGGACGGACGCAGCCGGACCACCGTCTTGGCCTTGATCTTGATCCGCTCTTTGGTCTGTGGGTTGATGCCCCAGCGCTCCTTGCGCCGCGCCTTCACCACGCGGGCCAGGCCGGGAATGATGAATTTGCCGGCGCCGCCCTTGCACTCCTTGACGGCCAGCTTGAATAGCTCATCGAAAAACTGCGCTACCGTCTTCTTGGGAATGGCCAGCTTCTGCGCCAGATGACTGACGACCTGACTCTTGGTCATCGGTTTGGCAGCCATCGAATCCTGTCCTCCTCCTGGCGGTACGATTCAAAATCCGCGAAAAATCGCGGTTCCTGCGGCACTATAGACGGGCGGCACCGTGAACGCAAGCAAAAAATGCCGCTTTTTTAGCGTCCGCGGCCGAGTCCGGCCAGTTTCTGGTAGAAGCGGGCGGCCGAGCGAATCCCGCCGAAATAGTTCTCGAGCGCAAGGTGTTCGTCGGGGGCGTGAGCGTTTTCATCGGGCAGGCCGAAGCCCATCAGCACGCAGGGGATGCCAAAGCGCCGGTCGATTTCCGCAACGAACGGGATCGAACCCCCTTCCCGGATGAACACCGCCGGCCGGCCAAAGCCTTCCGAGAGGGCCTGACGGGCAAGCTGAAAAACCGGCAGTCGATAGTCGGCCACCCAGGGCCGGCCCGTGCTGAGGACCTCGAACCGGTAGCGCACGCTCGAAGGAAGCAGTTTCTGAATGTGCTTGCGGACCAGGCGCGCAATGCGCGCCGGATCCTGATGCGGCACCAGCCGTGTCGAAAATTTGGCCCAGGCGCGCGACGGGATCACGGTCTTGGCGCCTTCGCCCGTATAGCCACCCCAGATGCCGTTCAGTTCGAGCGTGGGCCGACACCAGAGCCGTTCCAGCGTGGTGTAGCCTTTCTCGCCGCTCAGGCCGGCCACGCCGGTCTGCCGCCGGAATTTGCGCTCGCTGAAGGGCAGGGCGGCAAGCTGCCGTCGTTCCTCCCGGGACAGCGGCGCCACGGCGTCGTAGAAGCCGGGAATGGCCACGCGGCCGTTGCGGTCATGCAGCCGCGCAAACAGCTCGCAGAGCACCTGCAGGGGATTGGGCACAGCGCCGCCGAACACCCCCGAGTGCAGGTCACACGCCGGGCCGGTGATCTCGATCTGGTAATAATTCAGCCCGCGCAGACCGTAGGTAATCGAGGGCACGCCAGGCGCCAGCATTTCGGTGTCCGAAAGCACCAGCAGATCGGCCCGTACGCGTTCGGCGTGCTGGCGCAGGAAAGCATACAGGCTCGGACTTCCGACTTCTTCTTCGCCTTCAACCAGGACGCGAAAATTCACCGGTGGCTGGCCACCCAGGCGCACCAGAGCGTCGAGGGCGGCCAGATGGATGTGGAACTGGCCTTTGTCGTCGGCAGCACCGCGCGCATAGAGGTTGCCGTTGCGGATGGTGGGCTCGAACGGGGGCGAGCTCCACAGCTCGAGCGGTTCGGGCGGCTGTACGTCGTAGTGGCCGTAGAGAAGAACGGTGGGGCGATCGGCGTGCGGCTTCCATTCGGCATACACCAGCGGATGCAGTTCGGTGGCCACCACTTCGACACGGGGAAAGCCAAGGCTCCGCAGGCGCCGGGCAACCCAGTGGGCGGCGCGTTCCACCTCCGGGCGGTAGGTCGACTGCGTGCTGATACTCGGGATGCGCAGAAACTCAAACAGATCCGCTAAATAAGCTTCGCGGTGCGATTCGATGAGCGATTCGAGTTCCATCGAACCAGAAAGTTTTCCTCCCGGGATTGGCGCCTGACCCCTTGCTGCGCCGCAGCCATTGTAGAGGCAAACCGGCTGCACACCAAATGGCCGGTCAGGCGAGCGACAACACGCACGGCTGCAGTGGCTCTGCAGTGGGAAGTTCTGGGAAGTATGGAAAGCGAGTCGGCTCTCGAGTTGGGTTAGAATCGCTGCAGTGGCCTGCTGGAGGAGTGGCCGAGTGGTCGAAGGCGGCGGTCTTGAAAACCGCTAGGCCCGCAAGGGCCTCGGGGGTTCGAATCCCTCCTCCTCCGCCAGTTTCCCTGTCTGGTTTCTGGCTATCTGCTGCGCGGATATTCTTTGAAAACAGTACTAGACGATAGTTCTATAACCTGCCGACGGAGCCCGATACGATGGAGGGTTCGGAAGGCGTTCTGTGTTCAAACTGGACCGTTTGCAGGCCGCAGCAGCGGCCGCGTTCGTTGTATATGCCGCAGCCCTGCTTCTGGGTCAGGGCAGCGGCTGGAGTCAGCAGCTCTCCAGTGTCGCGAACTGTCTGGTTCCTCTGCTGGCGAACATCGGGCTGCTGCTGAACACGCATTCTCCCTATCGCCGCCGCAATCTGTTCTGGGTCTATCTGGCCGTTGGGTGCCTGCTCTGGGCCATCGGCGCCCTGATCCTGATGGGGTCACCCCTGGCGGCTCCTCTCCAGATGCTGCGGCAGATTGCCGACCTGGCGTTCTTTCTGTTTCCCCTGCCGATCCTGGCGGCCGTGTGGATGCAGCCGCAACGCCGGAAGATGGGTGCCATGCTGCGCCAGGGTCTGCTCGACATGCTGATGTTGCTGGCCTGGTGGTTGTACGTCTACGCATTCTGGGTGGTGCCACCGGCCTGGCTGGTGCCGCAGGCTCACGTGTACCAGCAGCGCTATCTGGTGGTGGCCGCGGTTGAAGCGGCGGTGGTGCTGGTGGCGATTTTGCTGGTCTGGCGGAGTGCTGCCGGTAACTGGCGTCGCGTTTACGGGCACCTGCTCGGTGCGACCACACTGATCCTGACGGGCTGGCTGTGGCTGCGGCTGCAAATGCTGCGCGGAGCGAACGCACCCGGGGCGCTGACAGCGCTCCTGTCGGTGGCCGGCTTCCTCTGGCTGGGGCTGGCCGGCCTCGATGCGCGCGGACGCGAACTGGTGCCCGCCGAAGGCGGGCGGCTGCTGGCCAGCCCGCGCAGCGCCGCCCGGCTGGCCATGGTCGGCATCGTATCCATGCCGCTGCTGGGTGCCTGGAGCGAGTTTGCCAGCGGGGCACTCCAGCCCGTCCGCCACTATCGTTTGGTGACTACCTTCACGGCCATCCTGATCGGCCTGTTTTTTGTGACGCTGCGGCAGAGCCGCACCGATCGTATGCGGCGGCGCCTGATCGTGGCCATCCGGCAGTCACTCGACTCGATTCATCGCCTGCAGGTGGACCTGGCGCACGCCGACAAGCTGGCGCAGCTGGGCGAGCTGGCCGGAGCGGCCGCACAGGCGATCCAGAATCCGCTGCAGGGCATTCTGGGCTATGTCGAGCTGCTGCTGGAGAACCCGCAGACCGGCGAACCGGTGCGGGCACTGGCGGTGAAGATGCGCAGCCAGGCCCATCGCGTGCGGGGCCTGGTCAATCACCTGTTGATGTTCGCGCGGCATGTCCCGCTGGAGCGAAGCCTGGTGGATGTGAACGAGCTGCTGACCGGGGCGACGCTGTTGCGGCAGTCGGAGCTGGCCGGGCGCGGCGTACAGGTAAGCCTGGAGCTGGCCCCCGGTTTGCCGCCGGTGCGTGGCGATCGGCAGCAGCTCCTGCAGGTGTTTTCCGAGTTGATCTCGAACGCAGCCGACGCCATGCAGCCGTCAGGCGGGCAACTCGCCATTACGACGCACCGCGAGGGTGCCCTGGTCGTGGTGGAATTTGCCGACACCGGACCGGGGATCAAGAATCCCGAACGCGTCTTCGATCCGTTCTTCACGACCAAAACGACGGGACACGGCGCCGGACTCGGCCTCAGCATGTGCTTCGGAATCATTCGCGAGCACGGCGGCGCGATCAGTTGCTGGAATCGTCCCGGCGGCGGCGCCGTGTTTCGCGTGGAACTTCCGGCCGTGGTCGTCCCTGTTTCGCTGCAGAGCGTCCTGCAGACAGCCGAGCGCGTGAGTTGAACCGCGGGGGCTTTGGCGGGCTCCTGTGGCGGTGTGCTAGATTGCCTGCCCGGTCCGCGTCCAGCGGGCATGGAGGTGCCATGCGAAGCGGTTCCGTCCGATCCGCGGCTTTACTGGCGTGGCTCGTTGCAGCGCCGGTCGTCTCGGCCCAGACCCTCACCCAGGATTTCAAGACGCTGGTCGAAACGCCTGCCGTCAGCGGCCGGGAGGGTCCTCTGGTGCGCTGGCTCACGCGGCGTCTTGCGAGCTGGCACGCGGAGGCGGACGCCGCCGGTAATGTGGTGCTGGTGCTGGGCCACGGCCAGCCGCAGCGGCTGCTGGTGGCTGCGGTGGACGAGCCCGGCTATGTGGTCAGTGCGCTGACCCCGGATGGATATCTCCGGCTGCAGCGGCTACCGCAGAACCCGCCGCATCGGCTGTTCGATCAACTGCTTTCGGCGGCCCCCGTGGATGTGGTTCTGCCCAATGGCCGCAGGCTCACCGGGGTCGTCGCCGGCCCATCGGTCCATCTCCAGCCGGGACGGGTCGAGCCGGCGCAGGTGCGCTCGCCGGAGGACATGTATGTGGATCTCGGAGCCGCCTCTGCCGCCGAGGTGCGGCGGGCCGGTGCCGATTTGCTCGACGCCGTGGCGCCGCAGCGATCGCTTCTGGAACTGGCCGACGGGACGCTGGTAGGGCAGAGCAGCGGCGATCGTTTTGGCGCCGCCGTGCTGCTGGAAGTCCTGCGACATCTGCAGCCAGCGCGCCTGCAGGGAACGACGGTGCTGGCCTTTGCCACCCAGCAGTGGCTTGGCGGGCGGGGTCTCGAGCGGCTGGTCGAGCGGTTCCATCCCGATGAGCTCATCTACCTCGGCCGAGCTCTGCCGGTGTCGGCGGAGATGCCCGCGAGCGGCGTCTTGGCGCTGGCCGAAGGCGAGCCGGGACCGCTGGTGGGCGAGCTGGGCGAGCTGGCCCGACAGCTCGGCTTTCCATTGCAGGTATTGCGTTCGGGGCCGCTGCTTCCGCGCGGTTACCAGGCCCCGCCGCAGCTTCCGCAGCGTCGCGCGCATCTCTCGGTGGGAATTGCCTGGCCGGCAACGCCTGCCGAGGCGGTGCGGTTTGACGACCTGGCCCATCTGACCGTGCTCCTCGAAAAGTATCTCCAGGGGGAGGCGGTCGAGCCGACACGGGAGCATCTGGCGCCGCCCTTGCCGAAGCTTCCCGAGCGGCCCCGGCAGGCACCGCAGATGGCGCAGGTGCTCCAGGCGCTGGTGGAGACCACGGGTGTAAGCACGCATGAGGAACCGGTACGGGCGGCCATTGAACGCCTGCTACCGCCCTGGGCGCACCCGGAAACCGACGCCAGCGGGAACTTGATCCTCCGCTGGCCGGCAGGACGGCAGGCAACGGGTTCGGCGCTGGTTTTTGTGGCCCATATGGACGAAATCGGCTTCCGCGTGCAGCAGATCGAGCCGGATGGCCGGTTGCGCGTCGAGTCTCTGGGAGGCGGAAGGCCCGAGTATTTCCTGGGGCATCCGGTCCTGGTCTTTGGCCGGCAGGGACCGCGGCCGGGCATTCTCGAGTTGCCGGCCGAGTCGTGGCGGCAGGGGCTTCCATCCCGCGGTGTCCGCACAGGGGAGTTGTTCGTGAACGTGGGTGCGCACAGCCCGGCCGAAGTAGCGGCGCTCGGCATCGCCCCGGGCGATGTGCTGACGATTCCCAAGCGCTACCGGCCGCTGCTCGCTACGCGGGCCAGTGCCCGCAGTTTCGATGACCGCGTCGGCTGCGCCGCGCTGATCGTGGCGGCCTGGGCGCTGGGCCCGAATTTCGACCGGCCGGTGAGTTTCGTCTGGTCCACCGAGGAAGAGCTGGGGCTGCGGGGTGCAGCAGCCCTGGCGGCCCGGCTCGCCGCGGGCAGCCAGGTTCCGTCTACGGTGTTTGCCATCGACACCTTCGTCAGTTCCGATTCGCCACTCGAATCCAAACGCTTTGCCGATGCGCCGATCGGCCAGGGATTCGTCGTGCGCGCCGTGGATAACTCGAACATCGTGCCGCCGGCCGCCGTGACCCGCGTGGTGGCCCTGGCGCGGGCTGCCGCCATCGCCGTGCAGTACGGGGTGACCGGCGGAGGCAACGATGGAGCCGTCTTCCAGCGCTACGGCACGGTGGATGTCGCCCTGGGCTGGCCGCTGCGCTACTCTCATTCGCCGGGAGAAGTGATTGACGTGCGGGACGCCACCGCGCTGGGCCGCGCCGTGGCCGAGCTGGCGCGCCGCTGGCCCCTGCACTGAACGACAGGAGGGCAGCATGAACCGCGGATGCAATCGCCGAGAGTTTTTCCTTTCCTCGCTGGGCGCGGCGCTGGCGCTCGGCTGGAAGCAGCTTCGAGCGGCCGTGCGGCTGGGACCGCAAGCGGGCGGCGGCGGTCCGGCACGTCCGGTGATTGTGTGTGCGGCCAATGGCTTTCGCTGGCTCGATCGCGGCATGGAAGTGTTGCGGCGCGGCGGCGATACACTCGACGCTGTACTGGCCGTGGTGACCGCCGTCGAGGACGATCCGAACGACAACACGGTGGGCTACGGAGGCCTGCCCAACGAAGACGGCGTCGTGCAGCTCGATGCCTGCGTGATGCATGGCCCGACACGGCTGGCCGGCGCCGTGGGCGCGCTCGAGAAAATCAAGAATCCTTCGCTGGTGGCCCGGGCGGTGATGGAGCGCACCGACCATATCTTCCTGGTGGGGCCGGGTGCGCTGCGGTTTGCTCTGGCGCAGGGATTCAAGCCCATGGATCTGCTGACCGAAAAGTCGCGACTGGCCTGGCTGGCCTGGAAGGCCGCCCGGGAATCGCAGTGGAATCCGCCGCTGGGCAGCCCGAACTGGCATCAGACGCTGGCCGCGCTGCTCGATACGCCGGAAAAGCGCCAGTGGCGGCCGTGGATCGAGGAAGTGGTGCTGCATCCTCCGACGGGTACCATCAACTGCCTGGCGGTGAACGAGAAAGGTGATCTCTCGGGCGTGACGACGACCTCCGGGCTGGCCTGGAAGATTTCTGGCCGTGTCGGCGACTCGCCACTGATCGGCGCCGGCCTCTATGTGGACAACGATGTGGGAGCGGCAGGCTCGACGGGCCGGGGCGAGGAAAACATTCGCGTGGTCGGCGCCCACACGATCGTGGAGATGATGCGGCAGGGTCGCTCACCGCGCGAAGCCTGTCTGGAAGCCCTGCGGAGGGTGCAGCGGAATTTCCAGTTTGCGCCCGAGCGGCTGCGACGCTTCCATCTGCTCTACTACGCGGTGAACAAAAAGGGGGAGTACGCCGGGGCGTCCCTGTGGCGCTACGTGCGTCCGGGGCATCCGGCGCGGTTTGCCGTGCACGACGGGACGAGCGCGCGGCTGGAGGAGTGCGCCTGGCTGCTGGACGGAGCGGCTGAGGACTGACGACCTGTGGACCGCGTCTCGGTGGTCGTCATCGGCGGCGGTGTGGTGGGATGCGCGGTGGCGGCCGAAGCCGCCCTGCGGTGGCGGGACGTCTTCGTGCTTGAAGCGCTGCCGCGGCCCGGCCTGGGAGCGAGTTCGCGCAACAGCGGCGTCATCCATTCCGGTATTTACTACCCGCCCGGCTCGCTCAAGGCCCGCCTGTGCGTCGAGGGCAACCGGCTGACCTATGCGTTTGCCGCGCAGCACGGCGTGCCGCACCGGCGCACAGGCAAGCTCATCGTGGCCATCCGACCGGAAGAGATCGCCCAGCTCGAGCGGCTGGCAGAGAACGGGAGACAGAACGGGCTTGAAGGGCTGGAACTGCTCGATGCCGCTGCCGTGCGTCAGCGCGAGCCGCACGTGGCGGCCTGCGCGGCCATCCAGGTGCCCTCGACCGGTCTGGTCGCTTCCGAGGACCTGGTGCGCGCCTATGCCCGCGTGGCGGCCGAGCGCGGAGCCGAGCTGGTGACCGGAGCGCGGGTGGAAGCCCTGGAGCCGGTGACCGATGCGGTGCGGGTGCGCAGCACGGCGGGAGAAATCGAGGCACGGGCCGTCGTCAACGCCGCCGGTCTGTTTGCCGACGAAGTGGCGGCGCTGCTCGGGCCGCGCCCCTGGCGGATTTATCCGGTGCGGGGCGAGTACTGCGAACTGGTGCGCGAGCGCAGCGATCTGGTGCGCGGCCTGGTCTATCCGCTGCCCCGCCACGACGGGCTGAGTCTGGGGGTACACCTGACGCGAACGCTGTGGGGGACCGTGCTGGTCGGGCCGACGGCGCGCTATGTGGCCGACAAGAACGATTACGAGCGCGACCGGGAACCGGTCGAAGCGTTCGTGCGCTACGCCCGGCCCCTGTTGCCCGAGTTGCGGGTCGAAGACCTGCGGCCGGCCTATACCGGCCTGCGGGCCAAACTGGCGCCGCCCGGCCAGCCCGGTTTTCGCGATTTCGTCATCGAAGCCGATCCCGAGGTTCCCCGCGTCATCCATTTGATCGGAATCGAATCGCCCGGCCTGACGGCGGCACCGGCCATTGCGCGGTATGTCGCCGAACTACTCTCCGGTGTGCTGAGCTGAGGAGGGGCCGCAGATCAGAGATTGACGCGCCGCAGCGCTTCTTCCGGGTAGCGCGCCCCGCTGGCGGCACCGGGCGGGAAGATGGTATCGAGCTGCGCGATTTCCTCGGCCGAAAGCTGCACGGTGGCGGCGCCCAGATTTTCCTCCAGGTGCTGGCGGGTCTTGGCGCCGAACAGAGCGATGACATGTTCGCCACGTGCCAGCACCCAGGCCAGGGCAATCTGGGCGGGTGTGACACCCTTGCGGGCGGCCAGTTGTTCCACCTGCCGCACCAGCTCCAGGTTGCGGTAAAAGTTTTCCCCCTGAAAGCGGGGTGAGTGGCGGCGGTAGTCGTCGGGAGGAATATCCTCGGGGCGGCGGAAACGTCCGGTCAAAAAGCCGCGGCCAAGCGGGCTGTAGGCAACCAGGGCGATGCCCAGCCGGGCCAGCGTGGGCAGGACATCGGCCTCGACGTCGCGCGTCCACAGCGAGTATTCACTCTGCACTGCGGCCAGCGGGTGAACGCGGTGCGCACGGCGGATGGTGCTGGCCGAAGCTTCCGACAGCCCGATCCAGCGCACCTTGCCCTGCCGCACGAGTTCGGCCATGGCGCCGACGGTTTCTTCGATCGGCACGGTGGGATCCACGCGGTGCTGGTAGTAGAGGTCAATCGTGTGGATGCCGAGCCGGCGCAGGCTTGCCTCACAGGCCGCCCGAACGTACTCGGGCCGGCCGTTGACGCCGATCCAGCGCCCGTTGCGGTCGCGGATGTTTCCAAATTTCGTGGCCACCAGGACGCGGTCGCGGCGATCGCGAATGGCACGGCCGACCAGTCGTTCGTTGTGGCCCTGGCCGTAAACGTCAGCGGTGTCGAGCAAATTGACGCCACGCTCGATGGCGGCATGAATGGTGGCGATGGCCTCGGCTTCGTCGGCAGGACCGTAGAATTCCGACATGCCCATGCAGCCGAGGGCCAGTGCGGAAACCTCGGGACCGTGGGCACCGAGCTTGCGTCCGGGCAGCATCGTCGTTTCTCCAGCCGTGATGGGGCCTGCCTGTGGGTGCTGGCGCGGCGCTAGGCGGCCCGCTGTGCCGGCGCGCGCAGAATCTCGACGGCTTTCTTCACCACCGGGTCCGAGGGCGAAGGAAGCTGGCCGGGCAGCGGGTCGGCCGGCTGGTTTTCGTCTTCGAGCGAAGCCAGTTGCACGCCGGCCGGCATGGGCACCGTCGGTGCGACGCCGGCGTTGAGGATCGGTTTGTCCTGGGGTGTGTAGTAGATGCCCACGGTGAGCAGCAGCGCTCCGCCATCGGTTAGAGGCAGCAGCTTCTGCTCGGAGGCGGTGCCGAACGTCGTCTGTCCGACCGTGTCGCCGCGGTGATTGCCGGCAATGGCGGCGGCCAGAACCTCGGCGGCTCCGGCAGTGCTCGAAGAGATCAGCACCGTCATCGGCGCCCGCCAGACGACGCGTGCCGGCTCGGCGGGGAAGGTTTCCGTGGCGATGGTCTGCCCGCGCAGGGTGGCGATGGTGCCGCCGGTCAAAAACAGCCGCGCTGCGGCAATGGCTTCCTCGACGCTGCCCGAGGCGCAGCCGCGGAGGTCGAGGATCAGCTTCTGCGCGCCCTGCCGGCTGAACTCCTGGAGCTTTTCGCGAATCTGCGCGGTGCGGCCGGGATTGAGGTCCGGTACGCGGAGATAGGCGATCTCGCCTTCCAGCCGTGTGGTCAGCAGAGCCGGTGCCGGGATGGGCTGGCGGGTCAGCTCCACCTCGCGGGGTTTCGGGCTGGCGGCGCCGACCACCGCGAGCTTCACCCGGCTGCCGGGTTCGCCCCGGAGCAACTGCATGGCCTGGAAGACCGACATGTCCTGCGTGCTGACGCCGTTGATGGACTCGATGAGGTTGCCTTCGCGAATGCCGGCGCGGTCAGCGGGGCTGTCGGGTGCGACCTCGAGCACCACGATGCCGTAGCCGGCAGCGCTGTTGCCCCGGCGGGCCACCACCAGTCCGACATCGCCCCGCGCCGGCGTTTCTCCCGCCTTTTTGTACTCGGCGTATTCCTGAGGGCTGAGGTAGCTGGAGAGCGGATCGAGCGATTCGAGCAGACCCTGCACGGCGCCAATGGTCACCAGATGCAGGTCGGGCTCGTCCACGTAATCTTCCTGAATCCGTTCGAGCACTTCGCTGAAGACGGCCAGTGACCGGTAGCCGCGATCGGTCGCGGTCTGGCCGAACACGTAACCCAGCGAGACATAGAGGACAACGAGCAGGGAAAGAACCAGTGCCGTTCCGCGGAGCAGGCGTGTCATTCTCTGAGGCCTCGTTGCGGCGATTATACCATCCACGGCTTCAGGGCCGCCGCCGGGACGGCGCGCGATCTGCTGACGGCCGCATCCGCGCAGGGCTGCGCGACGCCTGCAGATGGGCGCGCTCGATGCGGGAGCGGTGGGTCGTCCGCTTGCCCAGTTTCTGATTCAAAAAGCGCTGGCGCATGCCTTCAGTCTACCGCCGCGGGCTCTCCGAGGGAAACGCCTGCCTGGCCGGACCCGGTTCGGGACGTTCGCGCACGGCCGACCGAGCGGCACCTGGCGCCCCGGTTTCAGCGGCAGCCGTCAGATAGGTCTCCGAGATGCGGTCATGCCAGCACAGACGGTCGGAATCGCACACGGCCCAGAGGAATCCCAGCAGGCCGCCCGTCACCGAGACGGCATAGCCGAAGCCGCGCCAGAAAAACTGCCGCGCCTCGGGCCGCTGGCCGTCGAACCCGACCACGCGGAGCCGCAGCAGGCGCATGCCGGGGGTGACGCCGAGCAACAGGGTGAAGATCACGAAGTATTGCAGGTAAAACAGCAGCAGCGTGGCCAGACCCACGGCGAGCTCAATTTTCGGGGTTCCGGGCCGGATGCCGGTGGCCCGGAGCGCAGCCAGGAACGCAGCCCAGCACAGCAAGACGATGCTCGTATCGGCCAGCCAGGCCAGGGCCCGCCGGCCGAGAGGAGCCACCGGCGGCGCGGCCGCCGTGGGGTGATTGTTTTCCGGCAGTGGGAAGCCAAGGGCACCCTGCCGGGTGGGAATTTCGATGGTCAGGCGGCGCCGTGTGCGGGGCGCGCGCGGAACGGGCCGGGCAGGGAGTGTCGGCCCGGCGGTCTCGGCCGGAGCGAACGGCAACGGGGTTTGTACCGCCGTCGGTTGCCCGGGCCGCCGCCGGCGGTATTCCTGCACCCGACGGCTGACTTCGAGTTGCCAGTCGGGCCGCTGCCCGCTGGCCACGAGGATTTCGCTCCCGTTCTGGCAGCGAGGGCAGGAGTCCGAAGAAAATGCAGCGCCACACGATGGGCAAACGCTCACCGTAGTCTCCCGCTGGCGCTGCGGAGCCTTTATGCTACCCGAGTTCGGATGCGGCAGAAAAGACAACCCGGACAGGAGGCGATGAATCAGACAACGGCCGGGCAGTCGGTGGAAGACGCCGGCTGTCTCTATAATCGTCGAATGCGGGGCAGCCGGCGGCGACGATGGATGGGCGGGGCGGCGCTGCTGGGACTGCTGGCTGCCGGAGCCCGGGCCGCCAGCGCGCAGCAGCCGCAGGCTGCGTTTGTCGAACTCGAAGCTGACCGGCAGAGCAAGTCCGGGTCGGTCTATCATGCCGAGGGGCACGTGCAGCTCCGCTACGGCCTGCTGGTGTTGCAGACCGACCGCCTCGATTACGACGAGCGCAGCGGTCGCGTCGAAGCTCCCGGTCGGCTTGTCGTGACCGACGGCGGGCGGCGCATCGAGGCAGCCCGTGGCTGGCTAAACCTGCGCACGGGCCGGGGTGAATTCGTTCAGGTCCGCGGCAGCGTGCAGGCACCCCGGCGGCAGAATCCGGAGCTGCTGGTCACGCAGAATCCCCTCACTTTTGCCGCCGAGCGCCTGGAGCGGCTCGATGCGGACACCTATGTAGTGCATCACGCGTGGCTGACCGTCTGCGATGCGACCCATCCGTTCTGGCGGTTCTATGCCGTGCGTGCGGTGGTCCGGCTGGATCGTGCGGCACGGATGCGGGATGTGAGTTTCCGCATTTTTTCCATACCGGTGCTCTACCTGCCCTATGCCACGCTGCCTCTGGGGCGGAATCTGCGGCAGTCGGGGCTGCTGGTGCCCGATGCCGGGCATTCCTCGCTCAAAGGATTCGTGCTTGGCGACTCCTACTACTGGGCGGTGACGAACTGGCTGGATCTGACGCTGGGCGCCCAGTATCTGAGCCGACGGGGCTGGAGTCAGCTTGCAGGGGTGCGCGCGGCGCCTTCACCGGGGATGCATTTTGCCGCCAGCTATTTTGGCGTGGACGATCGCGGGCTGCCCGGCCCGGGAGGCCTGCGCGTGAGCCATAGTGGCTACGAACTCCATGCCGAGGCCGATGCACCGCTGGGCGGCTGGCGGCTGGCGGCCGATGTCAATCAGCTCAGCTCGCTCGACTTCCGGCTGGCCTTCGCCGAAACCTTTTCCCAGGCCGTCAACCCCGAGGTGAGCACTGCGGTCTTCGTGGGTCGCAGCGTCAACGGCTGGAGCCTGGAGCTGGCCGGCGTGCAGTACAAGAATTTTCTCTCGCTGACCCCCGAGCAATCCATCGTCCTGCGGCGGGCGCCGGAGGTGCGCGTGGAGACGGCTGACCGGCCGCTTGGGTTGCGCTGGCCGGTGTACTGGAGCTGGAGTGCCTTTGCCGACGCCGTTCACCGGGATGTGAGCGGCGAGCCGCAGGCCGAGACGGGGCCGGCCGTGCAGCGGTTCGAGCTGGCCCCGTCGGTCACGGTGCCGTTGCGGTGGGGTCGCTGGCTGGGCCTGACGCCGACGCTGCAGGTTCGGGCGACACATTACGGCGCCCAGCAGACGCCCGATAGCCGCGTGGTGAATACCGGGCTGGACCGCGTCACCGACGAGTTCACCCTGGACGTACGGCCGCCGGCACTGGCGCGCGACTGGGGCACGGCCGACGCAGGCTGGGAGCACACGATCGAGCCGCAGGTCGTTTACCGGCGCGTGGACGGCGTCAATGAGTTCAGCCGCTTTTTGCGGTTCGATGAAGACGACACCATCACCGATACCAGCGAGCTGGAGTACAGCCTGACGCAGCGTCTGTATCGGCGCGAAAACGGCGCCGTCAGTGAAGTGCTGAGCTGGAAGGTGGCGCAGAAATACTTTTTCGACCCCAGCTTCGGAGGCGCACTCGTGCCCGGCCAGCGGAACGTCTTTGAAGCCCTGGATTCGCTGACCGCCTTCGCCTTTGCCAGCGGCCCGCGCCACCTGTCGCCTGTGGTGAGCGACCTGCGGGTGACTCCGGGCGGACGGTGGGACGTGGAATTCCGCGGGGATTTCGACCCGGAACGGGGCCGGCCGACAGTTCTGGGCACGCTGGTGAAAATGCGGCCCTGGCGAGAGTCCTTCCTCACGCTGGCGCATTTCGCCCTGCGCGGCGACCCAACGCTGCAGCCGCGCTCGAATCAGCTTCGTGCCCTGGTGGGCTGGGGCGAGCTGAATCGGCGGGGGCTGAACGTTTCCTTCGGCGTCACCTACGATGCCCGCCAGGAGCTGATGCAGAACCAGATTGCGCAGTTCAGCTACAACGGTTCCTGCTGCGGTCTGGCGTTTGAGTACCGCCGGCTGGCGCTCGGGCCGGTCCGCACCGAGAATCAGTTTCGCATCTCCCTGCTGGTGGCCAATATCGGCACGTTCGGCAATTTGCGCCGCCGCGAGCGGATTTTCTGAATGGGAGCACAGGCGGAGCGGAACGAGGAGTTGCTTGCGCTCGAGCTCGAGCGGGTGAGCCGGCTGCTGGCGCAGAAAAAGCTCTCCCCGGTGGAGCTGGTCGAGGCAGTCCTGGCACGCATCGAGCGTCTGAACCCGCAGTTGAACGCGTTTCTGACCGTGGACGCTGCCGGCGCTCTGGCACAGGCGCAGCGGGCCGAGCGCGAGCTAATGCGTGGTTACCGACGGGGGCCGCTGCACGGCATCCCTGTCAGCCTCAAAGACAACATTGCCACCCGCGGCGTGCGCACCACGGCGGGGTCGAAGATTTTGGCCGGCTGGGTTCCGGCCGAAGATGCCACGCTGGTCGCACGCCTGCGGCGAGCCGGCGCCATTGTGCTCGGCAAGACAAACCTGCACGAGTTTGCCTACGGCATCACCTCGGAGAATCCGCACTACGGCCCGGTGCGCAACCCGTGGGACCTGGAGCGCATGGCGGGCGGCTCGAGTGGAGGGTCGGCTGCGGCCGTGGCCACCGGTTTGGGCTGGGCTTCGGTGGGAACCGATACGGGAGGTTCGGCGCGCATTCCCGCTGCGTTCTGCGGCGTCGTGGGATTGAAGCCGACCTACGGGCGCGTCAGCCTGGCCGGAGTGGTGCCGCTGTCGGAGACCCTGGATCATGCGGGCATCCTGGCCTCGTCGGTCTGGGCGGCGGCCTGCATGCTCGAAGTGCTGGTCGGGCGCGATCGGCGCGATCCGCGCACGGCCAGGGCGCCTGCCGAACCTCCGGGGCTGCCCGCACGACGGCCACGGCTCGCGGGCGTGCGGCTGGGCTGGCTGCAGCGTCCTTTTGCCGAACACGTCGAGCAAGGCATCCATGCGGCCATGGAACGCGCGGTCGCGGTGTTTGCCGCGCTGGGAGCCAGGGTCGAAGAGGTCGAGATTCCGGAACTCGACCGGTGGTTCCAAGCGGCCAATATCGTCGCGGTCGTCGAGGCCCGGCAATATCACCAGGCGGCCGGCTACTTCCCGGAGCGGGCGGCAGATTATGGCGACGATGTGCGTGCACTGCTCGAGGCCGGTGCGCGTATCTCTGCGCTCGATTACCTTCAGGCATGCGAGCGACTGCGGCAGGCGCGGGCAGAGTGGGACGACTGGCTGGCGCGGCTGGGGGTCGAGGCCTTTTTGTTACCCGCTGTTCCCGGCGTGGCTCCGCGCCTGGGAACCCGCGAACTGCAGCTGGGAGGCAGACGGGAGCCGCTGCGTACGGCGCTGCTGCGTTTGTGCAGGCCTGCAAACTTCACCGGGGCGCCCGCGGTCGTCATCCCCTGCCCGGCGGGTGACGGCCTGCCGGCGGGCGTGCAGTTGATGGGACGCTGGTGGTCGGAGAAGCGACTGCTCGAGCTCGCACTGGCGTTCGAGACAGCACTGGGACCGCGACCGAGGCCGCTGATGGCAGAGTCGGCCGGGTCGTGAGAGCCACCGGGAGAGCTGGTTTGGTCGGCGAAGGCGCAGCCGGTACACTGAACCTTCGCCTGCAACCCTGGCATCTAATGGTTGAAGCGTCCGGGAACCGGGATGAATGAGTCGGTATCAGTCCTGACGGCTTTTGTGGCAGGCGTGGTGTCGTTTCTCTCGCCCTGCGTGCTGCCCCTGGTTCCCGGCTACATCTCGATGCTGTCGGGCCTCGGTGTAGACGAGCTCGAGCGGGGCGAGCGTCCGCAGTTGCATCTGCTGGCTTCGGCCGTGGCCTTTGTGCTGGGCTTTTCGCTGGTTTTTGTGGGGTTCGGTGCCTCGGCCACCACGGTGGGTCAGTTTTTGACGCGCAACCGTGCAGCGCTGGTGCCGATTGCGGGAGCGGTGATCGTTCTGTTCGGCCTGCACCTGCTTGGATGGCTCGGGAAAATTTCCCTGCGCGCAGGTTTCGGACTTGGCGTTGTCCTGGCCGCGCTCGGTGCCGTTCTGGCGTGGCGGGGCAGATTCCTGCCCGGCCGGCTCGGTCCAGTGCATCTGGAGGCTCTGGCCGGCGTGTTTCTGCTGGGACCCTGGTTGTCGCGCTGGCTCAATCGCGACGTGCATCTGAACGCACAGACGGCCAGGCCCGGGCTGGTCAGTGGCTTTCTGATGGGTTTTGCGTTCGCCTTTGGCTGGACTCCCTGCATCGGCCCCATCCTGGCGGCCGTGCTGGCGCTGGCGGCCACGCAGGAGACGGTGGCGCGTGGCGTGGCGCTGCTGGCAGTGTACTCGGCCGGGCTGGCGGTACCGTTCTTGCTGACAGCGCTCGGGGTGGGCCGTTTCCTGACGTTCTACCGGCGATTCCGGCGCTACCTGCATGCCGTGGAGCTGTTCAGCGGAGCTCTGTTGCTGGCCGTTGGCGGGCTGGTGTATTTCAACCGGCTGACCTGGCTGTCGGGAAAGCTGAGCTTCCTCAATGCATTTTCCTGGTAGAGGCTGACGATGAAACGCATGGCGCTCAAGTCCTGGCCTACGGTTGTCCTGGCGCTGCTGGTGTGGTGCCTGACGACCGGGTGCACGCGGCTGAAAACGAACGACAGCGCGGCGGCCTCGGGCCGCGCGGCGGTGCCCGATCTGGGCCCGGCGCCCGAGGTGAGTTTCCAGACGCTGGACGGGAAGACGGTGAACCTTTCCGATTATCGGGGCAAGGTCGTTCTGGTGAATTTCTGGGCGACCTGGTGCGAGCCCTGCCGGAGCGAGATTCCCGAGCTGATCGAGCTGCAGCGAACCTACGGGCCGCGCGGCTTCGTCGTGCTCGGTGTGGCCATGGACAGCGAGGGCCGGTCGGCGGTGGAACCGTTTGTCCGGCGGCCGCAGTTTGACGTGGGCGGCCAGAAGGTGGCCATGGAGTATCCGGTGGTGCTGGGTAACGATGACGTGGCGGCACGGTTTGGCGGCATCATCGGGCTGCCGACGACGGTTCTGATCTCTCCGCAGGGACGAATCGTGAAGAAGATTTTTGGGCCGATTGACGCCTCCGAGCTGCGGGGGCTGCTGGCGCAACTGCTGCCCGGGTGAGAGGGAGTTCGTGGACGAGCGGGAGTTCCGGCGTCGCGCAGAAGCCGCTCTGGAAGAGCTGCGCCAGCCGCTGCTGGCGCTGGGTGACCGGTTCGGCTTCGATGTGGAAGGCGGTGCCGACGTGCTCGAACTTTTCTTCGAGGACGACGGAGCAGACCGGTTTGTCCTGAGTATCAACGGGCCAGCCCGCCAGATCTGGATTTCGGCGCTGGCGACCAGCTTCAAGCTGAGCTGGTCGGAGGAGGCCGGGAGCTTTGTTCTGGAATCGAGTGGAGAGACTCTGCGGCAACTGCTGGGGCGGCTGCTGGGCCAGAAGCTGGGCCAGACGGTGGAGCTGTAGGCCTGCTCTGGTCGCGGCAGTTGCAGCGGCTCTGGCCGGCACGGGATGGGCGGCTGGATCCGCGCAGGGACCCGCAGCCGAGACGGCCCGGCAGGTCGTCCAGACCGAGGCCTTCAGTTCGCTCGAGCCGGTGCCCCGCGGCCGTCCTTTCGAGCTCGCCGTGGTGGTCCAGATCCGCCCCGGTTATCACATCAACGCGCACCGCGTCTCGGATCCGTTTCTGATTCCCACCGAACTGCTGGCGCATTTCCCGCCCGACGTGCGCCTGCTGGGGATCAGCTATCCCGATGGGGAGGAAAGGCGGTTTTCGTTTTCACCGACGCCGCTGCGCGTCTACACAGGCCGGGTCGTGCTCCGGCTGAAGGCAGAGGCAGGCGCCCGTGCCCGTCTCGGCGACCGGGCGCTGCCAGTCGAGCTGCGCTATCAGGCCTGCAATGACACGATCTGCCTGCCGCCGGTGACGGTTCCCGTGCAGGTGCGGGTGCAGGTGGCGCCGCAGGGGACGGCGGCGCGCGCGACCCATCCCGAACTGTTCAGGCCGTGACCCCGGGCGTGCGGCTCACCGCAGCCCGTACGGCAGGAAGTGCCCGCCGCAACCGCTCCACCACGCGCTGCTGACCGAGCAGGACCAGTGTATCGAACAGGGGCGGCGCGACCGCCCGGCCCACGACGGCGACACGCGTGGCGTTGATCAACAGCGCCGCCTTCACGCCGGCTGTTGCGGCCAGCTCGCGCAGCGCCCGCTCGCAGCTCTCGTGCGTCCACTCGGGCAGGGCAGCGAAAGCGTCGGCCAGCGCCGCCAGCAGGTCGGGCAGGCGTGCATCGGTCCAGAAGCGCCGGCAGGCCGCCTCTTCGTAGTCGAAGTCGTCGCTGAAAAATCCCCGGGCCCAGGTCGAGAAATCCCGCAGCAGGCGCACCCGGCTGCGGAGCAGATCCACGGCCTGGCGAAACCATGCGCGCTGCCCGGCGGCCCATTCGGGGCGCCACAGGCCCGCCCGCTGCAGTTCCTGCTCGACGTACGGCAGCAGCTCATCCACGGGCAGCTTCTGGAAATACTGCGTGTTGAACCATTCCAGTTTGGCGCGATCGAAAACTGCGTTGGTGCGGCTGACGCCCTGCAGCGTGAATCGCCGGATCAGCTCGGCCGTGCGGAGGAATTCGGTGTTGTCGCCCGGCGACCATCCCAGCAGCGCCAGAAAATTCCGGAATGCCTCGGGCAGGAACCCCTCTTCGGCGTAGGCGCCCACGCTGGTCGCGCCGTGGCGTTTCGACAGCCGCGAGCGGTCCGGGCCGAGGATCAGCGGGACGTGGGCGAAGACCGGCGGTGTGGCTCCGAGCGCCCGGTACAGGAGAATCTGCTTGGGCGTGTTGGAGAGATGATCGGCACCGCGAATGACGTGGGTGATGCCCATCGCAATGTCGTCCACCACGACGCTGAGCTGGTAGGTGGGCCGACCGTTGGAGCGCAGCAGCACGAAATCTTCCAGGTCGCGATGGGCCACTTCGCGCTCCCCGAAGACGACGTCCTCGAAGCGTGTCGAGCCCTCGGCCGGCACGGCGAACCGGATTGCCGCCGGACGGCCGGCAGCTCGCCACTGCTGCACCTGTTCCGGCGGAAGCTGCCGGCAGGTGCACCGCGGAGGAGCCGTCGAGGCGCGTTCTTCCGGCACAGGTTCTTCATCGGCAGGTTCTTCCTCTTCGCCGCCCTCGGGCTGGATCCGTCCCGGCGGGCAGAAGCACAGGTAGGCCTGGCCGGCTTCGAGAATGCGCTGTGCGGCCTGCTGGTACAGCTCCAGTCGTGCGGATTGAAAATAGGGCCCCTCGTCCCAGTCCAGGCCGAGCCAGCGCAGGTCGTTCAGGATGCCTTCGACCAGTTCGGGCCGGTTGCGTTCCACGTCGGTGTCTTCGATACGCAAAATGAACTGGCCGCCTTCGTGGCGGGCAAAGAGCCAGTTGAAAAGTGCCGTGCGGGCTCCGCCGACGTGCAGATAGCCGGTTGGTGAAGGCGCAAAACGGACGCGAGGCCGTGAAGTGCTTGCAGGCTGCATGGTGTGCCGTTTCTGAACTCCGGGACACATAGTACGGAAAGCGGAGGCGAAAAAGCGAGTTTTGCTGTTTCGGCAACGGGTTGCGACGGGGAGCTTGCTTCGGGCTTCTGGCTCGACTATAGTCCGCCGAGGCGGCGAACAATCCCCGAAGAAGGCAGGGGCGGGGGATTGGCGTCGCCGGAAGCGTCTTCGCCACCGTCGTGGCCACGGTGGCAGACGCAAAAAAGGCAACAGCCGTGCCGACGTTTGCTCCCACCTACGCTCTGGCAGCCTTTGGGTTTTCCGCGCTGGCCACGCTGCTGCTCGAATATCTCTACCGCCAGAAAAGGCTGAGTTATCTCCGGCTGTGGGGCTGGGGCTGGGCGCTGGTCGCTCTCCATCATGGCGGGATCGTGCTGCTGCACTGGTTGCCGCTGGGGCGCTGGCATGAACCGGCCAGTCAGGCCCTGCTGGGGCTGGCGGCAGTTCTGTTTCTTGCTTCCGGCCAGGCCTATGCGCAGGGGCGAGTGAATTTCTGGCTGGTGGGACCGCTGGCGGCGCTGCCCTGCCTGTGGGCCATCGCGCACTGGCTGGGCTGGGTGAGTGTTGGCGTTCCGCTGGGCACCGGCCTGATTTTGCTGCTGGCGGCGCGCAGTTTCTGGGAAGAGGGGCTGCGGCAGGAGTCCTCGACCGAGCGCCTGCTGGCGGTAGCGCTGGGCGCCTGGGCGGCCATGGTGCTGGCGGGGGTGCTGCCGGAACCCTGGAGCCGGTGGGTGCTGCAGGTGGACGCGGTGCGGTTGCTGCCGCCGATTTTCACCGGTGTGCTGATGCTGGTTGCCCTTTACGAAGAAGAAAACCGGCGCGTCGAGCGCAACATGCTCTCGCTGGCCAACCTGAACCTGGCGGCTTCGGGCTTTACCGGGCAGGAAATGGAGAAAGTGTTGCGGCAGGCTCTGGAGAGGATCCTGCGGGTGATGCGGCTGCCGGCCGGAGCGCTGCTGGTGCACACGGGAGAAGACGCAGTGCCCTCGGTGGTGGTCACCAGCGGCTTCAGCGAGCAGTTCCGGCAGCAGGCGCAGCAGGCCCGGCGCGGGCTGGTGCACCTGGTAGCGCGGCTGGGTGGCGTGATGATTCTCCGGGAAATTCCTTCCGACGAGCACTGGCGGGCGCTGGCCGAGGAGGCCTCCTTCGCCCATGTGCGCGAACTGCTGCGCCCGGAGGGCGTGCGCAACGCGGTCGGGGTGAGCCTGCAGGCCCGCGAGCGTGTGCTCGGCCTGCTGCTGCTCGGCACGCCCAAGAAGCGCCGTTTCAGCGCTCCCGAGCTCCGTCTGCTGCTGGCCCTGGCCCATCAGGTGGCCATGGCGGTCGAGAACAGCTATCTGATCCAGCAAACCTCCCGGCGCAGCGACGAAATGAACATCCTCAACGAGATTAGCTGCGCGCTGAGCTCGACGCTGAACCTCGACGATCTCTGCGCGCGGCTGGAGGAGGAGATCCGCCGGCTGTTCGTGACGGAAGATTTCTTCATTGCGCGCTACGATCCGGCTGCCCAGCGGATTTTCTACGACCTGCTGGTGGTGGGCGGGCGGCGGCAGCAGGCGGGCGCGCCGCCGGTTGGCGACGGCCTGGCGGCGTATATTCTCCGCACCGGCCAGCCCCTGTTGATCACCGAACATTTTGCGAGCGAGGTCCGGCGGCGCGGCATCGAGGTGCTGCAGATGATGGGCAGCTTCTGCGGCGTGCCCATCATTCTCTACGACCGGCCCGCGGGCGTGCTGGGCCTGCTCAGCCAGGACGAGCGCGCCTTCGATGAGGGCCACCTGGAGCTGCTGCGGGTCCTGGCCAATTCGGCGGGCATCGCACTGGAGAATGCGCGCCTGTTCAGCCAGCAGCAGGAAAAGGCACGCCATCTGCAACTGCTCAACAACGTGTCGCGCCATGCCACCAGCCTGAAAGGGCTGGACCAGATGCTGGCGGCGATCGTCCAGGAGCTCGAGCAGGGGCTTCGCTACGATCACATTGGCATTGCGCTTGCGGATTACCCGAACCAGGAGCTGGTCATCTGTGCCGAAGCCGGCAGCCGGCGGCAGGCCCTGCAGCGGCGGTTCCGGTTCGGCGAGGGGCTGCTCGGCGAGGTGGCCCGCACCGGGCAGGTGCGCCTGGTGAGTGACGGCGCGGCGGAAGGAGCGCGCACGGTGCTGCCGGGTTCGGCCAGCAGCCTGGCGCTGCCGCTGATCTATGCCGAGGAGCTGCTGGGCGTCTTCTATGTGGAAACCGCCACGCCCCACGCCTTTTCCGAGAGCGAACAGTTGCTGCTGCGGACGCTGGCCGATCAGATCGCCAGCGCGCTCTACAACGCGCGGACACTGCAGAAGGCCCAGGAGCAGGCCATCACCGATGGGCTGACCGGCATCAAGACGCACCGCTTCCTGATGGAGGCGCTCTCGGTGGAGTGGCGCCGGGCGACCCGTACGGGGCGGTCGTTCTCGGTGCTGCTGATGGACCTGGACCATTTCAAGGAAGTGAACGATCGCCACGGGCATCTGGAAGGCGACGTCGTGCTGCGGCGGGTCGGGCGGCTGCTCGAGGAGCACTGCCGGCGGTCGGACGTGGTGGCGCGCTACGGGGGCGACGAATTCGTGCTGCTGATGCCGGAAACCGAACTCGACCAGGCCCGCCAGCTCGCCAACAAGCTGCGCGCGCTGATTGCCGGCGATCCGCTGCTGCGGCAGCGCAACATCACAGCGAGTTTCGGCATCGCCGTCTTCCCCGCGCACGGGACCACGCCCGAAGAGATTCTCGAGCGCGCCGACGCGGCCATGTATCTCTCCAAGCGCCGTGGCGGCAACGCCGTTTCGAGCGCGCAACGGCTGGTGGTGGCTCCGGCTGGAGCGCCCGCAGCGGGCGACAGGGCTTTACCACGGCTGCACATTCAGGGTGACTTCGTCGGTGGCGAGGAGACTTACGCCCAGGTGTGTGAGTGGGTGGAGCGCTGTGCCGCTCTGCTGGTCCAGCAGGACCGGGTGCTGCAGGCCGGCGAGCTACCGGAGGTTCTGCTGGAAGGGCTGCTGAGCGTGGTGCGGGCGGTCGAGGAACGACGACCGGCCGGGTTCGGTCACGGGCGGCGCGTGGCCGAGCTGGCAGCGGCAGCGGCCGAGGCGCTGGGCCAGGATCCGGCGGAAATCGAAGATGTGCGCCTGGCCGGCCTGCTGCACGATATCGGCAAGATCGCGCTGCCGGACGAGTTGCTCCGCCAGACCGGGCCGCTGGCGCCGGAGGATCGCGAGCGGATGCGCCGGCACGCGGTTCTGGGCGGGGAACTGCTTGGTGCGCTGCCCGGCCTGAGCCGCGTGCAGCAGATGGTGCGCCATCACCACGAACATTTTGACGGTACGGGTTACCCGGACAGGCTGGCAGGCCACCGCATCCCGCTGGGAGCGCGGCTGATCGCCATTGCCGAGACCTACGACGGGCTTACGGTCCCTGCGGCGGGCGAGCCGCGCACTCCCGACCAGGCCATTGCCGAGCTGTACCGCGTGGCCGGCCGGCAACTGGATCCGCTGCTGGTGCAGATTTTTGCACAGGCTGTCCGACGTCAGGAAAATCGCCCGGCAGGCCAGCCGCCGGGTCGCCTGCGGTAAATCCTTTACAGGAGGCAACGCATGGAAACCGCGCGTGTGCGCTGGGTGGATCATTTGCAGTTTCTGGGGGTGGCGCCTTCCGGCCATGCCGTGCCACTCGACGCCGACCGGCAGGCCAACACCGCTCCAGGGCCGATGGAGCTGCTGCTGGTGGCACTGGGTGGTTGCACGGCGACTGACGTGGTGGAAATTCTTCGCAAGAAGCGCCAGCCGCTGGTGGGGCTGGAAGTCGAAGTGTCCGGCAGCCGCGCCGAGCAACCGCCGCGCGTCTGGCAGCGCATCGAAGTGGTCTATCGTCTGCGCGGAGCTCTCGATGAGCAGGCGGTACGCAGTGCGATCGAGCTGAGCCTGAGCAAGTACTGCTCGGTTTCGCAGATGCTCGGCAAGACGGCCGAGATCACCCACCGTTACGTTCTCGAGCCCTGAATGCGTACCGGTCCGACCCGGTGCTTTTCTCGCGAACAGTCGCCGCCGGGTAGTTGCCCTTTCAATAGCAGATCGGTATATATGGGCTGATTTTTTGCCGCTGGCAGGGGGACGGCGGGGTGGCGCGGGGTCGCTTCAGCTTCTACGCAGTCGGCTTCTCTCTGTGGGCAGTGGCGCTCGGGGCTTCGGCCGCAACGCCGTCGCTGAATGTCCCGCGGGTGCAGAACCCACCGCGGATGAGCGACGTGCTGGAGCATCTCCAGCCGCCGGGCGTGCTGGTCGGCGACTTCCGTCAGTACGACCCGAACGATGGCGCGCCGGCCAGCCAGAAAACCCTGGCGTATGTCTCTTACGATCACCGCAGCCTGCATGTGGTCTTCATCTGCTATGACGATCCGCGGCTGGTGCGTGCCCGGCTGTCGAAACGCGACAACATCGGCGATGATGACGGCGTGGCCGTGCTGCTCGATACCTTTCACGATCGGCGCCGTGCCTATGTCTTTCAGGTCAACCCGCTCGGCGTTCAGGCGGACCTGATCGTGACCGAAGGGCAGCCGGATGACTACAGTTTCGACACGCTGTGGTACTCCGAAGGCCGGCTGACCTCGTTCGGCTACGTCGTGCGCATCGAAATTCCGTTCCGCAGCCTGCGGTTCAGCAACGAGCCGGTGCAGCACTGGGGCATCGCGCTGGCCCGTGTGATCGTGCGGAACAACGAGCTGGATTACTGGCCCTACATTACCCGCCGCGTGGCCGGTCTGGTGCAGCAGTTTGCGGACATGGACGGCCTCGAGGCCATTCATCCCGGACGCAACCTGCAGTTCATTCCCTATGGCCTCTACGCCCGGGCCCGTTTTCTGGACCCGGCTGTTCCTGCGTTTCGTACTGCCGATGATCGGCGCGGCGGGCTGGACGGAAAATGGGTGCTGCACGATGCGCTCACGTTCGATTTCACCCTCAACCCTGACTTCAGCCAGGTGGAGTCGGATGATCCGCAGGTGACCATCAATCAGCGCTTCGAGGTCTTCTTTCCCGAAAAGCGGCCGTTTTTTATCGAGAACAACGGCTTCTTTCAAACATCGGCGGGAGCGGGGAATCTATTTTTCTCGCGGCGGATTGTGGATCCGCAGTTCGGGCTGCGGGTTTCGGGCAAGCTGGGCCACTGGGCGATCGGAGGGCTGCTGAGCGACGACCGGGCCGAGGGTGAACTGCTGCCGCCCGCCAGCCCCTACTTCCACGACCGCGCGGCCATCCAGGTCGCACGCATCCAGCGCGAATTCGGCGAGCAATCCGCCGTGGGCGTGTTCGTCAGCAACCGCAGTTTCGGGCCCAGTTTCAACCGGGTCTTCGCGCTGGACACGCGGTTGCGGCTCAACGCCAACTGGGTGGTCGAAGCGCGGGCCGAGACCAGCCAGACGCGCGATCTCGACGGCACCCGCTCGGCAGGCCCCGCCTATGAGCTGACTCTGACGCGTGCGGGTCAGCATCTGGTCTACGGCGGGGGCTATGTGGATCGCAGCCCGAACTTCCGGAGTGATCTGGGCTTCGTGCCCCGTGTTGACGTGCGCTATACGAGCCATTTTCTGCAGTACCTCTGGCGACCCCGCCACGGCGCGGTCGTGGCGTTCGGTCCCGGTGTTTCGGCGCTGGTCAACTGGGACCACGAGGGCCACCTGGAGGACTGGCTGGTGGGGCCGACGTTCCAGGTAACGCTACGCCGCCAGACCGTGCTGCAGGTGAGCCGCACGGAGCGCTACGAGCTGTTCGAGGGGCTGGGCTTTCGCCAGCATCTGAGCGGGGCGAACGTGCAGACGCAGTGGCTTTCCTGGCTCGGGGCGACGGCAGCGGTGAGCTGGGGCACGGCGGTGAACTACTTCCCGGCGGCGGGCCTGCTGCCGTTTCTGGCGACCTCGCAGAACGCCAGCCTGTCATTGACGGTGCGGCCTACGCCGCGCCTGCGTGTGGACGAAACCTATTTCTACACCCGACTGGGCACGCGTGCCGGTTCGACGCCCGTCCACCAGATTCCCGGTATCAGCATCTTTAACAACCATGTGCTGCGGAACAAAGTGAACTATCAGTTCACCAAGGCCCTCTCGTTGCGCGCCATCGTGGATTACAACGCCACACTCCCGAATCCGGATCTGGTGGATGTACAGACCACGCTGGGGGGCGTGCCGGGCGGTCCTCTGGTGCCGACACGGAAGCTGACCGCCGACTTCTTGCTGACCTATCTGGTGCATCCCGGCACCGCCCTCTACGTGGGCTATACCGACGGGTATCAGAATCTCGCGATCGCACCCGGCGGCATTCTGGTCTACCGGCGGGCGCCGACCACCTCGACCGGGCGGCAGGTCTTCGTGAAACTCAGCTATCTGTTCCGCTTCTGACCGCGCTGGCTTGTCACTGTCGGCGCCGATTGCCTACAATGCGGGCTTCGCTTTGTCGGAGTCAGCCGAACGATGAGCAGGCGCATTCGAGCGAAGATCACCGGTGTGGCCGGTTATGTGCCACCGCGAGTACTGACCAATGCGGATCTGGAGAAGATGGTGGACACATCGGATGAGTGGATCCGCACGCGGACCGGGATCCGGGAGCGGCACATTGTGGACCCCGGCACGGCCGCCTCGCATCTGGGGGTGGAGGCGGCGCGGCGGCTGCTGGCCGAGCGCCGGGTGGCGCCGGAGACGATCGAGCTGATCATTGTGGCCACCGTCACGCCCGACATGATGTTTCCGGCCACGGCCTGCCTGATTCAAGACCGGCTGGGTGCGCGCCAGGCCTGGGGATTCGATCTCTCCGGGGCGTGTTCGGGCTTTCTGTACGCTCTGACCGTGGGAGCCCAGTTCGTCGGAGCGGGCACGCACCGCCGCGCGCTGATCATCGGGACCGACGTGATGTCCTCGATCATTGATTTCACCGATCGCGCTACCTGCGTTCTGTTCGGCGACGGCGCCGGTGCCGTGCTGGTCGAGCCGGCCGAGAACGATCAGGAAGGTATCCTCGACTTCTACCACGACATTGACGGCTCGGGCGGCTGCTACCTGTTCATGCCGGGAGGCGGATCGCTGCATCCGGCCTCACACGAGACCGTCGAGCGCCGGATGCACTATGTGCACCAGGACGGTCCTCAGGTGTTCAAGTACGCCGTGCGGCGGATGTGTGAGGTGGCCACGACGCTGCTCGAGCGCAACGGACTTCGCGGGGAGGATCTGGACCTGATCGTTCCCCACCAGGCCAACCTGCGCATCATTCGGGCGATGCAGGAGCGGCTGGGCGTCAGCGACGACAAGGTGGTGGTGAACATTGACCGCTACGGCAACACCACCGCCGGCACCATCCCGCTGGGCCTGCGGGATGCGCTCGAAGACGGCCGCCTGCGGCCGGGCGCGCTGGTGCTGCTGGTGGCGGTCGGCGCCGGCTACACCACGGCAGGCGTGTTGATGCGCTGGAGCGGTTGAGGCGCTCCGGCTGCCGCGCAGGGCACGGCCGGGCAGAGGTGGAACAATGCGCGCGGTCATCACCGGGGGAGCGGGCTTTCTCGGTTCGCATCTGTGCGACCACCTGCTCGCGCACGGATGGGAAGTGCTGTGCGTGGACAATCTCGTCACCGGCGATGCCCGCAATGTGGCGCATCTGCAGGGGCACCCGCGCTTTGCGTTCCTCCATCACGACATCACCCGGCCGCTCGAGCTCGACGGCCCGGTGGACTACGTGCTGCATCTGGCCTCGCCGGCCAGCCCGGCCGATTACCTGAAGCTGCCCATCGAAACGCTCGAAGCGGGAGCTCTGGGCACGCGCAATGCTCTGCTGCTGGCGCGGGACCACGGCGCCCGCTTCCTGCTCGCTTCGACCTCGGAGTGTTACGGCGATCCCGAGGTGACGCCGCAGCCGGAGACCTACTGGGGACACGTCAACCCGATCGGCCCGCGCAGCGCCTACGACGAGGCCAAGCGGTTTGCCGAGGCGCTGACCATGGCCTTTCACCGCGTGCACGGGCTCGACACGCGCATCGCGCGCATCTTCAACACCTACGGCCCGCGCATGCGGCTGAACGACGGGCGCGTGCTGCCCAATTTCATCCATCAGGCACTGACCGGCCAGCCGCTGACGGTCTACGGTGATGGCCAGCAGACACGCAGCTTCTGCTATGTGGCCGATCTGATCGAAGGGCTCTGGCGGTTGATGCAGGCCGACGAGCATCTGCCGGTCAATCTGGGCAATCCGCAGGAAGTCACGATTCTGGAGTTTGCGCGGCTGGTGCGGGAGCTGGCCGGCGTCGAGGTGCCCATCGTTCACCGGCCGCTGCCGGTTGACGATCCGCGCCGGCGCTGTCCCGACATCAGCAAGGCGCGGCGGCTGCTGGGCTGGGAGCCGCGCGTTCCGCTCGAGGAAGGGTTGAAGCGGACGCTGGCGTTTTACCGCGCGCAACTGGCGGCGACAGAGGCCGGTCCGGGGATCAGTTGAGGGGCCAGCAGTCTCCCGAGGGCCGGCCCATGGAGAAATACTCGAAGCCGAGCTCCCGCATGCGCACCGGATCGAGCAGGTTGCGGCCATCGAGCACCAGCGGTCGGCTCATGGCGTCGCGGATCCGCTCCCAGTCGAGCGCGGCAAATTCCGGCCAGTCGGTCGCGATCAGCAGGGCTTCGGCCTGGTCGGCCACCTCGTAGGCGTCGCGGCAGAACCGCACGCCGTCGAGCATCTTTTCGGCGCGCGGCATGGCCTTCGGGTCGAAGACCCGCACCTGCGCGCCTTCCTGCTGCAGGCGCCGGACCAGCTCCACGGCCGGAGAAAAACGGATGTCGTCGGTGCGGGGCTTGAAGGCAAGCCCGAGCACGCCGATTTGCTTGTCGCGAATGACCCAGAGGGCGCGACGGATCTTTTCCACAAAGCGCTCGACCTGCCGCCGGTTGATCTTCTCCGCCTCGCGCAGCAGCGAGAAATCCACGCCGGCACGTTCGGCCAAACGAACGAAGGCCTGCACGTCCTTCGGGAGGCAGAAGCCGCCGAAACCCAGGCCGGCGCGCAGGAACTGCGGGCCGATGCGCGGATCGAGGCCCATGGCGCGGGTGACCTCTTCGACGTCGGCGCCGAGGCGCTCGCAGAGTTCCGCCAGCGCGTTGGCGTAGGAAATTTTCAGCGCCAGAAAGGAGTTGGAGGCGTGCTTGATCAGCTCGGCGCTGGCGATGGTGGTGACCAGAAACGGCGGCGCATCGGACGGGCAGCCGTCACGGTGCACGGGGCACTGGAAGCGGTGCTCGAGCAGAGGGCGGTAGATCTCGCGGAGTTGCTGTTCGCTCGCTTCTTCGTCCACTCCCACGACGATGCGATCCGGGTGCAGAAAATCCTCGACGGCGGTTCCCTCGCGGAGGAATTCCGGGTTCGACGCCACGCGGAAGCGGTGGCCGGCGGTGCGCGCGTAGACGCCCAGGGCGCGCTTGAGCTCGAGACCGGTGCGGACTGGAACCGTACTCTTTTCGATGACCAGCTTCGGGCCATCGGCTTCGGTGGCAATCAGGCGTGCGACGCGATCGATCGCACTCAGATCGGCTTCGCCGTTTTCGAGCGGCGGAGTGCCGACGCAGATGAAAATGGCTTCGGCGGTGCGGATCGCCTCGCCCGCCGTGGCCGTCACGCGCAGCCGGCCGCGCCGGCGGTTGCGGAGAAACAGCTCCTCCAGATGCGGCTCGTAGATGGGCACCCGGTCGGCCAGCAGAAGCTGCGTTTTTTCCGGGTCGTTATCGAAGCAGATGGCTTCGTGGCCGACTTCGGCCAGACAGGTGCCGGTGACCAGACCGACGTAACCACAGCCGATGATGGCGATGCGCATCGTCATACTTCCTGCGGTGGCTATTTTCCCCTAACGACGGGCGCGACTCCAGCCGGGTTAGCGGCCGGCGCCGAGCAGGGCGCGCAGGGCCAGCCAGACCAGGCGCGGCTGGTTCCAGCAGAGCCGGCGCAGGAGCAGCGTGGCGCGGTCGCGGTGGCAGCGCCCGAGCCAGAGCCGGGTGCGCTCGTTGAGCAGCTCGAGCAGGCGGCCGTAATCGTCGCCGTCGAACTGATGCAGGATGCGGCGCAGCCAGAGGTGCACGTTGAGTTCGCGGCGCAGGGCGTGCAGCTCACGGTGCCCGTTGCCGTGGACGATGGCCGCTGCTACGGCGCGCGCACCGCGGAAGCCGGTGACCACGCCGCCCACGGTGGAAACCTTTACCTGCGCGGCGGCATCACCGACCAGATAGACGTCGCAGGCACCCAGCCGCCGGTGCACCGGTACCCAGCCCGCGTACAGCGGAACCTGCCCCCCTTGATAGGCCAGCGGCTCGAGCTTCTGCTGTTCGAGCGCGTGCAGCAGAGCGGTGCGGGCCTGCGCACCGGTTTCGGCAATCAGTCCGAGCACACCCTGTCCGTCGCCGGCAGGGATCAGCCAGAAAAAGTACGGAGTCTGCTCGGGCAGGAACCACACCCGCACGGTGTCTTCGGGATAGTCGTCGGGCAGGTGAACGACTGCCTGCAGCAGCGAAGCCGTCCGCGGGCGCGGCCAGCCCGCAGCCTGCGCCAGCCGGCTCGCTGCGCCGTCGGCTCCGATGACGATGCGGGGTTCCACCCATTCGCGCTCGCCGTCGCGCCGGGCAAATTCCAGCCGGATCCTCCGGTCGGCCGCGGCTTCCAGCCCCACAAACCGCCAGCCAGGCCTCAGCTCGGCTCCCGCGGCAAGTGCATGCTCGGCCAGGGTCGTAATCAGCCGCGCCCGCTCGATGACCCAGTCGGGCTGTTCGAGGAGGACGGAGGCGGTGCGGCCGCCGGCTTGAATTTCAAACCGGCGCACCGGCCGCAGCAGGCTGGCTTCCCCCAGCGGACCGAGCAGCTCGAGCATCTCGCGCGTGACGATCAGCGTCCGCGGTTCCGGACACAGTGCAGGCGCCTGCTCGAAGATCGAAACCGGCATTCCGTGGCGGGCCAGCAGCCAGGCGGTATACAGACCGGCAGCCGAAGCCCCCACGACCACGGCCGGACAGCGTGTCGCGGGACTGCGGTGAAGGGCTCTGCGATCCGCAAGCGATTCCGTAGCAGCCAAACCAGCCTCTCCCCGAACCGATAGACGAGCCGACAGTATACCCAAGGGGCAAGGCCCCTTTGCCGCGTTTACTGTGTGCTGCGGCCGACGGAAGAGCCAGAGCCGCGCCGTTCGAGAGCAGCAATGCCCAGCGCCACAGCGCAAGCCACCGACGCGGCGAGAACTTCGGCCGTGCCGGCAGTGGCTCTGTCAGAAGCGACAGCCAGCAGAGTTCCGGCCACACTGACGCCATAGAGTGTGACCACCGCAGCGCGCTGGCTCAACCCCGCCGCCACCAGGCGGTGCGCAGTGTGATCCGTGCCGGGTGCGGCAAACGGCAGAAGGCCGCGCCGGAGGCGGGAAACAGAGACCAGAAGCGTATCGAAGGCGGGCATCAGCAGGACCAGGGCGCGCACCAGTGTGGCATGCAGTGGCCCGTTGGCCGGCGGCGCCACCAGCAACCCCACTGATGCCACCAGGAAACCGAGAAGCATGGCGCCTGCGTCGCCCATGAAGATGCTGGCCGGGTGAAAATTCCAGATCAGAAAGCCCAGCGCCGCACCAGCAATGACGGCAGCCATGGCGGCGATCTCTGGCTGGCCGTTCAGGATGGCCAGCACGGCATAGCCCGCTGCGGTCAGTGCGGCTGTGCCCGCGCACAACCCGTCCATGTGATCGAGAATGCTGAAGGCGGCCGTGATGCCGACCACCCACAGCAACGTCAGTGCCGTATCCAGCGCGTGGCCGCCGCGGGGGAGTGCGGTGAGGAGGTCAAGGCGGACGCCGGCGATCAGCAGAAGGGCGGCCGCTGCCGGCATGCCTGCGAAAAGCTTGATCTGATGGTGCAGGCGGCCGGCATCGTCGAGCAGCCCTACGACCACCAGCAGGGTTGCGCCGAGCGTGATGGCGCGCAGAGGAAATTTCGGGTCTCCACCGGCGACCGCCAGCAAGCCCGTCATCGCGCCCACGTAGATCGCGAGGCCGCCGAGTAGCGGGGTCGGCTGGCGGTGAATCTTACGGGTCTCAGGATGGTCGAGCATGCCCGTGCGCAGCGCCAGGCGGCGCATGAGCGGCGTCAGGGCCAGCGTGACCAGGAAAGCAAGCAGTGCAGGCATCACCGTGAGGAAGGCTCGCCCGGGCGGGCGGTTGAAAAGCCGGCTGCGGTGAGCTGCGTGCCGGCTGTGGTCGGACTCGCCACCAGACGCTCCACCGTGCGGAGGAAGTGTTCGAGCTGGTGGCGCTGGTCAAAATTTGTGGCGGCCTGTGCGGCCCGCCGTCGCATCTGCGCCAGTTCTGCCGGGTGGGCGCGGAGCCAGCGCAGCGCTCGCGCCACGTCGTCGGGAGAATCCGGGTCGGCTACCACGCCGCAGCCGTAGCGCCGGACGACGCGCGCGACATCACTCTGCTCGGGTGTCACGGCCAGCACGGCCTGTCCGGCGGCCAGGATTCCGTACAGTTTACTGGGCACCACGACACCTTCCAGTCCGCGGCGCAGGCAGACGATATGCACATCGGCAGCAGCCATCATTGCGGGGACCTCTCGAGCGGGAAAAAACGGCAGCCGGCGGATCGCCGGGCAGTCACCGGCGAGCTGCTCGATGAGGTGGCGGCGGGCGCCGTCTCCGACAAAGACCAGAGAGATTCCTTCCTCCGCCACGCTACGGGCTGCCTCGAGCAGTGTTTCCCAGCAGCCGTAGAAGCCCAGATTGCCGGCATGAACTGCGACGAAGGGCCAGCCGTCGCGCACACGGGCGGCCACGCGCTGGCGCACTTCCACGTCTGGCTCCGGGGGTGAGGGTAGAGCCCCGTCGCGTACAACCTCGACGCGCTCCGGCGGCGCGCCGTACGCCAGGATGCGTTCGCGCATGTCCTCGCCCAGGACGATCACGCCGGCGGCATGGCGCACGGCGCCTGCATGCAGCCGCTCCCACCATCGGACCCAGAACGAGCGTCGCACGATGCCACCGCCGACGGCCATGTCGGGATAAAGGTCGCGCACGTTGTAGATCAGCGGCAGCCGGCGCAGCCGCGCCAGCCACGAGGCCAAAATAGGCAGAAAGGGTGGGTCGGTCATGCACAACAGGGCGTCGGCGGGCTGACGGAGGCCTTCGAGGAAGGCCGCAGCGGCGTAGCTGATGTAGTTGGCCAGCCGACCGCCCATGTTCCGACGCGCATAGGCAGTCGAGCCCACACGCACCACCTGAACGTCGGCGTCTGTGAACCGCCGCCGCAGATACCAGCCGTGCCGTTCGTGCGGATCGTAACTGGGCCGCCCGGCCACGACCGTGACCTGGTGGCGTGCCGAAAGCGCTCTGGCCACGCGCTGCGCCATGGTCGCCGTCGCAGCCGTATCCGGCGGGTAGTACTGATTGAGCAGCAGGAGGCGCACGGATCAGAATCCGCTGGCGAGCCGGTGCTCGCTGGCGCCGGCTTCGTGAGCCGGTTTCTCGATCAGGAAGTCACCGAGCACCAGCGCGTCCATGTGTGTTCGCAGAAAGCAATCCACGGCTTCTTCGGGATGGCAGACGATCGGTTCGTTTTCGTTGAACGACGTATTCAGCAAAACCGGCACGCCGGTGCGGCGCGCAAAAGCTTCGAGTAACGCCCAGAAGCGCGGGTTGGACTGCCGGCTCACGGTCTGCAGCCGGCCGGTGCCGTCCACGTGGATCGGGGCCGGGATGCGGTCGCGATAGCCTGGGCGCACGGGAAAGGCCAGCAGCATAAAGGGAGAATCTGCCGGCGCGTCGAAATACTCACCGGCGGCTTCCTCCACGATCGCCGGAGCGAAAGGCCGGAAGGGTTCGCGATGTTTGATGCGGCGATTGAGGATGTCCTTCATTTCGGGCCGTCGCGGATCGGCCAGGATGCTGCGATTGCCCAGGGCACGCGGTCCCCATTCCATGCGGCCCTGGAACCAGCCGACGATGGCGCCGGCGGCCAGCAGGTCCGCCGTCCGTTCGATCAGCTCGGGTTCGGGAAGCTCGCGCAGCGGAAACCCGCGCGCGCCCAGGCCTCTGCTTTCGATCGCGTGCAGGAGCTGATCTCGCCGGAACTCCGGACCCCAGTAGGCGTGGTCCATGACGAAACTGCGCGGCTGGCCGAGGACGTGGTGAGCAACGTAGTAGGCGGCACCGACGGCCAGGCCGGCATCGCCCGCAGCCGGCTGGATATAAAGCCTGCGGAACGGCGTTCGCTGGAACACCTTGCCGTTGGCGACACAGTTGAACGCCACGCCGCCAGCCATGCACAGCGTGTCCAGGCGGGTCTGGCGGTGCAGGGCATCGAGCAGCGTGAACAGAGCTTCTTCGAGGGCCTCCTGCAGGCTGGCGGCAATGTCGCGGTGGCGCTGCTCGAGCGGCTCTTCCGGTCGCCGTGCGGGTCCCAGTCGCTGCTCGAACAGAGGCGAAAACAGCCGGCCCAGCACGGGCGTCTCCTTGCCTGACTCCCAGGTCATTTCAGCGCCCTGGCGGTGGTGCAAAAAATAATCGAGCTCGAGCCGGAACTGCAGGCCGGGCCCGGCCTGGAGGATGCGGCGGAACTCGTCGCGGAACACCGGCTCCCCGTAGGCGGCCAGCCCCATGACTTTGTACTCGTCGCCGAACTTCCAGAAGCCCAGATACTGCGTGACGGCCGTATAGAACAGGCCCAGTGAATGCGGAAACACCGCCTCGCCGGCGATCTCCATGCGCGGGCCGGTGCCCACACCCCACATGGCGCTGCCAAAGTCGCCCAGACCATCGGCCGACAGCAGGGCCGCCCGATCGAACGGGGAAACCAGGTAGGCGCTGGCCAGATGGGCGCGGTGATGTTCGACGCGGTGGAAGCGGGCACGCAGCGTGCCCGGTGCGACGCCCAGCGTGGCGGCCAGCTCTTCGCGCAACCCGGTCAGGCGCGTGAGCACTCGCGCCCGGTCGAGTGCGAAGCGCGGCAGCCGCGCGGCAAACAGCAGTTTCTGCCTCCAGCGCGCCCAGGGATCCCGGGGGATGACCACGTGGTCGAGGTCCCGCGCCGTGAGGCCGGCTGCCTGCAGGCAGTAGCGAATTGCATGGGAAGGGAAGCCAGCAGCGTACTTCACCCGCGAGAACCGTTCTTCTTCAGCAGCGGCCACCAGACGGCCGTCGCACACCAGCGCCGCCGAGGCGTTGGCATGGTAGAGGTTGATCCCCAGAATGTTCATGGCGCCATCGGCGCAGGGCTGTGAGGACCGGCGAGCGACCGCGCGGAGAAACCGATGCCGGTGCACAACGCGGCGGCGTCTCGGTTCACGGCGATGGTCCGGCCCCTGCCTCTACCTGCAGCGGTGGCTGCAACCACCCCGGGTTGCCCGCTGCGGAAAGTCGCACCTGCGCAGATGGGCCGAGCATACCGTGGCCGGCGTTGCCTGTAAACTCGCGACGTTTTCCAGGTGTTCTGGGCTGCACCGTCACTGCCGGTGCAACCGTCACCGGTCAGTTACGGGTAATCGCAAGTGGCCCCGAGGGCGGCTGTGTAGATTTCTTCCTGCCGGGCCGCCAGAAGCTCGGGGTCGCACACGCTGCCGAAGAGCGCGCATTGAGCGCGCAGCCGGCGCTGCAGTTCGGGGTCTTCGAAGAATTGCCGCAGCGCTCCGACCAGCTCGTCGTGCTGGCGGCGGACGATGAGGGCTCCGCGATTGCGCGCGTATTCAGAGACGCCGCAGTTTTCCGTGATCAGTGCCGGCACGCCGGCAAGCAGAGCTTCGGCGGCGGCATTGCCATAGTTTTCATAGCGCGAAGGCAGCGCGAACAGATCGGCATCGGCCAGCGCCTGCCGACGCTGTTCGGCGTAGAGAGGGCCGGTGAACCGCACGCGCTGCTGCACGCCACAGCGCAGCGCGAGCTGGCGCAGGCGGTCGAGTATGCCGGGTTCTCCTTCGGGACCTGCGATCACCAGCACCCCTCGATCCGGCAGTGCCTGCGCGAAGGCTTCGATGAGCAGGTCGGCGCCCTTGCGGGCGATCAGCCGGCTCAGGAAAAGGATGAGCGGTTCGTCGGCAGCGATGCCGTGCTGCTGCCGAAAGCAGCCGCGCGGCGGCAGGGGAAGCAGGACGTCGGCGCCGATCGGGTTGGGGCGCACAAAAAGCCGATTAGCCGGCAGACCGCCTTCGCGTAACTCGCTGCCTTCGAGCTCCGAGGAAGCGACTAAGCCGGCTGCACCGGCCAGCAGGGTACGGCCCCACAGTTTGTGCCAGAGGCGCTTGAGGGGCACGGCGCGATCCATCGGACGAAACATGCCCATTGGCTCGACCACGTAGGGAATGCCTCTGCGGCGGCAGCCTGCGGCGATCGGCGGTCCCAGCAGGTCGTAGAGTCCGTACAGGTGGACAACGTCGAAGGTGTCCAGCCGACGGCAAAACGCCAGCACGGCGGGATTCAGCGTGAGCGAACGGAAGCTTCCCACGGTGGGCAGATACAGGGTTTCGATGCCCTCGTCATCGCTCCGCCAGCCGAGGGCTGTTCGCTGGCCGAGGTGTGCGAGCCGCTGCCGGTCGAGCACAGCCGTGAGGACGGTCACGCGGTGGCCCCGGCGGCTTAGAACGCGGGCCAGGGTGCGGACCATTTCTACAGGTCCACCACGTTCGCGAAACGGCACGTAGGCCTGGGTGACCTTGAGAATTCGCATCAGACGGCCGAGAGCGCATGCGTGCTGGCGGCGGCCTCCAGCAGGCGGCGCAGGCGCGACTGGAAGGCATCGAAGCTGAAGTGTTCGGCGACGCGGCGACGGCCGGCTTCGCCCATCTGGCGGCGGAGTTCAGGCCGGTCGAGCAGCAGGGCCAGGCGAGCGGTGAGCGTCACCACATCGGACGGTTCGACCAGAAAGCCGGTCTCGCCGTCAACCACGACCTCAGGCGCGCCGCCGCAGCGTCCGGCGATCACGGGCCGCCCGACCGCCATCGCTTCCAGAAACACGATACCGAAGCCTTCCTGGCGGCTGGGCATGACGAAGACGTCGGCCGCTTCGTAGAAACCACGCAGGCGTTCGGGGGGCTGCGCTCCAGCGAACCATACCTGGAGGCTAGGGAATCGCGCGCGCACTTCGTGTTCAAGCCGCGGGCGCAAATCGCCATCTCCCACGACCACGTAGAGCAGTCGTGGATAGCGGCAGTGCAGCCGCGCCAGAGCCTGGAGAACCAGCTCGACTCCCTTGCCCGGTTCGCCTGCCATCAATCTTCCCACAGTCAGCACGACCGGGCCGCAACCGTCTGGCAGTGGCGGACGCTCGGGCGCGACGGCAAGAAACGCCGGATCGAGGGCGGGCGGCAGCACGGAAACGCGCTCCGTCCGGACACCCTGTGCCCGGATCACCGCAGCGGCCGTGTGCTGGCTGACGGCCAGCACACCGTTCACCCCACACAGCGCTCGGCGGATGTAGGCCGGCAGCGGCGTCCAGACCTCGAAGCCATGTGCCATGACCCAGCACGGCGCGCGATTCCGGCGTGCCGCCAGCCAGGCCACCGGCGCCAGATGCGGATGTGCGGCCACGATGCGACAGGCACGCCGACCGTGAGCGATGGCTGCCATGCTGAAGTGCAATTTCTGCCGGCCGTAGCCGAAGAACGGAACGGACTGACCGCTCAGGACAAACTGATTCTGTCGTGGCCGGTCGTTCAGCGCGAGCAGAACTGGTTGCAGCCCTTGCTCAGCAGCCCACTGCTGCAGCACCCAGGCCAGATGGCGGCTGACCTGCTGAATTCCGCCGAGGGCATTCAGCTCGGGAAACAGCCCCAGCACGACCTGTGTCGTCCTGCGGCTCACGGGGTTCTGCTCCGTCGCTGCTCGAGCACCGCTTCGAGGACGCCGAGGACTTTTTCGGCGTGTGCACTCCATGTGTAACGCGCTGCCGTGCGCGCGGCCTGCTCGCCCAGCCGGGCACACAGGTGCGGATCACGCAGCAGCCTTCCAAGCCAGTTCGCCAGCGTGGCGCTGTCTTCGGGATCCTCGAGGATCAGCCCGTCTTCGCCATGGGTAACGAGTTCGGCAGCTCCGGCCGCACGGCTGACCACCACGGGCAGACCGCAGGCCATGGCTTCGAGAACGGGCAGGCCGAAGGCGTCTTCTCGCGTGGGCGCTGCCAGAGCGTCGGCTGCCGCATAATACGCCTCGATATCCGGTCGCAGCGGGAGCGGGCGCACGGGCAGTGCTCTCAGTTCCGGCCAGGCGTGACGATAGGGTTCGAGGTCTTCCGTGGTGCAGATCAGCAGCTCAAGGCGCCGATCATTTAGTTGATGTACGGCCGCTGCCAGCGTATCCAGCCCTTTCAGGTAAAGGTCGTTGCCAACGAAGAGCACGGTGAAGGTTTCGGGCTGCAGGCGGAGGCTGGCGCGCGCCGGTGCGCGCAGGGCGCGGCGCCGGTCCGGGTTAAATCGGGCAGGATCGATCCCGTAATAGGCCACGCCAACCACCTGCGCTTCTGGGAATCGCTCGAGCAACGCCTGCCGTGTCCGTTGCGAAATGGCCACCAACGGGCTGCGTCCGCTGCCATACAGCCGCGCCTCGAGATGGCTGATCAAGCGGTAGAACAGCCGCCGATGCAGCAGCCGCATCCGATGACGCAGGGGAAACACGTACTGGATGGTTCGGCTCCGTTCGCGCAGTTCGCTGAACAGTACGTGGACCGAAATGACATCGGCGTCCGGGCAGTTGATGCCCGCCGAGTAGACCAGATCGAAGCTTTTTCCGGTACAACGTTGCTGGTATCGCCGGACGCCCCGATTGGCCAGGTACCACCACAGAAAGGCCAGCAGATGCGGTCTGGACGGTCCGGCAATCCGGTGCCAGATCACGCCGTCCAGATCCAGGTCGTTTACCTGGCGTGCGAACAGATGCACTTCGAAGTGCAGTTTCAGACGGTCAATTTCTTCGGCCAGGCAGCGTTCGGTGCCGTGGCGGCGGTCCACAAACGGGGTGATCACGGCAAGCCGGGGGCGCCGGTGATGGGCAAAGGCTCGCGGTGTTTCGGCCACAGTTTTCTTCAGGGGCGATGATGGCGACGCGGATGGTTGCATGGGAACCGGGCGACCTTCAGCGCCACCGCGCAGCGCCGGCGACAGGCTCTGAATGCTGCCAGACCCAGGGCACCGTCGGCCCCGGTGTTTCTCCGGCGGCCAGCTCGGGCAGGCGGAACAGCACACCCACCAGCAGCCAGAGATAGGCATTGATGACATAGTTCTGGTAGGTATTCAGGCCTCCCCAGGTAATGGGCAGCAATAGCCAGAAGCTATACCAGAGTATGCTGAAGCCCAGCGGGTAGAGCCCCGTTGCGGCCAGCCAGCGCGTGCGCCGCCAGCCTGCGATCAGCAACGTCACCGTCCACAGCATCCACAGCAGCGGTCCCAGCAGCCCCAGCTCCAGCAGCAGGCAGCCGAATCCGTTTTCGACCTGATCGACAGGGGGAGGAGAGGCCCCCAGCAGCCGCACCATGTACTGCACGCCGAGCGAGGCGACACCGGTTCCGTAGCCCCAGAGCGCGTCCGGCGTGTGCAGTGCCTTGAGCCATTCGTTCAACGGATATTCCTGTGTGCGGAACACAAGGACCGAGTGCGGACTGTCCGGCCAGAGCATTTCATAGTAATAGCTCGTCCACAGCCGCGTCAGATTTGGGAACAGATAGGCCAGTGCGACCAGGCCCAGAAACAGCACAACCAGACCGCGGCGGAGCATCCGTGCGACGCGCTGGCCCAGCCAGGGTCGGTTGCGCATGCCCCACAGCAGCGCGCCGCTCATCCCGAGCAGGGTCAGCAGGCTGTAGATCAGCGTACCCTTGGAGCCGCCAACATAGATGGCGGCGCCGAGCAGCGCCAGCAGGCCGTAGAGTGCGCGGTTGGGTCGGTGCTCGAATGCATTGGTCGCCAGAGCCCCCAGAAGCAGCGTCAGCATCAGCGCCACGAAGCTCATGTAACGGGCCTGGCTGACAAAGACGGATGGCGGTGCCAGGATGATCTTGCGAAGCCCGGGAATGTACCGGGCCAGGTGTCCTAGTGACTGCAGCTCGGGAGCGAGCGTCGGGGGATTCAAAAACGTCCGCCAGCCGCTGGCCTGGATGATGCCGACTGCGGCGATCACGGCGGCCATGGTGAACAGCAGCCGCAGCAGGCGGCGCAGATCTTCGGCGTTCCGGGCGAACTCGTAGCCCACCAGCGCCAGAGGTACGAAGAAAAAGTTCAGCGTCAGACCCAGGACCCCATAGACAGGACTGGGCGAGCGCGGATTGAACGCCTGCACCAACGCCAGGGCAAAGAAGGCCAGCAGGGGCCACAGAAACGCAGGGCGCCAGCTCGTGTGCGGGCGCCGGCGGCGGTCCAGAACGAAGCCGGCATACACAGCCAGTCCGAGGATATATTTGGCGACGAAGACCTGCATGTCGTTGCCGCCGTATTTGCGTGGCAGATCCTCCAGCGTCAGCCAGGCCATCAGCAACAGCAGACCGAGACGCCAGCGCAGCACCGCGACGATCACCGCGACCAGCCCTGCGATCCAGGCCAGCGAGCGCAGAACGGCCACGACAGTGCCGGCCAGCACGGACTGGGCGATCAGCCAGGCCAGCAGCAGAGAGGCGAAGAAGATGAGCAGCCCCATCTGCCGGGGCGGCGAAGCCCGAAAAATCAGGCGGGTCATGCGTCCGTTCATCTGCATCCCGGCTTGAGCCAGCCAGCCGCGAGGCGCGGGCAGCGTCCTTTACTTGTACTCCGATGGGCGCCCTCTCGTCGAGAGGGCACCGCGGTTGTGCTCAGGATCGGTTATTGGCGCGTTGTGCACGGCCGGGTTGCGGTTGCACACGGAGGAGAAAATTGCCACAATCAGCGCGAGGGCGTGTAGCTCAGGGGGAGAGCACCTGCTTTGCAAGCAGGGGGTCGCGGGTTCGAATCCCGCCACGTCCACCAGATTTCCTTACGATTTTGGCCTGTCAATTCACCGGTTCAACCTTTTCTGGTTTTTCCCCGCGGGCGAATGTAGCCAAAAAATCTGGCAGATGCCCGTCCCGCGGGACAACGCCGCCGTGAATCGCATTTGTGATGCGCAGGGTTGCTACACGTTGCCCGAGGAAAATTGTCCAGCGGTCGCCGAGCCCCCTCAGGTTATTTCGGTGCCGCGGGTTTCGGGAAGCACGGCAGCGCTGGCACCTGCAAGCGCAAACGCGATGCCGCAGAGCAAAAATGCTGCTGCCAGCCCCCACCGTTGGCCGGCACCGCCGATCACCAGTGGAGCCAGCGCACTCAGCCCGCGAGCGATGTTGTAGCTGGCCCCGAGCGCAGTGGCCCGAATGGCGGTGGGGAACAGCTCGCTGCCAATGATGCCAGAGCCTGTAAAGAACCCTGTGCCGAAAAACGCCACCAGGCAGGCCGAGACTAGGATCATCGCCGGGCGCCTTGCCGCCGCGAGCGCGGGTACCAGCGCAGCGGCCAGTAGTAAGTAGGCCACCAGCAGACGCTTGCGCCCCCAGCGATCTGCGAAGACTCCAAATAGCAGATACCCGGGCAGCATGCCCACCAGATTCAGACCCACCAGGAACCAGGTAGTTCCGCCCAAATCGAAGCCGCGCCCGCCCAAACGCTCTGGAAGTTCCAGATAAGCGGGAATCCAGGTGAACAGCCCCCACCAGGCGAACATGCCAAACGTGTTCATCGCCAGCAGTGCGAACAGGTGGCGGCGATAGAGACGCCAGAGGTCGAGCACTCCGGTGGTGGAACGTTGGCGCCGGCGCAGCCAGACCTCGGGTTCCGGGACACCGTGTTGCACCCACAGCGCCAGCAGGGCCGGCAGCACGCCGACAAAAAAGACCCAGTGCCAGCTCGCACGCGCTAAAATGGCTCCAGCAGTCACGGCCGCCAGCGCGTAGCCCACTGCCCAGCTACTCTGTACAATGCCCAGCGCACGGCCGCGCCAGTGCGCCGGCCAGGTTTCGGCCACCAGCGCAGCTCCGGTATTCCATTCCCCGCCCATACCCAGGCCCAGCAGGAAGCGCAGCGCGGCTAGCACCCTCAGGTTCGGAGCGAATCCGCAGGCGAAGGTGGCCAGCGAATAAATCCAGATACTGGCACTCAGCAGGCGCCTCCGACCATAGCGATCGGCCAAGAACCCGATCCCCACGCTGCCCAGAGCCGATGCAATCAGGGTGAGCGTGTTGAGTAGACCGGCGGTCGCTTTGCTCATGCCAAACGCACGCATGAGCGTGGTCAGCACGAGCGAGTAAAGCATCACGTCGTAAGCATCGAGCATCCAGCCCAGCGCCGCCGCCAGCAGGGTACGGCGCTGAGCCGGTGTGGTCTCGCGCCAGCGTAACGCTTCGGTCGGAATCGATTGTGTCACCCCTAACCTCGCCGAAGGCGCATGCCGCCTCCTGCTGAGAATGCGGCAGATTCCAGGCCGGCTAGGGCCGGGCGGGCTGGTCTTCGACGCCCGGCCCGGGTTTTAGCCGCCACTGGCTGGGGAGCACCGGCCGTTGCCGTGTTAGTTTCCACTCGACGCCGTCAGCGTAGACTTTTTCACTGCGTGTGATCTTGAACTGACCCTGGGCCAGATAGTCCAGGTGCACACGGTCGTAGGCCAGTCCCATGCCAGCGACCAGTTCTAGGTAGGCCCCGTGCGCGGTTTCATCGGGGGCCTCCGTATAGCCTTCATCCCAGGTCACATCAGGGAAGCGGGACATAAAGCCACCACCGGGGGCGGCCGCCTGCCCTTTGAGTGCCATGTAGATGCGGACGCCTTTATACACGGGTTGTTGGAAGCGCCGCGGCTCCCAGTCAGTGCCATAGCGCTGGTAGAGGGTGTTTTCCCAGGCATTGAGCTCGGCGGCGCCCGGCACGCGGTTGATGGCCTCCACGATGCGCTCGCGCAATTCGTAGGCGATGTCCTTGCTCAATGCGTGCTCCGGATCGGCCAAATAGCTCAGGCTGGTAAACCAGCCGCGCGGGATCCACCAGCTGTAGCCGGTCTCGACAGTGGTACGTCGTGTAACCCAGGCGGTGTAACCAGAAAATGGCTGGACCCATTCATGTGACGGGTAACCGTGCGGATTTAGAAAGGCATCGGGCAACCAGGCCTCCCACAGCTGCCGGCGCGTGCGCGATTCCGGGTAGATGGGGTCGGGATCCCAGAGCCCGCTCTGCACATCGGCGGTAAGGGCGCCGTGATAACCCGGATGGAGCATGAAGTCGGGCGTGATCTGCATCAAGCGAATTGAGAGGTTGGCTCCGTCGGGGTTGTCGATGGGGTGGACGATAACATTGACCTTGCGCAGAGCGGCGCGGGTGGCCGGATCGCGCACCAGCAGCTCGGCCAGCCGCAGCAAATGGCTGGTGCTAGAGACCTCGTTGGCGTGCTGGCGGCCGGAGTAGATAATGGTGGCCTTCAGCGTGTCCAGCTTGGCGACCGACACGAGCTGGGCGGGCGAGGGCAACAGGATGTCGGCTGCCCAGAGATTTTCGCCCAAGTAGCTGCGGCCCATCCAGTAGACCTTCACACCGGGAAACTGGGCCAGGCGAGCCAGGATTTCGGCGCTTTTCTCCGGGCTAATCGGTTCGTCCCACTGCACCAACGGGTCCTCTTTCCCTTGCGGTAACGGGGCGGGTTTGTAGTCGGTGATCTGCGGCCGAGGGGTTTGCGGGGCCGGTACGGGCCAGGCTATCGTAACCCAGTCCGGGCGCGCATTTTCCGGCGCGCGCAGCGGCCGCGGCAGGCGGAAAGCCACCGCCAGCTCGCGCAGTTCGGCGTAGGCCAGCGTGTCCCGATAGAGCCCGGCGCGCTGCAAAGCCCCGAGGGCCCGCACAAGGCCTTCGCCCTGCTCGGCGGAGAACATGGTGTGCTCGACCAGGGTGGCTGGTTGGCGGCGGATCCAGTCGCGGTAGCGATCCCGGCGGGCGTCCACGGGCAGTTCCCACACCAGGCGCTCGAGGCCCGGCTGGCCGGCCCGAACGCGCACGGCCACTGCCCGAGGCCGCTCCATGCGGAGTGCGGGCAGCTCGCGCTTTTCGTGATGCGTATGGCCGGCGGCATCGGTCCAGTCCAGGGCGACCAGCGGTCGCGGGCCGTCCTTGGCGTAGAACTCGATCTCGACCTGGCCATCCTGGCCTTCCGTCGAGGGATAGACGACGGGAATCACACGGCCCATGTAGTCAAACAGGCCAGTCGAGTTAAGCGTGCCCAGCATGTAGAAGAAGTTGCATGTGGAATAAAAAGTATCTTCCTCGAGTGCCTCCAGCGAGGAGACGCGCTGGTGATAAAGGCCCAGGGTCAGATCGGGCTCGCTGAGGTGGATCCGCAGCAGCAGAGTATCAAACAGCGGCTGATCCTCCAGCCGCGGGTCGCCGTCATACTGCGCCATCAGGAAGTGGAAGATGCGCGGAAGCGTCACCGTCTGGTAGTGCTCCCAAAACAGCTCGGTGTCGGTGACCACCCGCTCATCGAGCAGTGTGCGATCGCCCGAACGCATCTGCACCCATCCGGTGTCTACCTGCACATGGTCATACTGGGGAAATTCGTTGCTGTAGGGCCGTTCCGCTGTGTGCACCGTAAAGGTGCGCTCTAGCAAGAGCTGGCCGTCGCCGGCATAGGCGCGGACCCGGTAGGTGGGTTCGCCAGCCGAAGCCATGGATTGGAACTGGATTTGATTGAGAGAGAGGTGCAGCATCTGCGCCAGCAGCGCGTCGACGGGGTAGAGCTCCTGCAGCCAGCGCGCACGCGAAAACAGCAGGCTGGTGTGGTCAGGGTCCTCGTAGGGAGCAAACTCGATCACCAGGCGCGCCACCTGCCGACCGGCCAGCGCGGGTGCCACTTCTTCCGTCAACCAGCTCAGACCGGGCTTGTAGGCGCTCAGGACGCTGACCTCGATATGCTGGGGATCAGCCCCGGCATCCAGCAGGATCTGCCGAATTTGTTCACGGAGCTTTTGGCGCACCGCCGGGCTCTCGCTGACTTCAGCGCGCACTTCAGCCGGCTGGCCCCGCATCAGACCGGCAGCGGCGCGGCGCACCACCTCAAGTAGCCGACGCCCTTCCCACGGAATGGTAAAGCGCTCGCGGAAGGTCGGCTCAGCCGGCACAAAGGGATGCAGCGGAGAGACGTAAGAGAGAGCGGGGTCGTGTGCGCAACACTTCAAACCGGCATGCAGCCCCCCGGTGCGCACACTTACGCGAGCGCCGGGAGCGAGCTGCTCGAGACGACTCTGAAGAAACTCTTGCAGTTTCGGATCTACGTCGTCCACATAGACAGTGGCCGCCAGCTCGGTGGGCTTGGCTGAAGAGGCTTCGGCCTGCTGCAGCCATCGTTCCAGGTGATACAGGGCAGCAGCCGCTTGCCCGCCGGCCGAGCGGAGCGAAAAGAACCTGTGCAGCTCCTCGCGCACCTCGTCGAGCGCGGCGTAGCGCTTGTCGGGCTGCCAGAGAAACGGGAGACGGGCGGCGGCGTCCTCCAGTGCAGCCACCTGGCCGGCTTCGTCACCCCGCACCAGCAGCGCCCCATGGCGGCCAAAAACGTGGTCGAGCACGCGCAACTCGCCCTCGCCGGGCCCCAGCGGCGCGAAAATCTCAGGACCAAACGGCTGACCGCTTTGGGTCCGCCCGGCAGCCAGTTGCCGTACCAGTTGCTGACCAAGTGAGGAACTTTCGGTCAGCACAGCATTGGTTTTCACCTGCTCGGGCGTGACGCCATCGGCAACAAAGGCCAGGGGCAGGGCTATACCCGTGGTCTCAAGCCCGAGGCGGGCGGCCAAATTCGCCATGGCCACGCCCGGCATTCCGGCGGGCACATAAAGCCGCACGTCCACGGAGGCGGGCAGTGGCATTTTCGGCTGCCCACCCAGCAGGCCGTGAATCGTATAGAGCTGACCCAGATCAAGCTGTTTCGGTCCGGCAAGCGGCAGAGGATCCGGCGCCGGCGGCAGTGAGGGCGACGGGTTGATCAGCACCAGTGGCAGCGCTTCGCCCACCAGCAGCACCAGCTCACGTACGGCGGGGAAGCGGATCGGCGGGCGACCTTCGGGAGTCAGTGCGCGCTCAACCGCCGCACGGTTGCTGGCGCCCTCGACGCGCAGGATAGCTTTCTGAATGCCGGGCTGGCCGGACACATAGCTCACCCCGACAAGGACAGCGGTGGCCTTTAATTTGGCTGCCTTGAATGCCGTCTGCAGCCCTTGGGTCATCTCCTCTAGGCGCGGACCCGGTGCCGCCCATTGATAAGGCGCGTGGGCGGCGTAAGCGTCGGCGGCAGCCAGCAGGCCCGTGTCGTCACGGCTCACAACGGCCAGGTCGCTGTCGAGCAAAAACACACCGCCCTCGCCCACACCCAGCAACGACTCAAGCGGAGCCAGTTGCGCCGCCTTCGCTGCGGGCAGCGAGCCGCGGCCGACGTAAAGTCTGTGCGGCGCCGCAGAGGCCTCAGGCGCGCTGGCGGCAATTACTAACGGCAAAGACAGTCCCGTGGTGCCGTACGCCATCCGTGCGGCCAAATTAGCCGCGGCTGCGTTTTCGGCCGCTGTGGGTCTGGCCGGCACGACGATCTGCCCACTCACGAAGTCCGGGATCCCATCGCCATTGGTATCGACCAACATCCATCCCGTCTGGAAAGCATCCTCTAGAGGGCTGGGGTGCGGGGAGGCAACCGGGGGCAGCGGAGCTGTCTGGCTGGCGGCCGACAGGCACAGCAGCAGAAAAAGTGTTCCAAGTCGACCAAGCTGAAGCATGCTTGTCCTCCCCAAGGGATTTCCGGGCCGCGAGCGAAGCCGGCAAGGAAGTTCAACTTCCGAGGATCCCAGCCGACCGCAGTTTTCGGACCACTCACGCCCGGCTCGCACGGAACTATGCGCGGCGAGCAACAGCGGCTTTACTGCCGGACCTTAAAATGTAAACCGTACGGAAAGCTCTGCCTGCGTTCCCGGCCGTGCTGTTAGGATGCGCCCGAAACTGCTTGAAGCCGCCGAAGTCACCTGTCCGCTGGTGAAAGGGGCCAGCAGATTTGTGGCGTTGAGAAGATTGAAAACCTGGCACGCCACTTCCAGCTTCCTTTCATTTTTAACGAAAATGCCTTTGGACACGCGCAAGTCTAACTGATTCAGCCGGCTGCTGTCGATCTGACTCGGAGAGATCGGCGGCAATCCCAACGTTGCCCTGTACGCGTTGACCGCCGCAAGGTTCAGATCGCGATTGCCCTGGTTGCGTCGGGTGCCGGGTACATACTGGGTCACACCGTCAATGACAATGTTGGAGAGAGCGTTGAACGGCAGCGAAGAACGGTAGGTCCAGATGGCGCCCACCTGCACGCCGAATGGCAGGGCCACCGAGCCGCTAGCTACCAGGGCATGCCGGCGATCGATATTGCACGGACCCCAGTCCAGTGAAGGGTTGGCGAGATTCGTGACGCGCCCGGCGGGATTGTTATCCTTACACTCAGAGAGTGTATAGGAGATCAGGTACTGATAGTGGTGAGAGTATGCCTTCTCGAATCGAACATACATCGCTCCGTACTTGGCCTTAGAGATGGGCTCAAGAATCAAAATCTGGCCCCAGTTGGGCAAGATGCGCTTGCCAGTGGCCGGATCGTAGTTGACATCGACGCTGCGGTAATCGCGCAGGCTGTGCACATATACGCCATCGATGCTCAGGGAAAGTGTGGACGTGAACTGATGCGTCAGTCCCAGGTTGAACTGCTGCGAGTAGGGGTTCACAAAGTCATTGCCCAGTTCGGTGATGTTCGGCGGAGCCTTGGAGCAAAAATTGGTGGGGCTCTGACCGCCGTATGGGTCAGGATAGGAAGGGTTCGGAATCACAATGAAACACTGCAGAAGATCACGCGGTTCGGCGAACAGACTGATCAACGTTCGGATATTGTTGTAATAAATTCCGTATCCGGCCCTCACCATCCAGGTTCCGGCACCGGTGACATCCCAGGCGAGACCGATTCGTGGACCAAAGTTGTTGGCGTCGCCACGCTTGCTGTAATTTGCATAAGGCAGTGGTTTGGGAAGCGTAGCAGGATCGAAATTTTCATTGAACGATCCAAATTGCCGATCGTAGCGGAGGCCGAGGTTAATGGTAAGTCTGCGCAACGCTTTCCAATTGTCGCTTATGTACCAACCCCAGTAGCTTGTATCGAGCCCATTATGAATGGGAGGATAGGTGGCAGTGAATAAAATGGCTCCCTGGAGGTTGTTCATGACCGCCGGGTTCTTGGGATCGAAGTATTGATCTTTACTGAAGGTAAATGTGCCGGTGGGGTTTCCAGGGGAGTCGTCTTTGTAGGGAATGTAATCGTATTCGGTACCAAAGTGCCATTCGTGGTGGCCCCGAATCCAGGTCACGTCGTCGTTGAACTCATAGCGGCTCTCTGGTCCGAGCTCCTGGAAGCTACCGCCCCAGGTGAGGCTGGGGAAACGGAGGATTGTTTGCATTTGGTTGAGTCGGGCCGGCGGGTATTGCCCAAACTGAGTCCATACGGGGTAGCCCGGGCGACCGATTTCATACTCGGCGAAGGCGTACTGGAAGCGAAAATCGTTCAAAAAGGTGGAGGATTTCATCCAGGTGTGCCCGAAGACGATCGAGTCGCGTGGGATTTTTTGGGTGAATCCGGCGTTGGCGGCATTGGTTCCGCCGCACTGGAAGCAGCCCTGAAACTCCCGCTCGCCCGCATAGCGGACGAAAAGAGTCTGGTCGTTGCTGATCTTGTAATCGGTGCGCGCCAGCCAGAGGTCGCGCCAGCTCGGGTTGGCGAAAGTTCCCTCGACCGATGCGTAATATTGTGGCAAACCAGTAAACACGGTGAAGGAATCTTTGGTCTGGGTGCGCTCAAAGGAGGTGAAAAAGTGGGCCCGGTTACGCACAATAGGACCACCGAGGTCCGCCCCGAACTGATTTCGGTTGAAAGGGAAACCGCGCAACCCCAAACTTTTCTGCTGGGCAGCCTGGAATTTGTTCAGGGCGTTCAGGGCTTCGTTGCGCCAGTATTCAAACACATCACCATGGAATTGGTTGGTTCCGCTTTTGGTGACCACGGTAACGAAACCCCCTTCAGCTAGGCCCAGGTTGGCGGGAAACTGAGTCGTGTAGACGCGGAATTCGGCGACTGCTCCCTGCGGAAAATCCTGTCGCGGTTCGCCCTGCTCGGCCCAGGTGTTCCGGACGCCGTCGACGAAGAAGCCGTTGCCATAGAAGGTGGAGCCCGCACCGATCTGCACGTTGTTGTAGTAAGGGCGGGAGGCATCCTGCGAGGTGCCAGGCTGGAGCAAAGCAAGGTTCAGGTACTGGCGGGTGTTGATCGGGAGAGTCTCAATCTGCTGTTGGGTCACCAGGCCAGAAACCTGGCTGGCGGTTACGTCTACCGGCTGGGAGTTGGCGACCACAGTGACCTGCTGCTGGACAGCGCCCAGCTTCAATTGGACGCTTTGTTCGATGTGTGCGCCAATGTTGAGCACAATGTCTTTGATCTCCGTGGTAGCAAAGCCGGACTGCTCGAACCGGAGGCTGTAGCGCCCGTTGGGGAGATCAACGAAGACGTACCGTCCATCGGCACCAGCAGTCACCACGCGCGTGACCCCGGTGTCTTGATTGGTAAGGGTGACTTTGACTCCCGGCAAGGCGTTGCCGGCGGGATCGGTGACCGTGCCGGAGATTTCGGCGCCGGTTCCCTGCGCTCGGGCTGAGCGGGGATGTCCGAGCAAGGCGACGGCCAGCACCATGAGGACAGTCCACACCCGTCCGATGGGCAGTCGGGTGCACTTCATGGTCGTTCTCCTTCCAGGGGATTGCGGCGAGCGATGCACGCAGCAGGCCGAGGATGGCGGTCGTGTTCACCGCAGCACTTGTGTTTAGCGCGTATAGCATCGCAGCCAACAATTGTCAAGAGTTTTTCTCAGTTCCTACGCATGAGGTCTTTTTTCCATTAATTGACAGGGGAAAAGTGCCCTCTTACAATGTGCAAAATTGTATGCATTCAGTATACGATGCGCTGTGTTTACTGCAGCCTGACCGCGTTGTCCGAAGAACTCCGCCGGGCAATCGCCAGTCCGGGTTGGCCAGGAGATTTGCATGCTGGTTGCCATTGATACTGGCGGTACCTTCACCGACTGCGTCTATCTGCACCAGGGGCGATTGGAAATCCTCAAAGTGCTGTCCACGCCGCGGCAGCCGGCCCAGGCCATCCTGAGTGCTCTTGCTCAGATCACCACGCGCCAGCGGCTGGAAATCCGGCACGGCACCACGGTGGCCACCAACGCGCTGCTGGAGCGTTCGGGTGCCCGCGTGGCGCTGGTGACTACGGCGGGCTTCGAGGATGTGCTGGCAATCGGGCGCCAGGCGCGACGGAGGTTATACGACTGGATGGACCAGCCCGAACCCCCGCTGGTTCCTGCCGAGCGGCGCTTCGGGGTGGCCGAACGCACGCTGTGCGATGGCCAGATTCTGCAACGGCTGACCGAACAAGAGGTTGAGCGCTTGGTCGCTCAGGTGCGGGCCAGCCAGCCGGAAGCCGTTGCCCTATGCCTTCTGTTCTCCTTTGCCAACCCCACCCACGAGCGGCTGCTGGCGCAGGCGCTGGCCCGGCTGGCCGTTCCGGTCAGTTGCTCGCATGAGATTCTTCCCGAATTTCGCGAATACGAGCGGACCTCGACCGTAGTGGTGAACGCGTACCTGACCCCCAAGATGGGCCGCTACCTGTCAGAACTGGAGCAGGCGCTCGGAGAGCAATTCCCCGGCTCGCGGCTTCACATCATGCAGTCCTCGGGCGGGATCATTTCGGCGGCCATCGCAGCCCGGGAACCGGTGCGGACGATCCTGTCGGGACCGGCCGGAGGCGTGGTGGGTGCACAACTGCTGGCGCGGCTGGCAGGTTTGGATCGCATCATCACCTTCGATATGGGTGGCACCTCTACCGATGTTGCTCTTGCGGAGAGCACCGAGGCTGGCAGCCTGGAGACCACGCGTGAGTCGGTGGTGGCCGGTCATCCCGTCGGCGTGCCGATGCTGAATATCCACACGGTGGGCTCCGGCGGAAGCTCGCTGGCCTGGTTTGATGAGGGGGGTGCCCTGCGGGTGGGACCGCAATCGGCGGGGTCTGATCCGGGTCCAATCTGCTATGGCCGTGGCACCCAGCCGACCGTTACCGACGCCGATCTCCTGCTGGGGCGTTTGGTGCCAGATTTTTTTCTGGGAGGTGCGTTGCGGCTGGAGGAGTGGCGCACGCGGGAGCTGCTCGAGCGGACCAGAGGCCGGTTGCGCGACGCGGAAACGTTCGCCCGGGGCATTGTACGGGTAGCTGAAGCGGTGATGGAAAAAGCCATTCGCGTCATCTCGGTGGAGCGTGGCTATGACCCGCGCGAATTCACCCTCGTAAGCTTCGGCGGGGCGGGGCCACTGCACGCCTGCGCTCTGGCGCGCGCGCTCCGGATCCCGCGGGTGCTGGTGCCCATCTTTCCTGGCGCGCTATCGGCGCTGGGGATTCTGGCCTCCCCGTTGGTTACCGAAGTCTCCCAAACTGTGATGCTGCCGCCGGGCAGCCGGCGGTTGGGCTCCGTGTTCACGAGCCTGGAGCGCCGCGCGCGCGCGGTGCTGCGCGCTGGTGGGCGCCGTGGCGTGGCGCTGCGATCGGTGGACGTGCGCTATGTGGGCCAGGGCTACGAACTGAACCTGCCCTGGGGGCCAGCGCTGGTGGCGCGCTTTCACCAGCTGCACCAGCGCCGCTATGGTTACGCCGATCCTGACCGTCCAGTCGAGATCGTCAATGCCCGCGTACGTCTCGTGGCAGCGGGCGAACGCTTGCCGCTGCAGCGCCAGCCGCTGCGGGGCCGGCCACATTCGGCGCGGAAGGCGATCGTTGCCACCCGCCGCGCCTGGTTCGATGGCCGGCACTGGACCGTGCCCGTCTACCTGCGCGAGGCCCTGCAACCCGGCCACCGCTTTGCGGGCCCCGCTCTGGTCGTCGAGTACAGCGCGACCACGGTCGTACTTCCCGGCTGCACGGTCCAGGTGGACGGCTGGGGGAATCTCCTGATCGAGGTATCGTGATGGCCCGACGCAGCCGCTCCGATCCGGTAGAACTGGCGGTGTTTCAGAACCTATTTCATTCCATCACCGAGGAAATGGGTGCTGCGCTGCGCCGCTCGGCGTTTTCGCCCAACATTAAGGAACGGCGCGACTATTCCTGCGCGATCTTCGATGCCGCTGGCCAGGTGATCGCCATGGGCGACCACATGCCCGTGCACCTGGGCTCGATGCCGCTGTCGGTTCGCGCCGCCATTGAGAACGTACCGCTAGCGCCGGGCGATGTGGTGTTGCTGAACGATCCCTATGCCGGCGGAACCCATTTGCCCGATCTCACAATGGTCCAAGCCGTCTTCGCTTCCACCAATCGCCGTCCCTTGTTCTATGTTGCCGCGCGCGCGCATCACGCCGATGTGGGTGGCAGCTTTCCCGGTTCGATGGGCCCCAGCCGCGAAGTATTTCAGGAAGGGTTGAGGATTCCGCCGATTCGGCTTGCCCGCGCCGGGCAACTAGACGGCGATGTCCTGCGGCTGCTGCTGGCCAACGTGCGCACCCCAGTCGAGCGCGAAGGCGATTTGACGGCCCAGTTGGGAGCGTGCCGCATCGGCGAGCAGCGTTTGCGTGAGCTGGTGGTCAAATACGGTGTGGCTCGCATCGGCGCGAATATCCGCCGTCTGCTGGATTATTCAGAGGCCTTTCTGCGCGCCGAGCTGGCTCGCCTGCCGGCGGGAACTTACCGGGCAGAGGATTTCCTGGATGACGACGGTGTGTCCGACCGCCCGGTGGGCATCCGCGTGGCCATCACGATCGATCCGCGGCGCCGCCGTGCAGTGGTGGATTTCTCGGGAACCGACCGTCAGGTGGCCGGTAGTCTGAATGCGGTTTATGCCATTACCTACTCGGCCGTTTTCTATGTGTTCCGCTGCCTGCTGCCCGATGACGTGCCGGCCACCGAAGGCTTGATGCGCCCGATCCGCATTCTCGCCCCGCCGGGTACGGTGGTCAACGCGCTGCCTCCTGCCGCGGTGGCCGGCGGTAACGTGGAGACCTCGCAGCGCATCGTGGACGTCCTTCTGCGTGCTCTGGCCGAGGCTATCCCGGAACGGATCCCGGCCGCCAGCTCGGGCTCCATGACCAACCTCACCATCGGCGGGGTTGATCCACGCAACGGGGCTTCGTATGCCTACTACGAGACCATCGCGGGCGGCATGGGAGCACGCCCCAACGCCGATGGCCTCTCCGGCGTCCATACCCACATGACCAACTCGCTCAACACTCCGATCGAAGCGCTGGAATTTTTCTACCCCTTCCGCGTCACACGCTACAGCTATCGCCCGGGCTCGGGCGGACGGGGGCGCTTTCGTGGGGGCGACGGGATTATCCGCGAAATCGAATTTCTGTCCGCTGCGCAGGTCACGCTGCTGTCGGAACGGCGGCGCCTGCCCCCCTACGGTCTGGCTGGCGGCGAGCCGGGCGCCTGTGGCCGGAATCTTTTGCTACGCCGCGACGGGCAGCAACTGCTGCCCTCGAAGTGCACCTTCCATGTGGAGCCGGGCGACCGGCTCCGCATTGAAACACCCGGGGGCGGCGGCTGGGGCACGCCTGCCGGCGCGCACGATGCAGTTGACAACTCCCAGGCTGCTCCTCAGACTACAACCCCAGGGACCACCGGGGGCAGCCCATGAGTTGGAGTTCAGCACCCGCGCAGACCAGTTCGCAGCGCGTCTACCGCAAACTGAAGCACGACATCGTCACCTGCACCCTGGCGCCGGGCAGATCTCTCACCGAGCAGGAGCTGTGCCGTCGCTACCGCACCAGCCGCACGCCCATCCGAGAGGCCTGTCACCACCTGGAGCGCGAAGGGCTGATCGAGATTCTTCCCTACCGGGGTTACCGGGTCCCGCCACTGACCATGGCCGAGTATCACCACCTGAACGAAGTGCAGCTGATCGTCGAACCGGCCGCTGCCGCGCTGGCGGCGCAGCGCATTTCCTCCGAGCAACTGCGACGCCTTGAGCAATGGGTGGCGTTGGCCTACCGTCCCAGAGACGCCCAGAGCTACTTCGATTTTCTGGAAGCTAACTACCAGCTCCACGTCGGCATCGGCGAGGCCGCGGCCAACGAGTCCCTGCAGAAAATCATCGCGGAAATCCACACGCGGCTGATGCGGTTCTTCTACCTGGTGATTTCCATCGACGCCTACGGCGCCGAGCTGAAGGCGGAGCATCGCGACATTATCCGGGCCATTGCCAGCCGTGATCCGGAACGCGCTCGCGGTTCGATGACCGAACACATCCTGCGCACCATGCAGCGCAGCCTGCACCTTCTCGTCCACGCCCATGCGCCACCCCTGGAGCTTCCCGCCACCAGGACAAACCATGCAGCAGGCTTCGCAGGCCGCCCTGAATGAAGGCTTTGACGCGTAGGAAACGCATCTCTTCGGCTCCCCAATGGTGTCCCGCTCTACGGGGATAGAGCGTGCGATCAGCCTGTCTGCTAGTGACCCTTTTTAGGCTACTGGGCAATTACTCCGGGATGGAAGATGTTGGCAATGCACACCAGTTGAAGAGCGTGATCGTTGTAAATATTTGTCGCAATCATCAGTTGGCAGCAATGTTCGCAGGGCGCTAACGCCGCGAAATACGGGTGTCAGTTTTGGCCTCCGTTGAATCCTTTCACAGTTGCTCCACCGCCGCCCCAGAGTACCCGGGGAGAGCGAAAGGGAGCCTGGCACCCACTTCGGCAGCTTTCGCACCATTTCCAAAACTGCTTGAATGAGATCTCTCAATAATTTGCTGAGCGACATTTCGCCGGTCGGCTGTTTCTGCTTATCAGCGATGCATTAGACCTCTTGGAGGGCAAGGCGCCGCCACCATTGAAAACCATCTGCGGAGCACGTCCGCGGATATCGAAAATCGGTTGACCTGCAGTGGTGCACAGCGATGGGGGCCCAGAGCACTTTCGTCGTTCGGAGTTCGCATCGCTGAGGCCGACGAGGGGAGGTAGCTGCCGCTGCGAGTCAGGTCAGGGGTTCAGTCGCTGGTTCAAATAATCCGAGACCGAAGCTGCTTGAATGACCCAGGCGCAGAGGCCCTCTTACGGGTTCAGCAAACTCGATACAAAGTCGATAACCACGACGATCGCCGAGAGTTGAGCGACGAGTGCGCTTCCCCCGAGGCAGGTGAACCGCGACCCACTGCGAACCGTCGACCGTTACCTGGGCCTCGTCAGCACGGACCACTCCGCGAAGGGAAAGCTCCCTGCGGACTTGATTTTGGACGGACTCTCCCATTCGAACTGTACCGCGGCGGAGGTAATGGCGGGGTGGCACGTAAGGGGTCATGGACTTCCAGATGCGGTATTCCCCGTCGCCAAAGCCGGGAGGCGTCGGCACCGCATGGTCCAGCGGGATGAGACGCACCTTCCAGGCATCGGCGTCATCACCCGGGGCCGCCCATGACAGTTCGCGTGTGGCCGCTGCGAGGATAGCCTTCTCTTCGTCGGCGTCGAAGGGCTGGCCGTCACGCCAGACGAGCAGCCGGCTGGGTGTCTCTTCCTCGTACCAGACGAAGAACTCCGTGTGCCGGTGTCCCTCAAGGGGCCGCCCGTCTGCATCCTTGCCAGCCATGAGAGCAACTTCCGCCCTGAGGCTCCTCGGCGCTCGACTCCACGAAATACGTTTTCCACCGTTCTTGATGCGTAAGAGTTCACCCAGGACACGACCGCGAAAGCGCGAGGTGAGGCGGACGAGCGCCCGTGCTTCGGGGGCGACGTTCCAGCCGATGGCGAACTGGATCAAATTTCGGCCGCAGCGTTGTCTCTGTATCGGTCTGTACTCGGGGAGTGAGCGCTGCGGTGGCCTTACTGCATAGCGATATTCAGCTCCCGGCGGCACCGAGCGGCGTGCCACCATCTCATCCTCCGTTGTGCGTTCGAGATCCGCGCGCCCGGCATCAGGCGACGGGACCAGGACGGGCACAGCGCCGGCCCGCGGCATGTCGGAAAGCTCACAGTTTGGCTTGCACCCGGCATCCATGACCCGCTCGATTCGTGTAAATGTCTCTGCGCGGCCGAAGTGCACTATCCGTTCCGGGGAACGCGGCCTTATTGAAGCCACGTATATAGATTAGCTAGTTACGTTGGAGTTCGGAGCCGTTTCCGCGATTATTAAGTCGCTACCGGATTGAACTTGTTGGCTAACCGTTGTGCCTTGCAGTATGAGAAATGCTTCATCCAGCGATTATGTCCCAGTGAGATCCTGTGTTCACTTCGATTGACGGGGAATTGCAGCGGGAAGATGGTTATGCGCCGTTGGGGGGAGCCAAAGGCAAGAAAAATGCAGCAGGTAGGGGCGAGGTTTCAGATGCCACACGTTGGCGGTTTGTCGGCAATATTTGTGCCGCTGTAAGGCAGGTCCGTAGTTCAGCAGAGTTTTTTGCGGCGGCGGCAGCAGGCTGCTGGCGTAAGGTAAGATTAGCGGCGGGTTTAGCCGGTGTTGCAAGTGTGCGGACTGAGCTAAACGTAGTAGATGGCCACGGCCGGCTTTCGGCATTTGCGGGCGACGCTCTATAATCCGCCGTGGGTGCAGGGCGAAGAAACCGTTGGAGGAAACTGCGGTGAAGGCGGCCGAGCCCGAGAAGATGAATTTCTATCATGCTCTGGCTGTGTCGGTAAGCGTTGGGACCATCTATGGAGTCGTGGAGGCGCTGCTGGACGTGAGCGTGCAGCATTACCATACGGCGTGGATTTTCCCGCTGGTGATCGCGACGGGCACGCTCTGCTTTTTGCTCGGGGGCAGCCTGCTTGCAGCTCTGTGCCGGCTGCTGCCGGATAGCTGGCAGGCAAGGGTGTTTGCAGCGGGCCTCGGGTTCGTCGTGTTCTATGCGGTGGCTCCGCTGGCCAGTCGTGAGCGGCTTTCGCATCCAGTTCTGTTTGTCCTGGCGACCGTGGGAGCCCCGCTAGGTGCGGTGTCGAGCAGGGCGTGGCTTTCGGGGGCGCTGGTACGGGCGGGCAAGTATGTACCGATTGCAGCTCTGACTCTCTGGGCGGTGAGCATGGTGGCGGCCGGGCGTTCCGCAACGCACTCCGGCAGCCCACGGGCAGGTAGCCCCAATGTTTTGCTGGTGATCCTGGATACGGTGCGGGCCGACCACCTCAGCAGCTTTGGCTATAGCCGGCCAACCAGCCCTGTGCTGGATCGTCTGGCGGCCCATGGCGTGGTGTTTGAAGCGGCCATCTCACCCTCCTCGTGGACGCTGCCCGCTCATGCCTCCCTGTTGACGGGCACCTACCCGCACACGCATCGAACCGATCGGATTGATCGTGAACTGCCCCGCCACTTGCCCACCGTGGCCGAGGCGTTCTTCCAGGCCGGCTATCACACAGCCGCGTTTTCAGGCAACCGTTATTTCTTCACCCGCAGAAGTGGCATGGGCCGGGGCTTTCAGAGGTTCGGGGATTTTTTCTTTAACTTTGCCGACGCCGTCTCACAGGAACGACTGATTTCCGCGCTGAATCACCGCCTGATGGCAGCCGGGCTGGCCGAGGACGTCTGGGGACGGCCGCGGGCCGACCAGATCAATCGGAGCCTTTTGCGCTGGCTGGACCATTCCACAGGACCTTTCTTTGTCACCGTCAACTATTTCGATGCCCACGACCCATACGTACCTCCAGCACCCTGGCGCGGGCGTTTTTCGAGAAAGCCACGGCCCGGAGGACGGCTGAGCATCGGGACCAACCACCTGCCGCACCTTTCGCCCGAACAGCTGCAGGACGAGCTCGACGCCTATGACGGCGCTATTGCCTATGCAGACCATCAACTGGGCCGGTTACTGGACGAGCTGGATCGTCGTGGACTGCTGGGGAACACTCTGGTGGTCATCACCGCCGATCACGGCGAGCTGTTTGGCGAGCACGGGCTGGTCAATCACGCCAATGCGCTGTGGCTGCCGGTGATTCATGTGCCTCTGTTGTTCTGGTGGCCAGGCCATCTGCCAGCCGGCAGGCGCGTTGCGACTCCCGTGTCCACCACCGATGTTGCCGCCACGCTGCTCCATCTGGCTGGTCTGCCCCGCCGCCTGCCTGGCGAGCCGCTCGATTCGCTCTGGGAAAGTCCTACGGCTCAACCCCAGCGACCGCTCCCGCTTTCCGAGCTAGCCCAGCTGAAAATCGTGCCCGAATTTCCAGACTGGTGGGGACCGCTGGTGTCGATCATTTCGCCGCATCTGCAGTACATCGAGGATCCGCGGCAGGGACCGCTGCTGTTTGACTGGAAGGCTGATCCGGGCGAGCTGCACAACCTCAGCGGAAACCCGGCCTACGCAACCGCGCTGGAGCAGCTCCAACGCCTGGCCGAGAGTAGAGCCGGCGTTGCAGCGCGGCGGGCTGCGCTGCAGTAATCAGGACCGGGGCAGAGCAGATTCGGCAGGCATGCCGAGGGAAAATACCTCCAACTCTAATAGACATCTCAAATAGGAGGCACCTATAACAATGGCTGCAATATAATGTCCAAGTGATTTGCTATGGCCATCATTCGGGTAATTCAAACACTTAGTCTCCAATCAGACTTCTTGATGCTCCCCAGTTTGGCTAAACTAGATACAAGTGTTGGGTGAACAGAAGGTTGGGCCCTTAAGGGTGATGTTGGGCGTAAAGAAAAAGGATAAGGTGTACCTTTTTTCCGCCTTCAATACCGGTTTAAAATAAGGCAACCCGCAATTATGTCGTGAAGAGCCTGCTTTCTTTTAGTGAAGCAAACCATAATATATCATATTCCTAAAGTTAGACCTGAGATTACTTTTCCAAAGTGGCGAATTGTAGCCCGAACAAAAGAAATTCTGTGACCTTGCAGATCGGTAACGTACAGACCGTGCCATCGTTTACCTAGTGTCGCTTGGTGTCGTGAGGATTCGAAAAACGCATAATATAGCCATAGAGCAATAGGAAAAATGCTCTGTAAGATTAATCCAGTCAACTCATAAGTTACTTCTCCGTGTTCTACTGGGGGAAGCTCCCGTAGGGCCGTCCAGAAGTGTTCAATTATAACTTCGAGTGGGAGCGCAATGGAAGAAGTAATAACAGCTACAAGCGCCCAGTCTATAACTGTAGCGAAGAAGCGGGGCCAAAAGCCTGCGTACAATATTTGGGGTATTCTTGAATCAGTAAAATCTGGAGTATGCACTACATGAGAGTCCAGATGGACAATGGGATTTCCACAGATAGGACAAAAGTGAAGACATTTATCGATATGAGCCCTACAATTTGTGCAGTACACCGAATTGTTGCCTCCAGTGATAATTTACCCATTCGAGGTCAGGATCACAGAAATGAGATTTCGCGCGGTGGAAGAACTCAAAACGGTTCCAGGCTAATGGTTGGTTTTCGAACGTATTAGTCGACGGACAATAAATGTCAAAATAAACGAAAAACAGGAAAATAGTCGGATAGGGGAATAGCGGGACCCAAGTTGTAAGAGTAATAGAATTTTGCAAATTCGTGAGTGCGGAACTGGCGTGTTGAGCGATTTTGGGCGTAGGCTTGTGGACAGATTTGAGGGAGTTAGGCACTTTTAAATAAATAATAAATGATGGCTGATTGGCTGCCATTCAACGCGGTGGTCAGGTGCTTATCGACGTTGGTAGTCTTCCAGGGCCGGTCAGCGAGCTCTCTCAGGTGCATGTGTGGATGGGTTGGCTGCTTGGGGCAGCAAGCTAGGATTATGACCCGGCCGCCATCTGGGGCTGGAATTATGTACTGCTTCAAAATCGGAATTCATGGCTCCAGACCGACCAATATCCGGGTCGCGTGTGAAAGTCTGGCCAAGTTGATCGGGTTTGCCCAAGGCCACCTTGACGCTGTTGTTTGAAAGATCGGAGCGGTCTTGAACGCCTGTCCGATCCACTGCGTCTTCCGGAAGGCCCTCAGGCGAATTCCGGCAAGCGCGTACCGCAACGTGCAGGCACGGTGTTCATAGAATGATTGCTGGTGCTTTCGCACCGGATCGCTTTCACCATACCGCTGGTCCGGAATTCCTAGAGCGGCCTGCTGGGACAACGCGGCCACTGCACCAGCAAATGAAGAGGTGATTTTGACACCAGCAGTGCACCTTTGCACGGGGGTGCAGCAAGGGCTTGAAACAATGTGTGATCTTGTACGCGGCTGTTGAGGATGCTTGCGACGCACAGGACGCAGACCCCAACTTTCGTCCCCTGTTTATCCCCGGCGAAGAGAAAGCGTCAATAGTACAAAAGTACTAAAACTAGTACGCCTTTATTTCTGCATCGAAACCGAGGTGGGGACCGTGTGTGGGCATGATGAATGGGTCTCCCCAACGGTTAAGTCGCAGCCCAATCGAAGGTCCGAGGCCACTGGTTCAACGCGGCCCTAATGCGTTCTTGGGCAAGGACCTTTGGATGAGCAGCGGGAAGAAGTGGCGTTTGGCCTGCTCAACGCTGGAGGCGGCCCTGACGGCGCCGGAAGCCAGGTATTCTGGGGCGCGGATGCGCCGCTTGCGAGCCGGGCAGCGGTTGTTGCGGTGCAGAGGAGCCGAGGCGGTGGAAGGCATGACGAAAGCGCCGGGTCAACGAGGTCAACCCCCGACACCGGAGTGCACAACTGTTGGCGCGAGGATTCTGAGGACGGGTGAGGCGGAAGAACACGCCGGGAGGAGTTCAGTAGCAAGGGCCGGAGGAAATCCGTGGGCCGAAGGATAGGGCGGGGCATTGGTTAAGGGAATCCCGGCCGGGGTCTAGAGGCGGGCCGGCGGTTTTTATCCGCGGCGGTGGCCACTGGATTAACGGGTTAATTAATGGCTTGCTTTTTTGTTTATCGTTTGTTAAAAGGAGCGGCGCAGAGGCAGGGCAGGGAGACGTGCGGCGCTTTTCCGAACGCGCGGGTTTCCGCACTTCTTCAAAATCCACCGGTGCCGACGGAATTGAGCCGGGACTCCGCAACCGGCTCTGGAACCTGGTCTGGTCGTTCTGGCTGAACACTCCGGTCTGGAACCCGCAACTCCAGGACTTCATCCTGCAGTTGTGGGACCAGTATTTCAAGCGGCCTACCGATGCGCTGGTGGTCGCGCGGGTCCTGCCGGAGATTCGGGACTATTTCTTTGCTGCTCCCTGGTACGAAGTACTGGATTTCGTGGAGTTCTGCGCCAGGGCGATCCCTGAAGAGGCGCGGCGGGCCGAATTTGCGCGCTGCCTGAATCAGGTTCTCGAGGAGGAAGATTCGGCGTATCGCTTTGTGGATGGGGCACTGGTGCGAGTAGCCCAGCCGTGCGGGGAGGACGAGGCGCTTAGAAGCGTCTCCCAGGAAGTCTGGGAAGCGCTCGATTGTCTGGAGAGCTGGCGGATTTCTGACAGTAACGGGGAGTCCACCATCGAGCACATGGCCCAGCTGGTTGCCGAGTTGCCGCAGGCAGCCCGCAGCCTGCTAGGGGCCATGAATCGCATGCTTGCCTCCGTGCTCGAACCATCTAGAGACGGATCAGCCCGGCCGCCAGGCAACGGATCAGTCGGGCATGATGCTTCAGGAGCGGAGATGCGCCTGGCGGTCGTGCTGTGCGCCATCCTGTTGCGTTTCCTCGCCCTGCGCTGGCGGCGCATTGCACAGAGTGTGGACCGGGAGATGCTGTCAGGGCCGTAGACACCTGCAGGACTGGTTTGGCGCTGACGCCAGCTTATCCTAAGATGTTTTCGGGATGAGCACAGCCACGGGTTGCTGGCGGGAGATCGAGCTCGAAATTCCGGCCGAACAGGTGCAGGCCGAAGAGGAGCGTGTGGCGCGCGAGCTGGCGCGCATCGCCCGCGTCCCCGGTTTCCGCCCCGGCCGCGCGCCCGTCTCGTTGATCCGCCGGCGTTTTGCCGAAGACATTCGCAGCGAGGTGGTCCAGAGTCTGGTTCCTGACCGGCTGGAAAAGGCGCTGGCCGAACGGGGCCTGCAGCCGGTGAGCCGGCCACGCGTCGAACGCGTGGATTTTGCCGATACGGGCGCGCTGCGCTTCACGGCGGCGTTCGAGGTCCTGCCGGAATTTGAGTTGCAGCCCTACCGTGACCTGGAGGTCGAGGTCGAGGCCGTGGAGGTGACCGACGCGGACGTCGAGCGCGCGCTCGAGCAGTTGCGCGAGCAGATGGCGATGCTGGTCCCGGTCGAGGGCCGGCCCGCGCAGGATGGCGATTACGTGCTGCTGAAGCTGACCGGTACGCCGGTGGGCGGTGGCGAGCCGGTCCACAGTGACAACGCCGTCTGCCGGCTGGGGGACGAAGAAACGCTGCCTGCGTTTACCGAAAACCTGCGCGGTGCCATCGCCGGCGACACGCGCCGGTTCGAGGTGGCCTATCCGGAAGATTTTCCCGACCCGAAGCTGCGCGGGCGGCGGTTTACGTTTCGGGCCGAAGTGGTCGCGGTGAAGGAGAGGAAGCTGCCGGAGCTCGATGACGCCTTTGCGCGCGCCACCGGGCGGGCGGAAACGCTCGGGGAACTGCGGGCGCAGCTGCGGCAGGAGCTCGAGCAGGCGCGCGAGGAACGCCAGCGTCAGCAGGTGCGGGAAAAGGTCCTCGACCGGCTGGTGGCGATGTACGACTTCCCGGTGCCGGAGGCGCTGGTCGAACGCCAGCTCGATGCGCGGCTCGAGCGGGCCGTGCGGCGCCTGCTGGCCCAGGGCATCGACCCGCGGGCCCTGAATGTGGACTGGGCCGGGCTGCGCCAGCGGCAGCGCGAGCGGGCGGTGGCCGACGTGCGGGCGGAAATTCTGCTCGACCGCATCGCCCAGGCCGAGGGCATCGAGGTCACCGAGGAAGAATTCGCGCAGCAGCTCGAGCAGATGGCCCGGCGCGCGGGGGAGACGGTCGAGGCGCTCCGGGCTCGCTTGACAAGGGAAGGGGTGCTCGATACGATGAAAGCGAAGGCGCGAAGCGAGAAAACGCTCGACTGGCTCTGTCAGCAGGCGCGGATTCACACGGTGCCACAGAGCCGGTGACAGCGACGCTCCTCGAAGTTCTTGCGATTTCCCGTCATGAGGCCACCTGAATACGGTAACCCGCACGCAACGCTTATCCCCATGGTGGTCGAGCAGACCAACCGGGGCGAGCGGGCCTACGACATCTATTCGCGGCTGCTGCGGGACAACATTATTTTCATTGGCACCGTCATTGACGATCACGTGGCCAATCTGGTGACGGCGCAACTGCTGTTCCTAGCCGCCGAGGACCCGGAAAAGGACATCTCGCTCTACATCAATTCGCCGGGAGGCTCGATCACCGCCGGCATGGCGATCTACGACACCATGCAGTTCGTCAAGCCCGACGTGACGACGATCTGCATCGGGCAGGCGGCCTCGATTGCGGCCGTTCTGCTGGCGGCCGGAGCCCCCAAGAAGCGGTTCTGCCTGCCGCACGCCCGCGTGCTGATCCATCAGCCCTGGATTTCCAACGTCTCCGGGCAGGCGACCGACATTGACATCACCGCGCGGGAAATCCTGCGCATGCGGGGCGTGATCAACGAGATTCTGTCCCGTCACACGGGCCAGCCCATCGAGAAGATCGAGCGGGATACCGAACGCGACTTCATCATGACCGCCGAGCAGGCCCGTGAATACGGGATTGTGGATGCCATCATCACGAAGAACCGCTGACGCCGTTCCAATCGGTAACGGGAACCGGCACACGCCGCTGCCCGGGGCGGGGTCGTTTGGCCCTACAATGAGCGTGCCCGCCTCAGCGGGATGGAAGCGGCCATGAGCGCCAGAAAAGGCAACGGTGAGGAACCCCTGCGCTGCTCCTTCTGCCACAAGGCCCAGGACCAGGTGGACCGGCTGATCAGTTCGGCCGGCGACGGGCAGCGGGTCTACATCTGCAACGAGTGTGTGCGGGTATGCCAGCAAATCCTCGATGAGGAGCGGCGCGAGAGCGCTGTGCCGCCCGTCGGCCCGACGCGCCGGCTGCCCCGGCCGCAGGAGATCAAGCAGTTCCTGGACGAATACGTCATCGGGCAGGAGAAGACGAAGAAGAAGCTGGCGGTGGCCGTCTACAACCACTACAAGCGCATCCAGCTCAACCGCCAGCCGAGCGATGTGGAGCTGGGCAAATCGAACATTCTGCTGATCGGGCCGACCGGGACCGGCAAGACGCTGCTGGCGCAGACGCTGTCGCGGTTCCTCGAGGTGCCGTTCGCCATCGTGGATGCCACCACGCTGACCGAAGCGGGCTACGTCGGCGAGGACGTCGAAAACATCATCCTGAAGCTGCTGCAGAACGCCGACTGGGACGTGCAGCGCTGCCAGCAGGGCATCATCTATATCGACGAGATTGACAAGATTTCCAAGAAGGACGACAGCCCCTCGATCACCCGCGACGTCTCCGGCGAGGGTGTCCAGCAGGCTCTGCTGAAGATTCTCGAAGGCACCGTGGCGAACGTACCGCCGCAGGGAGGGCGCAAGCATCCCTACCAGGAATTCATCCCGGTGGACACCACCAATATCCTGTTCATCTGCGGTGGAGCGTTCGTCGGGCTGGAGAAAATCATCGAGCGGCGCATCGGCAGCCGCTCGGTGGGGTTCAACACGACCACCGAACCGGCCAATGCGCGGCGGCGCAACTACGGCCTGCTCGAGCAGGTGCAGCCGATTGACCTGATCCACTACGGGCTGATCCCGGAGTTCGTGGGCCGGCTGCCGGTGATCGGGGTGCTCGAGGATCTCGACAAACAGGCGCTGGTGCGGATCCTGCGCGAGCCGCGCAACGCTCTGATCCGGCAGTACCAGAAGCTGTTCGAGTTCGAGAACGTACGGCTGGAGTTCACCGATGAGGCCATCGAAACGGTGGCCGAGCTGGCGCTGCAGCGCAAAGTCGGCGCCCGCGGCCTGCGGATGATTCTGGAAGATCTGATGCTGGACCTGATGTATCATCTGCCCTCCTACGGCGACATCCGCGAATTCGTGGTGACGCCGGAGATCGTACGCACCCAGCAGGTGAACTGGGCCCTGTTCGAGAAGGCCGGCTGAGCCGGGCAATGTTTACGAAGGAAAAAGGCGAACTGCGGCGCGTACCGATGATGCCGGTGCGCGACCTGGTCATCTTCCCGCAGATGATGAATCCGTTCATCGTCGGGCGGGAGGCCTCGGTGCGCGCGCTGGAAGAAGCGCTGGCGGGCGACAAGAAGATTTTCCTCGCCACGCAGCACGATGCTGCCGTGGATGACCCCAAGCCCTCGGAGATCTATCAGGTGGGCACGCTGGCGCGCATCGTGCAGAGCGTGCGCCTGCCCGATGGCAACATCCGCGTGCTGGTCGAGGGGATCGAGCGGGCGCGGATCCTCCAGATCAGTACCGACGAGGGCTTCTTCCGGGCCAGCATCCGGCTGATCTCGACGCGGACCGAGCCCAGCCCCGAGCTCGAGCAGGCGGCCCGGCGGGTGACGGCGCTGTTCGAGCAGTACGTCAAGCTCGCCCAGAGCCTGAACTACGACACCGCCGTGGCCTCGATCCGTACCGAGGACCCCGACCGGCTGGCCGACAGCATCGCCGCCACGCTGCCCATCTCGGTCGAGGAGAAGCAGGAACTGCTCGAGACCTTCGACGTGAGCGAGCGGCTGGCGCGCCTGTCGGAGATCCTCGAGATCGAAATCGAGAAGCTCAACGTGGACCGCACCATCAACAACCGCGTGAAGCGGCAGATGGAGCGGGCGCAAAAAGAGTACTACCTGAACGAAAAGCTCAAGGCGATCCAGAAGGAGCTGGGCCGGGGCGAGGCTGCCGAAATCGAGCAACTCCGCAAGCGCATCGAGGCGGCCGGGATGCCGGCCGAGGCGCGCGAGAAAGCGCTGCAGGAGCTGCGGCGGCTCGAGGCCATGCCGCCCATGTCGGCCGAATCCCCCGTCTCGCGCAACTATCTGGAATGGCTGCTGGCGGTGCCGTGGAAAAAGCGTTCGCGCGAGATTCGCGACATTGCGCTGGCCGAACGCATTCTGGATGAAGATCACTACGGGCTGGAGAAGATCAAAGAGCGGATTCTGGAATACCTGGCCGTGCGCCAGCTCGTGAAGAATCCGCGCGGCTCGATCCTGTGCTTTCTGGGGCCGCCGGGAGTCGGCAAGACCTCGCTGGCGATGTCCATCGGGCGGGCCACGGGTCGCAAGTTCGTGCGGCTCTCGCTCGGCGGCGTGCGGGACGAGGCCGAGATCCGGGGCCATCGCCGCACCTACATCGGCGCGCTGCCCGGGCAGATCATCCAGATGATGCGCAAGGCCGGAGTGATCAATCCGGTCTTCGTGCTGGACGAAGTCGACAAGATGTCGATGGACTTCCGCGGCGATCCCTCGGCGGCGCTGATGGAGGTGCTGGATCCGGAGCTGAACCACGCCTTCATGGATCACTACCTGGACGTGGAGTACGACCTCTCGAAGGTGATGTTCATCTGCACGGCCAACGTGCTCCACACGATTCCGCAGCCGCTGCAGGACCGCATGGAGGTGCTGCGGCTGCCGGGCTACACCGAACGCGAAAAGCTCGAGATCGCCCGCCGCTTTCTGGTGCGCAAGCAGCGCGAGGCCTGCGGGCTGACCGAGGACAACCTGCATCTGCGCGACGACGCACTGGTGCACATCATCCGGTACTACACGCACGAAGCCGGCGTGCGGAATCTCGAGCGCGAGATTGCCAACATCTGCCGCAAGGTGGCCCGGCGCGTGGTCAAGGAAGGGCGCGGCGTCTCGGTCGAGGTGACGCCCGACAACGTCGCCGAGTTTCTGGGCGTGCCCAGGTACCGGGATCCGTGGTCGCAGCGCAAGAACGAAGTGGGTCTGGCGGTGGGTCTGGCCTGGACGGAGATGGGCGGCCAGGTGCTGGCCACGGAAACCACCGTCATGAGCGGGCGCGGCCGGCTGATGCTCACCGGGCAGCTGGGGGACGTCATGCAGGAGTCGGCCCAGGCCGCGATGAGCTACGTGCGCTCCCGCACGGCCCAGTTTGGCCTGGCCAAGGATTTCTACCGGCACCTGGATCTGCACGTCCACGTGCCCGAGGGAGCCATTCCGAAGGACGGCCCCTCGGCCGGTATCACCATTGCCGTCTCCATCGTGAGCGCGCTGACCGGCATCCCGGTCTGCTGCGACGTGGCGATGACGGGCGAGATTACGCTCCGCGGCAAGGTGCTGCCGATCGGCGGAGTCAAGGAGAAGCTGCTGGCGGCCCACCGCAGCGGCATCCGCACCGTGATTCTGCCCAAGGACAACGAGAAGGATCTGGCCGAGGTCCCGGCCGAAATCCAGGCCGAGCTGACGGTGAAGTTCGTCGAGACGATGGATGAGGTGCTCGCCCTCGCTCTCGAACGGCCCCTGCCCGCACCGCCTGCCCCGGTCGAGGTCAGCCGGGAGTTCAACGAGGCCCTGCACCAGGATCAGGAACTGACCAACTGACGGACCGCCCGGCCCGCAGGGGACTTCCGCAGGGCCGGCGGACGATTTCTGTGCCGAGGATATCCCCATGAGCGTGACGCTGGCGGAGTTGAAGGAGAAGAGTGTGGGGGAGCTGACGAAGATTGCCAAGGAGCTGAACATTGCCGGGGCGTCGGGGATGCGGAAGCAGGAGTTGATTTTTCAGATTTTGC
>Ga0070739_10000395_pt1 | contig 85783 bp, 72 predicted proteins | sample Coa_R1_7_FD_66445 | JGI IMG/M metagenome (GOLD analysis project Ga0070739, IMG submission 66445) | Surface soil microbial communities from Centralia Pennsylvania, which are recovering from an underground coalmine fire - Coalmine... | ecosystem: Environmental > Terrestrial > Soil > Unclassified ...
GGAGGGAAATGATGGCGAAAAGAGAAAATTCCTGCGGCGGGTCAAGTCTATGGCATGTCGGCATTGATGAGTTTCCCCTTAATGACGAGAATCAGGCGGCCTATCGCGTTGCGCTCTCGGAGTTCTCCGCGGATCGGGGAGAAAAGTTCGATTGGTGGTTTTCCGATCGGGCAGAGGCCGATCAAGCCAAAGCGGCTCTGGAGCTGCACGGCTTTACAGTCTATGGACCAGACCACGATCCCCAGGAAAGATTCGAGAAGTGAAGCGCGTTCGGTTTGAAAAAGGGGAGGGACGGCTTTAGGTCCCTCCCCACTTAATCAAGAAGCCCGAACACAAGATCGAATCTTTCTCCAAATCACGCCGAGGAAGGGAGAGAAAAAGAGGAAGAGATAGGCGATTCCTTCCATCGGATGGGCCGCTGCGCTAGATGCCTGCGTGATGCTGCAGCCGCCCGATCGCCCGCCGGATGATGAAGTGGAAACCTGCAACGGGACGGAGGTCGGATTGGATGAGGGGGGTGGATTCGAAACCGCACCCGGATTCGAACCGGAGGAGGAATCGGTTCCCGTCCCGCTCCCTGTGCCGGGGTCTGAGGCCGGACCGGTAGAAGGGGTCGGATCGGGGGTCGGGGCCGGAGGCGGCGCGGGTGTTGTGTGAACCACGATCCGCCCCGCCATCTGTTCCCGGGCATCATAGAGAAGGAGCGGGTCTTTGGTCCAGGTATAGGTGTTCGTCATAACACGCGCGACCTGTTGGTTGGCATAATCTCCCTCACCGAGGCTCTTCAGAAGATTCATATATTCATAATCTTCCATCGCTTCGCGAATCAGCTTTAAACGGATCGACTCGATCGGGATATGGGTGCTGCCTCCGATCTTCGAAGGCTTTCCAGGATAATAAAGGGTGCCGTCCCCATTGCCGCCGAAGTAAAAAACAGAGGACCAGGGATCTGCCTGTCCATAGGCGTAGACCATATCGTAGTAGAGCTCCCCCTGAACATTGTATTTAAAGCTCCCCCACTGCTGAATACGGTTAAACATTGCCGGCAGATCGACCATGAAACTCGGCCACCCGGTGTAGTAGCCGGCCGGATCAATGCTCGGATCTCCTCCCATGAAGCCGCATCCATGGCTGCCGCAGGCTTGATACCACCAAACCTCAGCACCATACTTCGATCGCTGGTTGCCGACGGTATCTCCTCCGCCCGGCACCTCGCTGCCGGCGTCGAGGCCGAACGGTTTGTTGTCCATATATCGAATTGTCGGGACGAACAGATCGATCACCCCGGCCGCGCCATTGGCGGTGGCATTCTGGATGCTGGTCGTCACCAAAGAGCGAAGAGCGGGATCGGCCTGATGCAGCGCATTCCCGCGTGCAATGATCGTCTGCCACTGCGAACCGGTCTGCGGCTCATCGAGGGTATATTCAAAGAGCCGATCGAACCATCCTTTTGCCTTGGCATGGGTGGCAATACTCCTCATGAAGGGGATGTCGGTCTCATGGCCCCAATTCGCCATGCTGTAGCTGGTCATCTTGGCTCCCGGCAGTCTTCCGCCTGGCAGCGGCTCGGTTCCGTCGAACAGAGGACCGAAGATGGTGTCGAAGGGACCCCAATCACTGCTTCCGTTCCCCATCAAGTAAGGTGCAGGGAGATAATTACCGGTCACCCGATGCAGCAGATTGGCTTTGGCGTAGAGCTTGACCAGATTGATATCGGTTGAATCAGTACTGGAAAAAGAGCCCAGTCCATGTCCGGGCGGAATCAGATTGTAATCGATCGAGTAAGCGGATTTGAGAGTGGCGGTGGAAGGGAGGGTGAAATTCCAGACGGTGAGTTGAATCGGGACGACGGCCGAATTCTGTCCGGTGGCGGTCACCGTGGCCGATCCGGAGTAAACCCCGGCGGCCGCGCTCTGGGGAATGTAGATCTCAATCCAGATCGGCTGATTTCGGCCCGCTCCAATTGCCGTCGGAAATGCATTGCGCACTTCGCCGGCATACTCATCTTGCTTCGGAATTAAGGCATCGGGCCACTCCCCCGTGGCCCCTTGGATGGTGGAGGGGGTGTTCACATAGAGATAGGCCTCTTTGTAGATCATGATATTGCCGGCTGAAATCGTGTTGCCATGACCGTCGTTGAGATCACTCACCGTCACGTTCACGCCTGAGAGGGCCCCTTTGTCCGCGGTCACGATAAGTTGAAATGCTTCGAATTCATTTCGTGCCGCCTTGAGGCTTACAGAGGTCTGATCGGTTTTCGCCGGGGTATTCGGACGGATCTTTACGGTGGCATGATCGGTCCAGACCACCATTGCATCTGCTGCTTTGGCGGACCCGAGCAATGCGAAAAGGATGAGCGCGAACCAGGCCTTGCTTGTGAAAACAGACTTTCTCTCTCTCATTCCACCTCCATTACAAATGCGTTAACGAAGAAAGGCGTTCAACCTGCCAGCAGCTACGGGAGATTGAAGGATCACCTTCCGGGGAAAGATCGTGGAAAAGTCTGCTTACCCAAGAGCCGCGCTCTTAAGTAAGCCCACGCCAAAGATAGCAGAGATTTTTTCCGTGACCATTGGGAAATGGCTTATTTTGGAGATGGAAAAGTATCTAGAGAGGAAGTGCCTCCATGAAGAGGCAAGGGTCGGTCAGAGGACATGTTCCTCGGCATGAATACCACTGGGAGTATCATTATCTTCGCAAAAAAAGGGCAGGCCCGGCGGCCTGCCCTCTGGAGAATGTCACCGTAGTTAAATTCGAACGCGGTCAAGCAGCTTCATGAGATCCCTTGTCTGGATTTCCTCGATCCGGGCGACCGCGTCTCGGATATTCCGTCGCAGGGAGGCATCCGTGTGCCCTTTGCTGAGCTTTTCAAATTTCTGCGAGACGGTCTCCCAGAACATCGGACGGGTATAGAATCCTTCGTAGTCGCGCTTCTCTTTGGTCAGGGTCCGCCCGTCCCGGAGGAGGACGGTGAGGCGGCACGGCATCTCGTTGGGAAAACGGTCGCTGAAATCTTTGCGCGGCCGAACGATGACTCTCCGAAGCAGATCTTGAACATCCGGCCGCGCAATCCGCTCCGGCAGATACTGCTCCGGCATTACCTGATCGTCCAGAAGCGCGACGGCGACCATGTATTGAAGACTGTGATCGGCCTGCTCCTTGTTTTGGACGATCGTCTTATCTCCCTCTTCGCCGCCGCCGATGATTTTATAGGCGACATCGAAGATTTCAATCTCGATCCGCTCCACGTCGGCGGGAGAGAGCTTATCCTCTTCTTTGAGCTCCAAAATCCCCTCCAGCGCCGATTGGGAATGGATTTCGGCATTGTACTTCTTGACGATCGTGCGGGTGACCCGCTCCAGGTTTTCCTTCGACCAGTCGATCTCAAAATGCCCCGCGATGCTCTCCATGAAACCTTTGTTCCCCTCAAAAACCTCAAGAGGTCCGGTGATCCCGCGCATCGCCAGGAAGGCGGCGTGTGTTGCGCCGAAAGCGGTATTGGGATAAGCCAGACCCTTCCAGTTGGAGAGGAATCCGGTGCGGGTCACGCGGAGTGCGTTAAAGGCCGTGCCGCTGATCGCGATCGCATTTGCGGTCTTTGTTTGATCCAGACCAAGCGCCCGGGCCGCGCCGGCCGCAACCGCATAGGCCCCCTGCGTGGTATGGTCGAATCCTTTGTCCCGGACCGGCGCCACATCGCTCAGACGACACTGGACCTGATAGGCCACCGCCAGCGCCGTGAGCAGATCCTTGCCGCTTCGATCGGCATACTCGGCGGCGGCCAAGACCGATCCGAGATTGTCGCTCGGATGACAGGTCTCTCCCTTCGCAAGATAACTGTCGTTGAAGTCGAGATAGCGGACCAGGGCGCTGTTGTGGAAGGCGGCCCGATCGGGCGCCGTTCGCCCTCCACCGATGAGGGTGCAGCGCTCGGCGCCGCCGAAATCGTTCAGCTGAACGCGAAGCAGTTCGATCGGCTCTCCATTCAGCGCGCCGATCGCGCAACCGAGGGCATCCAGCAGGCGGATCTTCAATGCGTGGAGGGCCTCCTGAGAGAGATTTTCATAGGAGGCATTCACAACAAAAGAGGCAAGCTTTTCAACAACGGTCATGGAAATTCTCCTTCTGACAAAAGTAATTTCATTCGGGGCCGTTCTCTCCTTAAATTTCTCAACATTCCCCCTCTTTCCAAACTAAAGAACCGACCGAAGCGGTGTCAAGCAGGAGGGAAACAGGATCACGGAAGGCTTGAAGAAGGGTTGACTCTTTTACCATTCCTCATTACACTGACTTCGAAATGAAAGCGCCAGTTCAAAAAAGAAAGAACACGATCGCGCTGGGGTCGGCTCTGCTTCTGGCGGGCGCGGCGCTCGCTTTTTACCTGACCGGCGGGAACCGCCCGGCGCCCTCCCCATCCGAGCCCCCTGTTGCGGCCGAGGCGGGGGTTTCCGCGTCCGTCTCGGCCGCGCTCGCCCCCTCCCCCGTCCGGGGGAATCCGGCGGCAAAAGTGACGATCGAGGAGTTCTCCGATTTTCAGTGCCCTTACTGCGCCCGAAGCGTTTCCACCGTCAAGGAGATTCTCAAAGATTACCCCGGCCAAATTCGGTGGGTCTTCCGTCACTTCCCGGTGTTTGAATCTCATCCGGACGCGCCGGCGATTCATATGGTCGCGATGGCCGCCGGGGAACAAGGCCACTTCTGGGAGATGCACGATCTTCTCTTCGAGAACCGCGATCATGTCACCCGCGAGGATATCTTCGGCTACGCCCGCCGGCTGAACCTCGACATGAAACGGTTCGAGGCCTCTCTCGGCGACCGAAGCCTCCTCTCCCGAATGGAAACCGATTTCAATGAAGGGGTTAAGCGGGGGGTCCGGGCAACGCCGACCTTTTTCATCAACGGCCGCAAAGTCGAAGGGACGCTTCCCTATCCTTTGCTCAAGCAAGAGATCGAACGCGCGCTCACAGCGAAAGCCGAGAAACCCTAATCCAAAATTCAATGGAATGCAGAGGCGCCCCGGCAACTGAATCCCCGGGAGGTTAGGCCGCCTCTTCCTTTTGTTTCATCTCTTGATATTGGGAGAAGAGGTCAATCATCCCCTCATTGAAGATTGGAATGTCTTGGGGAAAGCGACTGCTGACCCAATTGTCATCCTGCACCAACGGCAGGTCCCACCAGCGTCCTCCGGCGTTGCGGATGTCGTCCTGAAGGGTGTAGTAGCTGGTCAATGTCCGGCCCTGGACTAATCCTGCGGAGACCAGCAGCCACGGCCCATGGCAGATGACCGCGATCGGCTTGTTGGCCGCCTCGATCCGCCGGACGAATTCCTGCGCTTTCGGCTCCATTCGGAGCGAATCGGCATTAAGCGCCCCGCCCGGCAGATGCACCGCATCGAAATCATCCGGATTCGCCTGATCCAGGGTCAGATCCACATTGAAGCGCTCGGCCTTTTCGTCATGATTCATCCCCTGGATCTGACCCGAATGAGGGGAAATGATCGTCGTCTGCGCTCCGGCCTCTTCCAGCGCCTTCTTCGGTCCGGTCAACTCCACCTGCTCGAAATCATCGGTCACCAGAATCGCCACCTTCATTCCTGCCAATAATTTATTGTCTGCCATCACCGATCTCCTTTTGCGTGAAAGTTAAAGTTAATGAATCGCCCCCGCGCGGCGCTCTACTTTCTTTGCGGCGCCATCGACACCCGACAGCGCTTCCATCAGCCGGATGACGGCCGAATAATCTTCCTCGATTCCTTTTTCATTCTCAGCGGCACAGATCGATTGCGCAACCGCGGTCATCGGCATCGAAACCGCGCACTCCATCGCTTGGCTCAGAATGAGCCGGAAATCTTTGAGCATCAGCCGCAGCGGAAAGGTCACGGGGTATTCCTCCATCCGCGCATTCTCCAGCTTCATCTTTTGGCCGGGAGAAATCACCGACGTTTCATTCAGCACATCGAGCAGCGGCCCCTTCTCCAATCCGCACTTCTCACCCAGCGCGACCGCTTCGGCGACCGCCTGCATGCCGACCCCCAAAAGGGTATTGACGACCAATTTCATCATCGCCCCGTTTCCGTTCGCCCCCAGGTAGAAACGCTTCTTCCCCAATACGTCGAAAATCGGCGCGCAGAACTCGTTGACCTCCTCGCTTCCACCGACAAAAATCATCAGGTTCCCCGTCTCCGCTTGCGGGGTGCTCCCCGAAACGGGAGCATCTAGGAGGGAGCTTTTCTTTGCGGCGGCCGTTTCGGAAAGCCGGCGAACCGTCTTTGGGGAGATCGTGCTCATTTCGATAAAGATCGTTCCAGGCCGTCCCCCGGTCAGCGCGCCTTTGGGACCGAACATCATCTCTTCCACGGCCGCGTCATCCGCGAGCGAAGAGAGAACGATTTCGGAAGTAGCAGCCAGCGATTGAGGATGCTCCGCGACTGTCGCCCCCTTCGCCGCAAGCGGCTTTGCTCTCTCCCGCGTCCGATTGTAGACGGTGAGCCGGTAACCCGCATCGACCAGACGCATCGCCATCCGACGTCCCATCTCTCCCATTCCGATGAACCCGATCCGCTCTGATCCTTGCATCATAGGCATGATCGCTCCTCCTTTAATTAACAACGTTCTCCACTCTCCGTAGGATCACATTATTCCTTTATCCGTCGGATTGTCTATTCGCCATCCGCATTAATTCTTTCGAGCATCGGCCAGTTGATCTTTTCTGACCCGATCACGATTGTCGACATCACCACAATGAAGCCGCTCCGTGCCCGGATCGCTCGATGTCCTCTCGGCATACCCCTCGCGAAAATCTGCTTGACATGATCCATAAAACGGGATAGTATTCATATGAATACTATCCGGAGAAAACATGTCCGCTCCTCTGACCGACCGTCAAGCCCAGGTCCTACGCTTCATCACCGATTATCTCGCTGATCACGGGTTTCCGCCGACGCAGCGCGAAATGATGCGGCACTTTAAGATGAAGAGCACCCGCGGGGTGGCGCGGCATCTGGAAGCGCTGGAGAAGAAGGGGCATCTGACCCGTCCGCATCGAGGGGCGCGGGCGCTGGAGTTGCACGGCCCCGCGCGGGGCATCCCGGTGATCGGACGGGTTGCCGCCGGCCGGCCGATTTTGGCAACGGAGAATGTGGAAGGGAGGATCGATCTCAATCGAAAATTCGCCCGCTGGAAGGAGGCCTTTCTCCTCCGGGTCAAGGGAGACAGCATGATCAACGCCGGCATTCTGGAGGGGGATTATCTGCTGGTGACGCCGCAGCCGACCGCAGAAGCGGGTGAGATCATCGTTGCGCTCATCAATGGGGAGGCCGCCGTGAAGCGTTTTGAGAAAAAACGGGATCGCATCCTCCTTCACTCCGCCAATCCCGCCTATGCCCCGATCGAGGTCACCTCCGCTAGCGGCGATTTTCGGATCATCGGAAAGGCGGTCGCCGTTATTCGTTCCCTCACCGCACCGATGATCTAACCGATCACTACTCCGGTTCGGAATGTCTTGTTTCTGACCAAAGGAATCCATTTCACGGAGAAATCTAAACGCCAGGAGGGCGAGATGAAGATTCGGGATTTGGAGCGCTTTGGGATCGATCCCCAGGTCATCCAGATCTGGGAGGAGCGTTATGGGCCGGATCTTCTCCCGGTCCAGGCGAAAGCGATCACTCAATTTCCGCTCCTTCAAGGGGGCAGCCTGGTTGTCTTCGCCCCGACCACCTCCGGAAAAACCTTCATCGCGGAGATGCTCGCCCTCTTCTCCATCCAAAAAGGGAAGCGGGTCTTCTACCTGGTCCCGACCAAAGCGCTCGCCGAAGAAAAGTTTGCTCAGTTCCGGGAAGCATATCGATCGCTCGGCCTCGTGACAGCGATCTCTACACGGGATCATCGCGAATGGGACGAGGTGATCCTGACGAAAGGCTTCGACATCGCCCTTGTCGTTTATGAAAAGCTTCAATCGCTCTTGGTCGCCCGCCCGAGTCTGCTTGAAGAAATCGGCGTGATGATCTTGGATGAGCTGCAGATGCTCTCGGATGAGGAACGGGGCCCGACGATCGAGCTCTTGCTGACGAAGCTCCTCCGCGCTCGGGTCCGTCCTCAACTGCTCGGCCTCTCCGCCGTGCTCGGAGAGGGGAAGGCCTTGGCCCAATGGCTTCAGGCCGACCTTTTCATCGAAGAGAAACGGCCGATCGAATTGCGAAAAGGGATCTTCTGCCGCGGGATCTTTTCTTATCGAGAGCACAACAGCGGGAAGGAAGGAGAAGAGACGTGGGAGGAAATCCGCGGGGAAGAGGAGATGGAAATGATGGTCCCGCTCGCTTGTTTTCTTGCGGGGAAAAAGAAAGAATCGACCCTTCTTTTTCTAAAAGACAAATCGACGGTGGAGCGGACCGCGCGAAAAATCGGCGAGCGGGTATCGCTCCCCCCCGCCGAAGAGGCAATCGAGGAGATGCGGGCTCTGGAAGAGACGGCGGCGCGCGATTTTCTCATCGGACTGCTTCAAAAAGGGGTCGGCCTTCATCATGCCGACCTTTCGTGGGAGCAGCGGGAACTCATGGAGCGCCACTTCCGCGGAGGGGCGATTCGGATTCTCGCCTCGACGAGCACCCTGGCGATGGGGATCAACTGTCCGGCAAAGAATGTCCTGATTGAATCCCGGCAATGGCATTATTACCGCCGTTATCAGGAGACCGACACCCGTCCCCTCCCCCGCTCGCTCCATGAAAACATGGCCGGCCGAGGGGGCCGCTACGGCTACATCGACGATTTCGGCCGAGCGATCTTGGTCACCGACTCCCCTCTTAAAAAGAGGGTTTGGATGGAACAATACCTCCAAGGCGCGCTCGAACCGTTGGAGCCGTCGATCCGGATCGAGGAGATGGAGGAGTTCCTCTTGAATCTCATCGCTTCCGGAACCGCCGCGACGGCCAGTGCGCTGGAGGAATTTCTTAAATCAACCTACACCGCGCAGCGCCGTTGGAAAGAAAAAACAGGGGAGCTCGAACCGCGAATCAAAACGATCTTGGATCAATTATTGGCCAACGGAGCGATTCAAGCAGTCGAAGAGGGACGGTTTGTCGCAACGGAGGTGGGACAGATCACCGCTCTTAGAGGAATCCGCCTGACGACCGCTCTACAGATCATTGAGTGGATCAAATCGACCGATCCGAAAAATCGGACCGATCTGGAGACACTCTACGCCTTGGCCCTCACGGATGATGCAAAGAGAATCTACATCCCGCTTCCCGGCCGGGAGCGACGCGTCAAAAATTATCCGAGCCTTCTGCGGAAAGAGATCGCGCTTCAACAAGAAGAAGGAAAAGCGCTCTTTCAAGCGCGCCCCGGCGCGAGCCCGCGGGGCGAGGCGGAAGAGGCCCGGGCGATCAAGAAGGCGCTGCTTCTCTCCGAGTGGGTGACCTCCAGGGCGACGGCCGAAATCGAGCAGGCCTATGGGGTTCACTCCGGGGCGATCCGGAGAATCGGCGAAGAGTTCTCCTGGCTGGCCGAAGCGGCCGCGGCGCTGGCCAACGCGATCGGCTGGCCTGACAAAAAAATCGAGAGCCTCTCCGAGCTCTCCGAGCGGTTGATCGACGGGATTCCGACGAAAGGGCTGGCCTTGTCTCGGATGCGCTTGAGAGGCCTTGGCCGGACCTACATCGCCCGACTGGTTCGAGAGGGGTACGACACTCCCGAAGCACTCTCTGCGCTCCCCATTGAGACCTTAAAGAAGCATCTTCCGGATCATCTCGCAACTGCACTCGCTTCGCACCTGGGTGGAAAACCCGACCCGATCCCAAGAGCGGATCGCCCCCTTCATCCGTCGGCCATCGAAGCCGACGAGCCGCGCGGGAAATATGGCGTCCCTTCCAAATGCGCTCCGATTCTGCTGGTCGACTTGGGACAACAGATGATCACATATAAAGGGATTCGGGTGGAGCTCTCCGCGTACCCTTTTAAACTTCTCGCGGCGCTGGCCCGGTCACCGGGACGGGTGGTGAACAAAGGGATTCTGTACGATGTTCTCTATGGAAAGGTCGATCTGTCGGAGGAAGATGACCGGCCTTATGAACGTCAACTCGCCGATCATAAGAGAAAGGTGATCGCGCAGATCCGAAAAGCGGCGACAGCTCAGAAACCTCTCCCGTTCACCTCGAAGGAGATCGAAGCGTTGATCTCCGCTCGCCGCGGGGTGGGATATACACTCAATTTGAATCACGTCGAAGTCTCGATTATTGAATAGTGTCACGCGTCCTTCTTTAATCTCATCGACCACTTCTCTCGCAACATCTGCTCCAATTCGGCCGGAGGGAGGGGCTTGCTGAAATAAAAACCTTGTATTCCGTCACAGCCCTGCCTTTGAAGAAATTCGACCTGCTCGACGCGCTCGACCCCCTCCGCAACCACTTTGAGTCCCAAGTTATGCGCCAGGGTGATAATGGAAGTGGCAATGGCCGCGTCGGTTGAATTCGTCGTAATTTCTCGAACGAAAGATTGATCAATTTTTAGGATATGGATCGGGAAACACTTCAGGTAGCGGAGCGAGGAGTAGCCGGTTCCGAAATCATCGATGGAAATCTGAATTCCCAATCGGCTCAATTCAGTCAAGACTCCGACCGTTCTCTCCTCGTTCTCCATCAAAATACTCTCGGTCAACTCCAGGCCGAGCTGCTGCGGACTCAGGCCCGATTCCGTTAAAATTTGTTCGACCGTTTTCACAAGATTTTGCAGTTTAAACTGTCGGATCGAGAGATTGACCACCGTGCGGATCGGCGGCAGACCGCTCTCCCGCCAGGCTGCCGCCTGCTTGCAGGCGGCGCGCAGCGCCCATTCTCCGATCGATACGATCAGCCCCGTCTCTTCCGCGATCGGAATAAATTCATCGGGACAGACCAACCCCAACGCGGGATGCTGCCAACGCAAGAGCGCCTCGACGCTGGTGATCTTCCCGGTCTTCAGGTCGATCTGAGGTTGATAGTACATGAGAAATTCTTCTCGTTTCAGCGCATAGCGCAGGCTGCTCTCCAGCGTGAGTTGCGCGATCGTCGTTTTGTTCATCTCGGTCGAGTAGAACTGATAGTTGTTCCGGCCCAACTGCTTGGCGCGGTACATTGCGGTGTCGGCATTTTTCAGCAGAAGGTCGATGTCGTCCCCGTCGAATGGATAGAGGGTAATGCCGATGCTGGGGGTAATAAAGAGCTCCGGCCCTTGTAATCCGAAGGGGCGGGAGAAATCATCGAGGATTTTCTGCGCCACTTTGGCGGCATCATGGACCGAGGTGACATTGGTGAGAAGAATGATGAATTCATCTCCGCCGAGTCGGGCGACGGTGTCGCTTTTTCGAATGCCGCGCGCCAGGCGTCCGGCCGCCTCTTTCAGCAGCAGGTCGCCGATCGTGTGCCCCAATGAATCGTTGACCAATTTAAAGCGATCCAAGTCCAAAAAGAGCAATGCCACCATTTTCCCGTTGCGGCTCGCCTGCGGGAGCGCTTGGCGAAGTCGATCTTGGAAAAGGGTTCGGTTCGGCAGACCGGTCAGCGGATCAAAATGGGCCAGTTCAATCAGCCGCTCTTCGGCCCGCTTCCAGTCGGTCACATCGCGGAAACTCCAGACGCGGCCGATCGGTTGCCCCTCCAACAGGTGTGGTTGCGAGAGCTGTTCAAAGACCCGTCCATCCCTGAACTCCAGCAGTTCGAAGCTCTCGGCGAGCGGATTGGCATAGGCCTCCTTCACCTTGGCGAGAAATTTATCAGGATCTTTCAGCTGCGTCATGACGAATTTGAGGGCCCGCTCGTTATCTCTGGAATCCAAGATCTCCTGTGGAATTTTCCACATCGTTGCGAACTTCCGGTTAAACCGGGTCATCTTTCCGTTTTGATCGACGACCAAGAGACCATCGGCCGTCGCCTCCAAGGTAGACAGCAGAAGGGAGGCCGATCGCTTGAGCTCATCCTCGGACTGCGCCAACGCCCGCCTCATCCGCTCCTTCGAGAGAACGCGCTCGACCGCCTCCGGGAGATAATCGAGATAGGCGGTCGACTTCGTCACAAAATCCCGAACGCCGGCTCTCAACGCTTTAATGATCGTCGCTTCATCACTGAACGCCGTCACCATAATGACCGGAAGGTCTTTCCCTTTTGCTTTTAGATTCATATAAAAATCAAGGCCGGTCATTCCCATCGGAAGGGTGTAGTCGAGCAGAATCAGGTCGATCTTTTCTTGCAGCGCTTTTTCTTCCGCCTCTTTCGCCGTCAAGGCGGTCAGGACCGTGTGACCGACACGCTCTAAGCACCTTCGCTCGAGCGCGGCGGTCACCTCATCATCTTCGACAATGAGAATGGCTTCCTGAGATTTATCGATCATCGGTAATGACTCAATCCGGCTTGCAAAATCAGGTCACCAAAAATGGCGAATCGTCAATCCGGCATATCGTCGTACAAGAGTAATGCGGCAGAATGGCGATGACATGCGATTTGGAATTCTCCATAAGATTAACAGGTTTTGTCTTGTTGTCAATTTGTGATGCGGGAAACAATAAGGAGGATTCTTGTACGCGAACGACATTGAATGAGATATTCCGGTTCGGGAATCTCTTTGTTCACCTGTAGACAATGTGGGAGGGACGTCGATATCGATTATTGCCGATTGTTCTCCGACTGTCTGATGCGCCGCCGTGCATGAAATGGCGATCGAGAAAATATCATTTCGCCGCGGCGGGGGGCAATTCGCCGTTTGCGCCTGGGCGGATGATGTTCATCGCCATGGCAATCATCGCGCTCGCATCGCTGAGGGTCGCCGGCACGACGAGGGTGTTCCCCTCTTTCGCGAGGTTTCCAAATTGATTGATGTACTGCTCCGCCACGCGGAGCTGAACCGCCTGGTGGTCGCCGGGGGCTTGAATCGCTTCGGCGACCTTCCGAATCCCCTGCGCGGTCGCCTCCGCAACGCTCAGAATCGCGGCGGCTTGCCCCTCCGCCTCGTTGATCTGCTGCTGCTTCCTCGCTTCGGATGCTTTAATGACCTGCTGCTTCTCCCCCCGTCATTACATTGGGACCGAAATCGTTTAGGTACAAACACTGGAGATCGAGTATACCAAAGGCCGAGATGCTGTCAAGAAAAGATCTTCATCTACTGAGCGATTTCTGAGAGGAAGATCTTCCGATCCGGATTGTTCATAACACGCTGGATCAAAATCCGCTTAAAAACCGCCAAAAGACCATTCAAAGACCAAGATCCCTTTAACTCCCCTTGTTATGCTCCGGGATGAAAAGAGAAGAACAGATCACAATCAACCCACTCACAGGGAGGTATATCGATGACAAGAGATCTTATCTATTTTCTGCTTCTGATCGCGCCGATCGTCACGGCGTTCGTGGTGCTCACGCATGAAACAGATCTGCCGAAGGAAAGAGCGGAAAGGAGGGGAAGCCCCTTCCTCAAGGGATGAGCGATGCGACAGAGAGGGCGAGGGGGCGGAACTTCAGCGTCCACTCGCCCTCGGAGTTCCGGAATTCAAAATGAAGTTCCGATTCTCGGAATGACTTTACCTCGCGATAACGGTTTCCTCAAAGAGAGCACTCGAAATTCGAGGGAGGTCCATCTCCAAGCAAGGTCCTCTCTTTGCAGAATCATCGATCAAACCCTTTACAAAAAGTTTTTCAAAAGGGAGAGCCTCCGTGATCATGTCACTTGCCCAACTGAACGAATCGACTCATCGGAATCGGATCTATCTGGTGCTCCTCGATCAGCGGCTCTCCCTGATAGCCGATGCATCCGGTTCTTCTTGGAGTTCAACCCAAATCGGAATCTGGGCCAGCAAAGGACAGCTCATCGCCCTGCAGAACCCTGAATTTATTCCGGGAACAGAGGCCACCTCCGTGGAAGTAATCCCGTTCCACCAAGCCTATCTAGTCAAGCCTGATCTGAGCAAACTGATTCTTCACCAGCGCAAAAGCAAGAGCGGCTTCCTCATCAACACTCTCGAGAAAAGATCGTTTTCGTGTCTGGTGAAGAGAAAGGGAGATTCGTTTGAACTTTCAGAGAGCGCATCACTCGATCAGATCGCAGCGCGGTTGATGGAGGGGAGGATGCAACTTCAGCAGTTCATCACCCTGCAGGCAGGAAAATGGGTTGATGTCGACCGTGAGCCGATATCCGAGCATTGCTTGATCGAGCTGATCATGATCCCGCGAGGGGTTCTCTTTCGTCCGCTCAAACAACAGCCGGTTCTGGGAAAATAAAACCGGCGCCGCGGGGAGGAATCGATTTATTCCTTATCCCCCGAACGTCTTCCGATCCAAGCTTCGGTACTGCACCGCCTCGGAGATATCCTGCGCCGAGATCTGTTCGCGTCCTTCCAAATCGGCAATCGAGCGCGCCACCTTCAAGATACGATTATACGCGCGGGCCGAGAGCCCCAGCCGTTCCATGGCAATCTGGACCAGACGCCGCGAAGGCTCGTCAATCGGACAGAACTTCTTGATCTGCCTTGGACGCAGTTGCGCATTGCAGCGGATTCCCTCTTTCTCATAGCGCAACCGCTGAATCTCGCGCGCGGCGAGCACCCGCTTGCGAATCATCTCGGAGCTTTCGTCTTGGGTTTCGGTCGTGAGGTCTTTGAAGGGGACGGCGGGGACTTCGATGTGTAGGTCGATTCGATCGAGCAAGGGGCCGGATACCTTCGCGCGATAGCGCTGGATGGCCATTGGGGTGCAGGAGCAACTACGGGTGGGGTCGGTCAGATAGCCGCAAGGACAGGGATTCATCGCAGCAACCAACATGAAATGCGAGGGATAGGTGAGGGACGCGCTCGCGCGCGCAATCGTGACCTTTCCTTCTTCCAATGGTTGGCGGAGCACTTCGAGGACGTTGCGCCGGAATTCCGGCAGCTCGTCGAGGAAGAGGACGCCATTGTGCGCGAGGCTCACTTCGCCGGGCCGGGGGATCTGGCCTCCGCCGATCAGGCCGGCGTCGGAGACGGTGTGATGCGGAGAGCGGAAGGGGCGCGCGACGATCAGCGGTCTCTCTGAGAGAAGACCGAAGATGCTGTGAACCAGCGTCGTCTCCAGCGACTCTTCAAAGCTCATGTTCGGAAGGATTGTCGGGAAGCGCTTTGCCAGCATCGTCTTTCCGGAGCCGGGCGGGCCGACCATGAGAATATTGTGCCCGCCGGCGGCGGCGATCTCCAGCGCCCGCTTGGCGTGCGCCTGGCCGCGCACCTCGGAGAAATCTTCCGCGTAGATCGCCTGCTCGGCGAAGAGGGGGGAGAGTGGGATCTCCACCGGCGTCAACGAAAGTTGTCCGTTGAGGAATTCAACCACTTGCGGAAGCGTTTCTACGCCGAGCACTTCAATCCCGGAAACGACTGCCGCCTCGGGCGCGTTCTTGGCGGGGATAATCAGGCCGCGCTTCTCCGCCCGCTTCGCCAGGATCGACATCGCCAACGCTCCCTTGATCTCCTTGATTCGGCCATCGAGGGAGAGCTCCCCGACGATGAGATAATCCCCGAGCCGATCTTCCTTTAAGACGCCGTCGGCGGCGAGAATGCCGAGCGCCATCGGCAGATCAAAGGCCGAGCCTTCTTTCTTGAGGTCGGCCGGAGCGAGATTGATCGTTATTTTTTTGATCGGAAAGTGAAATCCGGTGTTTTTGAGGGCGGAGCGGACGCGGTCTTTGCTTTCTTTGACGGCGAGGTCGGGAAGCCCGACAATATTCAGCAGCGGGAGACCTTGCGAGAGATCGACTTCCACGTCGATCGGCTGGGCCTCGATTCCATAGAGGACGGCGCTGAAGATCTTTGAAAGCATGATCGAAGCCCCCGGCTGGGATCGGGATCGACGCAAGCGCGTCAGAAACGCTGAAGCTTGGAGCCCATGTCGAGGCCGATCTCCGTGAGCAGCGGTTGGTTCGCCGGCTGCGTCACCCACCGGCCAAGTTCCATTGAGAAGGCTTCCTCTTCCAGCGTGAGGTAGAGTCGGAAAGGTGATTTGCTGGCGACATGGCCGATTAAACGGCTGCGCTTGACCGGTATCCCGATGTTCAAACCGCTCTTCTCGATCGTCCAGACAGTTTGAAAAAAGCCGTTCTCTTTGTCTTCGATCGCGATGCGATCGTAATAGAGGAGGCTCGTTTCGATGGCGACCTGCCAGGCGCGGTCGTAGGGAACGTCGGAGGGAGGAAGAGAGCCCCGCGCCGGCGCATGGGCGCAGCCGGTCAACAAGAGCAGTATCAAAAATAGATAAAGTCCGCTTCGATCAATGGTCCGCATGATCTTGCGATTCCCTCAGAAGGAAAGGGAGCGCTCCGCGCGACAATCGAATGGCGGAGACGCGAAGGTTCAATTGTCTCTTAAAAAAGAGGTGATCCCTTTTTTTCGGCTCCCGGTCACCGAGGCGAGCAAGCACGGCTGGCGAGATTCATCGAGGTAGGCGCCAAATTGCAATCCGTAAGAATTACCGGCCGTCCCGCGATGAACCGCCACGATTCTCCCCGTGACCTTCTCGTCAAAGCTCTTTCCTTTGTGAGATCCTTTCACCTCGATGACCATCTCTTTGCCGAGCTCAAAATCTTTTTTGGAATGAAAGAGGAGACCGCCGAGGCTGATATTGCTGATCATCACCTCGATCGGCCGGGTGGCCGTGGAGATTTTTGCTTTGCCAAAGAAAGGGACTCGTGAATGCCGCCGTTTTTCCATCGCTTTGACCTTATACCATATCTAGATTGATTTCACAACATCACTTTCAATCACATGCGGACTTATAGATTAAAAGGAGACTCGATAGAAGGAATCCGATCCCTTCGGTGTCGCTATGAAACCATATATGGTATTCTTTTCCCCCCCTTTTCAACATATAGTGCCTTACCAAAACAGTCTATAGATGAATGATGGGGCGAGCCGACATCCAATTCCAGAAAAATAATCTAACACACTGAAAAATAAAGAATTCTACCTGCCTAATTTTTGAGCAATTTCAGATTCGCCTGGGGAAAATAAGCCGAACGCGATCATTTCAACGCTTTTATCCACAGTTTATACACATCTTTTGTGGAAAACTCAGGAAAGCCTTTTTAGAAAAGAGAAAAAGGTTCATTCAACGCCCGTAAGATGATTTTCCGTTGGTCTCTTTCCTCACCCGTTCATGGCTTGCTTGATGGAAGAGATCATCATCAAGATAGGTCGTAGAGTAGCTCATCCCTTCTTCCGTGGTATCTCTTTCCAAAATGAGACGCGTCTTGCCGTCATCCCAAAAAAAGAGATCGGCTCCCGGAAGGGAATTGGTTCGTGGAGCGCCGTAATGGGCGGCGATCCGCGCCTTGAGCTCTTCAACGGCGTGCGATTCTTTATCGACGGGGAGATAGTTGATCTCAATCCGAAAGAGCTGTCCCTTAAAAAAATCGGCGAGGACATCGGATGCATTCGAAGCAAACGGAGCCGGATCGGCATGGAAACGACGCTCTTCATCAAACTGCCCGATCTGCTCGGCCTCCTCTTTGCTCTTGACTGCCTGATGAAATTCCGCAAGCGACATCCCAAGTCTCAGCGGACCATGCTCTCGCTGAATCCGCTCGCTGCTATTGATGACGAAATGAATCGCATGTAGATCGGGGGGGGAGAGAAAAAAGAAAAGAAGCCCGGCCAGAAGAGTCGCCCCTCCAAAACGTTTGAATATTTTTCGATTCACCCGGCGTCGATCCAATATAAAATGCTTTCGGAACGAAATAAAATGAAAAAGAGCCGGCGAAAGAAAGAGAAATATCGTAGCAAAGGCTCGTATGGCGCGCGAGGGCCGATCTAAAATTTCCACTGCCTGAGCATGGACGCAAGAAAGATGATGATGAGCCCAATGATCAATGTCAATCGGGTATAGGCAAAGCCGGGGAGAACCGGTTGCTCTCCGCCCGTCCTCTCTCGTGGATCTTCTTCCTGACGGGAACCGATCAATTCGAAGAAATAGAATGAAGCGATAATGGAGACCAGTAAAACCTTGACCCCTAACGCGGAGATATAGCCGGGCGGAACAAACTCATACCCCCTCCGCCGAAACCCAAAGTTAATGCCTCCCGTCACCACCAGAACAAAAATCAGCGGGCCGACGATACGACGGAATCGGTTTGAAATTTCTTTCAGGAAAGAATAGGAGGGATCGCCCGTTTTGAGCAGGGGCGCCGCGACAAAGACTTGAAAGGCGACTCCTCCGATCCAGATGACGACGGAGATCAGATGAAGCCAATGATTGAGGACGGCGAAGAAATTCATGAGACCGAAATTACGTAAGGCGTGAGGGGTGAAGCGTGAGGGGTAAGATCAAAAATTCTAAATCTCTTTCGCCTCACGCCTAACGCCTCACGCCTCACGGTTTTACATCTCCTTTTTTGTCGGATCTTTGAGATAGTCCCGCATTTTCTGAAGCATCTCTTCGTCGATGAGGCCGACCTTGCCCCGCTTTCCCATATAGTCTTTGATGTCGTCCAAGCGCTTCGCCGCTTCAGTATTGTCTTTTAGGCGGCGGATCTTCTCCTTCGCATCTTCGAAGGCATCGAAGGTCATCTCATTGTATCCGAAAGCGCGAAGGCGCTTCATCGCCTTCATCATCGCTTCGTTACGGAACTTGGTCAGCAGCTCCGAGGTCACCGTCGTTACCCCCATCTTTCGGGCGCGGCGCTCGGCCGCTTTTTTGATGCCGCTGCGGACGAAATCGGGGGAGGTCATCAACCGCTTATACGCCTCTTCGGTCCAGGTGACGTCGGCGCGGGGGGCATCCCAGATCTGCGTCAGCGCCGCGAGATCGATCCGGGTGATCCCCAATTCCCGCGCTAGGTCCTCCGCATCGTTCTTCAACATCGTCCGAACGAAGTCGCGCGCCATCTCGGGAGACTCGGCAATTTTCTGATCGAGGCGGACCTTCGCCGCGTCGGTCCAAGGAAGTTCGGGATGCGACTCTTCTTTTGGCTCATCCCCCAATGCTTCCGCCTTTTCCAGAAGGGCCAGATCGACTTCCAGATGTCCCCGCTCTAGAGCGACCTCTTCTGCGATCTGCTTGATCATTCCCCGCATGAACTCGGGGACAGTCTCCAACCGCTCCTGTGCTTCACGGGTCCAGGCGAGCGGCTTCGTCTCCACCCCCGCCGCCTTGTGGGCGGCCCCGGTTCCGGCGCCGGCCATCGGGTTCATCATCTTATCTTTAAATCCGGCGAGGACCTCTTCGGTGATGGTGGTGATTCCGAGCTCCCGCGCTTTTTTCTCCGAGAGCTTGCGGACCATCCCGCGCAGGAAGAAAGGCGCTTTCTTCAGGCGCGCTTCGGCGTCGGGCGTCCAGGTGATTTCACTTTCATTTGCATTTCCCATAATAACCTCAATTCCATGATGTGTCATTCTAAGATCCTGCGCTCAGGATGACACACATTGCATTTATAAAATCAAACTTTCAAAAATGCTCACCCCGGGAAAAGATCTTTTCGAACCGCCGAGGTCTTCTCCGGGACCGCTCGGGTGAATTCGGAGAAGTTAAAGCTTCTTCCGAGACGGATCTCCGCCTCCTCCCGGACCTTCTGCATCACCTCCGGGGTGATCAGATCGATCTGATGCTCGGTCGCATACCGCTCCACGCTGCTCGCCACCATCCCCCTTGCGAAGGAAGGAAGCCGATTAAGACGCTCTTTCGCCGCCGTCGACCAGTTCAACGTGAACTTCGCCTCGAACCCGAACGTCTGCTCCGCCGGAAGGACGATCCGCTTTCCGCCGTACTGTCCCGGCTGATAGTCGCAGGCGGGATCTTCCGCAAGATAGCTGCCATTCACGGCATAAGCCCGGCAGCGGCAGCCGCCGCAGATTTGTGAGAATTCGCACTCACCGCATCGTCCGCCGAGCTGCGGCTCGCGAAGATCGTTGAGAATCGGCGAGGTGTTCCAAATCTCATCGAACGTCTGCTTCCGAAGGTTCCCCGCCGACACCGGCATATAGGGGCAAGGGGTAATATCCCCCTCCGGCGTGATCCGGCAATAATGTTTCCCGGCCGGGCAGCTCCCCTGCGCGTAATTTTTCAGAAGCGGGGAATTCGGATCGAGCTCATAGATGACTTTGCGGAAATGCGGCGCGCATTTGGCCCGAAGGACCAGATCTCCCATCTGCCCCGCGGAAGAGGTCCAGGGGTCGTCAAAGTTTTGGAAGAGATCCGGCTTGTTCTCCTTCACCCCGACCCCCTGCGCCCGCGCAAGGTAGGTCAGAATCTCCCGATACTGGCTCGGACGGATATCGATGATGTTCTCACCGCGGCCGGTCTGGACGAGGAAGAAGAAGTTGAGGACCTTCGCCCCGATGTTACGCGCCAGCTCGATCATCGGCGGAATTTCGGAGACGTTCCACGACATCACGCTCATGTGGAGGGAGAAATCGAGCCCCTCTGCTTTAAGATGCTCGATCCCGCGGAGAGCCGATTTCCACGACCCGGCCAATTGGCGGAAGTTGTCGTGCCGCTGCGGATCGACCGAGTCGAGGCTGATCGAGGCCCCTTGAAGCCCGCTCTCCCGCATCCGTCTCGCCTCCCGCTCGCCGAGCAGGACGCCGTTGGTCCCGAGGACACAGGTGAAGCCTTTGTCGGAGGCATAGGAGGCGATGTCGAAGATGTCTTTTCGGACGAGCGGCTCCCCTCCGGTCAAAATCAGGAAGAGACTCGGATTGACCTTCGCCATGTCGTCGATGACTTTAAAGCACTCTTGGGTCGTGAAGTCTTGGGAGATATCGGCGTGGGGAAAGGCGCTCATGTAGCAGTGGGTGCAGAAAAGATTGCAGCGCTGGGTCAGGTTCCATGAAACGGAGTACGCTTGATGTGCCATTTATAAACCTTCGGGGCCGGGGGCCAGGGGCCGGGGGCCGGGAAAGAGCCGAGACAAGGGTAGAACCGTCAAAGAAAAGAAACCGTATATTCTCTTCTTATTATTATTCCTTTCACCGACCCCCGACACCCGGCCCCGGACCCCCATCTTAAAACCCTTGCGACCGCATCGCCTCCGCCCACCGCTCCGTCACCTGATCGAGGATTTCGACGGTGATCCGGCCGATTCCCTTCTCACTGGCGTACGATTCGATCTCCTTAATCACCGTCCCTCGGACAAAGGAGGGGATCCGGGCGATTCGGTTTTCCGCTTCGGCATCCCAGGGATGGTGCCGCTCCACCTTTCGGGAGAGCTGCGCCCATTCGCTGTATTTTGCATCGATCGTCGCGGGGCTGACCTCGCGAATCCCCTTCTTACGGGCGTCCACCTCAATCCGCCAGCGGGTCATATCGCGAATCAATCCCTCCGGAATCTCCAGAAGCTTCTTATTCGCCGCCTCGGTCCAGGTGATCGGAGCGAGCGCCTTATCGAGGCTGCTCTCCTTGCGCTCCAGTCTCTTATGGTATTCTCCCGGCGCGCCGCAGAGGGAGCAGTGATCGGGGATCTGCTGCGAGGCGATCTGGCTGCAGAGGGTGCAGATGAAGTAATCGAGCTCTTTCTTCATCAGAATGAACCGGGCCGCTTTGGCTTCGCAGACGGGGCACTGCGCCGGCACCTGGCGGACGACATGGCCGCACATGCCGCAGAAGTGGAAGGTCTCTTCGACCACCGGCTCCCCCTTCGACATGCTGGCGATCCGCTTCTTGATCTCTTCGAGACTCGTCGCGCCGGAAAGAACCGACTCCATCTCCTCGGTCGCCTTTTTGATCCCTGCCTCGGCCACTTCGAGGGTGATCTCGGTGATCGCGTGGCTGAAAGCATAGTTCTCAATGTGCTGCCGGGTTCCGTCCCGCATAAAACCGACCGGCACCCGCGCCAGCCGCTCTTGCGCCTCGGCTGTCCAGGAAAATTGCGGGGCTTTGATCTCCGGCTTCTTCTCTTCCGCTTTGGGCTCGCCCTGCGACTTCAATGCTCCCTGCGGAAGGACCGCTTCGGCGATCGCCTTGGCGCTCATCTCGATCGCTTGGTCCTCATCCTGATTCCCTTCGATCATTCGGATGGCAAACTCTTTCGTGATCGTCTGGAAGCCCATCTTCCGCGCCATCTTTTCAGTCTTGGCTTTGGCGCGCCGCCGCTCGAAACCGGCCGGGACTTTTCGAATCACATTCTTCGCATCCTCGGTCCAGTTCAGCGGAACGCCGTCGTAGCCGACCTCTTGCACCAATCCCCCTTCGGCCTTGGCCGCCGCTTCGAAGATCGACTTATCGAGGAATTGGAAGGCGCTCCCTTCGGCGCTGCAGATCGGACATCGGACCGGCTTCTCCCCTTTGGCGGTATAGCCGCAGCCGCCGCAGATGTAGAAGTCCATCTTCGCCTTCTCGTCGTAGCTCGCGGCCCGCTCAGCATCTTTGTTGCCGACGATCTGGGTCATCATCCCGGCGAGACCGTTCCCTTCAAGTGTTTCGGAGACCCCTTCGGCGGCGGTCATTTTATTTCGGTCAATCCCCTTTTCATCGAGGACCTTCCCCAAATTCTTCATCGCTTCAATCGCCGATTTCGGCAGGATATCCCCCATCGCCGCATCGACGACCGAGTTGCTGATGATCGTGAATCCCTTCTCGATCGCATACCGATAGACGGCGGTCTTGGCGACCCCCCGCGCGAAGATGGGAACCTTCTCCATCCGCTTGGAGGCCTCTTCGGTCCAGGCGACGGTGTATTCGGCGATGGCGTCGATCGGCGGAATATACTTCTGGTTCGAGACGAGGACGTTGCACGGGGCCATCCGGATCAGATTTTCCGAGTTGCTCCCGACGTCCATATCCTCATCGGAGTGAACGCCGATCCGGCCGACGACAAGAAGCCACGGCTTCTCTTTCTTTACGTATTGGAGGACCTTTTCAAACGGCTTGCCGTCGAGGAGAGAGGTTTTGATCGTCACCCCTTCCGCCTCGGCGATCTTAAGGCAAATTTCAAGGTGGGACTGATAAATCTTGGCGAGTCCAGAGTCGATCACCTCTTCATGGAGCTTCTCCTGCTCCTTGAACCGGAAGACCTTTCCCGCCTCTTCGGAGAGAACCCCGGAGATCGAATTAAAGACGGCATAGTGATAATAAGGATCAAAGGCCGAGACGACATCGATCTGAAGCTGATAGGCTTTGGCGAGATCGAGCGCCGTCTTGAAGCCGGCGAAGGAGAAGTGGCTTCCATCGACCGCCACGACGATTTTTCCCATCTTCCCCGGCTCGGGCGGCTTCGTCTCCTTGACGACGAAAACATCCGACTTGCGGACCCGGCGAATCGTCCGCTCGGTCACGCTTCCGATCATGCTCTCCCGGACGGCGCCGACGCCAAGGGCGCCGAGGATCACCAGATCGTAGCCGTTCTTGACGATGTCGTCGACCAAGACCTTGTAGTTCTTCCCCTCGAGCGAGACCCGCTCCATCGGGATGTTCCCTTCTTTGCATTTTTGATCGACGATATCAAGGTAGGAATCGGTGATGATTTCGAGGCCGCGGGTGATCAGGGAGTCGTGGATTTTTCGCTGGCGCTCCAGTTCATTCTCGTCGTGATACTCCTCGGGCAGGCCCGCTTCCATCTGTTTGAAGCGTTTGTCGTGCAGCTTGGCGGCATAGGCGTGGCTCCCGATAACCTTCGCCCCAAATTGCTTCGCCAACATGATCCCAATATCGATGGCGGTATTTGAATAGTCTGAGTTATCGACAGGGATATAGATCGACCGATACATATGAGAAGCCCCCCCTTAATGCAGCCCCGGTTATCTCTTTGAAAATAGAAACGGACGATGCCGAAGAATCAGGCATCCTATCAAAAGTGGCTGCATTATAGCACCCTCTTTTTTTAAAAACAACTTTTTTTCTATTGACAGATGGAGGGGACCGCATCGACCGTCATCTCTCTTACCTTCTCGAAAACCCGAGAGAAATCGGTCGATCGCCGGAATGATTTCTTACTCTGAAACCACCCCGACCCCGCCCCCCTCTTTGTCAACGACCGGCATCGATTTATTGCAGTGGGGGCATTTCACATAGACGAGATTATCGAAGAGGCCGATACTATAATGATTGACGAGGAGGTCAAATTCTTTTTTGCAGGAAGGACATGCGGCAAGGTAGCGCTTTAAGAAGAGCTTTACTTCCGATTGGAGGGTTTGAAGTTGGTGCTGTAACCGAAGGACTTCCGATTCAAGACGATCGATCCGTTTCTCAATCTCTTCCGCCATAATGGTCGTATCATAGACAAAAACGAAGGGCGTGTCAATTGAAAGTAGGGGCGTATTGAAAGTAGGGGCGTATTGAAAGTAGGGGCGTATTGAAATACGCCCCTACAAGAGCCACGCATGTACACAAAAAGCAAAATCTTACTCCGACTCCATCTCGGCGACCGTCATTGTCTCGACCCGATTTCCCCCGGCGCGCTTGGCGCGATAGAGAGCGAAGTCGGAGGCCAAGATCGCCTGGCGCGCGTCGCGCAGCTCCGGGTCGGGAAAACCGGCGACCCCGATGCTGACCGTGACCCGGTGCTTCTTTCCCAGGATGGGAAAGGTCGCGCCACGAACCCGTTCTAGAATCCGCTGCGCGACCTGGGCTGCATCATCTCGAAGCGATTCGGGCAACAAAATGGCCAGCTCATCCCCGCCATACCGCGCCGCCAGATCGACCTTTCGAATTTCAATTTGAATGAGCTTCGCCAGCTCTTCCAACACTTTGTCCCCCGCCTCATGGCCGAAGGTGTCGTTAATCTGTTTGAATTGATCGACGTCGATCATCAAACAGGAGAAAGGGGTGCAATATCGCTGTGCCCGGGAGAACTCCTGGCTTAATACCTCTTGAAAGTAGCGCCGGTTGAAGAGACCGGTGACCGGATCGGTGATCGCCAAGGTTTGCATCTGCTTGAGCAGCACTTGGTACTCTTGATTCTTTTGCGCCAACGCTTTGTTTTTCTCGATCAGCTCATCTTGAAGCCGTTTCATCCGGAGGGCCGCGTCGACCCGCGCTTTCAGTTCGGACGGCTCAAACGGCTTGGTCACGTAATCGGTGGCCCCTTCTGTCAACCCCAATACCTTATCTTCGGTCTTCCCCTTGACCGTGACGATAATAATTGGGATCCCCCGGAGATTCTCCTGTGTCCGCAGATTGCGGCAAGCTTCGCGTCCATTCATATCGGGGAGAACCATATCGAGCAGAATGAGATCGGGGAGAACCTCTCGGGCCAGCTTCAGCCCTTGGACGGCGGTGTTGGCGATGACAAAATCATAGCCGACCTTTTCCAAAGCGGCCTTGATTTGGTCAAGCTCAAAGGAGCTATCCTCGATGACAAGGACGCGAGGGACCCTCTCTTCCATGTTTCAGTCTCCGTGGCTTAGGATGAAGATATCATAGAAAAGAGAGATGTCAATCCGATATCATACCGCAAAGACAAAAGGGGAACTCGTGCAATTCACCCTTGACCGTGCGGAAAAAGGACGCTACAGTCAAAATTCTTTTCAAAAAGGACATCAACACCGCTGCGCTGGCGGAAGGCCTCGGATTGGGTGAGGCCCTGGGACTCGATCTGACCCTCTTGCGGGAGGTGTTCTCCCAGACAGGCGCGGCCTCCCGGGTTCTTGAGACAGACGGAGCCGACATGCAGAAATGGGATCATGAATGCTATTTTCCGCCGGGCATGCGGCGAAAGATCCAGGCAACGCATTGACCCTTGCAAATGAAAAAGGGTTATCTCTTCCCCTTGCGAAAGCGACCTACGAACAGTATCTTCGCTTAGTAAAACTGGGAAAGGGAGTATTGGATAAATCGGCCGTGGCGGAATTAACGTTTCAGGGGCGGAGTTGATTTAAGGACTTGCTTGGATAAATCCAATGGGATCGATTAAACAATCGGCATACGCGTAGGTAATATTGCTTGACATTTAAGTATTGCTGCGGTATATAGATGCGGTCAACAATGTAACAAAAAGTATGTAAATACAAAGCAATTACGGCAAAACGATGCGTCACCGTAAGCGAACAGAGGGGCTCTTCATCTTGGATGAGCCTCGGTTCGCTTTTTTTATTTGAGGGAACCTTTCAGAGGTCAGATGAGACAGAGACCCATCGGACGGTTCCTGGAGATCATCAGGAAAATTCTACCCGAAGGGCGCGCCCTCCCCGAGAAGGAATGGCGCGCCCGCCACAACACCATCCTCATCCTGACCTGGCTTCATGCCTTTGGACTCACCGCGTTCGGTCTCTATCAAGGCTTCGGGGCCCTTCAGAGTTTCACGGAGGGAGCGATTATTGCCGCCGCGGCGCTGGCCGCCTCCTGGCGTCGGATCAGTCGGAGCGCCCGATCGGCCGCCGCCAGTTTGGGGCTGATCACCTCTTCGGCCATTCTCGTGCAATTCTCAAACGGCTACATCGAAGCGCATTTTCATTTCTTCGTCATGCTCGCCGTGATCTCCCTCTATCACGATTGGGTTCCCTACCTGCTCGCGATTATCTTCGTTGCCGTCGAACATGGTGTGACGGGTCAATTTATCCCCCGGGTTGTGTACAATCACACCGATGCCTTTATGCATCCGTGGAAGTGGGCCATGATCCACGCCGGCTTTGTTCTGTTCGAAAGTGTCGTTCTCCTCGCGAACTGGCGGATCACCGAGCAGACACGGACCCGCATCGACCTTGTCTTGAATTCCGCCGGAGAAGCAATCATCGGGTTGGATCTGGAGGGGATCATCAGCTTCGCGAATCCGGCGGCGGCGAATATGACCGGCTATCCGTTGGAGCTCCTGATCGGTCAGCCGATCCGCCAAATTATACCGGAAGCAGATGAAATTTCTCTCAACCGGGATGTTGATCCGGCTCATCCGCTCCTCAAGGGAAACGCCCACCACATCGATCAGGTGATTTTGCGGAAGAATGGAACGCGCCTGCTGGTCGATTCGGTGAGCAATCCGATCCGGGAGAATGGCGTGGTGGTCGGCACTGTGATCACACTGAAAGATGAGACCAAACGAAGGCAGGCCGAGGAGGAGCTGAAACGGACCCTCTCTTTGCTGAGCGCCACATTGGAATCGACAGCGGACGGAATCCTCGTCGTCAACGAAGAAGGGAAGATTGAGAAGTTTAATCAAAAATTTATCGAGATGTGGAACATCCCGCCGGCCATTGTCGCCTCGTGCGATGACGCCCGAGTCCTCTCTTGTATTCTTGATCAGCTCAACGAGCCTGAAGAATTTTTGAGAAATCTGAAAGAGCGATATATGCCGTTTGATGCAGAGAGCCACGACATTTTTGAATTTAAAAATGGACGGATTTTCGAGTGCTACTCAAAACCGCAAAGAATCGGAGGAGAACATGTCGGGAGCGTCTGGAGCTTTCGGGATATCACCGAACGGAAGCAGGCGGAGAGACGACTCAATTATTTAGCGAACTTCGATTCACTGACCGATCTTCCGAATCGAACCCTCTTCTATGATCGTCTGGATCAGGCGATCGCACGGGCCCAGTGGCAGAAGCGCCCGCTGGCGGTTCTCTTCCTCGACTTAGACCAATTTAAAACGATTAATGATACGCTGGGGCATGCCTTCGGAGACCTTCTGCTGAAATTGGCGGCGGAGCGCCTCAAACATTGTGTTCGTGATGGAGACACGATCGCCCGCCTCGGGGGCGACGAATTTGTGCTCATTCTGGAAGATCTGAAAGAACCGCAGGACACGCTGCCGGTCGCGCAAAAAATACTCGAATCTTTATCGCATCCCTTTCTTTTGGAAGGGCGGGAGCTGTTTATCACGACCAGCATGGGCATTGCGCTTTATCCCCACGATGGGGAGAATTGCGAGACCCTGCTTAAGAATGCCGATACCGCCATGTATCGCGCGAAAGATCAAGGAAGAAACAATTACCAACTCTATTCAGCGGCCTTCAACGCCAGAGGATCCGATCGCCTTACGCTGGAGCACAGCCTTCGCCGAGCGGTAGAGCGGAAAGAATTCCAATTATACTATCAGCCTAAAATAAACCTCGCCACCGGATTGATCATCGGGGTCGAATCGGTCATCCGCTGGAAGTATCCCGATGTCGGCACCATCCCTCCCGTGGAATTTATCACCTTGGCGGAAGAAACCGGGTTGATTCTCCCGATCGGCGAATGGGTTCTTCGCACCGCCTGCGCACAAAACAAAGCATGGCAAAAGGCCGGCCTTCCCCCGATCTGCGTAGCGGTGAACGTTTCGGCAAGACAATTTCAGCGACAAAATATGGGAGAGATGATCCCGAAGACCCTTGATGAAGTCGGTCTCTCCCCCAGACACTTGGAACTGGAGTTGACAGAAAACACCCTGATGAAGAGTTCAGAAGCGACCGTGGCGACCTTGCGCCAGTTGGAAGCGATCGGGATTGAGATTTCAGTCGATGATTTTGGAACGGGCTACTCCTCTTTGAGTTATCTCAAACGTTTTCCTGTCACTACCCTGAAAATTGATCGCACCTTTATCCGAGACCTGATCACCGACCCGGATGATCGGGCCATTGTCACGGCCATCATTACACTGGCCCACAGCTTGAAGCTGAAAGTGGTCGCCGAAGCGGTCGAGACAAAAGAGCAACTTCAATTCCTACGCTCGCTTCAGTGCGACCATGTACAAGGCTATCTCTTTAGCCAACCGATACCGGCCGAGGAAATGACCCGGCTGCTCTCTCACCAACCATGCTTGCAGTGACATCGTTATTTTTGATCGTTCTCATAGGGCAACAACATCTCACTTCATTTTTTGAAAAGTTTTCACCTTTTTGCACCGATTTGCAGATCTCGAATCAGTATCATTCCAGGTTGATTTCTCATCCGCAGAAATATACAATCAAACAGGGTATCCCGAAAAATATTTCTATTTGGTGATGGGTATGACGTTTTGCAGGTTTCATCATTAATTTAGAATAAAAAATAAACTTAGGGAAAGGAGCAAACAGCGATGCTGAGTCTGCTTTTTGTCAATGCCCACGATTCTCAGATCGTCCTGTTGAATGAAGGATCTCCATCTCTTTCCATCCTTTTCTTTCTTCTTTTTATGATTCGGCTCTACCTCTTTATCGCTGAACAACCGCCCCATCGTTCCTATCCCTCCTCAAAAGAAATTCCTTTTGATCAAGCCATTCGAGGATTAGAAAGGGACTTGTTGGATCCGGCGCTCCCTTCCTTCAGCCCGATTCCGTTGGAAAAATAAGAAACGAAATCCACCCGTCATCCGCTAAGGCCGACCTCTCCATCCATCTCCCGGAAGTCAATATCCCCTGGAAGCCGTTTCCGCTTGCTCTTGGGGATTTTTTGAGGAGAACTAGGGCCTCCTCCCTATACCGAATTAAAAAGAGTCTGATAGTTTTATCTATGGCTGCATCATCCGAAGACGCTTTCGAAGACGCTTTTGGAGGTGAGGCCGCCTTGAAATTATATCTAGCGTGACTTATCACTTGTAAGGAGAAATCAATGAGACGTGTCGAATACATGCTCGGTGGGGAAGATTTTAAAAAGATGACCGCGGGCCACTGTATGGAATCGGATGTTTATTATTATTCTGAAAACGTACTTGCGACCGACCTCATCGGCGCCATGACCCGGGGCGGATTTGGAAGCTTGCCGATTGTGTCAAAAGGGAAAGTGCTCGTCGGCATTGTCAGCGAGTTTGATCTATTAAATGCAATTATGGCCGGCAAGGATCTCAAAACACTCAGGGCAAAAGAAATCATGACGAAAGATCCTGTGACCGTCAGCGAGGGAACCCCTGTGGAAGATATCATGGCGATCCTCCAAGCAAAGCATTTTATTCGAGTGCCGGTCGTCGATACGGAGGGGATTCTGGTCGGTGTCGTCGCCCGACGCGATATTCTTCTCGGTTTTTTGAAATCGACCGAAAGGACCCCTCGAATGGCATACAACCTGTTATAAATACTGCACACATTCTACCTTCCTCGATGGGGGTCCTGCTTTCAGAGAAAGCAGGACCCCTTCCTTTTCAAATCTCATACTCATACCGCTGCTGGTTGGGCGAAGCATTCAGACCTAACTCGAAGATATCGGGCCAAAATGATCTACCCTCTAACCGTTGAGCCTCTGCTTACCGCGGTATCTTTTTCTGCTTCTTCGTTCAAATTCCCTCCCAATAGTCAATAGCGGAGAGGGGATCATCTCAGCAGTGTATTGCTTCGATCCATTTACTTCCGATAAAATATCTTTTAGTGATTTGGGAAATCAGCTGTTCCAAAAAAGGAATAGACCGAGCATTTCCCTTGGATAAGGAGCCTTCTAAGCTAACTTCATGGAGAAAGATGTGATGATGAGAACAGTAACCCTTCCTTCAGGAGTGCCGGTACCCATCCTCGGCCAAGGAACCTGGCGCATGGGTGAGGCAAGATACCGGCGTCAGGAAGAGGTGGCGGCCCTCCGTTTGGGCCTCGATCTCGGTATGACCCTCATTGACACGGCGGAAATGTACGGAGAAGGAGGCGCGGAGGAGGTCATCGCCGAGGCGATCAGCGGTCGGCGTGACGAAGTTTACTTAGTGAGCAAGGTTTATCCGCATCACGCGAGCCGGCGCGGAACGATGGTCGCTTGCGAGCGCAGCCTGAAGCGTTTGGGGACCGACTACCTCGACCTCTACCTGCTCCATTGGCGGGGGACGTATCCCCTTTCTGAAACAGTGGAAGCATTCGAAGCGCTGGCCCAGGAGGGAAAGATCCGTGATTGGGGAGTGAGCAACTTCAATCTCTTCGATATGCAGGAGCTCGCCGGGCTGCCGAGCGGCCACCACGTCGCGACAGATCAGGTGCTCTATAACCTCTGCCATCGGGAAATTGAGCTCGACCTGGTTCCTTGGTGTCGTCAGCGGCATATTCCGATTATGGCCTACTCGCCGATTGAGCAGGGACGCATGCTCAACGAGCCCGTTTTAAAACGAATGGCTTCTCGGTATGGGTTCACCCCGGCGCAGATTGCGCTCGCCTGGCTGCTTCATCAGGAGGAGACGATCGTGATCCCGAAGGCGAGCAATCTCGAACATATTCTAGAGAATCGCGCCGCGATCGATATTCGCCTCACCCCCGAAGACATGGCAGACCTGGATCGGATGTTCCCGTCGCCGCAGAGGCTCAATCCGCTGAGGCGGGCCTCTTGACCCGCCTCGTTCCGTTCCCGCCGAATCCGTTGCTCTTAGGGGAAGGATTCCGGCCGGCGGATCTGTTGCCATCCCTCTCCACTCAAGGTTTCAAGAAAGGCAATCAGCTCTTGCTCCTCCTGAGCGGTTAAATTGAGCGGCGCAATCGCCGGATCGAGAAACGGATTTTTCACGCCTCCCTTATTGTAGAATTCAACGACCTCTTCCAGGGTGGCGAAGCGCCCGTCATGCATATAGGGTGCGGTGTTGGCGATCTCCCGGAGAGTCGGCGTCTTGAAGGCTCCGATGTCTTTCATATTCTTCGTCACCTCGTAGCGGCCGACATCGACCAAGGCGCCGTCCCAGCCGACCCCCAGATTATGAAAGCTCTCGTCGCTGAAGTTGAACCCGGAGTGGCAGATTGCGCAGCGGGCCTTGCCGCGAAAAAGAGCCAGTCCCCGTTTGGCCGGCTCTGAAATCGCTTTCTCATCTTTTCCGATTTCAAAACGATCGAACGGGCTGTTGCCGGAGACAATGGTCCGCTGAAAAGATGCGATCGCCTTTCCAACCCCTTCCATCGTGATTTCCGTTCCGAAGACCTTCTTGAATTCGGATTTGTATCCTTCGATCTTATTCATCTTGGCTAACATCTCGGAGTAATCGACAAAGCCATGTTCGACCGGATTGGTGAAGGGACCGACCGACTGATCTTCCAGGGTGGCGGCGCGACCATCCCAAAATTGCACCTTGCTGAAGGCGCGATTAATCGCGGCCGGGGCGCTTCTCCCCCCTTGTTGATGCCGGATTCCGGCGGAGACCGGCTGCCCATCCGTAAATGCCAGCGATGGTATATGGCAGGTGGCGCAGGAAATCTTGCCATCTCTCGATAGACGTTTGTCAAAAAAGAGGAGGCGCCCCAGTTCGATTTTTTCTCGGGTCATCGGATTGTCCGGTGGAACATAGAACGCCTTTTCGCTTAACCCGAGCGGGAGAGAGAGATGGAATACCGAATCCGCCGCGCCAAACGTTCTTTGAACAATCAAAAATGTGAAGACCGCAGCAACCGCAGCGCCAAACCACCTTCCTATTTTAAGCATTCTCTTTTCTCCTTCGCGGCGAATGAATAGGAACCAAAACATTACATTAAGACAGCGTCGGCTTTCCCTTCTCCCAATTGCAGGGGGTCATCGCTTCACTCTGCAGCGCGTCCAACGTGCGAAGCACCTCCTTGGTGTTCCGGCCCACACTCAAATCATAGACGCTGACCCATCGAATGATCCCGTCGGGGTCGACGATATAGGTCGCGCGATAGGGAACCCGCTCTTCCGGGTGAAGAATACCGAGCGCCTCGCTCAATGTCTTTTTATAATCGGCCAACATCGGGAAACCGAGCTCTTTCAAATCGGGATGGTTCTGTCGCCACGCCAGATGCACATAATGGCTGTCGGTGCTGACCCCATATACGTCGGTTTCTCTCTGTTTGAATTGCTTTAAATCTCGATTGAACTCCGCGATCTCCGTCGGGCAGACAAAGGTAAAATCGAACGGCCAGAAGAAAAACACCGACCATTTTCCCGAAATCGATTTGGATGCAATGTCGGAAAACTCTTTTCCCCTCTCAATCGAAACCACCGCCGGAAGTGAAAATTCTGGAAATTTTTCTCCAAGACCCAACAATCGACTCATTTCAATGATCCTCCTATTTGTAATTATTCTAAAATTAGAATTACCCTACAATTGATCCAATAAAATTATTTCTTGGTGCCGCGCAACAGGATTTGTATCCCTTTGACTTTGAATTCTTCCTTGAGTTTCACCGACAGGCGGACCGATTCCGGTTCGACATCGTGCAACCGGCCCGTTTTTTCATCCAGAAAATGATAATGAACGTCGGTGTTGCAATCGTAAACCGCCGCGTCGGAGTGGGGGAACTTGAACTCCTGCACGATTCCCGCATCGACCAGCGCCTTCAGCGTGTTGTAGACGGTCGCCATGCTCATCTTTGGAAAATGACGATCGGCCCATTTTTTAATTTCCTCCGCGGTCGGATGATCGGCCTCGGAAAGAATATAGCGGCAGATCGCAATCCGCTGCGCCGTCGGCTGAACGCCCGCATTGACCAGCTGCTTCTCGATATCGGCGTGACTGAGTTGCAGTTTTTTTCGATTCATGTGTTTTAGAATAACTCTAAACTTAAACCATGTCAAGGAAATTTTTGAAATCAAATTTTTGGACATCTAATGTCCGCTCAACTCAACGATCTCGATGTAAAGCGACCTGCGCACACGGTGGCGGCATTCCAGACGAAAACAAACCGCGGCTCGCGCATGCGCCTCGGCATCGCCCGTTGATTTGAAAAGAGACGCCCCAAGCGGTTCACCGCTTGGGGCGTCTTGTCAATCGATGCCGGACTTTATCGCCGAGAAAATGAACGGGGTCTTCTGATCCGTTTCCAAGAGAGATAAAGGAAACTCAGCCCGGCCAGGCTTGGCAATGTCGGGTCGAACTCGACGTTCCAACCGATGGCGCAGCCGCCGTCCCCTCCGCCGCCGCCCGTGCCGTTGGATTGATTCTGAACCGATGCGGAAGAAGCGGGAACGGCGCTGACCTCGATCGAGTTTCCGCTCTCCTGCCCCTTTGTATCGACCGCCCTGAGCAGATAAAAATAGGTGGTTCCATTCGTCAGCCCGCTGTTTGTGAAAGAGGTCGCCTTATAGGAAATCGGGGCGACTTTGACATATCCCGCGCCGGAAGTGGCGCTTCGATAAAGATTGTAGCCGTCCAGATCAAGGTCGGTATTGGCGGTCCAACTCAACGTCACCGCCCCGTTTCCACCGGTCGCAGTCAAACCGACCGGGGTCGCCGGAGGCGGATTGGGGGTCGCGGCGAAGGCGGCCTGCGCGTTGAGCTTTCCATATCCCCAGGTATTATTCGGAACCGATCCGGTAAAAAAATCGGCCTTCGTATTCGAAGTCAAAATGTTTTTAATCTGATCGGAGGTCAACGTCGGAGCGGCTTGAAGCAAGAGAGCGACCGCCCCGGCGACATGGGGCGCCGCCATGCTGGTTCCCTCTATCCCAAAATGAACGCCGTCCGGGTCTCGCAAGGAAGCGGATGGTAAGGGGGCGTCCGCCGATAAAGACGACATGATCAGATTTCCCGGCGCGGCGATCTCCGGCTTCTGAACCGCGGGGCATTGGGTCAGATCACTGCACAATCGTCGCGGACCGCGGCCGCTGAAGGAGGCGATCTCTTGCAGTGTCACCGACGAAGCGCGCTCCGGGCCGGCCAGGCTGCTCCAGACATTTTTCGTATTATACGCGGCGACCGTAATCGCTTTGTCGGCGGTTCCGCTCGATGTGACCGTGATACTCGAATCAACATTCGTGCTGAACTGCGCGAATTGGCCCGGTGGATGATCCGAGAAAAGCCAGCCGTCGAACCTTCCGTTCGCGATCGTGATACCCGACAGCGTCACACTCCAAGCGCCGGGATTGAGCCGATTTGCGTTGCTATCCGAGAGATCGATGAAAATCTCCCGATCATGGTTCTGCAACGAAGGCCCCGGCGAAGAAGAGATTTGAATAAGACCGCAGGGAAGGCTGGAGGAAATGCTCTCTCCCGGATTTAATGTCGGGGTTGAGCAGCCGGGGCCGTTTGCGACAGAGACCCCCATTTGATCGACACCGGCATACCAAAAATCAAGCTCTACTTCGGTTGTGCCGGTCGGAACCGAAAATTGAACCGTAATCGCTTGAGATTGAGCCATCGACCCGCTCGCATGAATATTTTCATCGGCGCCGTTCCCTGCCGCCGCGACGATCACCTTTCCCGCGCCGGAGGCCCCATTCAGTCCCCGCTCAAAGTTTGACGTCCCGTCGTGCGGCCCGATGTCGCTCCCCAAACTCAGATTGATGACCGACGGTTTTCCGAGGGCGGCGGCCTTGGCCTGAATATAGGCAATGCCGTCTAAAATCCCAGTATCTTTGAAATCGGTCTGGACCACCACCAGATCGGCTTCGGGCACCATTCCGACATAGCGGAACGCCGCTTGACCATTTCCGGTCGCGGAGCCGTTTCCGGCCGCAATCCCCGCGACATGGGTGCCGTGTCCATCTGTGTCGGTTTCCGGACAGCCCCCCGCGTCGATGTCGGCCTGGGTGCATTCATGGCCGATGGAATATCCGGACGGGGGGGTTACGGTCGTTGCATTTTGATCCCAGAGGGAGAGGATCCGGGTCTTACCCGACGCGTTTTTGAAATCGGCATGGTGCAGATCAATCCCGCTATCAACGATCCCAATGATTACGTTCCGACCGGTGTTCCCCGTCCAGTTCGGGGGGGTCCCGCTCCGAAGCTTATTCGCTCCCGTCTCCGGAACGCTCGCATTCAGATGCGGTCTCAGCCGCTTGGCCGCTTCGATATAGACGACATTCGGAAGCTGGGAAATCGAATCGATCGCGCTGAGGGGAATATCGACGGTGGCGATATTGCCGATGACCGATCGGATTCTCCCGCCGAGCGATTCCACCCCGGAGAGATCTCCCTCAAACCGGAGAATCGTTTCGACCCTCGCCTCCTCGCCGGGAAGCCCCGGCTTCAATATCCCGCGCCTTCGGCCAAGGTCGGACGCGTTTCCCCTTTGGATGAGGCCGAGCGCCAGATCGATCTTGGAGGTCGCCGGGAGCGCCAATGTTCGACTTAGGAAAATAATTGAAAAGGAGAGGAGAAGGACTCTCGGAATCATAGGGGCCTTCGCCCCGGCGCGAAGCGGTCCGTTTCCGGTGGCTCCCTTTAAAAAATATCCGAAAAGATACTGACTCGGCCCGAAACGCTTCATTTAGATATCATAGCACTTTTATTGATTTTAATTGATTCTCGTTGTTGAAAGCGAGATGTCGTCACGGCTTCGAAATAAACCGGCTCCCCTTGATGTAAAACCGCAACAGCCGCTTTGCCCAATGCCCCGCATAATCGACGCCGATCCGCGGCCGTTTCACAATCCGAGGCGGCGCCTCCTCCGGCGCCGCGGCGATATAAAAATCGTCACTCTCCAGATCGTGTCCATTGAGCCGTTTATCAATCCGCATCGCTTTACAGAGGAGACCGGGCCCTTGGGTTCGTCCCTCGATATTTTTCACCGGCTCGACCGCCCGCAACAGCACGGCGGCGGCATGTCCTTCGCGCTCGGTCACGACGTTCATACAATAATACATGCCATAGATCATATAGACATACGCATGGCCGGGCGGGCCGAACATGATCTTGGTCCGCTTCGTGAGCCCCTTGGAGGAGTGCGCCGCCAGATCGTGCGGACCGAGATAGGCCTCCACCTCCACGATCCGCCCGATCCGCTCGACGCCGTCTAACATATGGACGAGATACTTCCCGAGCAGATCCTTGGCGACCAGAATGGTGTCCCGATCATAAAATGGGCGTCCCAGCTTCCGAGAAAAAATATCTTCCATCGATCTCCGCTGCGATTGGATGATGGCAGTTTTTGGAAGAGGCGGTATACTTTCCAGTAATCCGCATACGCTTCACCCCCGGCGTCGAGAACCGGAAGAGTATGCCTTAAAACGAAAAAGCAGGGAGGTCCCTTTATGGAAATGCCGATCCCCACCAATGAAGCAGAACGGGTCAAAGCGCTCCATCGATACAAGATTCTGGATACTTCTCCGGAAAAAGTCTACGACAACCTCACCCGGCTGGCGGCGTATATTTGCCAGACGCCGGTGGCGGTGATCAGCTTTGTCGACTCGCATCGTCTCTGGTTTAAATCCAAGACCGGGATCGATCTTCCCATTACGGAGATACCGCGCAACGTCGGCTGCTTCTGCACCCACGCAATCATGCTCCCCGATTTATTCACCGTCCCGAACGCCACGAAGGATGAACGCTTTGCCACAAGCGATCTGGTGGCTGCCCCCCTTCAGGTCCGATTTTATGCAGGCGCCCCCTTGATCACGCCCGACGGCCTCTCGCTCGGAACGCTCTGCGTGATCGACCAAAAACCGAGAGCGGGCCTGACCCCGGAGCAGACCGAAGCGCTTCATATCCTGGCCCACCAAGTGGTCACGCAGCTGGAGCTGCGGCGCAACGTGACCAGCCTGGAAAAGGCGGTCATTGAACGGATCAAAGTAGAAACGGAGATGAGAGAATTAAATCAGACCTTGGAGAAACGGGTGCTGGAGCGGACCGCGCAGCTGGAGGAAAAAACGGTCGAGCTGACGAAAGTCAACCGGGATCTTCAACGAAGCCGGGACGAGATGCAGACCATCGCATACACGACCACGCACGATTTAAAAACACCGATCGTCTCGATCCACGGCATCGCCTCGATTCTCAAGCAGCGGTACCAAGACAAACTGGACGAGGAAGGCCAGCGCTACTTCAATCGCCTGTTGGACAATGTCGATTTTATGGGCCAGCTCATTTCCGACATTCTCGATTATACGAAGATCAGCCGGCATGAAAAACGGGAACAAAAATTAAGCGCCGGAGAAATTCTAAACGAAGTGCTGGGTCAATTTTCGGAAAAGATTCAGGGCCGGAAGATCGACGTCCAGATCGACTCTCCGCTTCCGGAAATTCTTTTTGACAAAGATCAATTGACGCAAATTTTCTTTCATCTGATCGGAAACGCCGTTCATTTCATGGGGAGCCAGCCCCGCCCGACGATTCACATCGGCTGCCGCAAAGCGGATGAAAGCTGCGTTTTTTACGTAAAAGACAACGGAATCGGCATCGATCCGAAATATCATGAAATCATCTTCGCCCCCTTTCACCGGCTCAAAGAGGTGGAGACCGGCGGAACCGGCATCGGCCTCTCCCTCGTTCAGAAGATCGTTCATCTGGCGGGCGGAGAGATCTGGCTGGAGTCCAAGAAAGGAGAAGGAGCGACCTTCTTCGTCCGCCTTCCTCAGCGGGAGCCCCACTGATAAATTTCTCTGGCCCGGCACGACCAGATAGGCGCAGAGGCTCGCGAGAATGGAGGCTGCCACGAGATTCCCTTTTGAGTGCTCGGCTTGCGCCAGTCAGAGCGGGAGGAGAACCAATCCGAGGCCGCCGTAAATTTTGGACAAAGAGCATGAGCATACCGACTATGTAAAGCTTCAGTCTGATCAATGAACCCGCGCCTCGAACGATATGAAAGGATCGACCCGATCCGTTTTATTTTCCGCCAAATAGGTCAAAGCGCCCGGTGATCTGCACGCCGACCGGCACAAATTCCATGCTTCGCGGTTCAATATTTCCGGTCGGCCCGGCGAAGGCGGGTCCGGCCGTAAAGCCGGTTCCGACCTGGACCCAAACGTGTCCCTGCTTCGTCGGCACTGTGAAGGCCGGGCCGATCAATTTCATATTCGAATCCCGACTCGCTTCGATCGACCGCAGCGGACTTAAAACACATTGGTTCGTCGTCACCGGCGTTCTCGCCGCCGTTTCTCGGATCGCCCTCTCCATCTCTTTGCCCCCCGAGGCGCGCAGCGCCTCCCACCATGGATCGTTCTGATCGGGCGGGCGAAGATAGCGCCTCACCTTCGTCATGATCACATCGCGCACATATTTGATCCGCTCCTCCTTCGCCGTCAGACGTTGAAGGGCGAGGATCTCCGCTCCGATCTCTTTAATCACCAGGCCGGCCAACACCACCGCTTCCATGTAGTACGGATTGGATTTGTAATCTTTGGCCATGCGCGCGTGCGATTTCGCAGGGGCCTCGGCGATCTCTCTGTTGGCCCGCTCGCCGTAATAGGGGGCAGTCTCTTGGCTGCTGATCGACTCCAGAATTTTTAAGAGAGAGACATCGTCGCTCCCCCCCACGCTGCCGGTGATCAGCTCGCGGCCGTGGGTGAAGTCGCCATGGGTCAGCTCAATAAAGTTGGAATGCGCGAAGAAATCCTCAATCGCATGAAACGCGCTGCCGACATGTTGAAACGCTGTTCTGTCTGGAAGGGCGTCGACGAACTTGACCAACTCCTCATCAATATGATTGATCGGACTTTTCTTTCCGAAGCCGGTCGGGTTTTCTCTCGATTGAAAGTTTTGCAGCGCCTCATTCCACCGGAAATTATCGAACTGCTCGACCGCCTTATAGCCGCCGTAATTGCTCGGATCGCACAACAAAACCAAATTGAGTTGAGGCGGAGACTGGCTGTAATCCCGCTTGGTATTCCCTTCATGAATCTGTTTAATCTCCTCCGGCGACATCTTGGCGAGGGTGAGCGCCACCTCCTCGATAATGTTGTGGTCGGTATCCGAAAACCGGGAGATCCGATCGACCTGCGGCCCCTCCCCTTGCTGAACGACATGCGCCAACTCATGCGCCAGCAATCGTTTGCCCCGCTCTGTATGCGGTGAATACTGACCACGGCCGAAGACGATATCGCGACCGGCGGTATACGCCAGCGCCTGAATCGATTGGGATGATGCAACCGCCGCATCATCGGTGTGGACTCGGACGTGACTGAAGTCCTGTCCGAAGCGCGGTTCCATGAAAGCGCGCGTCGCCGGATCGAGCGGCTGCCCGGGCGCACGCAAGGCGTCGTGGACGATCGGCGGCGCGGTGGCCCGTGACGCACCGTTCGGTCCGACGCGCTTGGTCTGCAACGGTTTCGTCTGACACTGGGCGCAGGTTGCGCCGCAGGCGCACGCGCGCTGGAGCTGCGGCGCGGGCGTGCGCATCACCTGATCGGCGATGCGATCCGCCTCTTGCTCGTAGAGATCTCCGGGGGAGCTGACGGCGAGCTTGGCCTGCAGCCGCTGCACAGCTTGATTGCCGATACTGCGTTGCAGGTGAACCGATGGGTGCTTTCGGTGATTTTCTGGACTTGATCGTATAATGTTGGAGGACACCCGCTGTGGAGCCCGATTCTGTTTTTGCGTAGAGCGCATCATCACTCTTCTTCTGTCAAAGCGCCGTACCCAATACCTCACCCGATCCGGAAACGCGGTTTCCCTTTAGAGTTTACCTGACTGCCGGGTGACATTTCTACTACTCAGTCAATTAGGAATTGATGGGTAAAGACGATGGAGTTTGACACGAGCATCCCCAGAAGTGAATTGCCAATGAATTTTTGTATGCGCCTCATTGCGTGCTCTCTCCAGCGCCTGAACCTCTCTTCTGAGTCGCTATTGATCCCGATTCTGCGACCGAAACATTGCCGGCTGAAGATGCTGATTTCGATCTCCGCCATGTTCAGCCAACTACCATGCTTGGGCGTGTAGTGAAATTCCATCCGCTTGGCAATTCGCCGCGCTTCAGAAGGTTCAAAGACCTCATAAAGCGATCCCATTGATCGCGAGGAGATCATGGACTTCAGAATGTCTGGGCACAGCGGATCTCTTATTGAGGGCAGGGTTATGCCACCAAGAGTGCCGAGCCCCTTCACGCAAGAGTTCACATCCATGCGCCCGAAGGTGCCGGAGCAACTCATTTCGCTTCATATCGCGATCTTCTCTTCGCGATACTCCTCTCCGGCAGACGCCCGGGCATCCTGTCTGTTCAATTCCAACGCCTCTTTGAGTGTCTCACGAAGACTTTCCACGAGCTCGTCATGAGTGCGCTCTTGGCAATTTACACCCGGCACTCTTCGATCCAACCGATCCACCAGGCGCCTTCCTTCTTGACGATCGCTGTATACTCTACTTGCATATTGACCTCGCCCAACTCAAATGAATTTATACCACAGAAAAAATATCAAATGCAATTCGCCGGCCGCTCACGCAACAGCACTCACGCAGGTTCTATCTTTTTTTCTTTTTTTGAGCGATCAACCAGAGGAGAGGTTTCTCTCCCAGCACGGAGAGGGTGTAAACCGTCCCAGCAGGGATCGTAATCCGGTCGCCGTCGCGGAGGAGGTCGGTGTCGGCGCCGACGGTGATCTCGGCTTCACCGCGCAGAATCCAGAGAACCGCTTCGACCGGATATTTTCGGTTGGAATAGATCGTTCCCGGCTTATCGACCCAGAACTCCGGTTGATAGCCCTGGGCCTTCAATTCTTTTTCAATGGCGACCTTCTGCGCCGGCTCGCCCGGCTTGTCCCAGCGGCGGATGGTCAGCGGCATCAGCGCGGCGTTCGCTCCCCTTCCACTTCGGCAAGGACCTCTTCGAAGATCGCCAGCGCCCGCTCCGCCTCATTGCGCTTGATCACCAGCGGCGGCATGAAGCGGATGACGCTCTGCCCGCAGCCCAAAATCAAAAGTCCCTTCTCGAAGCAGCGCTGAATGATCTTATTCCGTTCCGGGATCGCCATTTCCTTGGTCTCGCGATCGCGGACCAGCTCGATCCCGATCATCAGCCCCATCCCGCGGACATCGCCGATGAGGCGGTGCTCCTTCTGCATGGCGCGAAGCCGGGCGAGAAGGTGGTTCCCCATCTTCTCCGCATTCTGAATCAGGCCATGCTCCAAGAGCTCGATCGTCGCCAGCGCCGCCTCGCAGGCGATCGGGTTTCCGCCGAAGGTGTTGGCGTGCGCCCCCGGCGCCCAGCGCATCAACGCCTCGCGGGCGATCATCGCCCCCAGCGGCAGTCCCGAGGCCAATCCCTTCGCCAGGGTCATGACATCGGGCACAAAATTAAAATGCTCCGAGGCGAACATCTTTCCGGTTCGGCCCATTCCGGTTTGGATCTCATCGACGGCGACGAGAATGCCGAACTCGCGCGCGAGATCGGCCAGCTCGCTTAAGAAGCGCTTCGGCGGAACGATGTAGCCCCCTTCCCCTTGGATCGGCTCCACGAAGATCGCGGCGACCTCTTCGGGAGAGACGAGATGCCGGAAGGCGACTTCCCGAATCCAGTGGAGGGTGTAGCGATCGCACTCCTCGGCGGGAACGCCAGCGGGTGGACGATACGGATTCGGATAAGGCGCATGAATCACGCCGGGCACCAACGGCGCGAAGCCGGCCCGATGGACCACCTTGCTCGCGGTGAGCGAGAGGGCCCCCATGCTCCGGCCATGAAAACCGCCGAGGAAGGCAATGTAGTACTGTCGGCGGGTCTGATGGCGCACCAGTTTCATCGCCGCCTCGGTCGATTCCGTTCCGGAGTTGGTGAAGAAGACCTTCTTCCGCTCCCGTCCCGGCGCAAGCGCGTTGAGCTTCTCGGCCAGAATGACCTCCGTGGGATAGTAGAAGTCGGTTCCCGACATGTGGATCAGCCGCTTCGCCTGATCGATGATCGCCTTGACCACCTTGGGGTGGCAATGGCCGGTCGCCGTGACGGCGATGCCGGAGGTGAAATCGAGGAAGCGGTTTCCATCGACATCGGTGATGATGCTCCCCTTCGCCGACTGAACCACCAGCGGATAAGCACGGGTGTAGGAGGGAGAGATCACCGTATTATCCCGCTCCACCCATTTCTGGGCATTCGGACCGGGGGGCGTTCCTTTGAGGGAGGGAACCTTGTTGTTATTTTTCTTCTTCATGGAAAAACCTCTTCCGGCAGCGAGAACGGGTGGCCGATTCTTTTCTAGCCACGGAACGCCTCGACACCTGCTAAATCAAAGTGAACCGCTTCTGTTGCGCCTTTCTCCGTTGAACCAGGCCGAAGATCTCCGTGATGATCCGAAGGGCGGCAAAGCTGGTGATATCGGAGATGTCGAGCGGCGGCGCCACCTCGACCAGGTCGGCACCGACAATCGGGAGCGGGTGAAGCATCCGGACCAGCGTGATGACGTCGCGCGTGCTCAGCCCTCCCGCATCGGGAATCCCGGTCCCCGGCGCAAAGGCCGGATCGAGCGCGTCGATGTCGATCGAGAGATAAACGTTCTGCAGATCGGAGAATTTCTTGACAATCTCATCGGCAATCGCCCGCATCCCCCGCTCGGCCACTTCATAAGCCGGGTACATCTTCATCCCGTTCTTCTGAATGAACTCCAACCCGGCCATCTCAAAGCAGCGGGTCCCAACGAGGACCGTCTGCTTCGGGTCGAACCGCTCGGTCTCCATCGTCCGTCGAAGCGGGCAGGCATGCGAGTAGCAGGAGCCGTCGAAGACATCGGAGAGGTCGGTGTGCGCATCGACGAAAATGAGACCGATCTTCTCGGTCGCCCGTTGGCTAAAAGCCTGATGGACCGGGATGACGACCGAGTGATCCCCGCCCAGGGTGAGAACGAACGATCGCGCCGCCCGTTCATCGATCGCCTTCTCCAGCTTCGGGAAAGCCGCCACGAAATTCTTCCCGAACGGGAGGTTGCCGTCGTCGCGGATCACGAGCCCGCGTAAAATCTCCCCTGTTTCCAACACCGGAGGAATCTCGCTGGAGACCTTGCGAATTGCGTCGGGCCCTTTCGCCGCTCCCTTTCGATAGCAGACGGCCCCATCATACGGAAGGCCGACGATCGTAATATCGGGCGCATCTGCTTTTGGCTGATTGAGTCCCGCCCACCATTTTTCTTTTTTCGATTTGAACGTACTTGCCATGGTCTTATTTTAGCATTCCTTTCTCATTTCGGCTTTCGCCTGCTTCAGTTGCATCGTCTCCCTGCAATTACACGATGCCATATCCTCTTCTCGCCAATGAGAAGGCATCAAACGCGGAAAATACGAAGAGGATGATGTTCAGCATCATGGCGCGGGGAGAATAACCGGAAGTCCTCAAGAGAAAAAGCCCGAGAAGAAGATAGAGAAAGGCGCGACCGTACCGCCGCAGATAGAGATGTCCCAGCCCAGCAAAGACCAATGAAAGGAGCGCCGCGATGATCGCTCTCCACAGTGTCTCAGACCCCGTGGGCAGCTCCGTCGTTTTTCCTTTCTCTAACTCCGATTTCGGACCGACCTCCTCGGAAGAGGGGGTTTCTTTTTTCTCCGGCGTCACCTGCATCTCACACTCCTTTTGGAATGCGCTTTGAATTCCATCCTTCTTTAAACGATCCCGAATCCCCTTCGCCCGATGGAGAAGGCATCGAACGCGGCGAAGATGAAAAGGACGATGTTCAATGCCGTCGCCGGAGGCCAGTAGGTTGTCAAGGTGTAAATCAGCAGCCCGACCGCCATCAGCAGGCCGCCCCGGACATATTCTTCCAGAATGAGATGTCCTAATCCTGCAAAGACGATGGAGAGAAGCGCGGCGAGAATCGATTTCCAGAGCGGTTGCGGAGCAACCGAAGGGCTAGCGGCGCTTCCCTCGGGCAAGCCGCGCTTCGGCGAGCCGGTCGGCCGCTTCGGACGGGAGGATTGATTCTTTTTGGGCAAGGGCAAACACCTCCTTCAGCCGATCGTAGATCGATTCAATCTTTTTGGTCGCTCGCTCCTTCGAGTAGCCATGGAGCTCTTCGGCAATGTTGATCAGCCCGCCGGCATTGAGGACGTAGTCCGGAGTATAAAGGATATTTCTGTCTTTCAAAAGCATCGCCGCTTTGGCGTTTTCGAGTTGGTTGTTGGCCGCCCCGGCGACGATCTCGCAGGAGAGCCGCGGGATGGTCCGCTCGTTCATAAAGCCGCCCATCGCGCAGGGAGCGAAGATATCGCACTCCACCCGATAGATCTCATGCCCCAGATAGGGATCGGCCCCGGTCACCTTGCAGATCGCCGCCACCCTTTCAGGATCCATATCACACACGGCAATCTTGGCCCCCGCTTTGTGAAGAAGGAGCGCCAGCGCATAGCCGACCTTTCCAATCCCTTGGATCGCAATTTTTCTTCCCTGGAACGACCCGTCCCCGAAGCGCTCTTCGAGCGCGGCGCGCATTCCGCAGAAGACCCCATAGGCGGTGGCCGGTGAGGGATCGCCGCTTCCCCCTTTCTCTTCCGGCAGACCGGCGGCATGCGGCATCACCTCATGCATCCGCTCAATATCGGCAAGGCCGATTCCGACATCTTCGGCCACGATATAGCGTCCTCCGAGCGAGGCAACCTGTTTGGCAAAGGCGATCAGCTTCGCCTCGCTCTTCTCCTTCTTCGAATCGCCCCAGATCACGCTCTTTCCCCCGCCGAGCGGCAGATCGGCCATCGCCGCTTTATAAGTCATCGCCTTTGAGAGCCGAAGCACATCAGTGAGAGCGGCATCAAAGTTGGGGTAGGGCCACATTCGGCAGCCGCCGAGGGCCGGCCCCAGCCGCGTGTCATGGATCGCGATGATCGCTTGAAGACCGGAGGCCGGATCGGAGCAAAAAAGGATCTGCTCGTGCCCATCCGTCTTCATCTGCTCAAATAAATTCATTTGTCCTTTCCTCTAGAGGGAGTATTCTTCTCCCTCCATTTTACCCTATGGATAAAGTCCGCGCACCAGGTGGGCGCTGGCAATCTTTTCAATCCCGGTCATCATTGCGGCCAATCGCATGTCCACTTTCTCCGCGAGGGATCGATCGAGGACCCGCTGGAACGCTTGGGTGATCACCTCGGTCAGTCGCTCTTGAATCTCCTTCTCATTCCAAAAATAGTTCTGAAGATCCTGGACCCATTCGAAGTACGAAACGATCACCCCGCCTGCATTGGCCAGAATATCTGGGAGGATAAAAATTCCCCGGTCATTGAGAAGAACATCGGCTTCCAAATCGGTCGGCCCATTCGCCCCCTCGGCCAGGATGCGACACCGAAGCCGGCCGGCATTCTTGACGTGGATCGCGCCTGCCAGGGCGGCGGGAATGAGAATCGTACAAGGTTGCTCCAGCAGCTCATCGGGGGAGATCGAATCGGCTCCCGGAAAGTGGACTACGCTTTTGGTCTTGTCTTTATAAGCGAACAACCGAGGCAGATCGAGTCCGCGGGTATCGTAGACCGCTCCTTTGGAATCCGAAATCCCGATCACCTGGATACCATGCTCCGAGAGCATTCGCGCCGCGTGCCGCCCGACATTCCCGAATCCCTGAATGATCGCGGTGCTCCCTGAGACCGGCAGGCTCAAGTGCCGCATCGCTTCCAGAATCGTGACAAAGAGGCCGCGGCCGGTCGCCTCGTCCCGTCCGAGCGAGCCGCCGATGCTGATCGGTTTGCCGGTGACGATCCCCGGAACGGCATAGCCGACCTGTTGGCTGTAAGTGTCCATGATCCAGGCCATAATCTGTTCATTCGTCCCGACATCGGGCGCCGGGATATCTTGATCGGGTCCGATGATCGGAAAAATTTCCGCGGTGTATCGCCGGGTCAGCCGCTGCAATTCATTTCGGGAGAGCACCTTTGGATCGCACCGGACCCCTCCCTTTGCGCCGCCATACGGCAGACCGGCCAGCGCGCATTTCAGCGACATCCGAAGCGCCAGCGCGGCCGTCTCCCCGAGGGTGACGGAGGGATGATAGCGGATCCCCCCTTTGAAGGGACCGAGTGCCGAGTCGTGCTGCACACGGTAGCCGCGGAAAATTTCGACATGGCCGTCGTCGCGTCGAATCGGGATACTGACCGTCATCATCCGCTGCGGACTCTTCAACCGTTCGGACAAGTTGGGATCGAGCCGCAGGCGCGCCGCCGCCCGCTCAAACTGTGCGAGCGCCAACCGGTACTCCGGATGATCCAGCTCTCCCAACCATTCCCGTGATTCGGTTTCAGACATACATCATCTCCCTTTTAAAGCGGAATGGGATTTCCAATGCTGCGAGAGCCGTCCCGCGGGGACAGATCAACATTGATCCCGATTCCGCAAACCGAAATGGCCCAGAACATGGGACCCGTCTGCACTCCGCGCTATTTTTGAGAGGCCTCATCGATTTCGAGTTGAATGGCGGCATGGCCGATTTTGAAACGTTGACAGAGAAGGAAATTGATCTTCTTTAGCAGATGCGTTGTTTCTTTCAGCGGCATGTCCTCCACGGCCACATGCGCCGACAAGGCGTACATCCCGGAGGTCAATGTCCAGACATGGACATCATGGACATCGCGCACCTCTTCGAGGACTTTCACCGCCTCCACGACACGGTTCGGATCGATCTCCTTCGGCGTCGCCTCCAAGAGGATATCAATCGAATCCATCATCAGGCGATAAGCCCAATAAAGGATAAAAAGGGAGAGAAGAACTCCCATCATGGGATCGAGGAACCACCACTGGGTGAAGTAGATCACCCCGGCGGCCACGACCACACCGACCGAAGAGAGGGTATCCCCGATCATATGCAGGAAGGCCGACTTCACATTGAGATTGTTTTTCGTCGACCGGCTCAGCAAGACGGCGGTGACGAGGTTGGTGACCAAGCCGAGGGTGGCGATGAGGATCATCTCCACCGACGCCACCGGGACCGGTTGATAAAACCGTTGATACGCCTCGTAGAAGATCCAAAGGGTCACCAAAAAAAGGAGAAAGCTGTTCAGCAGCGCCGCCAAAATTTCAAGACGGTAGAAGCCGAACGTCTTTTCGGAGGTGGGGGGCTTCACCGAGAAGATCATCGCTAAAAAGCTGATTGCCAGCGCGAGCAGATGCGTCAACATATGGCCGGCGTCGGAGAGCAGCGCCAAGCTGTTGCTCAAAAACCCGCCGACGAACTCGACGATCATCACCCCGCCGATGAGAAGCATGGCGGCGAAAAGCCTTTTCCGCTCCTCCGACCAGAAGGAAGAAAACGCAATCGGTTGAATCGAATTATGCGGATGGCCTAAATCAAGACCGCATTGATGCTCGCAAGGATGATAGGTCTCCTGCTCCTCGGATTCGTGATGGTGTCCCTTGGCGTGTGTTCGAAAATCTACTTCCACAGTCCTTTTAATCCTTTCCAAGAAAAAAAGAGGATTCCGAGAAGCAAGACGTAGATGGCGATCAGTGCGGGGGTCGGCTGGGTTGGGTAGACGACAAAAACAACGTAGATCAGGATGCCCAACAGGAGCTGCGCGATCAGGATATTCCCAGCCCCCTTTCCCTTTTTGGAGTCGGACATACTCCTCGCTCCTGAGTATAACATAGCCTACTGAAAAACCAAATAACCTAGCGCGCTTCACCGCCAAGATGAGCGGCGGTGACCCCCGTTTCTTCACGAGAGAGGGGAATTTCAATCCGCAGACCGTCATAGGCCAGCGATACCGATTCCGGAAGCGAGGAAGAGATCTCTTCGTAATCGAAATGATGCGAGAGGTGGGTGAGGAAAGCGCGCTTCGGTGAAAGGAGCGCAATGATCTGAAGCGCCTCCGCCAAATTGAAATGGGTCGCGTGCGGCCGATGACCGACCGCGCTGAGGATCAGCAGATCGAGCCCCTGCAACATCGCGAGGGATGTTTCCGGAATTCGATTGCAATCGGTCAGGTAGGCGGCCGGCCCGAATCGGTAGCCGAAAACCTCCATGGTTCCATGCAAAAGCGGAATCGGCTCGACCGGCAACCCGAGGAGCGTGAACGACCCTGCAATAGGAAAAGCGGTCATTTTCGGCTTGGCGCTCTCCGAAGGGCTTTCTGAAAAAATATAGGAGAAAGCCCGCTTCACCGCCGCGAGGGTTTCAGCCGATCCATAACAAGGAATCACAGTTTTCTGAATAAAATTAAAACTGCGAATCCCGTCGAGTCCGTAGATGTGATCGGCATGGGCGTGAGTAAAGAGAACGGCGTCAACCCGTCCGATCTCTTCCCGGAGGGCCTGCTGTCGAAGATCGACGCTGGTATCGATCAGAATGGAGCGGTCTTGATATTGAATCCAAAGCGAACAGCGCGTTCGTTTATTTCTGGGGTGGGTGGAGAGACAGACGGAGCATCGGCAGCCGATCGCGGGAACACCGGTCGATGTGCCGGAACCTAAGAGGGTCCATCTCATCATAATCTTACGGGGTTTCCTCCAACGGCTTCTCGGGGGTGTCGCGTTTCTGGATCATTTCTTCAAAGGACTTCATCAATGCGTCGTGTTTCTGAACCATCCCGTCGACTTCCGAGATCATGTCGGCCGTTTTCTTTTTCAGCGTTTTTTTATCCGCCGCAGAGATCTTCCCGGACAAAAGCTTTCCGGTTACTTCGGCTTGATCTTTCATGACCATCAGCATCTGGTGCAGGAGATGGTGATGTTCTCGCAAAATTCGGTTTCTGCTGACCACGTCCTTCCCGTCAGGAACCGCAGCGGCCCCCACCGAGAGAAACAAAAAGACCAATAAAACAACGGCGGCTGCACGCTTGTGCAAATTACTTCCTCCTTTTTTTCATTTCCTCGTTAAATGTTTTCTGATAAAGAATATCCCATTCCGGGCTCCCCTCGACGATCTTGCGCGAATAGGACGAAAGCTTCTGCCGGACCAGTTCGTCGATCTGCGCATCCAGCTTCAACTCCGAAAGGAGGGTCCGCTTGATCTGCCGAAGAATCGACTCTCTTTCCCCCTTTCGTTGAACCGAGGGATCTTTCTCCAGCACTTGGAGAATCAGGTGGGAGAGATGGCTGATTTTTTCTTCGGTCAGTGTCACGACATCTCTTATACGATCAGATTTCGATCCTTGATGAGTTGCTTTTTGATCATCTGAAACATTTTCTGGTAATCCACATTCCCCTTTTCGATTTCTTTTTCATACCCCTTCAAAATTTCTCGGACTTCGGCATTGAGGCGATCTTCAACTTGGAGATCATCTAAGATCGCCGATTCAATTTTTCCGATTAAAAGTTCTTTCTTGGAAGAGGAGGAGATGAGTCCCTCGGCCAGGAGGGTCTCAACCAATGTCTTTGAAAGGGAGGTCACGCGCTCTTTCGCCAGTTTCATTGCGGTAGAATAACAAAAGGGTAAGGGGGTGTCAACCGGCGCCAACGCTTCTTGAAGCGCTTGCCCATAGGGCTTTCGAAAAACTCCACCCTTGTGACCGCTCTCCTTGATTGGCTATACTAAAAATGAGGACAATGCTTAAGATGCACGCAATCCGTCTCAATGGACTGGCTGATCTGGCGGATTGCACAGCGATCTTTGAGCATTGAAAGGGGGAGGATCAAAACAATCCTCTGATGAAGGAGCACATCGATGAATCGAAAAGTACTCTATGCAACTATTTTCCTTCTCTCGTGGATGACCTGGACGGCCTATGCCGGCGGCGATCCCACGAATACGAATACAGATTCGAAACTGGACACGTCCGCCAGCCAACCCTCCCTCCACAGGACAGTTAAAGGGGAGGTCGATCGAATTGAGGACGGAATGATTTTTCTGAAAACCGACGAGGGAACCGTCCGTAATTTCGGGGTCAAGGATGCCAAAAAAGAGGGGATCAAATCGCTGAAGCCCGGAGACCGCGTTACCTTGGAGCTCGATGAAGGAAATGAGATCGCCGACATTCACAAAGGCGACTCGGTCGTGAAAGCCGATCAGAACGGCACGACCGGCCCCGCAGGAAAGGGGGGACCCGCTCAAAATCAGCATCACACCCTGACCGGAACGATTGAGGCATTCGATCCGATTGCGAAAAAGGTCACCGTTAAGACCGAAGACGGCCAATCACAGTCGTTCGAACTTAAAAACCCGGCGATCAGCAAACTGAATGGAATTAACAAAGGAACCAAAGTCACACTTGAAATTGACGAACAAAACCGGGTGATGGATGCACATGAAGGCTAAGATGCCTTTGTGCTTTATCTTTTCACGATAGGAGAGGGGGCCGCAGATCGAAAAAGTCTCGGCCCCCTTTGATTTCTTGAACAGACGCGACTCTCTCTTTTCCCGATGATGCTCCTTTGCCTCATTGAGCAACGAATTTCACTTGATGTTTCGCGCCGCATTTAGTATGTTTTCTGATTATCACTCGTGATCGCCAACGAAGTTTCAGTACACATAATTCCTGTTTGACAGAACAAAGGGCAATGCACGAAATTTCTCCCATGAAAATAGGGCCGGGTCTGGCGAGAACGGCCTGCCCCGGAAGGCGTTGATGAATCCAAAAGAGGGACGAGAGCAGAACAGCGCCCCGGAGGATCAGGGGAGAAGAGGCGCCGGACTCTCAAGAATTTTCCAACAAGGTCTGGCGCTCTTTTTTCCTCTCAAAAAGCGGACGATCCGATTTCCATCCGATCTTACCTTCGGAACTCTCTTTCAAAGGGACCGGAACGACCGCTCCGATGACGCTTGGAAAGAAATCGGCCCCGCCTCTGGAGAAATAACGATCGTTGGAGAGAAAGAGCTTCGATTGAAGATCTCCTCGAGGGATGCCGATTCCGTCGATCTCTCCCCACTCACCACCCTTAAGCCGAACGATCTGCAGAGCCTCCGCCTGGAGTATACGAAGATCTCCGATTCCGATTTGGCGCATATAAGGACCCTGACCGGGCTGAGGGAATTGGAGCTTAAGAACACGGCTGTCACCGGAAAAGGCCTTGCTCAACTCAAACACCTCAAGGATTTGGTGGAGCTCGGTTTATGGGAAACTCCGATCAATAATGACGGCTTGGCGCACATTCGAGAATTTACTTCTCTGCAGGAGTTGGATCTCGGAATGACACAGATCACCTGCTCCGGACTGACCCATCTTCAAGGAATGCGAAATTTAAGACGGCTTTCATTGGGAGGAACCGAGGTCGGCGACAAAGGAATGGCTCTTTTACGGGAGCACACCCTGCTGCAAGGGCTGTTTCTCGGCTGCACCAAGGTGACCGATCTGGGATTGGCTCAGTTACGTCAACTCCCTCGCTTACAACGAATCGCCTTGGCCGCAACCTGGGTGACCGATGAAGGTCTCGGGCATTTAAAACAGATTCAAAGCTTGGAGTGGCTCTATCTCGGGGGGACACGGATCAGCGATGCCGGCTTGGCGCATCTTCGTGCGCTCCCAGAGCTAAAGTGGCTCTACCTTCCGGGAACGGGGCTCACCGATGCGGGGTTGGTTCATCTGAGCGCCCTCTCAAACCTGAAAGAGCTTGATCTCAAGGATACCTCGATCAGTCGCGTCGGGTTGGCCCGACTGCGGCGAGCGCTTCCTGAATGCAAAATCACATTTTAGGAAAATTGCGGCAGAGATCAACGCATATTCGCAGCGCGGCCCCTCGAAAATCGCCTGCTTATAACTTATCCTTGAGAATCACCTCGGCATCGATAAAATTCTCAAAGGGACGGCCCGCCTGTTTTCCCTCGACATGATAGGTTCCCTGAACCAGGGCAGAATAACCCTCTCGTACCGTGGGAGGGCTCAGGCTGATGACCTGAATCGTCTGACCTGGACCGTTCGCGCTGGTCGATTCGCCTTCCAGAACCATCATGACATACTCGCTTCCACGCCGACCCCGCTGGATCTCAATCGATTGGACACGCCCTGTCACCACAATACGATGTCCGTCGTACTGGCCCGGCTCCTTTTTCAGGTCGTTGACCGTGACCAGCATAGGTAGCTCTTTAACCCGTGGCTGTGCAGGAACAAAGGGGACAACAAGAATCGACAGAAAAATGCTGATAAAAAAAGCGAGGACAAAACGGCTCCTCGCTATCGATCTGAAAATATATCGGCACGTTTGTCTCATGTGAGATCCTTTTCAAAGGGGGGGAGTTTTGCTATAATCCCGCCCGGTGCGGGACTCTTAGCATTCTATATAAATAAGTATACCCTATTTTGGGAGATACAAATGCAAATATCGAACCTTCACATGAGCCTCCTCTGCCTCATCTGTATGAGCACAAATGGACTCTATCTGATGAATTCGGCGACAGTGGAAAGAAGCGAGATCATTCGTATCGAGAACCAGAGCGGTGCGGAGTCGAACCAGAAAATTTTAATTGAGCTTTTTTTGGCAGCGGAGCGAAAGGCCGATTTCGAACAGATCAAGAAAGAGCTGGAAGCAGTTCAGATCACCCGCATCCGAACCCAATTTTTCAAGTTGGGGAATCCACCGCAGAACATCGCCATCGGGAAAGACATTCCCGCTTCGATCGCGCGACTGGCGATCCGGCTGGCAAAGACATACAATCGCGATATTAAATATATCTTGCCCGAATACCGATTCTTTCCGGACCACATCGTGATCGGATCCTCCGCGTACGATGAAAAGTCGCAGATCCCGATCACCCCTGAAGACCTTGAAAAACTTTCAGACCCCTCTCTCAGCACGGAAGCGTTTCATACCCTTTACCGCCACCTCACCGGGGAGGATACACGCCTGCCGAAATACACCGACTGAAACGGGGCTACTCCTGGAGTTCGACCGTCGGAAAGACCCCCTGTTCCGGAAGCAGAGCAGTTTCGAGTCGATAGCTTCGCTGTAGATTATAATAAGGAATTTCGACCTTCGAAGCATCGAATTGGAATTGCGTCTCAACCTTTCCATTCGGCGCGACGGTGATTTCTGTCGCCTGGATCGGCAGATAAGGATGCCACACAATGACACTATACGTTCCGGGAGGAATATCGGAGATCGTAAAGCTTCCGTCCTTACCGGTGACGGCGAAGTAAGGATTCCCAACCGCAATCCCCCAAGACTGCATGAAATCGTGCACACCGCACTGGGTCCGGAAGATATAATGTCCCTTTCGGAGACGAACCTCTTTGGCCGCGATGGTTTCCGGTGTCAGCGGCTTGTTGAACATGGCGAAAGTATAATTATCCTGAAGTGTGTAGGCCTGAATATCATGCGTGATCGAATCTTTGTTGATGAGAGAAATCGAATGATAATTCCGAACGGGGGTGATAAAGGGAGCGATTCGGCAATTTTCAATTGTCAGCTCCGGTCGGTAATCAAACGGCTTTCCCTTCTCCACGCCGACAACGGCTACCACCACATTCTGGAAGCTCCCATCGGGAGCGACCCAGAATTCTTTGAGCAATCTGTTTCCTTTTCCGTCTGAAATTTTGCCGCAAAATTGCGGATTCGGTGAGAAGATCAGATGAAAAATTCTGGAAGGAGGCGGGGTTCCTTTTAAGGTCACCCTTCCTGAAAACGTTCCTCCAGAGGTCACCGGCCCCTCCTCATAGGCAAAGGTTGCCTGCCCACAAAGAAGAAGGAGAAGCAGTCCCCAAACGAAGATGATTCCCTTTTTATCTCTTTTCATCACTTTCTCTCCAAAACTTAAGGTGTCATTCATCAGCGACTTATCTATATTTTTGATTTCGGCCCCGTAAAGCCGAAGCGATCTCCCGTATTCACGAAGGGACGAGGTCCTGCTTCATGCAAGATACACGATCCCCTTGGTTAAAGCCGGCCTCTCCCCCTTCACCCATCCTTGTGATCAAGATGATGTCAGAAGGCATTACTCAATAATAATTCGGTCGTCACCCTCGTGAAGCATATGGTCATTAGGGGTGGCGGGGCTGATCCGACGATCTTTTTGTGTTTCGTAAATCGGTCGCTGGACTTCGCTTGAGTCGAATTCAAAATTGATCGTCACATTCCCATCAGGAGGAACCGTAATTTCCTTCCGCACGACTTTGAAGTGAGGATGCCAAGCGATTATTTTATAGGTTCCCGGCGGAAGCTGATCGATCACGAAATCGCCCCCCTTTTTGGTCTTGGTGTAATAGGGATTATCGACAACAAATCCCCAACTCTGCATGAACTCGTGCATCCCGCAGATCATCTGCGATACCCGCTTACCCGGCGCAAACCTTAAAATCCCCCCGCGCGGTTCGTTCGAGACAGGGAGGGGAACGTTGAGGATGATGTTTCCCTTCTCATTCTGAAAGACTTGGATATTGTGAATCACGGGATCTTTGTTAATCATCGAGATCGGCTGATGATTCTCAAGGACGGTCACATTCGGATGCTCGTGGTGGAGCTTTCCATCCGCCTCAACAGAGAATTGCTCATTATCGGGGACATCAGCGGGGTGAAACATACAATCGACCGCGACGAAATTACTTTTAATCGGCTTGAACGGCTTTCCTTTATTTACGTTGACAATAGCGACGACCGCGTCCCCTAAACCGCCATCTTTCCCGACGATAAACTCCTTCAACCGGACATTCCCCTCACCGTCGGAGATTTTTTTACAGAACGGGCCGAAGGGATAGAGGACCAGCGGAAAAATCCGCGGCTCCGGGATCGGGCCTTTCAACGTGACCTTCCCGGTAATCGTTCCCCCATGCGTCACCTCCGCCTCTTCATATCCATACGCAACGGAGCGCTCGGCGGAAAAACCGAATTCAAACAAGAGGAGCCCAACTGTTAATAATAAAAATGCTCTCCTCATGATCGTACTCCTTTCCAAATAGACAATCGGGGCAGAGGAATGCTCCCCCCTGCCCCGACCATCACAATTTATGTGGATATATCATTACTTGTGCAGCATCGAGACCGGTCCGATCGCCCCTTCTTGAGCCACGGGAGCAGGGGACTGCTCGTCCGAGATCGAGGCGGTCTTTCCACTCGGAGCGCCGCTGTTGAGCGGGAGGATCTTGCGATCACCCGCCGGCAGCACCCGGAGATACCCCCACTGCCCGGCCGCCGCGAATGGCATCCGGTGATTCTGCCAAACGTAGTCGCCGGGGATGTGGAACGGCCCCCCCGCACCCTCTTTGAGATAAACATCGAGGTACTCAGATCCGCCGAACTGAAGGCTGCTCAACATATCGGCCCCTTGCATCGCCGGCTTAAACGGCCACTCATGTCCTTCAATGCTGAAGATCTGATTTTGTTCATTGAAGGCGCCGAAGACATGGATTCGGACCGGATCACCCGCATGGGCTTGGATGATCGGGGTTGCCAAACTTCCCGACTCCGCCGCCACACAGGCGGTGAACATATTTCCCGGCTCGCAGCCATGCTCTTCGCGGAACATCCATGGCTCGCTCCGGTAGTTGACACCGGTGAGTCCGCCGATCTGCTGGATGTAGGGCATAAAGGATGTCCCGATGATATTATCCTCATCTTGGAAGAAGAGCGACGCATCTCGGAAGTCCGACCGAGTTGCATTCTCCGGAATCGACCGATCGACGATCACATCGGCCTGCCAGGCGTTCTTCATTGTTACATCGTCCCCGGTAACAGGATCACGATATTTCGATCCTTTCGGCCCCACGATAATGGCGCCGAAGAGGCCGTCGCGGACGTTGTTGATGAAATTCCCCCAATCCCACACCAGCGCCGCCGTCTCCCCGTATTGCGGATGGGCGTAGAAGGTATAGGTGCGGCTCTTGCCGGGGGCGACCGTCTGATCGCCCGGATTCATTCCGACATTCACCCCATGAGAGTCTTTCGGATCAAACGCCAGCATATCGGCGCTGAAAGATGCATGGCTTGCCTTCATTTCGTTTTTGAGGTTGATCTTGATGCAATCGCCGACATTGACATGCAGCGTCAGCGGCATCGGCTGTGCGCCTCCGTCGGTGGCGACCTTGGACTTCTCCCCTTCGAGCATGAAAATTTTGCCCGACGGATTCGCGACCTGAAGTTTGCGGTCAAAATCGACATCGATGAAATCGTTGGCCTTGCTGTTGAATTTCAAAGCGCGATCCATCGCGACCACATTGAATGTTTTCACCGGTGCATCGGCCGGACAGAGGGACTTGGCCGATGCGGGGATTTCATCCCGGCCGGGGAGTTTCTTTAAATCAGGAACCTCTTTATCCAGGACCCGGACGATTCCCCAGCTCCCTTCGGAGAGGTGCGAAGCGCGGCCGTTGTAGTGGAGATAATCTCCGGCCATCTGCTGGGCCCCTCCCGCCTTGGTCACCAGGTCATACCGCTCGGCGATCCCGACATGGTGCGCGTTTCTCAGATCGGAAAACTCGGCATACCGCTCGGTTCGGAATGCGTGACCGGCGAGATGCCAGACATGGCTTTCATTCATCAACGTATGCAGGAGCCGGAAGACCAGCGTGTCTCCCAGATAGGCTCGCAGCATCACCGTGCTTGGATCCTGGTGCGCCTTGCTCGAGAAGATCAAGGTCGGATCGGGATTATGCTTGAGTCTCCTTGCCACCGACTCGGTCCGGAAATTCAAGCCGCCGCCGGTGGTGTGGGTGCCGCCGTTGAGCATCTTGGTGGCCACTAAATCCAGATCATAAGGCATCTGGAAGGAGAGGGTTTGCCCCGCGTCGATGGCGACCTGGACGGTCTGACCGGGCGGGTTCCCCTCGGTGACGACTTGCGCGGTGGTGGGGACGGTGTCATGCGGCATCACCACCAATTCTCTGAAGCTGCCATTGACCCCATACCCGATCGGCTCGGTGGAGTGAATGTCGGCCACCGGTCCGCTGCGGATCGGATTCCCTGTTGTCGGATCATGATAGGTCGAACCGGCCGGCTCCACAATGAGAGCGCCAACCCCGCCGTGCGGCCAGGTCGTCGCCCCGAAGGCGTGATCATGCCAGAAGACCGTTCCGACATCGGCATCCAACCAATACCGCTCCCGGACAAATTCGACAGAGGTGATCTCATCTTTCTTATGGTCGAATCGCAACGGCTCTTCAAAGGTGATGGTGTCCCCCTTGATATCCTTAATCCAGAGCACCTCGGAGGTCTTCACCTGATGCATCCCGATCATCAGATCTGTCCCGACATGGTAAGGAGTCGCCCCCTCAGCCATCTTGATCTTGATGCTGTTTGATCCCGCTTTGGAATCTTCGACCAGGACGGCGTTCATCGGGGTCGGAAGACCCTTGTGTTTTTTCTTCTCCATTTGGGTGAAGGGCCGAACCGACTGCTCGTAGGAGAAGCCGGTGATCACCCCATCGGAGGCCTGGTTGTCAAACTGAATAAAGTGGATATGAATATTGATCTTCGACATCTGGAAGTTGGTGGTATCGTTGTCTTCCCACTCACTCTTCAAGATGACGTCGACGCAGTCATAGACGCTCCCCCGATAGACCAGAGGGATCGCTTTCGGACTTGCCGGATCTTTCCTCACCTCCGCTTCCTCTTCGTGGAGGACATAGATCAATCCATTCGGATCGACGACCGGCTTTTCCTTGCCAAGCCCTTTGGTCAATTGGATCGGCGTTTGGATGAAGTGGATGGTGTACTGTTTTCTTCCGGCGTTCTCCGGACAGAGACTCCATCGACCCTGCTCACCCGGTCTCGCCGGCTGATTGGTCTCCATCCCCGGCGCTCCTTTCGAACCCGGTTCCGTCGGCAATGCCCCGCTATTTTTATCCATATGGATCGGCTCCAGCCAAGGGGCCGGTCCATGATGACGAGCAAACGGAACGCGTTTTCCAAAGTGCGGCTTGAAGTGCGGCCAAGCCAATTTTCCGGTCTTCTCCTCAAAGAGAATCGGCGGACGCTTCCCAGGCATCGGGGACTTGTACTTCGGCCAGGGGAATTTACCGCTCACTTCCGGTTCTCCCATCGCCTTGTTCCCTTCCCAGGTCCAGTCCCACACCGTCGCATCATACGCTGCAATTTGCTTTGCCTCGTCGTCGGTATGTCCCGGCTGTCCGGCCGGCGGAAGCATCATCTTGACCCAATCTTTCAGCGAAACATCTGGAATGGCTTTGCTCCAATCGGATTTGTCGGCTGTGATGTTCCATTTCTTATCATACCAGTCCATCGTCTTGCCGACGAGCTTATCAGAGGTGACGGCTGGTTTCATGCGGCCTTTCCGATCGGGCAGCTCTTGGAGCGGCGGCATGATATCGGTGCTCCCCATCGGGTAGTTGCCATTCTGAAGGGTATTATAAACTCTCCAGTACCCCCACATGCCGGCGACATAGTGATGAGCCACATGGCAGTGGAAGAGGAAGTCTCCCGCCAGTTGCTGGCAGAGCCCGGAACCGCACTCGGTCTGCAGATCGAGCACCTCCGAAGGACCGATGACCTGAACATCGACACGGTCGGAGGTGGTGCGAACTTCCGGATATTTCACCGGTCCGTTTTCGGCGGCCGTGAGGAGGAACTCACCCTTTCCATCCGATTTCGGCTGACGGAGCCAGCGGATGGTGCCGCCGTGCGGATGGTGCGAGTGGAAGACCTCGCCCCCGCCGTGGACCAAGCGGAACTTGGCCGGATCCCCCATGTATGAACGGGGAATGGTGGTCGGCGCGTCACCGAATGTATAGGAACTGTATCCGAGCGATTCATCTTCATGATGGAAATATTTCTCTTGAAGAGCGAGATTGTTGACCCCGAACGGCTCGCTTCGATAGTTCATCGCGCGGGCGGAGGGGCGATAGGAATCGGTGTTCGGATCGCGCTGCGGAATCATCTCGCCATTTCGGTTCAACGGCCGGAACGACTCATCGCCGATCTCATGATAGATCAGAACAAATTCTCTGAAATCTTTGGTGGTGGGATGGGCCGCCTTGTCGGCAACGATCATCATCTGCCAGCCGCTCTTGCTCTCTTTTCCGGTGATCGGATCGAGATATTTCGACCCGCTCGGCTCGACGATGAAAGTTCCGATCATTCCGAGGCTCGCCTGCTCGCGGCCGACGTGGCTATGCATTGTATGCGCCCCTTCCTGCTCGTCGGGGCGGATGTACCATTCAAAGGTCTGGCTCTTTCCCGGCTTCACGGTCGATTCAGGATTCGAGATGGTAGCCGCTTGACCGGTCGCCTTCACGATGGTGCTGGAGCCATGGATATGAAGGCTGACATCATCGCCATCGAGTTTATTTCGAAGGGTAAAGACGATGCAGTCTCCCTGATTGCCGCGGATGTTCAGCGGCTGGATCATGTCGGTCTGAAGACCGGTGGTCACAGCCCCCGGATCGTATCCTTCTTTAGAGCGGGCCTCTTTATTGCGCTTTTCCTCCTCCCGGACCTTATCCAGGTTCTCGCTGAGAACATACATATAACCGGGATGGTAGTCTTGCCACTGATTGAGCGTGATTTCAACATTGATCGCCGAGATATCATATTCTTTCACCGGCGCATTCTTGGGACAGTGGCCGCCCCCCGTGACACTCTCGGTGTTGCTGGCCGGCCCCAGGAAGAAACTGCGATCCATCTGCTGCATGTTGGCCATATCACCAAAGGGACCATTGCCGCTGTGACCCGCGTGCTGATTCATCCCTTTGGAGATTTCTTCCATGAGCTTATTCATCGCCGCATCCACTTTATCGGCGTGCCCTTCTCGGCCTTCCATTTTATCTTCACGGGCGATTTGGGCTTTGAACTTCTCTTGCCAGCTCGTCGAGGCCGATTCAGAATCCGACGCATCGTGGTGGTCGTGGTCCGCGCCGCCGGCGAAGACCCCCTTCCCTCCCGACAGAATCAGCAAGAGCGCGAAGAGTAACGTAAAGACGTTTCGTCTCGCAATATTCATACTATCTCTCCTTATCTCCTTGTTATTTGCACAAATGGGTTTTGTTGCGGGAAATAGATCGCTCTGAGATGAGCTTGCCGTAAAATACTTGGTAATCATCAAATTAGATTTTCTTGTAGGATGGCGTAACCGCACTGATGCGACTCTGTCGGCCAAAATTTGTCGTGAATCTAGCACGCACAATATACAGTGTCAAGCATTTTTTACATATGTCCAATTTTTTTGTCGGTATCGACCCCATTCCAAAAGAGACATTTAGTGAAGAATATAATCCAAAAGGATTATTAAATATTTCGAACCTTCGATACTGTTCAACCGAAAAACAGTTCTGTCTAAATTTTAATGGTCTGTCGAATTAATCAGAACGAAGCCACTGCTCAAAAATCAGGTGGCCTCCGAGAAGAAGGCGCACTCTTAAAATAATGTCTTCCGAAACACCCGATGCTTTATCTTTATTTAGAAGAGATCGGTCGGTGGGGTGAGGTTTTGATTAGTAGAAGGGAGGAGAAAATCGAAGCGAATTTTAAAAATGAAGCTGCTCCGGCGCCGCGTTCAGTGCGTAGAGATCTCCATCGTGAGATCCGACATAAATCGTTCCATCTTTTCCGATCGTCGGAATCGAGGAGGCGGCGTGCCCCGGCCGGAATTGCCAGACCCGTTTCCCTTCCGGGCTAAACCCATAGAGAAACCCGTCATTCGATCCGATGAAGATTTTTCCATCGGGGCCGATTCGGGGGGTGGAATTGATAATGCTTTTCACCATCACTTGCCATTTCAGCTTTCCGCTCGGTTCCAGTGCGTAGAGCGGACCATTAGACGATCCGACGTAAATGCTCCCATCCGGACCGACGGTGGGCGCTGAGGAAACCGCGTGGATCGTTCGGTATTTCCAGCGCTCTTTTCCGTCCGCCGAAATGCTGTAGAGATAACCCTCCGCCGATCCGATATAGATTGTCCCATCGGAACCAAGTGTCGGCGAGGCTAAACGGCCGTCCGCTTTGAAGCGCCATTTTATTTCCCCATTGGGTTGAAAGGCATAGAGGAAACCTTCTTCCGATCCAATATAAACGATTCCATCCTTGCCGACCTTTGGATCTTGAACTGATCCCCCGATCTGATGACGCCACTTCAACTGCCCACCTGGATCGACCGCATAGAAATAACCGTCTTCCGATCCGAAGTAGATGGTTCTGTCTCCACTCAACACCGGGGTCGACTGAACCTCTCTCCCCACTTTATAACGCCATTTCAGCTCCCCCTTCGACGTCACTGCGTAGAGGTGATAATCGGTCGATCCGACATAGATCGTCCCGTCGGCGCCAATAATCGGAGCCGATTTCATTAAGCTGACATGTTTGAGCGGCCCGATCTTTTGCTTCCAGAGCAGTTTTCCGCGTGGATCGAGCGCATAGAGATAGGTGTCGGTCGAGCTGATGTAGATCGACTCATCGGAGCCGATCGCCGGTGGCGAAAAGATGGTGTTTCCGGTCGCGTAGGTCCACTTCACCGGGTTGGCAGTGCTGGTCCTCGCCGCATAACTGAAGCGAAGACCGATTTGTCCGGGGAGTGCTGAAGAGAGGGTGCATATCGCCATTCCAAGAGCAAGGGTCATCAAGAGGAAAATCACTAATTTATTTCTGACGATTCGATTTTCTTTTCCATTCTCTTGGAAAGAGTGCGCTCTCTTCAGCATTTCATGATCTCCGGGGAAAGGAATCTATCAGGTTATTGATATTATCAAAATTTTGGAATTGCCGAAAGTGGACCCATGTCTCATCCGGTGCAAAAACAAGTAGAGGGACTCGAAAGTCCCTCTACTCGCCATGCATTTTCAATTCATCGGATTGTTTTCTTACTCAGCTTTGCCCTCCGTGGAGATCGGCCGAACGACTCCCTGCTGTTCCACGAATCGGAACCCGGGGTCTTCGGGCGACAAGGCAAGAATCTTCTTGTCTCCCTTCGGAAGCACCCGGAAGAAACCGAACTGTCCCGCATCAACATAGGCCGCCCGATGATTCATATAAACATAATCACCCGGAAGCTGATGCGGTCCGCCGGCGCCCCCTCTGATGTCAATCCGGAGGTAGGACGTTCCGCCGAATTCAAACGAGCTGTGCAGATGCGCTCCTCTGAACCGGTCGGCCGGCCACTCGTGGCCATCCAGTGAAAAGACACCGACCTGCTCGTTGAAGCCGCCGAAGACATGGAGAAGGACCGGATCGCCGGCATGCGCTTGCAGGACCGGCGTGGTCGGACCGCTCTTGTTATCGGCCACACAGCGGAAGATCATCCCGACCTCGCACCCCTTCTCCAGATACCAATCTTTCGGCTCCGATCGATAGTTGACCCCGGTCAGCCCCGCCACCTTTTGAGCATACGGCATGAAGCTGGTCCCCATGAGGTTGTCTTCATCTTGGAACATCAGAGAGAATTCCCGGTAGTTGACTTTGTTCTCGTTCCCCGGAACGGTCCGGTCGACGATCACATCGGCCTGCCAGGAGTTCTTCATCGTAATATCCTCACCGGTCACCGGATCACGGTACTTCGACCCCTTCGGTCCGATGAGGATGGCGCCATACAGTCCGTTGCGCGGATTGTCGACGACGTTCCCCCAGTCCTGAATGATGGCGGCGTTCTCGCCATATTCCGGATGAGCATAGTAGGTATACGTTCTGCTCTGACCGGGGGCCACCGTCTGATCGCCGGGATTGTTCCCGACGTTCGCTCCGTATGAATCTTTCGGATCAAAAGCAAGCATGTCGGCATGCAGACCGGCCCGCTCTTTGGCCATCCGGTTGGTGAGTTTGATCTTGATGCAATCCCCGACGTTGACCCGCAGTGTGAGCGGCATCGGCTTCAGCCCGCCGCTCTTCACCTTGGCGACCTCGTCGTCGAGGACATAGACCTTGCCCGACTCATTGGCCGTGGAAACCTTTCGGCCCAGGTCGACCTCCATGACCTCCGGCATCCCCGGGTTGAAGCGCATCGCATAGTCAATCGCCGAGACGCTGAAGTTCTTCACCGGGGCATCCGCCGGGCAGACCTCTTTCGCAGAGGCCGGAATCTCCTCCCGCGAAGGAAGCGGTTGGAGGCTCTTATCGGCCTTGTCCAAGACCCGGATCATTCCCCACGCCCCTCCGGCAAAGTGAGAGGCGCGACCGGAGTAGTAGAGATAGTCTCCCGCCATCCGTTGGGGTCCGCCGGCAGCCGGGATCACCATATCAAGCCGCTCGGCGATGGCGATATGGAAGGTATTGCGCGGCAGCGAGTCGCCGTTGAACCGCTCCATGGGGAAATAGTGGCCGCTGACATGCCAAGTATGGGCTTCATTGGCCGATCCCTGAATGATGCGGAAGACGATCGGATCACCGAGGTATGCCCGCATCATCGGGGTATCCGGATCTCCATGCACCTTGCTGGAGAAGAGCTGCGACGGATCGGGATTGTTGGCCAACCGCACGGAAAGCGGCTCCACCCGCAACCCATACCCACCGCCGGTGGTCGCCTCTCCTCCATTGAGGAAGGTCATCGCCGACTTGTTCAGCCGAGGGGGATACTTCGCCGACGGGGTTCCATCGACGGAAGGACGTCCCGCCATCGGATTATCCGCCGTGATCAGCTCGGCCGTTCTCGGGTTGGAATCCATGATCTGCATGACCACTTCCCGGAAGCTTCCCGACACCTGGGTCGACACCGGATCGGTCGTGTGAATGTCGGCGACAATGCCGCTACGGATCTCTTTTCCGGTCACCGGATCATGATAGGTCGATCCGGCCGGCTCGACGATGGTCGAGCCGAAGAGCCCATGGCCCCAGCCGTCGAGGCCGAAGACATGGTCGTGCCAGAAGACCAGACCGAGATCGACATCGGGATACCAGCGGTACCGGACGAACTCGGGGCTGGCGATCGCTCCTTTCTTGTGATTCCCCTTGAGCGGCTGCTCCAGAACAACCGTGTTCCCTTTGATCTCCTTGATCTTGACCGCCTCGAACTCGCCGACGCCGTCCAGGCTCAATCCGATCGTGATCCCCGGCTGGAACATGGGAGCATCGAACTTCGAACCATGGACGTCGATGTGGCGAACAGTGGAGGCGATCTCAATCGAAGTATCCCCTTTTTTCGCCTCTTTGGTCAGTGTGGTATTCTGAGGAACAGGGAGCCCTTCATGCGGCTTCTCTTTGTCTTCCGGCTTCAAGATGGTGAAGGGCCGGACCGACTGCTCGTAGTTAAAGCCGATGATCACCCCATCCGACGCGGTGATGTCGAACTGGAAGAAATGGGGGTGAATGTTGGTCTTGTTGGAGTGGACCACCCGCTCGTTATCGACCATCTTGCTCTTGTAGATCACGTCGACGCAGTCGTAGACGTTGGCACGGATCGCCAACGGTACTTTCTTGTCGTCGTTCTTTCGGACGTCGGCTTCTTCCTCTTCCAACACGAAGAGCAACCCGTCAGGGTCGACGATCGCCGGCGTTTTCTTGGTCGCTTTCTTCAGCGTGATCGGAAGTGTGATGCCGTTAATGGTGTAGTACTTCCGAGGCGCTCTTCCGGGGCAGAGGCTCCAGGGCCCCTGTTCTCCGGGGGTCGCCGGTTCGGTCTCGCCCGCGATCCGGCGGATCGGCTCGAAGAACGGCGCCGGGTTGTGCTCGGGAGAGAAAGGAACCCGTTTCCCCATATGCGGTCTGAGATAGGGAATCGAGAGCTTCCCGGTGAGCGGATCAAACCGGATCGCAAACCGCTTGCCCGGCGTGGGGCTCTTGTAGTTCACCCACGTTTGAGTCGTCTCAGGTTCGGACATGGCGACGTTCCCCTGCCAGGTCCAATCGAGCACCGTTGCATCCATTGCGACGATCTGCTTGTGCTCATCGTCGGTCCCGCCCGGTTTCCCCTGAGCAGGCAGAAGCATATCGACCCACTCTTTCACCGAGACTTCGGGCGGATTGGCCTTCCAATCGGTCTTGTCGGCGGTGATCTTGAACTTCTGTCCGCCGAACCAATCGACGGTGGTGCCGACGAGCTTCGACGAATCGACCGCCGGTTTCATCTTCCCCTTCCGATCGGGAAGCTCGGCCAGCGGCGGCATCACATCGTCCTGAGAGCCGGCGACCTGAAGGGTGTTATAAACCCGCCAGAAGCCCCACATGCCGGTGACATAGTGCTGCGGAATGTGGCAGTGGAAGGTGTAATCGCCCGCCCCATAGGCACAGCCGCCGGCGCCGCACTCAATTACTTCATTGTACGACTCGGCCGCGCCGATCGCCTGAACATCGAGACGCTCGGAGCTGGTTCGAACCGGCGGGAACTTCACCGGGCCGGTTCCGCTGGCGGTGGCGGCGAAATTAAACTCCGCCTTCGTGACCGCTTCCGGGGAGCGCGGCCAGCGATCGCTGCCGCCATGGAGATGGTGAGAGTGAATGACTTCCGATCCGCCCATCATTCTGTATTTGGTCGGATCTCCGAGGTAAGAACGGGGAATCGTCGTGGCGGGATCGCCGAAAGTGTAAGAGCCGTATCCCATCGATTCGTCGTGGACCCCGTGCGCTTTATCCTGCATCGCCAACCGGGTTCCATGGGGCTCGCTTCTCAGATTCAGGGCCCGGCCGCCGGGACGATAGGTGTCGGTGAAGGCATCCCGCTGCGGGAGCATCTCGCCGTTGCGGTCCAAGATCCGGAAGACTTCATCGCCGATCTCATGATAGAAGATGGCGAACTCCCGGAAGTCGGGACCGTTCGGATCTTCGATCATCGCCATCCAGCCGCTCTTCATCTCTTTCCCGGTCCAGGGGCTCAGATACTTGGAGCCGCGCGGCTCGACCACAAGGGCACCGAACATCCCGAGCGACCATTGATCGCGGACGGCGTGGCTGTGGAAATGGTGCGACTTATCGGTCTCATCTCCAGGAATATACCATTCAAATTCCTGACTCTTGCCGGGCCCGACCAGCGAATCTTTGTTCGCCATGGTGGCGGCCTGACCGGTCGCCTTCACGACCATGCTGGAGCCGTGAATGTGGAGGCTGACCGGCTCGTCGTTCTCCGTCTTGTTCCGAAGCGTAATCCGGACACAGTCCCCGGCGTTCGCGCGGATGACCAGCGGCTGAATCAAATCCCCCTGGAGCCCCGCCGAAACGGCCGCGGCGGGATAAGCCTCTTTGCTTTCACGGGCCGCTTTGTTCTTTTTCTCCTCCTCCCGAACCTTGTCAACATCTTCGGTCAGGACATAAAGATAGCCGGGGAAGTAATCCATAAACCGGCTGATCGTGATCTCGACATTGATCGCGGAGATATCAAAGGTCTTCACCGGCACGTTGTTCGGGCAGCGCCCCCCCTGGACCACCGCTTCATCATTCGAGATCTGGAGCGGAATCCCCTGCGACTTGGCATGCGCCTGCGAGGCGGAGGTAAACCCGCCAAGCTGTCCTCCGGCGCGGGTGATCTCCTGATCGAGCCGTTCGGTCAGCTTGTTGTACATCGCCGAACCGGCATCCTGACGGATGGCTCCCGCCGGGACAGGGGTCCCCACACCCCGCTCGGGCATTCTCATTTGATCCATATTATGTTCATGTTGGTGCATCTCTTCCGCATTTGACAATCCGCTTTGGAAAAATAACAAAGCCAAAAATGCAAAAGCTCCCCCCCAGAAGCTACGTCCTAACCTCTTCATTCGCTTCTCCTCATTATGCTCTTCATTAAACTTTATTGATGTCGATAACAGACTTGAAGGTAATCTCATGACGCTCTGTGATTTCATATCAAGCCATACCCTCGTCTGAAGTACGGCTCATTTTGTTCCACTCACCCACTCTGATTCGCTTGATGGCTTTTTCGTTTGTGAAAAAACCTTGACAGGTGATCCTCCACGACAAGAGAGAATGGCGGTAGCCTCCAGAGCAAGAGCTATGCCAGAGAAAGAGCAGATGGAAAAATCAAAAAATACTGGTTTTTTTTAAATTATAGAATGCATCAATGATTTAAAACCCAAGAAGAGTGTCCATATTTTTAGACAGATGACTAGAAACTAGTCAAACTCTTCCATGAGGAGAACAGATGAGCGGAAGGAGAGCGGACAAGCTTAAAATATCAAGGAGGGGATTAAAACCGAAGTGAATGACTGGATGTTCGTTAGAGATCAGAACCGAGTTTCGATTCGAAATTGTTTGAGTTTATTGTATAAACTTGCGCGGGAAATACCTAGAAAGCGGGCGGAGAGCGACTTGTTGCCGTTATGTTTTTTGAGGGCATTCATAATTTGCTCTCGCTCGACCCTCGCGAGCGCCTCTTCCATGCTGGAAGCATGGGAGGCAAAGGGAGATGTTCCGGATAGATCGGCCCCCTCTCCGATCATGAACGCTTCTGGAAGAATCTCCGGACCGGGAGAGACGAGCACCCCACGCTCGATGACATTCTCCAACTCCCGCACATTCCCATGCCAGGCAAATTTTTTCAGGATCGCAATGGCCTCTTCTGAGAGATGGAGGAGCTCTTTCCCATTGGGGAGGGCATATTTTTCGATGAAGTGTTGGGCCAGCAGCGGGATATCCTCCGGCCGCTCGCGAAGGGGCGGGATGACCATCGGCATCACCGCCAGCCGATAGTAGAGATCTTCCCGGAAGCGCTTCTTGGCGATCGCCTCTTTCAGAGGTTTATTCGTCGCGGCGACCACCCGCACATTCACCTTAATGCTCCGCGTTCCACCCACCGGACGAGCCTCTCCCTCCTGCAAAACCCGAAGCAGCTTTGATTGGAAAACCAAGCTGGCATCGCCGATTTCATCAAGGAAGAGGGTTCCCCCCTCGGCCTCTTCGAAGAGGCCTTTCTTATTTTGGATGGCGCCGGTGAAGGCCCCTTTCACATGGCCGAAGAGCTCGCTCTCCAGCAGTGTTTCGGGAAGCGCCCCGCAATCGATGGCAATGAAGGGGGCGTACCGCCGTGGACTATTCTCGTGGATCGCCTTGGCGACGAGCTCTTTGCCGGTCCCGCTCTCGCCATAGATAAGGATGGTGGCATTGCTGGGAGCAACCCTTTTAATGGTTTCAAAAAGGGCTTTCATTTTCTTGCTCTCCCCCACCATCCCGCAAAAAGAAAAAACGCGCGCTTCCTCCTGAACCTTTCTGGGAGAAGTCTCCTCCGAGGAGGGCGCATCTCCCCCCCGAACCACCTCGATGACCCGGGCGACCTTTCCGTCTCGATCAAAAATGGGATAGGCTTGAATTTTCTGAAAAGGGTGAGCGCCTTCAGAAGAGGCCCCCCCCTGCGGGGTCAGTTCGTCAGAAGAGGGATCGGAAGAGGAATTGCATGCGAAATCTCCCAGCTCGGACGACTCTGAAAAACCATTCAATATAAATTGATCAGTGTCATCTTCTGGATGATTCGAATTGGGCATTTGTTCTCGATCTCCTTGAGGGAAGAGAGCCCTATATTATTTGAATCTGCGCATGAAGTCAACAAATTATGCCATTTAGGAGGGAATGAGGCACCGTTTCATCGGTCGATTTTCTTTGAATGGGGATTGTCGAGCGCCTGTCGAACCAATTTGAGAAACTGATTGATATGATGAAGCGGTTTAAGATAATGATATGCCCCTTGAGAGATCGCCTCTTTTGCCACTTCTTCGGAAGCATTTCCGGTCAGAAGGATGATTTCTGTTTGGGGCGCAGCCGACTTAAGTTCCTTGAGAAAATCAATTCCGTTCACCCAACCGGGCAAATCGAAATCGATCGTGGCGAGATCAAATCGTTCCTCTTGAATCTTGCATAACGCCTCCTCTCCGGTCACCGCCGCGACCGCCTCATACCCGGCGCTGCCGAAAAGATCGACCAAAAGCTCTCGGAAGGTCTTATCATCATCTAACACCAGGATTCGATGCCGTTTCATCTCTCAGTCTCCCTGATCACTTTATCCATATATAGTATACAAGAAGAGCGCGTCTCTCCTGTCCAGCCGGACAGACAAATCGTGAAACAAAGCTGCGCGATGTGCGCCTTGATATTCCTCAAGCTTCCGTATTCTCAGCGAAAAGCGGGGTGTTTTATCTTCACCGATCGACTCAGGAGAGAAGGATGGAGCGGACGCCGAAGAGTGATCATGGAGAGATCTTCCGAGAAATTTTGAGTTCTGCATCCCGTTATCCCCTACCCTTAACTCCTCTTTTCCTGACCCCTCTTCCCCTGCCCGGTGTTGACAGTAACCGCAAACACGGACGGGAGAAAAAACCAGGATCACGGAAGAGGAAAAAGTAAAAAGAAGTCCTCTTTTGCCTTTCGTCTCAACCTTCCCCCCACTCGGTCTCTAAATACCCCCTTTGGGGGATTGTCCGTCCGTTCTTCCTGCGTCAGAATGTCCACATATGGATGGCTGCTTCTAAATCGTCCCTACAAACATAGATCACGAGAGAGAAAACTCATTCGCTTTAAACCAAGGGAGGAGGACAATGATCACCTTGGAACATATTTTGGTGGCGACCGACTTCTCGGCCTGCTCGAATGAGGCGCTCGATTACGCGCTGCACCTCGGTCAAAAATTGAAGGGGCGGCTCACCCTTCTCCATGTTTTCGAATCTCCCTTCTTCTACCCGGCCGAGATCTCCATCGGCGCCTACCCCGAAGTTTACCAGTGGCTTCAAGATTTCAAGCAAGAGGAAATAAAAAGGCTGAACGCGCTGGCGGATCAGGCCGGAAAGAGGGCCTCCCGATTGAATCGCTCTTCAAAGAGGGGGTTCCCTCTCTTGAAATCGTCCGAACAGCGAAGGAAATCGGCGCCGACCTCATTGTTCTCGGAACCCATGGCCGGAAGGGATTCTCACACATGATGATGGGGAGCGTCGCCGAGCGGGTCGCCCGCGAGGCACCCTGCCCGATCTTTGTCGTCCGACAAAGGGAAGCTGCGCAGGAGAAATAAGCTTCACTCAAGCGATCGCACAGAGCGATCTCAAAAATAGTCAGGAGCAAACGATGGCGACTCCAATAGAGAAATACCGCTACATTAAATGGTTCAATGAGATCGGAATCGGCGATGTTCCGCTGGTCGGAGGGAAGAACGCCTCGCTCGGCGAGATGGTCCGGACGCTCTCGGAGAAAGGGGTCCGCGTCCCGAACGGCTTCGCGGTCACCGCCGAGGCCTATCGCTACTTCCTCCGCGAAGCGAAGCTCGACCAAAAAATCATGGAGATCCTTCGAGGCCTCGATACCCGCGACATCGGAAACCTCCGCCGTCGCGGCCTTCAAGTTCGCCAGGAGATCCTCTCGGCGTCGCTTCCCGAGGACCTCGAAGCGGAAATCGTCGCAGCCTATGATGACCTTGCCCGGGACGTTGTAGGGGCACAACATGGTGTGCCCCTACCGGATGTCGCCGTTCGAAGCAGCGCCACGGCGGAGGATCTCCCCGACGCCAGCTTCGCCGGTCAGCAGGAGACCTATCTGAATGTGCAGGGGCATGCGGCGCTCCTCGACAGCTGCAAGCGCTGCTTCGCCTCTCTCTTCACCGACCGCGCGATCTCTTATCGAGCCGATAAAAGATTCGATCACTTGAAGATCGCCCTCTCGATTGGGGTGCAGCGGATGGTCCGCTCCGACCTGGCCGCCTCCGGCGTGATGTTTTCGATTGATACCGAAACCGGATTCAAAAATGCGGTCCTGATCAATGCCGCGTATGGGTTGGGAGAAAATGTCGTTCAAGGTTCGGTCAATCCCGACGAATACACCGTCTTCAAGCCGATGCTGCTTCAAGGATACAGGCCGATCCTTCAGAAGATCGTCGGGAACAAAGAGTTCAAGCTTGTTTATGATATCGGCGGCGGAAAGATGACGAAGAATGTCCCGGTCCCCCCCGACGATCGGATGAAATTCGCCCTCACCGATGATGAAATTCTCACCCTCGCCCGCTGGGCCTGCATCATCGAAGATCACTACTCGACCAAAGCGGGTCACCCCTCCCCGATGGATATGGAGTGGGCGAAGGACGGTCTGACCGGAGAGCTCTTCATCGTCCAAGCCCGTCCCGAAACGGTTCAATCGCAACGAGATCAAACTGTGATGGAAGTCTATCGGCTCAAGGAGCGGGGGAAGGTCCTCCTCACCGGCCGGAGCGTGGGGGAGAAGATCGCCACCGGCAAGGCGCATGTGATCAAAAACGTCGCGCAGCTCCATCAGTTCAACGCCGGCGAGATTCTGGTGACCGACAAGACCGACCCCGACTGGGAGCCGATCATGAAGAAGGCGGCGGCGATCATCACCAACCGAGGCGGGCGGACGGCGCACGCGGCGATCGTCAGCCGCGAATTGGGACTCCCCGCGATCGTCGGCGCGGAGCGCGCGACCGAAATCTTGAAAGACGGCCAGGAGATCACCGTCTCTTGCGCCGAGGGGGAGACCGGGCTCGTCTACGAAGGGAAGCTCCCCTTCGAGATCGAGCGAGTCGATCTGAAGGGAATCGGTCGCCCCAAAACCAAGGTGATGATGAATGTCGCCAATCCGCAGGAGGCGTTCGGTCTCTCCTTTATTCCGAACGACGGGGTCGGTTTGGCACGGGAGGAGTTCATCATCAGCAACTACATTCAGATCCACCCGATGGCGCTGATCGACTACGGCCAACTGGAAGATCCCTCGGTCAAAGCCGAGATCGACCGCTTGACCGCGGCCTACTCCGACAAGCCGCAATTCTTCGTCGACAAGCTTGCGCAGGGGGTGGCGATGATCGGCGCCGCCTTTTATCCGAAGGACGTGATTGTGCGGCTGAGCGACTTTAAGACTAATGAGTATGCCAATCTGATCGGCGGGAGAAAATACGAGCCGACCGAAGAAAACCCGATGCTCGGATTTCGCGGCGCGTCGCGTTATTACAACCCGCGCTATCGGGACGGCTTCGCGTTGGAGTGCCGGGCGATGAAGAAGGTCCGCGATGAGATGGGGCTCACGAACGTGAAGCTGATGGTCCCCTTCTGCCGAACCGTCGAGGAAGGAAAAGAGGTGATCGCCGAGATGGAAAAGCACGGCCTGTGTCGCGGCGAAGGGGCGCTGGAGGTTTATGTCATGTGCGAGATCCCCAGCAATGTCCTGCTCGCCGATCAATTTGCCGAGGTCTTCGATGGTTTCTCCATCGGCTCCAACGATCTGACCCAACTGGTTCTGGGGGTCGATCGCGACTCGGCAATCGTCGCCCCGATTTTCGATGAGCGCAACCCGGCGGTGAAGAAGATGGTCGCCGCGGTGATCCGAGCCGCAAAGGCGAAAGGGCGGAAGATCGGGATCTGTGGTCAGGCCCCGAGCGACTATCCGGAGTTCGCCCGTTTTCTGGTGGAGGAGGGAATCGACAGCATCTCGCTCAACCCCGACGCCGTGATGAAGACCACCCTGATGGTTCTGGAAACCGAGCGGGCGCGGGCCGCGTAAAGAGGATTCAAATACACGGAGAGATAAAGCAGCCAACCTGGACGAGGAGGGATCGATCATGAAAGCACTTGTTTATCACGGCCCGGGCAAACGGGCCTGGGAAGAAAAACCGAAACCGACGATTCAAGCATCGACCGATGCCATCGTGAAGATCACCAAAACCACCATCTGCGGAACCGATCTTCACATCTTAAAAGGAGATGTTCCGGAAGTGACGGATGGGCGCATTCTCGGCCACGAGGGGGTCGGCGTGATCGACCAGATCGGCGACGGCGTAGGAGGCTTCCGCGTTGGCGATCGGGTTCTGATCTCCTGCATCACTTCGTGCGGACGCTGCGCCAACTGCAAGAAGGGAATGTACTCGCATTGCGAGAACGGCGGCGGGTGGATCCTGGGCCATCTGGTCGACGGCACCCAGGCGGAGTATGTCCGGATCCCCTTCGCCGACACCAGCCTCTACAAAATTCCGGAGGGGGTCGATGAGGAGGCGTTGACGATGCTGAGCGACATCCTCCCGACCGGTTTCGAGTGCGGCGTCTTGAACGGCCAGGTCAAACCGGGGGATATCGTCGCCATCGTCGGGGCGGGACCGATCGGTCTCGCCGCGTCGACCACCGCCCAGCTCTACTCTCCCGCCGAGATCATCATGATCGACGTCGATGACAACCGGCTGGAGGTCTCCAAGAAGTTCGGGGCGACGCGGACGATCAACAGCGGCGACGGCCGGGCGGTCGAAAATGTCATGGGGCTGACGAACGGGAAAGGGGCCGATGTCGCGATCGAGGCGGTCGGCATTCCGGCGACCTTCGAGCTCTGCGAGAAGATCGTCGCCGCCGGCGGCCACATCGCCAACATCGGCGTCCACGGCAAGCCGGTCACCTTCCACATCGAGAAGCTCTGGGCCCACAACATCACCCTCACCACGCGCTTGGTCGATACGGAGACCACACCGATGCTCCTCAAAATGGTTAAATCGGGAAAGCTGCAGCCGAAGCAGTTCATCACCCATCGCTTCAGCCTCAACGACGTCATGAAGGCGTATGATACCTTCGGAAACGCCGCGAAGGAGAAGGCGCTCAAGGTCGTCATGTCGGCGGCGTAACGGAATCATCCGGCGTCGGGCAGGGCGCGCCGTGCCCGACGCCTGAAGGGTGGACCGGCTGGCTTGCGGCATCCGGATCAGGTAAGATGGTGGAAAAGAGATCATCAGACCCGGAGAGCCCATGGCGAAGAACAAACCGATCGATCCGACCTCCCGTCCGATCCGGGAGCCGGCTCATGACCTTCTTCGCACCCGACGCCATCCCCTCGACGTTTTCTTCTCGCCGAAGACCGTCGCGCTCGTCGGCGCGACCGAAAACGAAGGGAGCGTCGGACGGACGATTCTCCGCAATTTAATCGGCAGTCCCTTCGGCGGGGTCGTCTTTCCGATCAATCCAAAACGGGCCAGCGTTCTCGGCATCAAAGCATATCCGAACGTCGCCTCTGTGCCGGAGCCGGTCGATCTCGCCGTCGTCGCCACCCCGGCGAAGAGCGTGCCGGAGGTGATCCGCGAGTGCGTCGAGGCCGGGGTGCGGGGGGCGATCATTATCTCGGCCGGCTTTAAGGAAGCGGGCGCCGCCGGCGCCGAATTAGAACGGCAGATCCTCGCCGAGGCGCGCCGCGGGAAGATGCGGATCATCGGTCCCAACTGCCTCGGGGTGATGAACCCGCTGACCGGACTTAACGCGACGTTCGCAGGAACGATGGCACGGGCGGGGAGCGTCGGCTTCATCAGCCAGAGCGGGGCCCTTTGCACCGCAATCCTCGACTGGAGCCTCCAGGAGATGGTCGGCTTCTCCGCCTTCGTTTCGATCGGATCGATGCTCGACGTGAATTGGGGCGATTTGATCGACTATCTCGGCAACGATCCCCGGACGCAGAGCATCGTCCTCTACATGGAATCGATCGGGGAGGCCCGCTCATTTCTCTCTGCCGCGCGCGAGGTCGCGCTGACCAAACCGATCATCGTCATTAAAGCGGGGCGGACCCAAGCGGCGGCGAAGGCGGCCGCCTCTCACACGGGAGCGCTCACCGGAAGCGACGAGGTGCTGCACGCCGCCTTCCGTCGGTCGGGGGTGCTGCGGGTCGATCGGATCGCCGATCTCTTCTATATGTCCGAAGTGTTATCGAAACAGCCCCGACCCAAAGGATCTCGGCTGACGATCGTGACGAACGCCGGCGGCCCCGGAGTGCTTGCAACCGACGCCCTGATCTTGGGGGGAGGGGCCCTCTCCGAATTGGCGCCGGAGACGACCGAAGCGCTCAACGGGATTCTCCCGCCGCATTGGAGTCACGGCAACCCGATCGATATTTTGGGGGACGCCAGCGCCGAGCGATACGCGCAGGCGGTGGAGATCGCCGCGAAAGACCCGAACAGCGACGGCCTCCTCGCGATTCTCGCCCCGCAGGCGATGACCGATCCGACCCAGACCGCCGAGCGGCTGAAGGGGCTCGCCCGGCTCGACGGAAAACCGCTCCTGGCCAGCTGGATGGGAGGGGCCGATGTCGCCGCCGGGGTCGCGATCTTAAATCGCGCCGGAATCCCGACCTTCCCCTATCCCGACACCGCCGTCCGCGCCTTCAACTACATGTGGCGCTACAGCTATCACCTCCGTTCCCTCTACGAGACGCCGCTGCTCGCCGCCGAAGAAGGGATCGATCGTGCCGCGGCCGAGCGGCTGATTCAGACGGTTCGCAAATCAGGCCGAGCCCTTCTGACCGAATTGGAATCGAAGCGGCTCCTCGCCGCCTACAACCTTCCGACTGTCGAGACCCGAATCGCGAAGAGCGAAGAAGAGGCGGTAAAGATGGCCGGCGAGATCGGCTACCCGGTCGTCCTGAAACTCCACTCGGAAACGATCACACATAAGAGCGACGTGGGGGGCGTTCGGCTCAATCTCGCCAATGCCGCCGCCGTTCGGCGCGCCTACCGGGCGATCGAAAAAGGGGTCCCGGCACGGGATTTCCTCGGGGTCACCGTCCAGCCGATGATCGCGCGCGACGGATATGAGTTGATCTTGGGGAGCAGTCTCGATCCGGAGTTCGGACCGGTCCTCCTCTTCGGTATGGGGGGGACATTGGTGGAGGTCTTCCAAGATCGGGCCCTCGGTCTTCCGCCGCTGACCACCACGCTCGCCCGGCGAATGATGGAGCAGACCAAAATCTTCACCGCCCTCAAAGGTGTCCGTGGAAAACAGCCGGTCGATCTCACCCGGTTGGAGCAGCTGCTGGTCCGGTTCAGCCGCCTGGTCGTCGAGCAGCGCTGGATCAGGGAGATCGACATCAATCCCCTTCTGGTCTCGCCGGAGCGCCAGATCGCCCTCGACGCGCGGATGGTGGTCCATGGGAAGGAGATCCGGGAGGAAAACCTTCCGAAGCTCGCCATCCGTCCTTATCCGATGCAATATATCAGCCGATATACGCTCAAGGACGGAACACCGGTGACGATCCGCCCGATCCGCCCGGAAGATGAGCCGCTGATGGTCCGGTTCCATCAGACCCTCTCCGACCAGAGCGTCTATCTTCGCTACTTTCAGGCTTTGAAACTCAGCCAGCGGACCGCCCACGAACGGCTGACCCGAATCTGCTTCATCGATTACGATCGGGAAATGGCGCTGGTCGTGGAGCGCAAAGATCCCAAAACGGAAGAAAGGGAAATCCTCGGCGCCGCCCGGCTGACCAAAATTTATGGAATGGAGGAGGCCGAGTTTGCGATCTTAATCAGCGACCGCTATCAGAGCCAAGGGCTCGGGACCGAACTCCTTCGACGTCTGATTCAGATCGGCCGCGACGAGCGTCTCAAAAAAATCCGCGCCGACATTTTGGCCGACAACACCCCTATGCAACGAATCTGCAAGAAGCTCGGCTTTAAGCTCCGGCGCCAGGTCGGCGATCCGTTGGTCTCGGCCGAGTTGGATCTTTAGCCATGGCGGAAAAAAGAGCGTGGGTGCGACCCAAAATTTCCGTCGGACGCCATGCAGGCGCCACCTCGATCAATATCGATAGCTACCATCCGCTCGTCGCCGACCGGGTGCTCCACCTGCTGAAGCGGCCCGGCGAGCGGGCGGACTTTGGACGCGCCGGCCGCGAGCACGTCCGGAAACATTTTCTCTTCCCCCGCATGCTGCGGGACGAACTGCGGCTCATCAAGGAGCTGCTCTGATCGAATCGCCCTCCGGTTATCGGCGAGGGAGAACACCCCCTTCGGGGGATTGCCGCGTTCCGGATTACCTGGAATCGGTCCCGCCAAATAAATCTTGAATGATTCGAATTGAATTGAAAGCCGGCCTCGGTTTCAAGGTATACTGAAAGTCAGAACGATTTTATCCAGATCACGGAGTCTTCATGAGCAGAGCGCTTCTCCTTCCCCTTCCGGGCAATGACGACCTCGCCGACGCGCTCGCAAAGCGGATCGATGCGGAAATCGGAAAACTCACCCTCCGCCGGTTCCCCGATCGAGAGTCGTATGTCCGGATTGAAAGCCCGGTGGAGGGGCGCACCGTTCTGCTCTGCTGCACACTCGATCGTCCCGACGATAAGATCATGCCGCTTCTTTTTCTGGCGGAGGCGGCCAGGGAGCTCGGCGCCGAAAAGGTGGGGCTGATCGCCCCCTACCTCGCTTACATGCGGCACGATCATCGATTCCGACCGGGGGAAGGAATCACCTCTTTCTATTTTGCCAAACTCCTGTCGAGCGTGATCGACGGATTGGTGACGGTCGATCCGCACCTTCACCGGCACGCGTCGCTCGATGAAATCTATTCGATTCCGAGCCGCGTGGTCCGCGCCGCCCCCGCGATTTCGGATTGGATTCGCACCCATCTTCCCCATCCGCTTCTGATTGGTCCCGATCGGGAGAGTGAACAGTGGGTCGCCGCCGCGGCTGAAGGGACCGGCGCCCCCTATCTGATCTTGGAGAAGATCCGCCGTGGAGATCGGGAGGTGGAGATCTCCCTTCCGGCGGCCGATCGGTGGCGTGATCGGACACCGGTGCTGATCGATGACATCATCTCCTCCGCCGGCACGATGATCGAAGCGGTCGTCCAATTGAAGCGGGCCGGCCTCCCCCCGCCGGTCTGCATCGGCGTGCATGCCGTCTTCGCCGACCAGGCGTATGCCGATCTGCTTGCATCAGGCGCCGTCCAGGTGGCCACTTGTAACACCATCTCCCACCCGTCGAACCAGATCGATATCAATGATCTGCTGGCAGACGGGGTTCGCTCTCTTCTGACATCAGCCGATTTTTCAGGCGAGTAAACCGAGAATATCCCCTCCCTCGACCGTCCAATCTGTCCATCCCCTTGGGCACTCGGACATTGCATTCTTATGCTCGTCTTCAACCGCTCATCTCCCCCGACCGTTTAGACATAACGGATGAGAAAGAGGGCTGAAAACCGATCTTCCCGCCGGACAACCCGGCCGACGCGAAAAAAAAGAGTTTCTTTATAAAAGAACCCTTCTTTCCGGAGGGGCTTTTTTGTTATAATTGTTTCAATCATTTGACCGAGAGGGGAAACCGACCGATCCAGCCGCGCCGAAGAACAGGTGGATCGGGTTGCTTTTTACATCGAAGAGCGATTATTACCAACCGCCAAGGTGGGCAGAGGGCCCATGGAAGGAGGAACCGAATGAAAAAAACAACACCGAAGAAGAATGAGGAACAAACCGAGCAGAAGTCCAATGGAAGAATGGATGAACGGCCGCTGCAAGAAAAGATCGCCGAGCGGGCCTATGAGCTTTACCAGAAACGGGGCCAATATCACGGGAACGACCTCGACGATTGGCTCGAAGCTGAACGGAGCATCCTCTCCGAGCACAACGCCAACACGACTGAGGCAACCCCCGCTCCCAAACCCAAACCTGCGGCGAGCGCAAAAGGGTCCAAGAAGCGGAGCAGCGAGCAGAAGGCCGCTTCATAATCGTCTGATCCCGTAGAACTCTTAAAATCAGGACAGATTATGTCTGGGGAGGGGACCGCCCGAATGAAGCGGGTCGGCCCAAATCCTCTCAATCACATCTAGCGCTTTGCGCCTCTCCCCTTTCCATAAAAGCGCTTCCAGGAAAACGGCCGACATCAGGAACCGATGATCCAGGCTGCAGGTCCGGGGTAGAGACGTCCCGGCGGGACGTCTCTACCGGTTCCAAGATCTTTCCTCCACGAAGGCTCCCGCTTCCTTCTTTCCTTATCCCAGCGCGTTGCGCTTCATTGAATCGCTTCGGTATAATGCTTCCCTGGGAATGCTGGCGGAGATCTTGTCTCTCATCCAGGCAGCCGAAAAAACAGATCGCAACCACCCCGTTTGCGGGATGGTCGCCCACCGCTCTATCGTACATACTGGGATTGCAATCACAACCAAGGAGGAATGGAGCCAGATGAAAAAAAATGCCGCTTCGATCGGTCTGCTTGTTCTGACCCTTTTTCTTTTTGCCGCCAGCGCGGAGGCGAGGCACTTCAAGGTATACGGTTATCAAGGTCCGGATGCCGGCGAGGTGGAGCTGGTCTACTGGACCGATTACGTCGCCTCATCCGACCTCCAGATCCCCTTCTTCGGTAAGACGGTCGATCGTAAAGGCCTCTGGGCCCACAGTGTTGAGATCGAATACGGGGTGACCGATCGCTGGACGATCGGCGGTTATGCCGACTTTGAACAACCTTCGGGCGAAGATCTAAAATATGTGCAGTGGCGGGCGGTCGTCGCCCGGTATCGCTTCTTCGAGCGGGGAGAGCGCTTCTTCAACCCGGCCATTTATTTCGAATACTATTTCCCCGACGCCGATTGGCGCGGAGAGTCGAACGAAAAACTCGAAGTCCGGCTGATTCTTGAAAAGCAGCTCGGCCCCGCCGTCTTGCGGCTGAATCCAAAAGTGGAAAAGACCCTCAGCGGCCCCAACGTGGAGGAAGGGCTGGAATTCGAATATGCCGCGAGCCTCTATACGAGAGTCACTTCGCAGGTTCAGGCCGGAATTGAACTCTACGGCATCACGGGAGAGGTGCAGAATTTTAAATCGAGGAGAGAACAAGAACATTACATCGTCCCGGCCGCCAGCTGGAGAATTTTTCCGAACGTCGACTGGAATGTCGGCGTCGCATTCGGCCTCACCGACGCAAGCGATGATGTAGTCGTGAAGAGCATCATCGAGATCGGGTTGTAGCGGAGGCGGCAAAGCTGCTGGTCCAAAAGAAGCGGCTTTAGGCCGCTTCTCATCGGAGCACCTGCTCCGCCCGAACTTCGTTGACCAGCGCTCTTCCCTGCTCGAAATCGGAGAGGTTGCCGAGGGTCGTCTCCGCGATCCGCTCCATCGCCTCCTGGGTAAAGAACCCTTGATGGCCGGTGATCAGAACATTCGGAAAGGTCAAGAGGCGCGAGAAGAGATCGTCCTGAATGACCCGATTCGATAAATCCTCGAAGAAAAGATCGGCTTCTTCCTCATAGACATCGAGACCGAGCGTGCCGATCTTCCCCGACTTGAGGGCGGCGATCACCGCCGCGGTATCGATCAGCGCACCCCGCCCCGTGTTAATCAGCATCACGCCGCGGCGCATCTGCTCCAACGCCTTCGCATCGATCAGGTGATGGGTCTCCGGGGTGAGGGGACAGTGCAGCGTAACGACGTGAGACTGCGCGTAGAGGTCGGCCAGCGAAACATACTCCACACCGAGTTTTCGGCACCCCTCGTTTGGGAAAAGATCATACGCCAGAAGGCGGCATCCGAACCCGCTCAGGATCTGCGCCACCACACTCCCGATCTTTCCGGTGCCGATGATCCCGACCGTTCGGCCGTGGAAATCAAAACCGAGCAGCCCCTCCAGCGCGAAGTTCCCCTCCCGGACCCGGGCATAGGCCCGATGGATTTTTCGGTTCAGGGAGAGCATCAGGGCCACCGTATGCTCGGCGACCGCATGCGGAGAGTAGGCCGGCACCCGAACGACGGTCAGCCCGAGATCCCGCGCGGCGATCAGATCGACATGGTTGAAGCCGGCCGAGCGAAGCGCGATGAGCCGGGTTCCCTGCCGGCGGAGCGCTTCCAAGACCGGCCGGTCGAGCTGATCGTTCACAAACGGGCAGATCGCCGGGAAACCGGCGGCCAACATGACGGTATTCAGGTTTAAATGCGGCTCGAAAAAAACAATCTCATGCCGATCGGTCGCGTTCGCGGCCTGAAAAAAGGTTTGATCATACGGTTTGGTGCTGAAGAGCGCAACGCGCATCGCCCCTCCATTTATTTTTGGCTTATTTTTTCGCCTATTTTTTCCGTTCGCTTTTGGCCGGATCGACATCGAAGAGCTTAATCCCGCTCTGCTCGGTGGTGCGGTAGCGGTCGATCTCTTCGAGCTTGCGGATAATCTGAACGACCTCTTCCGTCCCGTCGATGATCGCCTGCGCCCATTTCACTTTCGGATCGGACGGCTCGGTGCGCCTCACGATCAGCTCCGCATAGCTTTTGACCGGGGTGATGGCATTGAGAATATTGTGGGCATAGGTCATCGACAACGCACGGATCGCCTCCAGCCGCTCTTTTTCGACGGTGGCCGCCCGCGCCTGCTCCAGCGCCGCCTCCACCTCTTTTCTCATGGTGACATCTTTTCCGGTTGAGACATAATGGGTGATCTCCCCCTTTCGGTTCTTGATCGGCGTGATGGTCTTTTCCTCATAATAAAGCGTCCCGTCTTTCTTCTTGTTCACCAGCTCCCCCCGAAAGACCTCCCCCCGAAGGATCGTCTCCCAGAGATCTCGATAAAAGGCCGCATCATGTTTTCCAGATTTTACAATCCTCGGGCTCTTTCCGATCGCCTCCTCCCGGCTGTAGCCGGTCTTCCGCTCAAACGCCGGATTGACATATTCGACCGTGCCGTTCCGGTCGGTGATCACGACAACGTCGTCGGTCTGCTCGATGACGCTCGAAAGCTTTCTCATCTCCCGCTCCGCCCCCTTGCGCCGGCTGATGTCGCGGGTAATGCTCGCCGCGCCGACGATCTTCCCCTCGGCATCCCGGATGTGGGAGGTGGTCACGGAGACATCGATCCGGGTTCCGTCCTTTTTTAATCGAATCGTTTCGTATGAATCGATCCGCTCGCCCCGCTCGATTCGCTCCAGAATCTCCTCGACCCGATCGGGCTGATCAGGGGGAAAAAGGATCGAGACCGGCGATCCGACGATCTCCTCGGCGGCGTAGCCGTAAATCTGCGCCGCGCCGGGATTCCAGGTGACGACGGTGCCGTCAAGGGTGACCCCGATGATCGCATCGTTCGACGATTCGACGATCGACGCCAGGCGCTGATCGGCCTCCTCCGCCCGCTTCCGGTCGGTGATATCCTCATGCGCGACCACGACATGGACCGGCCCCTCCCCCTGAAAGCGGGTGACGCGAACAGTGAACCAGCGCTGTTCGGTAGGGCTGTGACAAGGATATTCGAGGGTAAACTCCTCTTGCTCCCTCGCCATCACCTGACGGATCCCGTCGGCCACGGCACGCGCCGCTTCAGCCCCCTCTCCGACGGCCGCCTCGCAGAGATGAAGATAGTTCCATCCCGGCCCTTCGGCCATCATCAGATAGTTTGCAGGGGCAAATCGACGCCAGGCCGCATTCACCGCAATGATCTCCCCCTTCTCGTTGAGAATCGCGATATAGGTCGATAGGGCATCAAATGCCGACTGGAAGAGCCGTTGGGACTCGCGCAACGTCAGTTCAAGCTGCCCTTCCAGACTTTTAATTTCGGTGAGGAGCCGGGTCCTCTCCTTGCTTTCCATTTCAGGCCTCCGCGAAAACCGGTTATCCCATGTTATCATCCTGCGGAGAATCACACAAGAACCCTTCTTTATCTGTCCGACTGTATCGCCCGTTGGCCGAATTGGACACCCCTTACCCCTCTCTCTTCAACAAAAGAATCACAATCATCACCCAGGCCCTCGTTTTTCTTAGGAGAGGGACGATGAGCCCAATGAACCTCGCCAGCACTCTCCTTGCTCTTCTTCAGAATGGGATCATCGGGGAGGGAAAAAAGATGAAGCTGAGACGGATCAATCGGATCGGCTGAGAGATCCGACCGGTCTCGGTGAGCTCGAATGGCCTAGAAAAAGGGACGGCTACCTCCTTTGTCTCTACCCGGATGAGGGTTAGGAGAGGTAGAGTTGGCTTTCTACCCACCGCCTCTCCCTTACAAGGGAGGAGTCTCCCCCTTGAGATTAGCGGTTGATTCTGGGAGGTTTGTCAGTCAATTGGCGGTAGATCGCATGGAATTGATCGTCGGTGAGCGCCGGATCGGAGAGCCTTTTGAGATCCTCCGGACTGGCGGGAATCAGGAAGGCTTCATCAAGGATCGAAACACCGATGCCGATGTAGTGGGCGGCCACCCGCTTTTCGGGGACGAAAAATTGGATGCCGTCATTGTAAGTCTTCGCCAGCCGGATCGCCTCCCGCGCCACATCGGCCGGAATGTCTTTTCCGAAACCGATGTTCTGAGGGGGATGTCCCTTCCGGAAGATCTGCGGACGGACCTTGGTGATCGAGAGCGCTTCGAATTCTTTTTTAACGGCGTCGGCATCGCCCTTTCGCTCCGGCGCGAGAAAAATTTCAACCAAAATATCGCGGCGCGCCGCTGCCTTTTTGGCGAAGGGGGGGGCGGGCGACTCGGGCGAGGGGATCGGCTCCGCCATGGCCGGTTGAGCGGCAAAAATGGATAAGAGCAAAGCTCCCGCGGCGGGAGTGAAAAGAGGGATCGCTTTCTTCATTATCATTCCCTTTGGTTTAAGGTTCGGGATTCGGTCCGCGCTATTCTAGCAAAAGAAGATTTCATTGGAAAGGATCTTTAAAACAAGGAGGTCCATCAGAGCAGCCTCTCCGCAACAGATCAATTGAAGTATTGGGACTTCAACCCGGAGGTAATGGTTTGTCGCGTGCGGACCCCATTCCCTCCATATTGCGTCACGCTTCCCAGCAACGACACCCCCGTCGAACTGCTCGGGCAACTTGGGATCATGTCGCAGTATCCCATTTCATACCGTCTGATTCTGGCACCCTCCGTCAAGATGTCGATCGCCCACAATCGGTAGGCGGTGGAGACAGCGAAGTCGGCAGCGTACATGGTCTGCACATCCGATCGGCGCCCTCTGAGGAAGAGAATGGAGGTAGATTGGTAGTCGATGCGATTGATATAAATTTCGCCAAGAGATTCACTCTGGTTCTTGTAGTAGGAATAGGTGATGGTGTTCTGATCTTTGTCGGCCACCCGCTCCAGCATCCATCGAAATGTTCCCAACGGGCCATCCTGCCGGGAAGCGGGGGTCTGACCGAAGAAGTAGGTGTTGCCGATTTTGTCGGTCCCCTCCCAGCCGTCGTTCAGAGAACGGAACTGCATCAAAGTTCCACCGATGGTTGCGCCGTAGCAACCGCTGCACAAATCGGCCCGCGGAATCAGCTCCGAAGAATCTTTCCCCATCTTGAAAACGTAACATGGATTCGAACTCGTCGACGGATCACACGTATAGCTCACCCCATCCCGAGTATTTCGGATAATATAACCGATGGGAAGATCCCAGCCGACGCCGAGAAAACCATTCTCTGCGGAGGCGTTGTAGACAAGGGAGAGTTGCGGGGTCAGGCCATTTCGGCCGGGGGGAACCTCGATCGGGACCGAATCGCTCAAGGAACCGACGGTTTCGACAACCGATCCCTTCCCCCCGGCTGAAGAGGAAACCTGACCCTGAGCAAATCGGGTGAAAACAACCGATGCAAAGAACAAAATCGCTCCGGAAAACCAATGCCGATATAAAGAGTGCATCTGCAATCCCTTATCTCTATAAGCAAAGAGGTGAAGATCTTCTTCCCGCAGGCCGATCCATATAAACCGCGGACGACATTCACTTTCTGGTAAATATTGCGTAGAGGAATAGAGGAATAACAGATTGGATCGAGCGGAGTCAAGGAAAAATTGCAGCGGGCGGAGACCAGCGCGCGCCGTCGAGTCTGTCCCCCATTCGTCCAGAGAACTTCACCGAGGTCGCACGCTGTCTTTATCGCCCATCGGATCAGGCGGCCGCCGCATCGTGCGGACGAATGCCGGTCTCGATCAGGGTCTTCATCCGTGCCAGATCGGCATCCATTTCACTTTTCGGATCGGCTCCAAAGAGCGAAGCGATGACATGGCCGATCGCGCCCGCCGGTGGATTGTAGGATAATTTAATATCAATTCGCGTCGTTCCGTCCGGATTTGAATCAAACCGGACGATCCCGGCGTGCTCCACGACGGAGCCGGGGACGGTCTTCCATGCAATCAGCTTGTTCGGGATTCGCTCGGTAATCTCCGCATCCCACTCGACGGGGATCCCCGCCGGACCGGCCACCACCCAATGCGATCTGCCTTCCCCCTTCATCTGGACTTCTCGGACATTCGCCATGAATTTAGGAAAGTTTTCTATCTGATCCCAGAACTCGAAGACCTTTTCGGCCGGCGCCGCGATATTAATCGTCTTCTGAACATGGACGGCATCCGGCCCGGCCCCCATTCCGACAATCTGTTTCACCGGCATATTGGTGATGCTCCGCGCTAGAATGCCGAGTCCGAGGGTGCCGATGATTGTCCGGAAAAAACCGTCTCTTCTTAGACCATAGAGGGTGAGCACAAAGCCGGTCGCTCCCATCGTCATCCTGGATGTCGGAGACCAATCCTCCTGCATTAATTCGAACGCTGCCGACCGGCGCTGCTTCCCTCCCTGCAGGCTCGGAACATTTTCGGCCGTTTGGTGGACTTCCAGTTGGTTGTCCATCTCCTTTACCCCTCGAACCGAAGAGATCGCGGAGAGAACCCGGTCGACCTCCTCCGCCAGAATCGGCCCGGAGAGGGTCACCTTCCCGTTGTTGACCCGAGCCTCAATCGCCTTCGGATGAGCGCTTACCATGCCGAGTTTCGCCCGGACGCGGGCTTCCAGCAGTTCGTCGCTCGCCTCCTCCCCCACCTCCGTCATCCGCGAGCGGAGCTCCGCGACCGCGCCGATCATCCGATGCTGGAGATCCAGCGCCGTCGCTTCCATGGCTGCTTCCGCCTTGTTGAGCGCATGGATGGCCTTATCACGAAGCATGGCGCGGCGCCGGTTTCCAACTTCTGGATCAAACAGATATTCCAATCCGGCGCCAAGGCCGACGCCCCCGATCATCGATAACCCTTTATTCATACTCCACCTCCTGGTATAATCCTCACCTGGTTGCAAGATTTAGGTGAGTGGGTTAATAATTCTATTCCGTACAAATGTTTTCTACGGGCGGAGAGACGACTTGAATTCCTCCTTTGGGCCATCCG
>Ga0070739_10000396_pt1 | contig 85624 bp, 89 predicted proteins | sample Coa_R1_7_FD_66445 | JGI IMG/M metagenome (GOLD analysis project Ga0070739, IMG submission 66445) | Surface soil microbial communities from Centralia Pennsylvania, which are recovering from an underground coalmine fire - Coalmine... | ecosystem: Environmental > Terrestrial > Soil > Unclassified ...
TGGGAGGAGCGTCGCAACTGTGCGGCCGTCACGGTGGACTGGCGCTTCACCACCGCCGACGCCCGCATCAAGCTCAAGCGACTCTATCCGTCACTTCAGGAGTAACAGTGCACTAGGCCGGGACCCGCTTGCTAGAGTCGGGGGTGCGCACGCTCCTCCTCGTCTCCCTGATCATCCTTGCCGGGTGCGGCGCGTCCGCTGGGGCGAACCGCCCGCACCAGAGCCTCTCCCTGGCGTATTCCCCGGCGCGCGCGCATGTGCCCGCCTGCACTCACGCCGGATCGCCGATTCGCCTGCCGGCGCACTTCCCCGCGCAGTTTCCCGTGCCGGCCGGGACCGATCTCGTCCGGGCGGCTCCGCTCCTGCATGGCGTCCGCGGCATCGGCGTCTACGGGTACGTGCCGTCGGCGAGTTTTGTCGGGACCGTCCACTTCTTCCCGCGCGAGGTGAAGAAGGCAGGTTTCAGCGTGCTGGCGCTCGAGATCGACACGCCCAACGACTCCGAAGGCACCTACCAGGGTCACGGCTACCAGGGGCGGTGGGCGCTGAACAGCATCCCGGGCTGCAAAGCGATGCGCATCGGCATCTCCGCGGTGCGGATCGGCAAGTAGCGCCGCCCATTTCTTGACGAAACTCCCCCTGAGGCGCATGCTAGATGTGCTGAATGGAGGCATGCATGGCTGCGGTCATGACGGATGGAGATGCGCCCCGGCGAACCGTCTACGTGGATCCGCCTTTTCAGGAGGATCAGCGGGGCGTCGCCGAGCCGGTCTCCCACCCGGAGCTCCGATCCACCCGCTGGCGCTGGTACTTCCCCTGGGTCAAGACGGCGGTCTCCGCGCCCACCTACAACGGCGAACTGTTGGTGGCCAACCGGACCGATGAGCCCTGGCTGTTGTGGCACAACTACCACCGGCTGGGCCGCGTCGAGCCGGGAGAGGAGCGGTCTGTGCGGCTGGTGCGTTTCGGAACGTTCTCCGCGCGGCAGCTCGCCGAGGATGCCGATTATCTTCTTCTCTCGCTGACCCCGGATCTTTCCGGCATCGAGATCGTGGAGGAGGACGACGTCTATCTGTTGCGCCGGGCGTCCGCGGCCGGCGAGACGCTGCAGAGCGCCCCCGATTCCACCGGGCTCGCCGATGTAGGCCTCTCGAGACTCACGGTCAACGCGCTGCAGCGTATCGGCGTGGCCACGCTGGGGGAGCTGCGAGGAGCCGACCTGGGCGACCTCTGGGAGGTCAAGGGCGGCCCCGCGGCGTATGCGGAGCTGATCGAGAAATTCTGGCGGCAGGAAGGCTCGGGATAGGACCGGGGAGGTTCTCATGTACTTCAAGCAGATTCTGGATGAGCGGCTGGGGTGCGCCTCGTACCTGATCGCCTCCCGGGAATCGCACGAGGCGGCGATCGTCGATCCCTCGCTGGAGACCGACGTCTACGAGGATCTGCTGGCGGCGCGCGACTTTACCCTGCGCTACGTCATCGACACGCACGTGCACGCCGATCACGTCTCCGGTGCGCGCCGCCTGGCAGATCGACACGGTGCCGAGCTCTGCCTTCATGAGGCGGCGCGTGTGACCTATCCTTTTCATCCTCTGCATGATGGGGATGTACTCCCGCTCGGACAGCTGCGCCTCCAGGTGCTGCATACACCCGGCCACCGACCCGAGCTGATCTCGCTGCTGATCATCAATCCGCCGCGCAGTCCGGAGCCCTCGATGGTGCTGACCGGCGATTCGCTTCTGGTGGGCGACGTGGGCCGGCCCGACTTCGGTGGCGGCGACGCGAGTGCTCAGGCGGAGAGTATCCGGCGCCTTCTCGCCCTGCCCGACTACGTTGCCGTGTTCCCGGGCCACTTCGAGGGACCGTGCGGGCGCGGCATGTGCGGCCGGCCCAGCAGCACCGTCGGCTTCGAGCGCCGCTTCAATCCCCTGCTGCAGCTCGCGCCCGAGGCGTTCGTGACCTCCCTGACCGACCATGTGCCGGCGCGTCCGCTCAACATCACCGCCATCGAAGCGACCAACCGCGGCGTGGCCGCGATGGAGTGGGCGATGCTGACCACCGCTCCTCCCGTCGAGCAGATTTCGACGGAGGCGATCCCGGCCGGTGCGCTGCTGCTCGACGTGCGGGAACCGGAGGAATACGAAGAGGAGCACATCGCCGGGGCGGTCAACATCCCGCAAGGCGAGCTGGCGGACCGCCTCGCCGAGATTCCGCGCGACCGGACGATCGTGACCGTCTGCCGCTCCGGCGCCCGGTCCTTACGCTCCGGACAGTTTCTCAAACAAATGGGGTATGCGTCGGTCGTAAGCCTGGATGGAGGCATGAATGCCTGGGATGCCGCCGGCCATCCCATCGTGCGCGGCCCGGGACGCGGCTCGCGCATTGTGGAAACGGAGTGGATGCACGCCGGGGGCGCCCGGACGTGAGGTGAGCCCTGTGGCTCACCTCACCGGGTACCGTTCTTACAGATAGCCCAGGTTCTTGAGGCGCTCCGAGACGAGCGCTTCCTCGTCCTCAGAGTAGACGCCGGCCGGCTGGGCCGGGAGCAGACCCATCTCGGCCAGGCGGCCAAGGATCTGGTCGACGTCCTGCTCGGGTGTCTCGCCCACCGTGCTGACGGTGATCTCGGGATGCTCCGGCGGCTCGTAGGGGTCGGAGATACCGGTAAAGTGCTCGATCTCGCCGGCGCGCGCCTTCTTGTAGAGCCCCTTCACGTCGCGCTGCTCGCAGACCTCGAGCGGCGTGGCGATGTAGACCTCGACGAAGCGGTTGGGGTTGCGTCCGCCGTTGGTGATTTCCTCGCGCGCTTCATCCCGAATCTCCTTATAAGGAGAGATGGCGGCGGTAATCGCGATGACGCCGTTGCGCGAGAGCAGCTTGGCGACGAAGGCGATCCGGCGGATATTGGCGTCGCGGTCGGCCTTGGAGAAGCCGAGGCCGGAGCTGAGGTTCTTGCGGATCTCATCGCCGTCGAGCAGCTCGACGTGGCGCCCGATCTCCCGCAGGCGCTCGACCAGCAGGTTGGCGATGGTTGACTTGCCGGCGCCGGAGAGGCCGGTAAACCAGAGAGTAAATCCTTCGTCCACGGTGGCTCCTTCTATTAGGCATGCGCCGCTGGGAGGCGCGGTTGTCCATCCTTAGTCGTCGGGCAGAACGCCCCGGAGCATAGTAACCGGAGAAACAGGTGTTACGCGAACAGACGTTACCGATCTCTTACCGAAGGTCGGTCGCCGTGACGGTCCAGGCGCAGGTGGGACGGGCAGTGATGCCGAGCGTGAACGAGCCGCCGTTAGCGAACCGCTTGCTCCACGTCGCGCGGCCGAGGTTTGAGCTGGAGTCCATTCCTGAGTTGTCACCCAATGGGCCGCTCCCGGTCAGATTGAAGGCGAAGGTCGTGAACGAATACCAGGGAGGGGATGTCCCGATCGGCTTGCCGAGGTCATGGCAGGTGAAGTGGTAGCGGAACACCCAGGGCTTGACGAGAACGCCGGGGAGCGGTCCCGACGGCAGGGAGAAGGTGATGGATTGGGCGTTGCCGACACCGTGCCAGGTGCGAGTGACGGGGGCTGCCCTGGCCGCGACGATGGAGGATCCACCCAGGTACAAGATGAGGGCGGTCAGCAGGATGCCGATGGTGAGGCGCATGATGGTTTCCTCCTGTTATGACAAGCGCAGGATGTGTCCGTCACGCCGCACGTCGAGCACGATCGTGATGTGGCGCTGCAGGACGGGGAAGATCGAGGAGCGCACCAGGCCGTCGTAACGGAGGTGCATCGCCCCGGCCCGATCGAACGTGGTGCGGCAATGGACGGTGACCGTGGTGAGCGCACTGTTCCAGGGGATGCAGTCCCAGTGGAAGAGACCCCACTGCCGCTTGATCCGCGTGCCATTGCTGCAGAACTCCCCGGCCAGGCGGATCGACCCCTCGACCCCGATGCCGGCCGTGGTCGTTGCTTCCACATACCGGCAGGTTCCCAGGGACGTCGTCTGGTACGGCTGGCTGACGATGTGGCGCGCGGTGACGGTGCGCACCGAGAGGGGTACGCTGACGGAGAGAGCGAACGGCAGCGCCAGGATGGCGAGGAGAAGCCCCCAGGACACAAGGTACAGGCCGCGCGACAGGGTCAGACGCGGGCGCTCTACCTCTTCATCCTCCGGTAGGTCCGGCTCGGTCCAGGCGATGACCGCTGTCGGCAGGAAGAAGAGCAGCTCCAGGTAGACCACGACGAGCCCACCGTTGCCGAGGGCGTCGTGCAGCCATCCGGGAACGCTTGACGGGGAGGAGCGTAAGAACAGAAGCCAGAGGGGAAGCCCGAAGGCGACGGCCAGCACGCGATGGGTGAGGCGGTAGGCGTAGTCGCGTACCCGCGCCTGGCGCTCGTCGAGAGAGCTGTCCGGTGCCACGGCAAGGCGGCGCGTGGCGGAGCGGAGGGTGAGGTTGGCGAGGAGCAGCACGAGGACGAGGAGCACGTCGAGGGTGGTCTGCCAGGCGGAGCCGATGAGCGCCGTCACGGCGGGTGTCTCGGCCAGGATCACGCAGATGACGCCGAGTGCTGTCACGAGGCCGCGGCGTACGCTCTGCCGTGCCGGCAAACGGGGTGGGATCTCCGGAGGAACCTCGGGAGCAGCAGCAATCGTCATGAGTCACTCTCCTCTCGGCCGTAGACGATCTCACTCAAAGGACGAAAAGGGTCGCGGGAAAAGATGGCCTCGAGGGGGAGGCCCAGGAACTCGCTGAGGCGAAAGGCCAGCTCGAGGCTGGGGTTGTACTCACCACGTTCGATGTAGCCGACCGTCTGATAGTTGATGCCGAGCGCGTCGGCCAGATCCCGCCGGGACAGCCCCCGCTCCGTCCGGAGCACGGCGAGCCGGTTGTAGATGGGCCGCTCGGGAAAGGGCGTCTCCGGCTGGTCGGCCTTCTTTCTCATGGACGGATCGTAGCATAAATACAACACGATGTCCAGCACGAATATCAGACATGAAATTTATGCGTAGGCGCAGGGCTTGTCCCTGCGTGTCACGGTTCCTGCCTGTATCCCTCTGCCACGCCCACGTGGGTGCATCTACGGACCGTGTGATCAACGCCGCCCGGGATCTGTCGCGGGCAGGGACAAGCCCTGCGCCTACCGGGGCCGCGGCGGGCCGGCCTTCTGTCGTGTGGGTTCCCTACTCGGTAGGGAGGGTGCGTCTCTGGGGGTGGGGCGTGTCGCCGCGGGCCAGCATGGCGACGTACTCGGCAATGCGGCGGGCACGCGTGTCGGGACGCCTGGCGTCGCCGATGCGGTACAGGATGGCGAAGCGATTCTGCCGGGTCAGGATCTCGAACATGGCGGCGGCGCGCGGCTCGCCTTGCAGCGCCGCGGCGAGATCTTCCGGGACGGTGATCTCCGACTGCCCCGCATACGCCGCGTCCCAGCGCCCGTTGGCCTTTGCTTCCTCCACTGCCGTCAGCCCGGCCGGCTGCATCCGTCCCGCCGCCATCAGCCGTCCCACGCGCTCGACATTGCTCTGCGACCAGGGACTGCGGGAACGGCGCGGCGTAAAGCGCACCGCGTAGGTACGGTCGTCGCGGCGCCGCAGCTGCCCGTCAATCCAGCCGTAGCACACTGCCTCGTCCAGCGCCTGATCGTAGGTCAGGCGGGTGGGATCGCCGACCCCCTTCTTGGCGAGGACCAGCCAGACGCCGGCCGGATCGCCATGATGCCCGTGAAGCCAGTCATGCCAGGCATCGACATCGGGAACGAGGAGCTCGGGGAGATCGGCCACGAGAGTGAGAGTAGCATGTGGGCAAGACCACCGCAGGGGCCGGGCCTCGCCGTTACGGACGCGCCCCGGCAGATACGTTGGTTCCCTCGAACCCTGTAACTGGCGATCCTTGTCGGGGCTTGATACATCAAGCCGCTGCGCCGCAGCGCAACTCTGGCCCCCCTGCCGGATTGTCTGTCGCGAGATGATACGACGGCCGGCGATCAGACGGCGTGGAGAGAGCCGACAGGGTAGAGCGCAGACAGGATCCTCGGCTGCGGGCGAGCGATTCGATAAATCGAACTCCGACACGGGATGCCGAGCGGGCCGATGAATCGGACCGATACGGGGGCACGGCTATCGCCCGCTGCGAAGAATGTCCGTTCGAGGACGCCGGATGTCTACAGCGTGCCGGGCGCCGGCTACCGGTTGCCGCGGGTGTGGGCGATGTACTCCAGCAGATCGGACCGGGTAATGACGCCGACCGGTTTCTCTCCCTCGCGGGCGATCACCGCCGTGTCCTCGCCGAGCAGCGGGCCAATGATGGTCTCGATCGGCTCGATGATCTCGACCGTCTCCAGCGGCTCCTCCATCACCTCGCCGACCGGGCGCTCCACCATGTCCGGCTCGCGGAAGACACGGGCCAGCAGCGACTTCTCCTGGATGCTGCCGACGATATCGCCGACGGAGTGGCCGTTGTGCCACTCGGCGACCGGCATCTGCGAGATGCCGTATTCCTGCAGCTTCTGGATGGCGTTGCCCACCAATTCGGCGGGAGCCACGGTGACCAATTCCGGCATCGTGCCGTGGCGGTGGGTGAGGAGATCGGAGACGCGCACCTGCGCGGGGAGTCGCTCCAGGAAGCCGTTGTCCTGCATCCACTGATCGGAGTACAGCTTGCTGAGGTAGCTGCGGCCGGTGTCGGGGAAGAGGACGACGAGCGTCTGGTCCTCGGTCATGTCGCGGGCGACCTCGAAGGCGGCGTGCAGAGCCGTCCCGGCGGAGCCGCCGACCAGGATCCCCTCTTCACGCGTCACCCGGCGCGCCGTGCGGAAGGAGTCCTTATCGCTGACGCGCACCCAGCGATCGATGATGGCGGGATCGAACGTCGCGGGCCAGAAGTCCTCGCCGATGCCCTCGACCTTGTAGGGGCGCAGCTCGCCCCCGGAGAGGATGGACCCCTCGGGATCGGCGCCGACGATGGTGATGTTGGGGTTGCGTTCCTTCAGATAGCGTCCGGTGCCGGTGATGGTGCCGCCGGTGCCGACGCCCGCCACGAAGGTATCGATCTTCCCATCCGTCTGGTGCCAGATCTCCGGTCCGGTGGTGAGATAGTGGGTCTCGGGATTGATCTGGTTGTAGTACTGGTTGGGCTGGAAGCCGCCCGGTGTCTCACGCGCGAGGCGATCCGCCACCCGGTAGTAGCTCTCCGGCGATTCGGGCGGCACGGCGGTCGGCGTGATGACCACCTCCGCCCCGTATGCCTTGAGGAGGGCGATCTTCTCCGCACTCATCTTGTCCGGCATGACGAAGATCATGCGGTATCCCTTGATGGCGGCGGCGATGGCGAGGCCCACTCCGGTGTTCCCCGAGGTGGGCTCGACGATGGTGCCGCCGGGCCGCAGCAGGCCGCGCCGCTCGGCATCCTCGATCATGCGGATGCCGATGCGGTCCTTCACGCTTCCGCCCGGGTTGAAGTATTCAACCTTGGCCAGCATGGTCGGTCTCACGTGCCGCGCCACGCGATTGAGCCGAATGAGCGGGGTATTACCGATCAATTCGAGGACGTTGTCGTAGATGTCGGGATGGCTGACGGGTCGCTCTGCGACGGGTACCGGGTGTTCCATGATCTCCCTCGTGTCAGGCCGCGATGCGGTTCAGATTACCAGAAACCCCGGCGACTACGGCGCGCTCGGCGCCTTGAGGGTGGCCTCGATAGCTGCCTCCAGCTGCGCCACATCCGGGGTTCCCCACCCCGTCACGGCGTCCCAGCCGGGACCGGCGAGGTACCTGCCGTTGGTGCCGACGGTGATGTCATGGAAGGCCGACGCGTCGGCAGGTGAGCCGGCCACGCGGTAGAGGATCAGCGGGGACGCCGGGACCGTGACACCGTCGAGACCGGCTGCCTGGCGGATGAGCGCCCAGGTTGCCGCCCAGGCGGGAGCGCCCAGACTGGTGCCGCCGGCCTGCCGGACATGGCCTTTGAGGGTGATGGCGACCCCCGTGTTCGGATCCCCCAGGAAGGAGACATCGGGCGCCCAGCGATGTCCGTCGGCCGGCAACGTCGAGACGGTCTGCCAGACCGGACGGCGCAACGCGGCGCGGCCGCCACCGCTGCCGGCCCAGGCCATTTCCGAGCTGATCGTCGCGTCGGCGTTCAGGTCCAGGGACGTGCCGCCGACCGCGGTCACCGAGGGGTCGCCGGCCGGGTAGCCGACGCGCAGCTTGTGTCCGCAGTCCCGCACGGGTCCCGGGAGATCGCCGGTATCGCCGCTGCTGACGAAGACCGAGACACCGGCGGTCATCGCTTTGGCGAGCTCTGAGGAGAAGATGGTGGAGTTCTTATCCGGGCCGCAGGTACCGAGGGAGATGCTGACCGTGCCGGCTCCGGCCGCGACCGCCCGGCGGATGGCGCCCGTCATGGCCTTCCAGCCCGCCGCATCGCTCGCCCGGGGATTGATGTCGTAGACGCGGATCGCGGCGCCGGGGGCCAGGGCGTGCAGCCACTCGATGTCCATGGTCGTCTCACCCTGCACCGGCAGCGTGAAGCTGCCGCCCATCCTGGTGACGGTGATGTGCGGATCGGCCAGGCCATAGCGCTTGTCGAAGGCACGGATATCGGACATATGAAAGCCGTCGATCTCGAGCAGGGCCACCGTCTGCCCCGTTCCATCCACATGGCGGGCGTAGAGCGGGGTGAAGTCATAGGCGGTCCGGATCTGTGCCGGCGTGTAGGCGGGGCCGAACAGCGTCCGGGGCGACGCCAGGGCGAAATCGGTGTGCCAGGCGGGCCGCGCCGTCGCGGCGCCGGGCAGCGCGAGAAGAGAGAGGGCAGAAAGGATCAGGACGAGAAGATAGCGAAACACGGTAATCCCTCGGGCAATGTCATGACGTTCATGTGACTGGAATAGTATATCCGGGCGGTGTATCATTTTGATATAGCCATGTATGAATTCCTCATCCTTTCCCAGCTCGCGCGCTGTCCCATGCACGGGTATCGCATTGCCAAGATCATCGGCGATATCGTCGGCCCGCGCCAGCGTGTGCAGTGGGGTGCCCTCTATCCGCTGTTGGGCCGGCTGGAGCGGGATGGCCTGATTGCGGCCGCGCCCTGCGGTGACGATGCCGGCCGTAAGAAGGAGTATGCGCTGACGGAGCGCGGGCGGGAGCGTCTGCACGAACTGCTGCTCGATACCAGCCGGCACCAGGGGGAGTATGACACCCTGTTTGCCCACAAGGTCTCCTCGTTTCCGCTGCTGACGCCGGAGGAGCGCGTCTATCTGTGCCGGCACTATGCGGTGTTTGCGCAGCAGAACGTCGACTATCTGATCCGTGAGCGCGACGACCTGCATCAGCACTCCGGCCTGGCATCGGAATGTCTGGACGCCATTACCCGCGTCATGGAGCATCGCATCGATTACTGGCAGCGAGAGCGCGCCTGGGCCGAGCTCTTGCTAGTCGAAAACCAGGAGAAGGAGTCTGCCTGATGCAATCCGCGCCGCCTGAAACCCAGCTGAGCACCCCGCGTATCGTCACCAACGCCTGGATCATCCTGCTGGTCCTGACGCTCGGCTTCTTCATGATCCTACTTGACACGACGATCGTCAACGTGGCGATTCCCAGCATCATCGACGGCCTGCACGCCGGGCTGGATCAGATCCTGTGGGTGCTGAACGCGTACATCCTCGTCTACGCCGTCTTGCTGATCACCGCCGGGCGTCTCGGCGACATGTACGGTCCGCGGCGGATGTTTATCACCGGGCTGGTGATCTTCACTCTGGCCTCGGCCGCGTGTGGCGTGGCCGGCAGTCCCAACCAGCTGATCCTCTTCCGGATCATCCAGGCGATCGGTGGTGCCCTGCTGACGCCGCAGTCCCTCTCCATCATCACCTCCATCTTCCCGCCGGAGCGCCGCGGCGCTGCCTTCGGCGTCTGGGGGGCGGTCGCCGGGGTGGCGGCGGTGGCGGGTCCCACCCTGGGCGGCTTTCTCACCACCACGTACAGCTGGCGGGCCATCTTCTACGTGAACGTGCCGATCGGCATCGTCGCCGTCCTGCTCGCTTACCTGGTGATGCCGGAACTGACCAATCACCGGCGGCACAGGCTGGACATCCCCGGTATGGTGCTGGCCTCCGCCGGGCTCTTCCTGCTCGTCTTCGGCCTCATTGAGGGGCAACGCTACAACTGGGGACCCGTCCTCACCTGGGGTGCTCACTCCCTGGGGCCGCTGGTGGTGAGCCCGGTGAGCATCGCCACTATTCTCCTCGCGTCGGTCATCCTGCTGGCGATCTTCATCGTCGACGAGTCGCATGCCGAGGAGCCCCTGCTTCCTCTCTCCCTTTTCCGGGATCGTAACTTCTCCCTTGCCAACGTCGTCTCGGCGCTGGTGGCCTTCGGGATGCTCGGACTCTTCCTGCCCTTCACCATCTTCCTGCAGTCGGTGCTGGGTCTGGACGCGGAGCATGCCGGTTTCGTCATGGTGCCGATGTCCCTGACCTCGATGGTGCTGGCGCCGATCTCGGGCCGGCTGACCGACAAGGTGAACGGGAAGTATCTACTGGCGGCCGGTCTGGTCTTCTTCTCCGTTGGGATGCTGCTGGTGATCGCGCTGGCCTCGCTGACATCAACCGGCACGACCTTCACCCCGGCGCTCATTGTGGCCGGTATCGGCATGGGCTTTACCTTTGCCCCCATGGTGACGATGGCGATGCGTAATATCCCGCCGGCCCGGGCGGGCGCCGCCTCCGGCTTCATCAACACCATCCGGCAGGTGGGCGGGGCTTTCGGCAGTGCCGTCGTCGGCGCGATCCTCCAGCACCAGCTGGCCACCGATCTGCATGCTCAGGCGCTGCGTTACAGCGCGGGTCTGCCGGCCTCCTTCCGCGCCAGGTTTGTGGCGGGCTTCTCGCATGCCTCCAGCACCGGCTTCCAGGTCGGCCGCGGCCAGACCGGGACGAAGCTCCCGCCGGGCCTGCCGGCGCAGGTCGTGCGGCACGTGGAGCTCCTGGCGCGCCAGGTATTCAACCACGCCTTCCTCGACGCCATGAAGCCGGCACTGGTCGTGCCGATCTGCCTGATGATGCTCGGTGCGATCGCCGCCCTGTTCATGGAGGGGCAGCGGCGTGCCGCCGCGGAAGAGAGAGCGCGCGGCGAGGAGGCTGGCGGCATCGCTGCCGCGGGCCAGTAAGTCGCAGCGGCGCCATACCATGTAGTGGTTCAATTCATTGAACCGCTGCGCCGCAGCGCAGCAGTCCACAGAGCCGGGGAGTGCGATGGAGCCGCCGACCCGTCCCCCCATTACCTGGCGTTTGGTGTGTGCGCTCGTCCTGGTGCCGCTCATCCTGGTCGCCAGTGACTTCGCCGCCACGCGCAGCTCGCTGAAGTACCTGTTGCTGCCGCCGTTCGGGGCGCTCACCTATCTCGTGTTCGTGAACCCGGCGCGGGCCCCGCTCGGCTTCCGCAATATCGTGCTGGCCATGTCGCTCACCGGTCTGTGGTCGTGGTTCATCGCCTCCGAGTTCGGCTACCGTCCGCTGACGGTAGGCAGCGCCGTCCTCGGCACGATGGCGATCATGTGGCTGACGGGCTCGCGGCGCGTGGTGCCGCCGATGGCGCTCTGCCTGCTGACCTTGCTGCTGCACGACGAAATCCGCTGGCAGGTGGATTACCTGCTCTCGGTCGTGATCTTTACGCTGCTGCTCTGGCTGCTCTCGGTTGTCTGGCGGCGATTGCCGCTGGACCGCGAGGTGCTGCACGTCGGGGAGTCGAGGACCCAGTCGTAGGCGAGGCGAGCCGGCCCTCACCCCCGGCCCCTCTCCCATCACGATGGGAGAGGGGAGATATGTTGGATGCAGCAAACCGTCGGGGCAGCCCCGAGTGGCAGCCCGGCTGGGCTCCGAAGGCGCGGTTCGGCGGACACCATGGCGGGACGGCACTCGGGCCGTCCCCCTACGGATCGGGCCGTTCCTGCGGATCGGGGAAGCCCTGACGAATTTCCGTGTCATCTCCCCCTCTGCCACTGCGGTGGGAGAGGGGTGAGGGCGATTCAATCCAGCAGACCCAGCCGGGCGGCGATGGCGACGGCTTCGGTGCGGCTGGCGGCGTCCAGCTTGGTGAGGATGTCGCTCACGATGTTGCGGACCCGCTTGTCGCTGAGACTCAACGCGTCGGCCATGGCTTTGTTGGTGTGGCCGCCGGCCATCAAACGCAGCACCTGCGCCTCGCGCGGCGACAATCCCACGCTGCGGGCCGGAATCACCTCTTTGGGCGGCACGTCGCGGTGATAGAGGTGCAGGGCATCGGCGGCCAGCCGCGTGAGGCAGCGCTCGTGGACGCAGATGGCGGGATCGTGGCCGGGCACAGCCACCCGTTCCTCGAGTGTTGCCGCTTCGCCGCAGACGTAACAGATGGGGCCGGCCATGACACCTCCTCGGGACCTGCACCACATCCTAGTACACATGTTCTAGCAAGTGTAGTGACATTTTGCCCGTGAAAGGGGATGAATGTCCCTCCGGCATCTGCGATCGTCCGCGGGCCCCTGGCCGCTGACTCTAGCGGCACTCGCCGAGAGATATGGCGTCGACGGTCATAACTTCTTGACCGAGACGCGTTGACTGCACCGAGAGCAACCACACAGAAGATTGCCGACCCATGCGCGGCGCTCTATAGTTAAAGAACCCGCGCCGACGAACCCCGCTACTGCTGGCTGTGGAGACAGAGAGGGGCCGATGGGTGCCACCGACTGCTGTTATACCTTGACATGGTCACGTCGCGTGAGCGTACTGCCCGCGCTGCCCGCCGATCACCTGGTGGCGGTTGAGAGGGTATCCGTCCGGAGGCAGTACCGGCGCCACGACCTCCTGGTGCGAAGCCGGGTGGAGAGCGGACGCCAAGACGTCGTGGGAGCTGACGGCATGTTAGCGGTGCAGATAACAACACGAGATCGGCAGATGGTCCAAGAGCTTCTCGATATGGTCGGCAGTGGGGCCGGAAGGATAACCGGGGGACGGCTCTCAGTGTGGGTGACGCTTCCCGCGGAAGGGGAGGGTGACCAGGCGGTGGCAACGATACAACTCCAGCGCCACTGGGGTCCGTCGAAGGTTCCTACTCAGGTGCTCGCGGAAAGCCTGGCGAGGTGGATAGTCGCGCGTTTCCCGTCACACCTTGACCCATCCTCCACACAACTCTTGATCGGTAGTCGGGAGGTCCTCCAGGAGCGAAGCGCGGTGGAGGCGTGCGTGCTAGCTCTTCTATAGGTAGTCGTTTTCCCTCCCGACCTTGTACCCCAGCCAGTTTGTAACCCCCTCGAACGCCTCCACCTACCGTTTCCGTGATCCGTGGGTAGTGCAGACGTGTTCAACCTCAGCAACGTGCAGTCCACCGCCATCTTCCTTCTTGTCTGGCTGATAGTCGACGTAGGGGCAATACTCCGCTTCCTTGACAATCAAGGAGATAAGAGAACCTACGCCGCCGTCGTAGCCATGGCGTCGTCCGCCATTGTCGCGATATCCGTAATCCGGATTCTGATCATGCTCAACAGAGGAAAGTGAAGCGTGTGTCCAGAGGCCGAAGCGTTGCGTCGCTTACTTGACCCGGCTATGCTGGCAACCCTCGCCGTTGGAGGGCCATGCGCATTGCGTGACCTTTGCCGCGACGGCTGGCCATGCTGACGATCACCATCATCGCGCCGCCGGGCCCGGAGTACGGTGTCGGGCTGGTCAACACAGGGCTCACGCCCGCCCGCGGAAAGGACCCGTGCTCCAAGTGTCAAGTGGTTGGATCGACGCCCCACGCGTACAGCTACAGTTGTATCCGGGGCCTGTCATGGCTCGGAGTTTCGCGCTCCGGCACCGAAGCAGGCGTTGATCTGTCAGGTATCGTCAGTATGTGCGGAGTTGGCGGCGTCACCAATAACGGAGCGGCGTGCCAGGCCGCGGCCAACATTGTCTTTTTCTTCCTCGCATGAAGGAAAGGGGCACTGATGGGCGCACGATTACTTTGGGTCGCGTCTCGGGCAACCCTCGCCGCCCTCGGATTGGCGGCGGTCCTCATCTCAGGCTGTGGGGCGCGGAGTGCGAGCGCGCCGCCGGGGTGCGGCGAGCACCCCGGCAGCGCTCGTTGTCTAGTCACCCAAAGGGTCTTCCACCAATCGCCAGGGTTCGCACCCCTAGTCGTCCAGCATAGTCAGTTCCGCGCCCTGGAGGTCCAATGGAGGTACGCGTGTACCGCCACCGCTGCGCGGATGGCTGTCACACTCGCGGCACGGCGCGGACCAACCGGTAGCGGAAAAGAGCTTTACTACGAGAGCCGGTACGGGCCTGCAGGATGGCGTGAACGAGGCACGATGCGGTTCAGGGTCGCGGGCGCGCACTACATCTTCCTCTCGGCGGGGCCACTCGGCATTACGACGGCGTTTCCGCACTGCACTACTCACTTGAGAGTGATTGGCGACAGATAGAGGAGTCAGGAGACGGACACGTCGGGCGCGAAGCAGTTCACGACCCTCCCCGACGGCACGCTCTTGAGCGAGGCGATCGGCGGGAAGACGTACTGATACCTGTCCGATGGGGCGGGGAATGTGGCGGGACTGACCGATAGCTCCGGGGATCTCGTCGATCAGTACAGCTATGACCCGCTGGGCAATCTCACCAGCTCGACGACCAATGTCGCCAATCCCTTTACCTTTCAGGGTGGGATGTATGACAGCGGCACCGGCTTCTACTACACCGGCTCTGGCTACTACGATCCAGCCAACGGCCAGTCATTCGGCTGTCAGGATCAGGGGTGGGTCGATCCCGGTGCTGCTCCCGTCCTTAACACGCACGTGGAAGGTGGTCACCATCGCGCGGAAGCATGAGAGGGTCAGAGCCTTTGACCATCTTCGAGTGTATCCGGTGCTTTGTGGCGTCCTTGCGCTTGGCCTCACGTTGTCAGCATGTGCCCCACCGCCGGCCGGATCTGCACAAGTACGGACACAGCGGTCTCAGCTGTCGCCGCTGCTCCTCGTGGCCCGCGTTACGACTGTCGGAGGTGATCGCACCTTGCACCGACTGCGCGCGCGAAAGATCTACACATACAACATCCAGATGTATCCCAACGGAAAGCCTGTGAGCATCCTCCCACCTCGCACCCGCCTGCCGCGCGTTGTCTTCGCCGTGTCGGGCCTCACTCCGTGAGGCTAGCCGTGGCAGTTCAGGTCGGTCGCTGGGTTGGAACTACTGCAACGCCTTTGCTGCCCGCCAAGTCACGCTGTCTAGTGGTCGTGCTGCAAGTGACCTGGGGCCGGACTGCAGCGTCTTTAGTCTCGTGTTCCATCCCCATGTCACCGGGCGGCATGCGTTCACTGTTTACATCTTCGAGGTGAGTATCAGGGGAACCACTTATCACGTATTGGGTCTGCCAAAGGGGGGTATGGTGCGCTGGAAAGGCCTGATAGGGCCGTGATGCTCGTCGGCAGCGCGTATGAGTCCCTGCAAGTGTGTGATATGCTCCGTGTGATTCCGCGTCAAGGATGCCGAGGCGCGCGGCCCCGTCGTCGATGCGCTGTCCCTACAGGGCCTGCTGAAGGTCACTGAGACGGTCCATCTGTTGGACCGCTCTCGCTTGGAGCGCGGTGAGTACCGACCGATGAGGAGATCGGCGGAGCCCGGGAAGGGGTAGGGGGCTTCGGCGGTTTGGAGGTGAGGCATCATGTCGTTGGAGGGCGTGGCCGGGACGACCCTTCTCCAACACGGCGTCACGAGAGAAGCGGTTGCTCAGGCTCTGCTCCGCCATCCTGTCGACGAGTCCTGACGGCGGGCCGGTTCGGCATTACCGCAACAAGCACAGGGATTGACCCAGCCCCGTCCGGTCCGGATCGGCTCCTGCCACGCCGGGTGGGATAGGCCACCATCCGCTGGCTGCGGCCGCCTCGTGGCGTCTTGGCATCAGAGGGGCACCGTCCCCTAGCCGCGGCTGCCTCCTACCGTACTGGCATTCAAGGCACCATGCCTGGTAGGGGCCGGCTCCCGCCGTGCCCGCTTTTGTCTGTCGTGCCACTCCCGCTCGAGGACTCCCGCCGTCTGTCGTCCCCCTGTCTGCCGGTCCCGACATCAGGGCACGACCGGCCAGGGAGGGCACGGCAGGAGCCGGCCCCTACGGCGTGTCATTCGAATGTCAAGGGACCGCGTGCGCCGTGAGATGACCGTCGGGACGGGCACGGCATATCGTTCGGATGTCAAGGGACCGCGTGCGCCGTGAGATGTTCGTCGGGACGGGCCTGGCGGGCGCCGGCCCTACCCCACAGGACCAAGGTCATCGCACGCCGTTATAGCCTTGAGGATGAATCCCCGGGCATGGAATCCTTCCTGACACGGCCCGAAGGAGCTAACCGCCGGCGGAGTTGGCGTGATAATGAGAGGAGCGGGGCGAAGGACGGGTGAGTGGATGTCGGTTCGGTGGACACCAAGGACCTGGGGGAGGATTGAGGTGATCCCGCTTTCGTAACGTAGAGGATGTCTCTCTAGATGAAGGAGTTCAGTGTGATGCGGCGCCTGATCGTCCTGATCCTGCTCGTATCCGCATGCGCTAGCGCGGCTCCGTCAGCAGCGGGCCAGGCCAATCCGTGCTCCTCCGCCGGGACAAGCAGCGGGAGTGCATTCTGCCTCGCTCGCCTCCACGGTCGCAAACCCTACTTTCGGGTCTTGCCAACTCACCGCGCGAAAAGCGTGGTGGTGACCTGGTCTTTCCAGTGTCCTGCGCAAATGGGGGCCTACGCTGGCTCTCCACGCTTTCGGTTGGTAGTAAAGTCGGGGAATCCGAAAGTACCGGACGTCACTGTCACAGCCGACTCCAAGATCTCGGCGTCAGGTGTCAAGACCATGCGAACGAAGGGGACATCCACCATCCTGATCTTCGTACTCATCGACGCGTCTCCAACGCAGGGGCCGACTTCGATATGCCGCTGGAACCTGACGTTGGTTGGCAAGAGATAACCGTGTGCGTAGAGACGGGGATCGTCGTTGACTTCGTGGAGATGGTCGGGCAGCGTTCGTAGCCGGACACACGGGTGATGGAGACCGCCGAGGAGCTTCCCACAAGGTCCGAGGGGACGGAGGTGGCCTTGCGGCGGTGCGGCGATTCTGCTCGCCATTGCCTTCTTCATCGTCCTCTTCGTGAGCACCGTCCGCTCCGCCGCATCCGTCCTCTCGTGGCAGTGCTATCCGGCCGAGTCGGCACCCCGGACGATCGCCCGGCTTCTGGTGGATCTGGAGGATCACTCCCTGCAGCGTGCCTACTCGCTGTTCATATGTCCCGCTATAATTCCCGCCGCTGGAAGCTCCACAGCGCCAACCCCAGCACTGCCAGACCCCAAGCGAGTGCCCAGAGCAGGTAGGGCGGCGAGGGCGCCGACAGGACGAAGAAGGGATTGGCGGCGGCGCGCTGACCGAGATCGGCCTGGCCGAGGATGACGGCCAGCGGCTCCAGGTTGTAGATGGCGCCGCGCCAGAGGCCGTCGGTCGGCATGATGAGGCTGCCGACGGTCCCGGCGTTCTCGATCGTCCGGTTGCCGAAGAGCTGCCCGACTTCGCCGGTGATGCCGGCCAGCCAGGCGCCCCCGAAGAGGGCCAGGGCGATGATGCCGGTGGTGATGGCGGAGAGACGCGTGCTGCCCAGCATCGCCAGCGTCAGCACGATCAGGCTCTCCGCGATGATGAAGGCGATGGCGGCGACGGGGTGCGGCGGCGCGTAGCCCATGGCGACCTTGAGGATGACCATCTCGAGGGCAATGGCAAGGGCGCCGTAGAGGGCCAGCAGGACGGCGAAGCCCAGCCACTTGCCGAGCAGGATGTCGCTGCGGCGGATGGGGCGCGTCGCGATGGAGAGCAGGACGCCGGACTCGATCTCGGTGGCGATCGAGGGGGCGGCGACGAAGGCCGCGCCCAGCGCCAGTACGAAGCTGAACATGAAGAGCAGCAAGATGAGCAAGGTCGCCGCCGCCAGGTCCATGGTGGCGACGGTGCACCTATGCAGATGCGGTGCCTCGCCGCAGGGCAGGCTGTACAGCTTGTGAAACAGCCAGCCCGTCAGGAGAGCGACGATGACGGTGAGGATAACCAGCGCGATCAGCAGCTTGCGGCGCGCCGTCTCACGCAGGGTGAGGCGGGCGATTCTCAGCAGCGCCATTGCTCCCTCCCAATAGTTCCAGGAATCGGTCCTCCAGGGTCTGACTCCGTGGCTCGACGGCGAAGATCTCACAGCCCAGCCCCACCAGCTCCGTCACCAGCGCCGGGACGCGTGCCGGCATCAGGCCGGTCACGGTGTACGATCCGCTCTCGATCTCCAGATCGCCGTACCGGCGCAGCGTTTCCAGCGCGCCCGGACCCACGCCTCCCAGCCGCAGCCGGACGACGTCGCGGCGGCCGCGCAGTTCGTCCATGGTTCCCATGGCGATCACGCGCCCGGCGTCGATGATGGCCACGCGGTCACAGACCTGCTCGACCTCGGTGAGGAGGTGCGAGTTGAGGAAAACGGTGGTGCCGCGTGTTCGCAGCGTGCGGATGATCTCCCGCACATCGTGCCGGCCCACGGGATCGAGGGCCGAGGTCGGCTCGTCGAGGAAGACCAGATCGGGCCGGCCGACCAGGGAGACAGCCAGGCCGATGCGCTGTTGCATGCCTTTGGAGAAGGTGCCGATGCGGTCACGCGCACGGCGGGCCAGGCCCACCAGCTCCAGTGTGTCCGTGATCTGCGCCGGCTGCTCGGCGCGCGGCACCCCGGCCAGATCGCAGTGCAGGGCGAGCAACTCACGCGCGGTGAGCCAGTCCTGGTAGCGGAAGAGCTCCGGCAGATACCCGACGCGGCGGCGCGCGATGCGGTCGCCCATCGGCCGCCCCAGCACCCACGCCTCGCCCGCGGTGGGACGCGTCAGGCCCAGCAGCAGCTTGACCGCCGTCGTCTTGCCGGCGCCGTTGGGACCGAGGAAGCCGAAGACTTCCCCGTGTCCGACCGTCATGGTCAGGCCGTCCAGCGCCGTCGTCGTGCGGTAGCGCTTGACGAGATCGACCGTGCGGATGGCGTAGGACTCCCGCACGGCCCCGGATGTCTCCGGGGCCGCCACCTCAGCGGAGGGAGTTTGCAACCGTCAGTACCTGGCTGAAGGGAACCGTGCCGCCCACGCCATAGATGATGCCGTCCTTCTCCCAGATCACGGCGCCGGCCATCCCGGTGTTGTCGGAGATCTCGGTGCCGGAGACGCCCTGCACCGTCACCGGCTGGGTCTGCACCAGGTTGGCGGGAATCGGAATGGGCAGAACGGACGTGGGGTCGCCGATGGAGCGAATGGCGGAGGCGAGCTGCGGCGAGACACCGGGCAACGCCAGGACGTAGTTCTCCATCTCGCGGACGCTGGCGCCGGTGGACGAGATAGTGGGCGCCTGCATCTGGCCGATCGCCAGGCCCGACATGTCCTGCAGCTGCCCGTACATCGTTACCACGCCAGCGCCGGTCCGGACGCTCAATGTGCTGCCGTTCAGATTCGACGGCATGGCCGGCAGCGTGAGATGGCGCCGGGCGGCGGTCCGCCGCGCGCGCGCGGCGCTGAAGGTGAAGCTGCTGGTGGACGACGGAATCACGTCATACTGTGCCGTACTCGGAATGCCCGTGGGGAGCGAGGACGGGGTGAGGACCGTCATCCCGGTGGCCTGTCCGGCCGCGGCGGCACTGCCGACCTGCTGCGGCTGCACGTTCCGCGCGGGGTGGACGACGCCGTACTGATTGAGATGCGGCAGGGAGCGCAGCTCCTGCGCCGTCACCGGCAGGACGGCCACCTGCTTGGGCTGGAAGATGTCGATAAAGCTCTGCGCCAGCGAGCCGGCGGGCGTGACGGTGGCGGCGACGGCCAGAGCGGCCACGGCGGCCGCCGCGCCGAGCGGGAGACCGATGCGGCGGGGGAGGAAGCGCAAGCGGGCTGGACGCACCTGCACTCGGGCCCGCGCGGCGGCCACGTCAAACGGCGGGACGGGCGTGGCAAAGAGAACACCGGTGGCATCGGCATCGCCCGCGATATGCTCGGCACGCTCCCGGCATGCCGGGCACGCCGTCAGGTGGGCGCGCGCCGCGGCGTCCAGGATCAGGGGCTCGTCGTGCGCGCGGCGCAGCGTCCCATCATCGAGGTGTGTCATGGTCAAGCTCCTTCTTCAATGCAGCTTCGGCGCGGCGTAGCAGCGTCCCAACCTGCCCGATCTTCACTCCGAGTGCTTCCGCCACTTCTCCGTAGCTCAGGCCGCTGTAGCGCAGCGCCAGGACCGACGCCGATCTCTCCGAGAGGCGAGCCATCGCGGCGCGGACCTCCCGGCGGCGCTCGGCGTCCACCACCAGCTGCTGCGGATCGTCGTCTACGGCCGGCGGATCCTCGGCAAGCTGCTCGCGGCGCGAGCGGCGGCGCTTGCCCCGGATGGCGTTGAGGGCGGTATGAGCGGCGGCGCGGTACAGCCAGGGAGCCGCGTAGGGGGCGGCGGGATCGTGCCGGCGGTAGAACGAGCAGAAGACATCCTGCGCCACGTCCTCCGCTTCATCGGCGTCGCCGACGATACGGTACGCAATCGCCGCGACACGGCGATACTCGCGGAGGAAGAGGCGATCGAAATCGCTGTCCGGTTCCTGCACGTCATCCCAGGCACGCAGCGCGTGCACCATTCTCGGTCCTCCTTACATCATCACAGCACCGTGGAGGACTGAAATGTGACAGGGGACGGCATCTGCCGTCCCCTGCCGATGAAGCGGCGCGTTAGCGGATCTTGATCTGACTGAGATCGGGCACGAACTGCGGGCCGCCCTCGGGATAGAGAATGTCGTCGACGAGCCCGTACTCCTTGGCTTCCTGGGCGGTGAAGAAGCGATCGCGGGCGAAGTCGCGCTCGACCTGCTCCAGGGTCTGGCCGGTGTACTTGGCCATCAGCTTGTTGCCGCGCTCCTGCAGATCGAGCATGAAGCGGACGTGGATCTCGATATCGGGCGCGTAGCCGCCGACCTGCCCCGCCGCCGGATGGAAGTGAATGGTGGCATTGGGCAGGGAGAAGCGCTTGCCCGGCGTGCCGGAGGCGAGGAGGAAGGTGGCCATGCTGCCGGTGAAGCCCATGGCGATGGTGGCCACATCGCAGCTGATGTGCTTCATGGTGTCGTGCATGGCGAAGCCGGCGGTAATCGAGCCGCCGCCGCTGGTGATGTACATGTAGATGTCGCGGTCGGCATCCTCCGACTGCAGGAAGAGCAGCTGCGCCACCACCAGACCGGCCAGGGCGTCGTCGATCGTCTGATTGATAAAGATGATGCGTTCCCGCAGCAGGCGCGAGTAGATGTCGAAGCCGCGCTCCCCGCGGTTGGTATTCTCGATAACAGTCGGGATCATGTAGCGGGATGGATCGAACATTGATGCTCCTTCTTGACGCATCATTGTAGCGGCCTGCCCTTTCCGGTCTGTCAGGGGGAGCTATGCAGCGTGTCGTCGTGGTCGGGACCAGCGGTTCCGGGAAGACGACGCTGGCCCGGAATCTGGCGTGCCGGCTCGGCGTGCCCCACGTCGAGATGGATGCCCTCCACTGGGAACCGAACTGGCAGATGGCGTCTATTCCCGTGTTTCGCGAACGTGTGTCGGCGGCTCTGGCGAGCGACAGCTGGGTGACCGACGGGAATTACAGCAAGGTGCGCGACATCGTCTGGTCGCGCGCCGATACCGTCGTGTTCCTTGATTACGGGTTTCCGCTCGTCATGCGCCGTCTGTTCTGGCGCACCGTCCGTCGCGCTGTGCGCGGAGAGGAGTTGTGGAACGGCAACCGGGAGAGCCTGGCCGAGGCCTTCTTCTCCCGCGACTCCATTCTCCTCTGGGCGCTCCAGACCTACCGCAAGAACCGCCGCCGCTACGCCGAGCTCTTTCAGCAGCCGGAATACCGGCATCTGCGGATCGTCCATCTGCACTCGCCGCGAGAGGCGGAACGCTGGCTGGATGGGATCCTGCCCTGTTCCCGTCTTGAAGGCGAAACCACCACATATGACTAGAATCGTCATGGTTTGGCCACGAGTGACGGCATGACGCGGGTGGGAATAGCGGAACTGAAGGCGCGTCTGAGCGAATATCTGATGCGGGTCAAAGCGGGTGAAGAAATCCTCGTGTCCGACCGGGGTCGTCCGGTGACGCGACTGGTTCCCATCACGGGCCGGGGAGGGCTTCGAGGACGACGACCGACTGCTGGACCTGCAACGGCGCGGCTTAATTCGCCTTGGTTCGGGTGTTCTCTCCGAGGACTTCTGGAGCATGGAGCGGCCCCGGGATCCACATGCCACCGTTCGGGCGGCTCTCGAATCAGATCGCGCTGAGGGTCGCTAGCTGGCTTGCTTCTGGGATACGTCGGCCGTTATTCCTCTTCTCATGGAGGAGCCGACGACGGAGGTTCTGCTTTCCCTGCTGCGTGAGGACGAACGAATGATCGTGGGGTGGGGGGCAGAACGCAACATCAGCACCCCACGGCGGCCATCATGAGCGAACACGTCAAAAATGTCACGTCGGCGCCGGTGCCCGCCGTGTCCGCCCTGACGATCCTCTCACGGCAGACACCATCATTGACATCCGAACGACATGCTGTCGGGGGCACCTCCGCTCCCTCCCCAACAATCGCCTCACGGCGCACACGGGTTCTTGACATCATGACGATATGCCGGGCCGGCTCCTGCCGTGTCCTCCCCGACGATCCTCTCACCGCGCACACGGGTTCTTGACATCCCGACCATGTGCCGTCGGGGTCGGATCCGGCGTCGCCTGTCCCAACGATCCTCTCACGGCGCCACAACCATTGCCTTCCCAACGACATGCCGTAGGGGCCGGCTCCTGCCGTGCCCGCCCTGGCCCCTCGTGCCCTCATGGTGGGATTGGCAGACAGGCGGAAGACAGACGGCGGGACTCCTCGAGAGGGAGTGGCACGACGGACCAAGCGGGCACGGCAGGAGCCGGCCCCTACCAGGCAGGGTGGCCTATCCGACCCGGCGTGGCAGGAGCCGGCCGCAACCAGAGGATGGTGACCCCTCTGCTGCCAAGACGGCAGGAGCCGATCCCGACCATCGGATGGTGACCCCTCTGATGGCAAGTCGCCACGAGGTGGCCATGATCAGGCATGGTGGCCCCTCTGATGGCAAGACGGCGGGAGCCGGTTCGCCCACACGTCCGCCGTGTCTTTGGCTGAGGCGCGCATAGACAGGCATCTCTGGCGTCACGTGTCATGCTCATTGTCTGTGCAGACGAGAGACGGTGCTAGCATGCGCCATGACCGATAGGACTCTTCTTATCCGGGGTGCTCGCGTCGTCGACGGCACCGGCAATCCCTGGTTCTATGGGGATGTCGTCATGGCCGGAGAGCGGATCGAGGCGGTGTTGCCGGCAGGGCAGGCCGATGCGGCCTCCGTGGCCGGTGCAGCCTCCATGGCCGGTGCGGCCTCCGTAACCGATGCGGCCGCTGTACCCGGTGAGGCCAGCATGGCGGAGGCGGCTGGATCGGTCGAGGTGGTGGAGGCGGCAGGCCTGGTGGTGTGCCCCGGCTTCATCGATCTGCAGAGCCACTCGATCCGGCCGCTGATGCGCGATCCGCGCTGCCTCTCCAAGATCACGCAGGGCGTGACGACGGAGATCATGGGCGAGGCCTGGACGCCGGCGCCGGCCGGCGGGCGGCGGGAAGAGATCCTCGACTCCGATGAGCCGGAGATGCAGGGATGGGTCGAGGCGGCCCGCGGCTGGACGCGCTTCGGCGATTGGCTGGAGGCGATGGTGGCGCGCGGCGTCTCGCCGAACGTCGGATCGTTTTTGGGCGGCGGGACGCTGCGCGAGTACGCCAGGGGGCTGGACATGGGGGAGTCCACGCCGGAGGAGATGGCGACGATGCACCGTGTCGTGGCCGAGGCAATGGAGGACGGCGCCTTTGGCGTCTCCTACGCCCTGATCTATCCGCCGGATTCCTTCACGAGCACCGACGAGTTGGTCGCGGTCTGCCGCGAGGTGGCGCGCTACGGCGGCGTCTATATCACCCACATCCGGGATGAGGCCGAACACCTCCTGCCGGCGCTGGACGAGGCGATCGCGATCGGCCGGCAGGCCGACCTCCCGGTGGAGATCTATCATCTGAAGGCCGCCGGACGAGCCAACTGGCCGCTGATGCCGGCGGCGATCGAGCGCATCGAGCGCGCCCGCGAGCAGGGAATCGACGTCACGGCCGATATGTATCCGTATGCGGCCTCCGGGACCGGGCTGTCCTCGGTCCTGCCGCCCTGGGTGTCGGCCGGTGGGCGCTTCTACGAGAATCTGCGCGATCCTGAGATGCGGGCGCGTATCCGCGAGGAGGTGCTGCACCCGAGCGGAGGCTGGGAGCCGATGGGGACGCGCGACGGTCCCGAGGCGGTGATGCCCGTCGGATTCAAGCGGGCAGCGAATCGTGGCTATGCCGGCCGGCGCCTCTCCCAGATCGCGGAGGAGCGGGGCCAGAACTGGGTGGACACGGCGATCGACCTCCTGCTCGACGAGGAGCAGCGCATCGCCACCATCTACTTCGCCATGTGCGAGGACAACCTGGTCCTCCAGCTGCGTCAGCCCTGGATCAAGATCGCGACCGATGCCGGCGGTGTCGATCCGGCCTGGTGCGCGGCGGACGGTCCGATTCATCCGCGCGCCTACGGCACGTATCCGCGGGTGCTGGGCCGCTACGTGCGCGAGGAGAAAGTGCTGACGCTGGAGGATGCCATCCGCAAGATGACCTCGGCCCCGGCCGACCGGATCGGCCTGCGGGACCGCGGCCGCCTCCAGGCCGGCTGCTACGCCGACGTGGTGATCTTCGATCCGGCGACGGTGGGTGATCGCGCCACCTTCGAGGATTCCCACCGGCTCTCGGAAGGCATCCGCGACGTCTGGGTCAACGGCGTGAGCGTGCTGCGGAACGGCGACCATACCGGCGCGACGCCGGGTCAGGTGGTACGGAGGGTAGGAGCGCGGTAAGGCAGCGTCTACCGCGCACTGCTCGCCGCTGCCACGTTCTGTTCCACGGGCCGTCGTGAGGCGCGCTCGATGCCCAGGAATGTCAGCAACGACACGGCGCACAGGGCGGTCGGGAGGAAGAAGATGTGCGGCACGCCGAGAAGCGGCACGGCGGCGCTACCGATCAGATTGCCGGTGACGATCGCCACGCCATAGCTGGAGCCGAAGGTGCCACTGACCAGCCCGGCCCGGTCCGGCGCCAGGCGCTGGGCATAGGTGAGGCCGAGGCCCATGATGATGGCGACCACCCAGGCATCCATCGCCTGGATCAGGTAGATCTGCCACAGGGCCGTGCTGGCCGAGAGCAGAAAGTACTCGACGGTGGCCACCCCCAGCCCGATGGCGATGAGGCGGCCCAGGGGATAGCGCAGCGAGAGGATACCGCAGAGCGGCATGGCAACCAATTCGACGATGGGCGAGACCGCCACGATGGTGCCGTACAACCCAACGGTGCCGTGCAGGTGCGTGGTGACGTCGATCGGCAGATAGCTGTTCTTGATGGCCGTCCCACAGAGCACCAGGACGGTGAGGGCAGCGAAGAGATAGAGGAGCAGATTGCTCCGGAACCCCTCGGGCGCGGCACGATCGTCGCGCCGTGCAACGACCGGGATATCCACGCCGCGCAGCAGCACGAGATTGGCCAGGGAGAGCGCGGCCGGAACCAGAAAGGCGATACGGAAGCCCGCGTGGGCGGCGAGCATGGTGCCCAGCACCGGACCAAAGACGAAGCCGAACGACCAGCCGGTGCGCACGGCGCTGTTGATGAGGCCCGGCTGGGATTCGTCGTCGCGCGTCATGACGTCGTGGACCGCGGCGAATGCCTGCCCCATCGCCGCACCGCCCAGGCCGAAGAAGACGACCGCGACCGCGTAGTCGAGCCAGACGTACGGGGAGAAGGCAAAGATCACCCAACCTATGGCGCTGGAGACCGACGCCACGCGGATGATGGGGATGCGCGAGCGCCAGCGGTCCGACCAGCGTCCGATCATGACCCCGGCGACGAACCCCGGCAGCGCCTGGCAGACGAAGTAGAGGCCAACCAGGGAGAGCGGCACGTGCAGCCGGTCGACCAGATAGAGGGCGATGAGCGGCGCGCTGGCCGAGGTGCCGATCGAGCTGACCAACAGCAGCAGGAAGAAAGTGCGATAGTCCGGCTTGGCCCAGACGATGGTGAGAGAGGAGAAGAGGCGTCTGGGCGTCACGGAGCCGCCTGCTCCAGCCCCAGCACCACCCCCATGGCCTGGCTCCGGTCGGCATAGAGGGACGCGTAGGCGTCGCCGGCATCGGCCAGACGGTAACGATGCGTGATCAGATCGGCGACGGAGAGCTTCCCTTCGGCGATGAGGTCGAGAAAAAGGAGGCTATTGCGGCGGCGTGTCCACGGCGTGTGCGGCGTCTCGGCTTCCGGTGTCGTCGAAATATGGGCACCGATGATCTGAACGCCCAGGGTATGGACCTCGTCGTGGAGATCGATCAGGCTGGGGCCGCGCGGCGAGCCGAGGACGATGACCTTCCCGTTGCGGCGGGCCAGCCGGACCGCGTCCGGCATGACCGCCGGGTTTCCGGTGATCTCCAGCACGATATCGGCCCCGCGGCCCCCGGTCGCCTCCCGCACCGCCTCCCCGGCATCCGCCACCGGCAATGGAATGACGGTTGTGGCGCCGCGCCTCTCGGCCAGGGCGAGGCGCCTTTGCGCCGGATCGACGACGAGGACAGGACGCGCTCCGGAGAGGGCGGCCAGGCTGGCGGCCAGCTGTCCCAACAGCCCGGCGCCCACGATCGCCACGCTGTCTCCCAGCCCGATAGCGGCCAGCCGAATGCCGTTCAGGACGATAGCGCCGAGGGAGGTGAAGGCAGCTTCTTCGTCGGCCACCCCATCGGGAATCGGGATCGCTCCGTTCGCCGCTGCCCGCGTCAGCGTCGTGTGCGGCGACCAGGTGGTGACCCGCGTGCCGACGCCCAGGTCGTGCACACCCATCCCGGCAGCCGTGACCCGGCCCACGTGGGAGTAGCCGGGATGAAAGGGATACCTGACGTAGCGCGACCAGGCGGAGTTGGGTGGGAAGTCGCCGGAATACGCGGTGAGCTCCGTGCCTGTGGAGATCAGAGAGGTCGCGCCCTGGATGAGAATCTCGTTCTCGGCAGGGCCGCTGATGTCGTCCTCAGTCAGCTCGACCTGCCGGGGCTCTGGAAAGATGACGGTCCTCGCGTGCACGGCCCACGATAGCAGTGACCGTGAGTTTGAGCGACGACCGAGACGTCCCTGGATGCCGGCAGCCGCAACCGCGGCCGCCGGCGTAGCGAGCGTCAGAGATTGCGCGCGAAGAAGTCGGCGACGAGTTTGAAGGAACGGAGGCGCTGTGCCTGGTCGGTGCTCCCGTGCCCCTCCTCTCCCAACTCCACGTACTCGAAGTCTCGTCCCTCCACCTTGCCCAGTTCCAGCAGACGATCGCGGAAGATGCGTGCCTGACTGATCGGGCAGCGGGGATCGTTGATTCCGTGGACGATCAACAACTTGCCCTGCATCCGGTCGGCGAAGTTCACGGCCGAACGGTCGCGCCAGAGCGCGGCGTTCTCCTGGGGGTTTCCCATCTGCTCTTCCAGGAAGGACTTGAAGTGGGGCATGGACTCCTCGTACATCGCGGGGAGATCACTCACCCCGACCCAGGCCACCCCGGCCTTCCAGTTCTCGGGTGCCTTGGTCATGGCGATGAAGGTCATGAAGCCGCCGTAGCTGCCGCCGAAGACGGCGATGCGATCCGGATCGACGAAGGGCAGGCTCGCCAGATAGTTGCGTCCCGCCACGATGTCCTGGAGGTCGGCTCCGCCCCAGTCGTGGCGTGCCATGTCGCGAAATTCCACACCGTATCCGGTGCTGCCACGAATGTTGGGCAGCAAGACGGCGTACCCTTCGTTGACGAGGAACTGCACGTAGGGATCGAAGATGTGTGAGTAGTTCCAGGTCGGGCCGCCGTGCGGCATCACGACAGCGGGCACGCGATGAGACGGCGAGGCGTCGCGGGGATGGTAGAGGAGGGCGTGGATCCGCAGGCCGTCGAACGACGGATAGTAGACATCCTCCGCCATGACAAAAGCGGCGGGATCGATGGAGCCGTACTCGGCGGGGATGAGAGTCTGCAGTGAGGCGGAGTCGAGATCGTAGAGCAGCAGCTCGGGGCGGGTTGCGTCCGTGCTGTAGGCGAAGACGATGCCCTCTCCGCTGCCGGCAAACTCGGGATTGGTCCACCCGGAGAGCGATCCTCCCGCCGGAAGGACGGGAACACGCTCCGCACCGCTCTCCACTTCATAGATAACGGGTAGAACCCGCGCATCCTGATTGCGCTGGGTGAGCAGCAGCGTGCCGTCCGGCGAGAAGCCACAGGCCGTCTCGTCGACCCCCTCGATGCCCAGCCAGCGTACCTGTCCCGACGCCACGTCGAGGATGCCCGGACGATCCACGCCGGAGGCATCGGAGGTGATGGCGAGAGATTGGCCGTCCGGCGACCAGCCGGCGGCGACGTCAAAGGTGTTGCCGCCGCTGCTGAAGATCTGCCGGGCGCCCGAGCCGTCGGCGGCGACGAGATAAATATCGGCGTTATGGAGGTTCTCGCTCTCGCTGGTGGCGGAGGCCAGTTGCGTGCCGTCCGGACTCCACCGGCCTCCCCATGCCGGGTTCTTCCAGGCCGTCAATTGACGAACATCAGAGCCGTCACGGCGCATGCTGAAGAGGTTGAGCTGACCGTTGCGCGTTGAGAGAAAACTAACGCGCTCGTCGTCCGGGCTGAACTCGATAGGGATCTCCTGGGCCGACGGCGTGTCGGTCAGTTGCTCGGCGTGGCTGCTCTCGATGTCGAGGCGCCAGAGATCGTGCTGCTCATTGCCGTTGACATCTCTGGCAAAGACGATCGAGCGCCCGTTGCGATCCCAGGCAAAACCGGCATGCACGGCCGTTGGAATCTCTCCATGGCTGACCTGCCGGTGCTGACCCGTGGTCAGGTCCATGACCCAGAACTCCATGCGGCCGGACTCATCGGTGTAATAGCCGACCTGGTCGCCCGACCAAGAGACCTGGGGAAAGACAAAGATGGGGAGCTTGACCAGCTCCTCCAGGGGAAACTTGGCGGCAACTGCCATGATCTATCTCCTTCCGCGCGGCGGATCGCCCATCACGCCGCATAACCCATATCACATATCGGCGAATCGTCCCAGTTGCCGGCGCCTTGGTGTAGTCGCAGACTCGTGGCGCACGATAGCTGCATCTCTGGTCCGGGGGAGAGCCTCTCAGGTGTGGGGCAGCTGCGCGGAGCACGCTCCGGCGCCCCTGGCGTGGCGAAGGCCAGATAGTGGGGTGCGAGGGAGTGGCATGAGGACAGAGGCGTCACGCGACAGGGCGTGGTGCGCCGGGACATCGGGAAGGGTGAGGTGTAGCGCGGTACCTCTGTCTCCGTGCCGGTCACCCATCCCAGGAGGCTCGATGCGGTAGACAGCGAGGAATCAATGGGTGGGTGACGGAAAACACCGCTTCAGTACCCATAATCGACAGGAGCGGCACAGAGAGACTTCTTCGGGCGCAATGCCTCCCAACGCTCAGCGCCCAGCTTCTCGAGATATGCGTCCCGGCCGGGGACCGACAGCACCCACTCCTCCAGCCAGCGTCGCCAGCCCTCTGCGGATCGCGTCTCCTGGTGATAGTCGCGGAAGAAGGCATGGTCGCGGTTGTAGTAGCCCTGCACAGGGGAAGGATGGGCACCGCCGGGAACGTGCACGACGGCCGAGACTTTGTGGGGTGGACCGAGGACGCGATTGGGATCGCTGCGGATGACGTCGCTCGGCACGATCTCCTCTGTGGTCAGGATGACGCGGCGTGCCGCGAGAAATGCTTCCCGCGTGACGCCGAGATTGCCCCAGGCGTGGGCGCCTCCCCCGGCATCGGCGCGTTGCACATGCAGGATGGCGACATCGGGGCGGATGGCCGGGACCCGCACGATCGGCTCACCGAAGGGGCCGATGCCGGCCCGGAGCGAGGGATTCTCCCGAAGAATGTCGGTGCCGAGCAGTGAGTACGTCGGGATGTACGGCGCGCCGAGAGCGGCGGCCAGCAGCCCCAGGCTGACCGTGAGATTGCTGTAGGGCTCGACCTCCAGAGGGTGCGGGAGAGCGCGTTCCCTGGCCCGGCGGTAGTTATGCCCCAGACCCTCGCTGACGTTGCCGACCCAGGCGACGCGGAGGCGATTCACCACCCCGGCGCCGATGAGCTGATCGAAGAGGATGTCGGAGATGGGGCCGATGAGGGTGAGGTCGCGCGTGCCCTGCCGGATGATCTCGTGACCGGCGGCAAAGGGGATCAGCGCCTCCAGCGCCGTTCCCATGACGACCGACGAGCCGTCCGGTACGTCCCGAGCGATTGCCTCGGCCAGGGGAACGACTTTTCCCGCACCGTCTGAGCTCGTCACTCCTCGGCACGCAACTTGTAGCGCTGGATCTTGCCGGTCGCCGTTTTGGGCAGCTCGGGGAGAAATTCGATCCAGCGCGGATATTTGTACGGGGCGATGCGTCCCTTGACGAAGCTCTGAATCTCGGCTGCCAGGCCGTCACCCGGCATGTCGTCCTTGAGGACGACAAATGCTTTCGGTTTGATCAGCCCTTCGCTATCCGCCGCGCCGACGACGGCGCACTCCAGGACGGCAGGGTGCTCAAGAATGGCGCCCTCGACCTCCGCGGGCGAGACCCAGATGCCGCCGACCTTCAACATGTCGTCGCTGCGGCCGTCGTACCAGTAGTAGCCGTCGCGGTCGAGGTGATACTTGTCACCGGTGCGGATCCACTCGCCCTGGATGGTCCGCTTGGTCATCTCGTGCCGGTTCCAGTACGCGGCGCAGATGCTGTCCCCTTTGATCCACAGGTTTCCGATCTCCCCCGCCGGGACCGGCTGCCCGTCGTCATCCACGATCCTGGCCTCGTAGCCCTCGACCAGCCGGCCGCTGGAACCTGGGCGCACGTCCCCTTCGCGGTTGGAGAGGAAGATGTGGAGGATCTCGGTCGAGCCGATGCCGTCCAGGATCTCGACGCCGAAACGCTCGAGCCACCGCCGGTAGATCGCGGCGGGGAGCGGTTCGCCCGCGGAGACGGCGACACGGACGGACGACATGTCCACGTCGAGGCCATTCTCGGCGGCGTGCAGCAGCCCCGCATAGGCGGTGGGAACGCCGAAGAAGACAGTGGGCCGCGACTGTCTGACGACGGCGGCGATCGCCTCCGGCGTCGGCCGGCCGGGAAAGAGGACGGTACTCGCGCCGTCGGCGAAGGGGAAGTACAGCGCGTTCCCCAGGCCATAGGCGAAGAACAGCTTGGCGACGGAGTAGGTCCGATCCTCCGGGGTCAGACGCAAGATCGGCCGGGCGTAGAGCTCGGTGCAGACCACCATGTCGTGGTGCAGATGGACGGCGGCGCGCGAGAGACCGGTGGTGCCCGAGGTGTAGAGCCAGAAGGCGGTATCGTCCTTGCTGGTCGGCGCCGCCTCCAGGCCGGAGGAGGCGGACGCCATGAGGGAATCGAGGCTCGGATGGGTCTCGCTCTTCCCGGCGACGACGACGTGCTTCAGGTAGCGGCGGCCATCGAGGATGGGCTGCACCTGGGGCAACACCTCGGCGCTGACGACGAGGACCCTGGCCCGGCTGTCATCGAGGATCGAGCCATAGTCGGCCGGCGTCAGATTGGTGTTGAGTGGAATCGGCACCGCCCCGATCTTCATCGCGCCGAAGAAGGTGGCCACGAAGTCGGGTGAGTCCAGCAAGAGAAGGAGGACGCGGTTCTCGATCTCGACGCCGAGATCGAGCAAGACATTGCCGGCGCGGTTGACCTGCTCGGCAACCTGTGCGTAGGTGAGAGACTCGTCACCGCAGAGGATGGCCGTCCGGTGACCCCGTCCCTCCTCCAGATTGCGATCCACGAAGTACGCTGCGGCATTGAACTGCTGGGGAATCGTCACATCCATGGCAGCCTCCCGTGTGAGACGAGTGTAGCGCCGCGGAGTAATATCAGCGATCGGGAAGGACATCCACCGTGAGCGGCCGGCGGAAGACCACGCGGTCCTCACCCGGTCCGTCGTAGTCCCGATGCACCGGGATGCCGTTGATCTCCGCGTCGCCGAGCAAGGGATCGAATCCCATGCGGCGGTGAAAGGCGATCGACCCCGTGTTGACGGGTGAGGTGACGCAGCACACCTCGCTGCAGCCCCGGGCGCCCGCGGTGTCGAAGAGGCGCGTGTAAAGTTGCCGGCCGAGACCCATGCCCCGATAGCGTGGGTCCACGCCGACGAAGTGGATATAGGCTTGCCGGGGATCGGTCTGAGAGATGAAACCGATGAGGAAGGCCCGCACCTCGCCATCCTCCTCGACGGCGAAGCTGGTGGGCTGAAAGTGGGTAAAGAAGAGGTGCGGCAGGCCCGGCGTCATGTGGCGGCCACCCCACCAGTCGTCGAGACCGCGGATGATGTCCTGGTAGTCGGTGCCGGCGATGTGGCGAATGTGCATCGGGCGCATCCTACCATGCCGCGTCCCGGATGTGGTGCTACACTTGAGACTCCATCGTCAAGGGGGGAGTGGTATGACCGACGCCTACGATGCGCGCGATCTGGTGAAGACGTACAAGTCGGGCAAGGTACGGGCGCTGGACGGCGTCTCCTTCCGGATCGAGGAAGGGGAGATCTTCGGCCTGCTGGGACCGAACGGCGCTGGAAAGAGCACCCTGGTCGGACTGATAACCGGCTTGCTGCGCCCCGATTCCGGGACCTTGCTGCTGCATGGAAACGACATCGTGCGCCGGCCCCATATCGCCACCGAGATCGTTTCCGCCATGACGCAGACGTCGCTGCCCCTGGGCGATCTGACCGTGCGTGAGGTGCTGCGGGTGACCGGGCATCTGCGCGGCATGACGCGGCGAGATGCCGCGGACGCCGCCGAATCCCTCATCGAACGACTTGGCATCGCCGAGGTTGCCGGGAAGCTCCTCAACAAGACATCCGGTGGCCAGTGGCGGCTTGCCTCGATCGCCACCGCCCTCATTGGCGACCGTCCCATCCTGGTTCTGGACGAGCCGACCAACGAACTGGATCCGACCAATCGGCGCATGGTCTGGGAGTATCTGCGCCGCCTCAAGCAGCAGGAAGGGCGCACCATCATCCTGGTGACCCACAATGTGCTGGAGGCCGAGCGTGTCGTGGAGCGGGTCGCCATCATGCACCGGGGGCGGATCATCGCGCTGGGAACGCCCGGTGAACTGAAGGAACAGGTAGACCGCCGGATCCGCCTGGAGATCTCCCTGGCGCCCGGCGCCGAACGGCCCGAGCGCGATCTCGCCCTGCTCGGCGAGGTCATTCCCATCACCGATCGGCATCTGGTCGTGCTGGTGCCGCGCGGGGATGTGGAGGCGGCGGTGTCGCGGGTGGTCCATCAGATCGGACTGGAGAGACTCGACGACTTCCGCATCCTGACGCCGTCCCTGGAAGACGTCTACATCGAGATCACGGGTGAAGCGATGGAGGAAGCGGCATGACCACTCAAGCACGCACCCTCCGGATGGCGGTTGCCCCCACCGGATGGGCACGCCTTCGGCGGGCCCTCGGCACCTTCGGCGACCTCTTCTTTATCCAGTTCTCTTCGGTACGGACGGCCTGGCAGTGGATCTTCCTCATCTCCAGCGTCCTGCCGCTCGGCCTGCTCTTTTTCCTCTCCATCGTCGCCGCCGGTGCACACCGCGGCATGATCGTCTACTTCATCACCGGGAATGTCGTGGTGGCGCTCATGATGAATCCGCTCTTCATGCTCTCGGGCCAGCTGGCCTGGGCGCGGCAGAGCAAGGCGTTCGACTTCTACGCCGGCTTGCCCATCTCGCGCACCATGGTGATCCTGGCAGCGATCTCCGTGTCTGTTCTCTTCAGCGTGCCGGGAACCATCTTCATGCTGATCGCGGGCATGGCGCTCTTTCACCTCTGGATCGTGCCCAGCCCGCTCATCGTGTTGATCGTGTTGCTCTCGCCCACTGCCCTCTCCGGCCTCGGCGCGAGTATCGGCATCCTGGCCCCCAATCAGCAGGTGGCCGGAGTGATCGCCAACCTCGTCATGGTGATCGTTATGTTCCTGTCGCCGATCTACACGCCACTCTCCCGTCTGCCGGGGCTCTTGCAGGTCACCTCTCACCTGCTTCCCCCCACCTACGCGGCGGCCGGCCTCCGGGAGACGCTGGGCGGTCACATCAGCGGTGAGTTCTGGCTGGATGTGTTGATCCTGGCCGTCTTCAGCCTGGCCAGTATCTATCTGGTCACGGCGCGGCTTGATTGGCGGTCGCGCTAGGGATACAGACCCCATGGGGACAGGGAAGGATTGTATGACGGTTTCCGGCGAAGCTCGCGTCACACTGGAAGACGGACGTCATCTCGATATCTATCGCAGCGGACCAGAGGATGCGCGGGTCTTGCTCTTCCATCACGGGACGCCCGGCTCGCGCGCGCCCTTCCGTGACATCGAGAATGCCGCGCACCGGCACGGCTTCCAATTGGTCACTCTGTCCAGGCCGGGTTACGGCAGCTCGACCCGGCAGCCGGGACGCAGCGTCGCGGACGTGGTCGCCGACACGGTGCAGGTCCTGGATGCGGTGGGCGCCGATCGCTGCGTGGTGGCGGGATGGTCGGGCGGCGGCCCTCACGCGCTGGCCTGCGGTGCCCGCCTCGCCGGCCGCGTGGATGGCGTGCTGGTCATGGCCGGCGTGGGACCGTATGGATTCGAGGATCTGGACTTCATGAACGGCATGGGCGAGGGAAACATCGTCGAGTTCGGCAAGGCCATCGAAGGGGAAGCGGCGCTCCGTCCCTTCCTGGAGGAGGAGCGAGAGCAGATGCTCCAGGCGACGCCATCCCAGCTGGTGGAGGCGATGGGCAGCCTCCTGCCGCCGGTCGATAAGGCTCAGCTGACCGGAGAGTTGGGTGAGGATCTGATGGCCAACTTCCACGAGGCGCTGCGGCTCGGCGTCGACGGCTGGCTCGACGACGATCTGGCCTTTGCCAGGCCCTGGGGCTTTGACCTCTCCGAGGTGTCCGTCCCGACTTTCTTGTGGCAGGGAAGCGAAGACCTGATGGTCCCGTTCGACCATGGCCAATGGCTGGCGGAGCAGATTCCCGGCGTGACCGCGCACCTGGAGCCGGGCGAAGGGCATGTTTCGGTGGTCATCGGCGCGCTGGATCGCATGTTCAGCGAGCTGGCGGGCGTGACCTGCTCCTAAAACGCCGAGACTGCCCTAATCCCGGGCGATCGGACGGATCTCGAAGTCGGTGGTGATCTCGGCAGCGTCCTTCAGCATCGCGTAGGCCGGGCAGTACTTTCCTTCCGAGAGGTCGATGGCGCGGCGGACGGCCTCATCCGACACGTCCTGCCCCGTGATGACGTGCTTGATGGCGATATGCGTGAAGACGCGCGGGTACTCCTCCCGCTGCCGCCCGCTGACCTCGACGCGATAGCCCGTGACCTTCTGGCGCTTCTTCCGCAGAATGGAGAGTACGTCCATCGCCGTGCACCCGCCGAGCCCGGCGAGGAGGAGTTCCATGGGACGGAACCCGTTGCCCTCACCTCCATGCTCGTTGCTGCTATCGAGATGGATGGCCACGCCGTCTTCGCCGACGGCCACGAAGTGCATGCGGTCCTGCAGATCGATCTCCACGGTCATGGGCTCCCCCTCTGCCGGCGCGGTTTGGTGCTATTCGTGGTCGAGGTGCGTCCGGCCCTCTATTCTGATCCCTCCGCCGGATTCCTCCTCGCCGGGCTCCACGCCCGGTTCCTCGGTGCCCTCACCGTCCAGGCTCCGGCCGGCGATGGTATGTCCAATGGTCGGACTGCTCTCGACCGGACTGCGTTTCCCTCCGCCGGCGTCGATGCCCGGCATCGTTCCGCCGCCCGCCGGGCCGGTGGCATCGATGGTCGGTTCGTCGTGGTCGTTGTCGGGACCAGCGTAGACGCCTTGCTCATCCAGGATCTCTTTTCCGTTCATGGGGTCCTCCCTGCGAAGGGGGCGGCAAGAGACATACCAGAGACAAGAGCGCGCGTTGCTGCACCAGGCGACGGGTCACGCACCCCTAGGGGGTGAGTCGGCCGAGCCAGTCGAGCGCATCGAAGGCCTGCAAGAGAGCTGACTGCAACGCAGGACGTATCGCTTCCCGCCCATGTCGGGCGGCCGCCAGATGCGACTTCATGGACGCGATGTCCGAGCGCGCGATCTGGATTTCAATCAACTCGCCCGGCGCTTCGGCTGCCGCCTGCGCCAGCCGCGCGGCGACGCGGGTGAGAAGGGTAAGGGTGTCGGCTTCCGCTCCCGCCGAGAGAAGCCGCCCGATGGTCCGGCACTCTTCCCGCAGCATCTCTACGGGATGTTCGATGGTCGGGACCGTATGTGAATCGTCGTCAACCATCGGCGCGGAGAGAAGCAGAAAGCGTGCCATCATCAATGTTGCAGGCCATTCTTGACGGACGTCGCGCTCTGTCGCAATATGCGGATGCTTCCGTTCTTGAAGGATGGATTTACCCCCTCTTCGGGGGCCGTATAGTGAGTTGTATGCCGGGTGACGAGGCCAGACTTGCAACGTACCTGTCGGCGTCGCCGCGTATTCTGATCCTCGGAGCGGGATTCGCCGGGACGAATGCCGCGCGGCAGCTGGATCGCCGCCTGCGCGGGACCGGCGCCCATGTCTTGCTGGTGGATCGTGGGAATGCCAGCCTCTTCACCCCGCTCCTCTGGACGGTGGCCGATGGGCGAACCGCGCCGTCGGATGTCATGGTGCCGATCCGCGATTTTCAGGGCCGTTTCAGCTTCGTCCACGCCGATGTCGAGGAGATCGATATCGCGGGACGCACGGTGCGGACCAGCGTCGGATCCTATCCGTACGACATTCTCGTCGTGGCGCTGGGGAGCATCACCACGCTGCCACCCGTGCCGGGGATCCACGAGCACGCCCTCGGTTTCCGCTATCCGGTTGATGCCATTCGTCTCCGCAACCGGCTGATTCAGGCGGTGGAGGTGGCGCGCCACACCGCCGATGCAGCGGCACGCTCCGCTCTGCTCAGCTTTGCCGTGGTCGGTGGGGGCGATACCGGCGTCGAGCTGGCCGCCACCATTCACGACTATCTGCACGCCGCGCTCTTCGATCGCTACCCCGAACTGAAGGGGGAGCAGGTGCGGATCATCGTCCTGGAGCGCGCCGAGCGCCTGACGCCGATGGAGCGTCCGGATCTCTCATCACACGCCCAGCAGATGCTGGAGCGAAGTGGGATCGAGGTGCATACGGGCACGACCGTGGAGGGCATCACGGCGGACGGCGTGCAAACCTCGGCCGGGGATTTTCCCGCCCGGACCGTCTTCTGGGCAGCTGGGATCTCGGCGCCGCCGGTGGTCCGTGCCCTGCCCGTCGAGCATGCCCCGAATGGGGCAGTCATTGTGGATACGACCTTGCGCGTGCCGGGGCACCCTGAAATCATCGTCGTCGGCGACAGCGCCTGGATTTACGATGCCGAAGGCAAGCCGGTGCCACCTACCGCCCAGGCGGCACGGGTTGAAGGGATCTACGTGGCAAAGAGCATCGCGAATTCGCTCCGGGGCGGGCCGGCGCGCCCTTTCACCTACCGATCACTCGGGCACCTCGCACTACTCGGTCTCCACACCGGATTGGGCGAGGTGGGGCCGATCGAGGTGCGTGGATTTCCGGCCTGGCTCCTCTGGCACGCGTACTATCTCTACCGCATTCCCACCTGGGGGAATCGGGTGCGGATCGTCGCTGACCTGATTCTCGCCGCGATCTTCGGGCGAGAAGCGGCGCAGGTGCCGTTGAACGAGTAGGCCTACTGCCCCTGCCAGTTGGTAAATGGCTTGGGCGGGATGACCGGCTGCCCAATCTCGATAGTGATCACGGCATGGGCGACGAGGGGAATCGAGCGGTAATCGCCGCGCCAGCGCTTGCCGTTGACGAAGGCGGTGACCTGGCCACGTGACGCGGCCTTTCCGAGCGCCATGAGGTAGGCGTCGCCCGGCGGTGAGGTCCACTGCGCCGTCGCTTTCCAGATGTCGAAGAAGTTGCCCAGGTGGAAAGTCTTGGCCACCGGACTTTCCACGTGGATGATGCCGGGATCGTTCAGGTGGACGTGGATCCAGTAGTAGCAGGGCGCCTGGCTCTCGCCGCCCGGCATGCCGATCTCTGCCGGCAGTGGCACCTGATTGCCGTGGTCGTAGAGGGTGATGTGCTGGTGGATGTGGTAGTTCTGATACTCCATCGTGCCGCAGCCCACGCCGTCGATCGGCTTGAAACCGGTGGAGGGGGTGGCGGTGGGAGCGGTGGCCGTCGGTTTGCCCGCCCCGCTCACTCCCATATAGCCCAGAATGGCGATCACGAGGACGATCACGACGGCGCCCGCGATGATGGTCCAGCGGTCGAACCCGCCTCTCGCCTGTTGCTGGCGATGCTGCCGTTGCTCTTGTCGCTGCTGTTGCTGGCGCTGCTTTCTGCGCTCTCTCTGGCGTCCCATGTGACTTCTTCAGTATCGCAGACGGCTGTATCTTGACTGGCTAAACCGGTCAAGGATGTCACACAATGGGCGGCATATTTTTGGGGAAGGGTTCATGTCTCGTCTCATTCCGCTCATCACGCTTGTCGCCGGCATCCTGATCGGCGCGCCTCTTGCTCAGGCCTCTTCCGCTCTACTCAGTTACAGCCTGCAATGGGCCCCGGACGGCTCGCTCCTTATTCGGGCGGCCGGCCTGCAACACAACCTGCAGGTTGGTAGCCGCTACACCGTGCAGTACCGATCGTCCATTTTGACGATTTCGCTGGCGCGGGCGCCGCAGCCGGTGCCCAACACCGTGACCACGGCGCTCCTCGCTGCCGTCAATAAGGATCGAGCAGCGCATCACGCCGCGCCTCTCACTCTCAGTGCGCAGCAGTCGGCGTGCAGCGCGCGGCACTCCTCGCATATGGCGCAGGAGGGATATATCTCGCACGATCAGTTTCCGGGAGATGTCTGCGTTCCCTACCATCTCATGGCCGAAAACGTCGGCGTGGCGAGCGGCGATCCGGCGGCTGCGGTACTGTGGCTGCAAAAGGACATGATGGCCGAGGGGCCGTGTCCTCATCACGGCTGCCCCCGAGGAGAGTTCGAGCAGCACGGGCACTACCTCAACTTGATCAATCCCGCCTACAAGCAGATCGGCATCGGCGTCGTGGAATCCGGCGGCGAGACCTGGCTGACGGAGGATTTTGTCGGGTAGCAGAGAGCCTTCCAGAGGGGGTACGATTACTGAGATGAGTTGTCAACCCCGATAGTATGGAGGGCCAGATGCCGGCACTCACACGCGATGATGCCTTTCAGACCGACCGAGTGACCGTCGCGCAGCGCATCGTAGAGGAGTGCCGGCAGGAGCTCGGTTCCAGGCTTCTGGCGGCTGCCTGCTACGGCTCCGTCGCCCATCACGCCGCCGGCCCGCACTCCGACGTGGAGATCGTCCTCGTCACCGACGACACTGTGCCGTATCGGGACGAGTATTTCTTTCAGGATGGAATCCTGGTCGAATGTACGACGCTGTCCGCCATGCGGATGCTGGAGGCGGCGTCGCGTATCCCGCCGGATTGGGGCATCAAGTATGATCAGTACCGCCATCATCTGGCGCTGTACGACAGCGTGGCCTTCTTCCCGCGGCTCCACGCCGTGGCCGATGCTCGCCCCAATGTGCCGTTTTCGACCGCTCTGCAGGAGAGCTGGTTTACCGCCTACGAGATGCGCGGCAAAGTCCTCAACGCCGTGGCGGCCGGCGATACCTCAACCGCTCTCTCCGCCGGCTGGTCCTTCGCCTTCTGGGCTGCGATGCGCATCGCCCTCCACGAGCGCGTCCCGTACGAGAGCACTCGCACGCTCTGGAAGGAGGTCGCGGCCCGCGGCTACGGGATGCGGGATCTGATCGAGGCGCTCACGGCCGGGAAAGTTGCCGATGTGCCGAGGACTGTCGAGGCCGTGTGGCACGCCATGGACCGCTGGGATATGCCGCCGTCATATAGCCCGTGAGGTGTTTTCACCGGCGAGAGCCGCCAGCCGCTCCCTGACCCGGGCTACCATCACCAGATTCTGCTTGCGGGCATACCGATCCATCGCGTCCTCGAACGTGGCAATCGCCTCCGCGGAACGGCCTGCCTGCACCAGCACCTCGGCCAGATCCCATAGTGCATCACCCTGCCAGACGACGGCATCGGTCTGTTCGGCGATGGCAACTGCTTCGCGCGCCAACCGCTCGGCCGCGTCGAACTCGCCGCGGTGACCCAGCACCAGTGCCATCACCTGCCGCCACAGGACCTGCGTCAGCACGTCGTCCTCCGCACCCAGCTCCCGCCCCCGCTGCGCCAGCGTCTCAGCCTCGTCGTACCGGCCCAGGAGACATAGTTCGCGTCCGAGTTCCGGGTAATACGTGGAGAGGACGGCCAGTTCGCCACGTTGTTCGAGGGCATCACAATAACGTTGTAGTTGCTCGCGGGCCGCCTCGTGGTCGCCCTCCAGGTGCATCACCTTGGCCACGATTCCCATCGGTCCGATCTCGCCGGACAATTCCTCGAGTCGGTCACTGGAGGTTTGCACGACCGCCCGCGTCCCTTCAAAGTTGCCGAGCAGAGCCTGCAGATAGGCAACCGCTGCCAGCGGTCCGGGGTGCGGATCGTCGGCCAGCAGGGGTTTCAGCGTACGTAAGCAGTCCTCGGCCGGGCGGGGGCCCCACATCAAAGCGACGGGAAGGTAGAAGAGTCCCCGGCGGCCCAACTGCTGCCCGTATCGGATCATCTGCTCGCAGGCTTGAGCGTACTCTTCGTACAGCCCCTTGTTGTTGGCGACATCACGGAGCACGTTCCAGAGCTGGAAGAGGCCCTCGTGGTCGTTTACTGCCTCCAGGACAGGGATCGCATCCCGGAGCGTTGCCTCCAGTGCAGCCGTTGATTCCCCGCTTCCCGCCAGGATTCTCGCCCTGGCGGCCGCCGCGCCTGCCACCATCTCTCCGTGCACGTCCCCTGCCTCCCGCGCGCGAGCGGCGATTGCCGCCAGGCCGGCGGCCCGCTGTTCCATGGGGAGACCTTGACTCTGCAGCAATTCCATCTCCAGATAGGTGGTCGGCCGCAGGGGGCGCAACAGGGTGAGGGCACGCCGCAGCAAGCCCGCGGCCGTCCGGTAGTCTCCTCGCCTCCACCTCTGGCTGAGAGCAGCCCGTGCCAGCTGCTCTCCCGCCTGCCGGGCGAGATTGGCATCCGGTTGCCCCAGCTCGTGCCGATAGTAGGCCGCTTGCTCCAGGTGATAGCCCACTATTTCGTCGAGCTCCGGGAGGTCGGTCCCGTGCTCCTCGAGCCAGCCGGCAAACTTCTCGTGGAGCTCCGCCCGCAGCGCTTTCGGTAGGGCCTCGTACGCGGCATCGCGGATCAGCAGATGCCGGAAGCGGTACGCCTCGTCTCCCGGGAACTGCGTCCGCTCCGGCCGCACCAGTTCCTTCCGCACCAACCCGATCAGCTTGCCCCGTACATCATCGCTTCCGGTCGCCAGCGCCTGGAGCGCGTTGCGGTGGAAAATACGACCCTCTACCGCTCCACACTCCAGCACACTCCGTTCGTCCGGCGCCAGTTGATCCAACCGCGCCGCCAGCAACGCCTGAATCGTCGGCGGGATGCTGATCTCCTCACCGCCCGATTCCCGGATGAGGGCCACCATCTCTTCCACAAAGAGCGGGTTCCCCTCCGCCGCCAGCCGAATGCGGTCGCGCATGACGTCGGAGACGTTTCCGAGTGACTCGACCAGCCGCGTCGTCTCCTCGGCATCCAGCGGTTCCAGCAACACGGTCGTGGCGTTCCATTTCCCGCCGCCCCAGGCCGGTCTCTTTTCCAGCAACTCGGGACGCGCCATGCAGAGCAGAAGGATGGCTGCGTCACGAGAGAGATCGGCGATGTGCTCGACAAGATCGAGGAAGGTCTCTTCGCCCCAGTGGATGTCGTCGAAGACGACGATGAGAGGAGCCCGCTCGGCGTGCTCTTCCAGCACTTTCCGCACGGCCCACGCAATCTCCTCCGGCGAGGTGGCGATCCCCCGCTCCCCGAGGAGGGACTGAATGATGGCGGCAGCGTAGGAATCGGTAGGGAGAGCATCCAGTTGCTGCAGGATGTCGACCACCGGGAAGTAGGTGATGCCGTCGCCGTAGGAGAGACAGCGCCCGACCACCACCCGTCCCTGGCTGCTCCCCGCCAGGAACTCACGCGCCAACCGGGACTTCCCAACTCCGGCACTGCCGAGAATGGTGAAGAGCTGGCAGGAGCGATCCTCGACCGCCTGAGCAAAGGAGTCCTGCAAGCGGCGCAGCTCCCGTTCCCGGCCGATCATCGGTGCCGGTGCGTGCGGCCGGTCCACCGTCTCGTTGAGGCGCAGTAGCCGGAAGGCCGGCACGTGTCCGCTCTTGCCTTTCAGTTCCAGCGGCGAGATCGCCTCGACCTGCACGGCATCTCTTACCAGCCGCCGGGTTTCCTCTCCGATCAGGATCTCTCCTGCTTCCGCTGCCTGCTCCAGTCGGGCCGCCACATTGACCGCATCCCCGGTGGCCAACCTCTCCTCGGTTCCCGTGACCACCTCTCCGCTGTTGATTCCAATACGACAGCGGATCCCCAACTCAGGCAGGGCCGCTTGCATTTCAATCGCTGCCCGACACGCTCTCCATGCATCATCCTCGTGGAGGACCGGTACCCCGAAGACCGCCATCACCGCATCCCCGATGAACTTCTCGACCGTCCCCCCGTGCGATTCGATGATCTCCTTCATCCGGTGGAAGTACCGGGCCAGCAGAGCACGCAGGGCTTCGGGATCGATCGATTCTCCGAGAGCGGTCGAGCCGCTGACGTCGCAGAAGAGAATGCTGACGCGCTTGCGCTGCTCATGGAGCGGAGCCGGTGGGGCCGTGCTCGCGCCGCAGTACGGGCAGAAGGCGAAGTCCTCGCCGATCTGCCGGCTACAGGATGGACATGTCGTGGCCATAGGCTGTCTGTGCCTGCACTCTATGCCGTTGACCGCATCATGTCAATCGCGGCTAGGCTTCACCACTCGTTCGATACGCAATCCAGACCCCGAGCAGAAAGCTGGAGGCCACGTAGGGGAAGATACCGTACAGCGTGTCGCTGGCGGAGTGGGAGTGGCGGTCAACCGCCAGGAAGACGTTGACCCAGAAGGCAATCAAGAGCACCGTCAGTGTCATGCCCTGCCAGGATACGGGGAGGTACAGCCACCCCCAGGGCCGGAACCAACGCTTATTCATACCGCAGCCTCCGCGTGCCGGCCTCACCGAGATCGCTCGTCACTATATAGGGACGAACCGGCGGAAAGGTTTCACCGCGCCCGGGCATTAGAGGAATAGCTGCGACACGGGGACGGTAAAGTTTGGCAGCACAGGCTCGGCCCAGGGGGCAACCGTCTCCATCGCATGGACTCCTGCTGGCTGGTTGGTCACGTCGACGGACCCACTGTAGCACCGGCGACGAGGCGGCCGGGCACGGTCAGCTACCGCTTCTCGGTCGCCGGATCCTGCCCGTAGGCGCAGAAGGAGCGGATGGGGCAGGATAGGCAGCGGGGAATGCCGGGCGTGCAGATGAGGCGCCCGTGCTGGAGGAAGAGGCGGTTGACGCCGAGCCAGAGATCTTTGGGGATGATGGTGGTGAGCGCCTTTTCGGTCTGTTCCGGCGTCCTGGTGTGGACCCAACCCAGTCGGTTGGTGATGCGGTGCATGTGGATGTCGACGCAGAGCGCCGGAATCTCGAAGGCGTAGACGAGGACACAGTTGGCGGTCTTGCGCCCGACACCGGGCAGAGTGAGCAGGGCATCGATGTCGGCCGGCACCGTGCCGCCGTATCTCTCCACCAGGATGCGCGCCATCTCGATCAGCCGCGGCGCCTTGGTCTCGCGGTACTGGCTGCCCTCCAGGAGACCGTAGAGTTCCGTCTCATTTGCTTGAGCCAGTGCCGCCGCGTCGGGATAGCGCGCGAAGACACGGTTCGAGACGTCGGTCGTCTGCTCCTCGCGCGTGCGCTGCGAGATGACGGTCGCCACCAGCACCTTGTAGGGATCGCCGAGCTCCACCGAGCCACGTCCGTGATAGGTGTCGCCCAGGATCTGGATGACGGCGCGAACCTGGCCGGGTGGTGCGGTGACGGGAGGGGGTTGAATTGCCATGGTGCCCTCGGTGCACAGACGGTGCCAGCAGCGAGAGGAACCGCCTGCTCACCCGAGTGTAACCTGCCTCGGCGGCCCTCAGGTTATGGCAAGTTTCCTGCACTGCAGGAGGCAGCTGAGTGCGCCGGGAGGTGCAGGGGCATGAAGTGGTGGCTGGTGAAAAAGTCGTTCAAGTGGTTCTTCACGATGCCGGGATGGCTACGGGGCGCCGTGGTCGTGTTGTTCGGACTGGTCTTGATTCTCCTGCCGGTTCTCGGGTTGGTGGTTGGTCTGTTGGTTTTGGTGCTGGGCCTTGTCTCCCTGATCGTGGCACCGTTCAAGAAGATCGGCGGGTCGAAACACGTGCCCTGGGCGTAGCGTCGCCCTTTCTGCCGAGGAACGGTCAGGACGTCGATCGTCAATTCCTCCTCTCGTTTGGTCGTCTGCGGTGTGGTGGGGCTCAGAGGCGCTGCTCCAGGAGGGCCCGCTCGGCCGGATTCGCCGTCAACTGTAGTGCGGCGGCATCGGCGTGTCGAGCCTCGGTGAGGCGGCCCAGCTCCCGCAGCAGCTCGGCGCGAGTCGCATGGTACAGGTGATAGCGGCCCAGCGCCTCGCGCAGGGTGTCGACGTCGCGGAGCGCCGCCTCCGGCCCGCTGACGTAGCGGAGCGCGATGGCGCGGTTCAAGCGCACGACCGGGGACGGGTCGTGCGCAAGCAGGGTCTGGTAGAGCAGGAAGATCTGGAGCCAGTCGGTGCGTTCCCAGGATGGTGACTCCGCGTGGCAGGCAATGATGGCGGCCTGCAGCTGGTACGGTCCAGGACGCCGCAACCGAGAGGCGGTGACGACAAGATCGGCCGCCGCGGCGATGGCGGGGCGGTCCCACTGCGAGCGGTCCTGATCGCGCAGCAGCACCAGCCGTCCCTCGGCGTCAAAGCGCGACCGGGCGCGGGCCCGATGGAGACGGATGAGCGCCGACAACCCCATGACTTCCGGCTCGGTCGGCATCAGTCTCAGCAGCAGGGCGGCGAGCCATTCCGCTTCTTCCGCCAGATCTCTCCGTTCCGGCTGCTCGCCGGCGCTCGTCAGGTATCCCTCGTTGAACATGAGGTAGAGAACGGCCAGCACCTCGCCCAGCCGCTCGTTCAGCTCGCCGGCATCCGGGATGCGATAGGGAATGGCCGCCGCGCGGATCTTCCGCCGGGCGCGCACCAGGCGCTGGGCGATTGTCGCCTCCGAGGTGAGGAATGCAGCGGCAATCTCGTCGGGAGTGAACCCGCAGACGGTGCGAAGGGTGAGTGCGACCTGCGCCTCCCGTGAGAGTGCCGGATGGCAGCACGTAAAGATGAGCCGGAGACGGTCGTCCGATGCGGAGCGCTCCGGCTGATCGAGTTGCGCCAGTTTCTCGTGATACCGGACGTCGCGGCGCAACTTGTCGATCGCCCGGCGCCTGGCAACCGTGAGGAGCCAGGCGCCGGGCTGATCGGGGATTCCCTCGCGCGGCCAGCGCTCCAGGGCGACGACCAGGGCATCCTGCACGATGTCTTCGGCGACATCGAAGTCGCCCAGGATGCGCACCAGCAGCGCCGTCAGGCGGGCGGCTTCTTCGCGGAAGACCGCCGCCAGCGCGGCATTGGCCGTCACCGTGTCCATTTACCGGGCGACGACCGGTCTGATCTCGACGATGCCTCCACCGGGCCAGGTCCTGGCCATGCGGAGCGCCTCATCCAGGTCACCGACCTCGATCTCGGCGTACCCGCCGATGACCTCGTTGCCCTCGATGAACGGACCGTCCGTCACCATGCTGCCGCCGTTTCCATCCAGACGAACCGTGGTGGCGGTGCCCGGCGACTGTAGCTGGTAGCCGCCCGTGATCTTGGAGCCGTTCTCACGGAACCACTGCTCGACTCTCGTGTAGGCTTGCTGCCGCACATCGTCCGGCATGGTGTCCCACGCCTGCTGCGCTTCCCTGGTGCCGCCGAATAGTAAGACATACTTCATGTCTTCACCTCCTACTCTTAATGACGATTGAGGGATACGGAAGAACGACACCGCCCGAACATCATTCCGTCTGGTCACGATTTTCTCCTTCCACTCGGCCGGACCTGACGCACGGATGAATGACCCGCCGTCAGAGCGGCGGCGTGGCCGGCCGGCTTTTGTCCTGGTGGCGGCCGGCATCCTCGCCGTTCCGGCTCTCGCTCAGACCATCAGTGTCGGGCGTTTCCAGACGTGAAACCTCGTTTCGTAATAGATCTGTAAGGTGCGCCACGAGCCTGTAATGTCCCTCGGGCAGGATGGAGGCTGACCGACAAGCTTACATACGTGATCGGGAGGACATTCAATGCATCGACTGCTCACCGCGTTCGCCGTCCTGACGCTCGCCGCTATGGTGCCACTGATGGCTCAAGCGGCCCGGATGGGGCATGCGACCCTGCACTCCCCTCTCCACAGCATGGGGTTCCCCAAAGCCATGGCCTCGGCCACCCTTGAGTACAGCAAGCACGACACGGTCATTACCTTCCATGCCAGTCATCTCCCCGCGCCGTCGGTTCTGCACGAAAAGGTCTACATTCTGTGGGCAACCGACGGCGGCATGAAGGACAAGGTGGGTGTGGTCACTCTCAAAAACGGCACGGGCTCGCTGATGGGCTCGGTCATGATGACCAAGATCATCGATCTGGTGGTCACCGCCGGCCGGTCGGCGAGTGCCGTATCCGGTAAGACGGTCCTGTCCGGCATGGTCGGACGGTAAGGATCGTCGCAGGGAGGCCCGGTTCTGCCCCCGGGCCTCCCTCTTGATGGACGCTGACGATGAGTGATCACCCCGCACCTTTTCCCTCGCACCGCATCGGCCGGGCTGCCTTCCTCGGTCTGGCGGCCCTCACCACGGGAGCACTGCTCGCCGGGCGGAAGCTGCCCTCCGCCGGCTCTCTGCTGGGAGGCGGCAGCAACGTCGACGGCTTCACGATCTACACGATCGCCAACATCCCTGAGGTCGATCCGGCCTCCTTCCAGTTGCACGTCGGTGGCCTGGTCGACGAGCCGCGGACGTACTCCTACCATGATCTGCTTGCCATGCCGGCCGTGCACGAGACGCGCTATTTTCAGTGCGTGACAGGCTGGTCGGTTCCTCATCCTCGGTGGACCGGGGTCCGGCTCTGGGATCTGGTGGCTGCCTCCCGCCCCATCTCAGACGCCCGGGCCCTCCACGTCCGCTGTCTCGATCAGGCCTACACCGAGAGCCTGACCCTGGACCAGGCGCGGCAGGCGGACGTCCTGCTGGCCTATGGACTGAACGGCCACCCCCTCTCCCGCGATCAGGGCTTCCCGCTGCGGCTGGTCGTCCCTGGGATGTACGGCTACAAGTTCGCAAAATGGGTCAATCACGTCGAGGTGGTCGACCGCGTTATGCCCGGCTACTGGGAGCAAAACGGCTACGATGTCAACGCCTACATTGGCCACAGTAACGGCGTCTGATCGCCGCTGGGTTCTGCGCTTCACGCGCACGGAGCGAGTCGCCCACTGGCTGCAGGCGCTCACCTTTCTGAGCCTGATGCTGACCGGGCTCGCCATCAGCCTGGCGCCGGTCGAAGCGCTCATCGGGCACCGCTCGTTGCTGCGAGAGGCGCATCTTGCCTCCGCGCTGTTTTTCGTGTTCGGTCCCACGCTCGTGGCGCTGGCCGGTAATCGGCGGGCGGTGGCCGCGGATGCGGAGGACGTCGACCGCTGGACGGACGATGATCTCCACTGGCTGGCCCGTCCGCAACTGGAACCCGGGCCGAGCACGCCGCCCACCGGCAAGTTCAACGCCGGCCAGAAGCTCAACGCCATCTTCGTCGCCTATTCCACCTTCGCCTTCGGCCTGACCGGTCTGATCCTCTGGCAGAATCGCCGCTTTCCGACCGGCGTCGTGTCGCAGGCGAACGTCATCCACACTGATCTCGCCTACATCGCGCTGGCGGTCTTTCTCGGGCATGTGTACCTGGCAGCTGTTCACCGCGCCACCCGTCCCGCCCTGCACGGGATGGTCTTCGGCACGGTGCGGCGCGAGTGGGCGGCGCGCCACCATGTCCTCTGGCAGGGCGCTCCTTTCGAGTCAAGGCTGACCGCGGCCGCGGCGGTGCGTGCTGCCTTCCTCTTCCTCGTCGGCAGCGAGGTGGCTCTCTTGTTGGTGCGGGCCCTCTTCGAGGCACTGGGCGCCAATCCCACCGATGCCGTGACCGGATTCGTCTACGCCCTCACGGCGTTGCCCGCTACTATTGGCCATCACGCGACCGGCGTCGGCGCCTTTGATCTGGCAGCGCTCTTCTGGGCCGGCCTGATCGGCGCCCTCTGGATCGGCCTTAGGCGCGGTCAGGACGTCGTGGCTCGTCCCTAGCGCCAGGAGGGGTATGCGAGGCAAAGTCCTGATCGTGGATGACGAACCGGCGGTGCGGGACGTCGTCGGCCGCTACCTGCGCCGTGAGGGCTTCGAGACCATCGAGGCGGCGGACGGAGCCCAGGCCATCCCGCTGGCGCGCGATGCTGATTTGGTGGTGCTGGACCTCATGCTGCCCGTCATCGAGGGGCTCGACGTCTGCCGCCGCCTGCGTGCCGACCGCAATATCCCGATCATCATGCTGACGGCGAAAGGGGAAGAGGCAGACACGCTGATTGGGCTCGCGCTGGGCGCCGACGACTATGTGGTCAAGCCATTCAGCCCGCGTGAGCTCGTGGCGCGCATTCAGGCCGTCCTGCGCCGCAGCGCCGCGACGCCGGCCGCCGACGATGTTATTCGTGTCGGCGGTCTACGCATCAACCTGGCGACCCGGCAGGTGGAGAGCGCCGGACGGGACGTCCATCTCACGAGCCGCGAGTTCGATCTGCTCGCCTTCCTGGCCCAACGCCCCGGGCAGGTCTTTACCCGGCAACAACTCCTGGACGGAGTGTGGGACTACACTTTCGCCGGGGACGAGACGACGGTCACCGTGCATGTGCGTCGCCTCCGCGAGAAGATCGAGCCGGACCCGATGCGGCCACGCCGCATCAAGACCGTCTGGGGCGTGGGATACAAGCTGGACCCATGATCGATCGGTTACGGATCTGGCTGCCCGCCGGCGCGGCTCTGCTGGCTGCGCTGCTCATCGGCGTGGCCGGGTCCACGCTTTTCCTGCACGAGCCGCCCCACGCCGTGCGGGCCATCGCCGAGTATCTGTTGGGCTCGGCGGGAATCGCCGTCGCTATCGGGATGGGGGGCATCCTGCTTGGCATGCGATTCTTGCCGCGCCTCTCGCTGAAGGTCGGTCTTGGCTACGCCGTGAGCAGTATCGCCGCCATCATCACCATTCTGATAACGCCACTCCTGATGTTTCGGGAGAAGTCCGATCTCTATCTCCTCTCCCTTCTCCTCGTCTCCTTTCTCGCCCTCTCGCTTGGTTTCGCCGCGGTCATTGGCATCAGCGTGGCCAGACGGCTCGCTCTGCTCCGCGACGCGGCGCGCCGCATCGAAGCCGGCAATCTGGAGACGCGTGTCAGCCTCGACGGACGCGACGAGCTGGCCGAGTTAGGCGAGGCCTTCAACCGGATGTCGGCGGCGCTGGAGCGATCCTTCGCGGAGCGGGAGGATATGGAACAGGGGAGGCGGGATCTGGTCGCCTCTATCTCGCACGATCTACGAACCCCGCTGGCCGCGATGCGGGCCATGCTGGAGGCGATCCAGGATGGCGTGGTCAGTGATGAGGCGACGATTGCCGCGTATCACGCGGCGATCAATCACGAGATCGGCCGTATGCAGCGGCTCATCAACGATCTCTTCGACCTGTCCCGTCTGGAGGCCGGCGACGTGCCGCTCGAACTGGTGACCGTCGATCTGCAGGAGCTGCTGGAAGAAGTGATCTCGGCGCTGCGGCAGGATGCGCAGCGTCGGTCGGTGCGCGTCGAGATGGAGGTCACACCTTGCCGCGTCCACGTCGATCCCCCCCAGGTGCAACGGGTGGTCGTGAACCTCCTCCAGAATGCGCTCCGCCACACCCCGGATGGTGGGGTCATCCGGCTGGCCGTCCACCCGAACGGCCGGTCCGTGACGGTCGAGGTGGCCGACAGCGGCGAGGGTATCGCCGAGGGCGACCTGCCGCACGTCTTCGATCGCTTCTACCGCGGTGAGAAGTCGCGCTCCCGTGATACCGGCGGCGCTGGACTGGGATTGGCCATCAGCAAGGCGATCGTTGAGGCGCACCGCGGCCGGATCTGGGTCGACAGCGACGCGCCGGCAGGGGCACGCATTCTGTTCACGTTGCCCGCAGCGTAAAGAGATTGTGGGCTTGCGCCTCGTGGGGGGAGGCAGGCACAATCGTCACGCCCACCTCGCCCGTCCTGCCGGAGGCATCTATGGTGAGGGTTCATATTCCCAGTCAATTGCTGCAGCGCACCGGACGCCGGCGCGTTGTGGACGTCGAGGGCGGTACCATCCGCTCCGTGATCGAGGCGCTCGAGCGCGACTATCCCGGATTGCTCTTCAATATCTGCCGGGAGACCGGCGATCTGCGCCCCTTTGTCAATGTCTTCCTGGAGGGGGAAGACGTGCGCTATCTAGCCGGCCTGGAGACCACTGTCTCATCCGGCGACACGGTTCATATCTTTCATTCTGTTGCCGGAGGTTCTTGAATGTCTCGCACCATGCTCCTTGCCAGTACCAAGCGCGGTCTGTTCCTGCTCTCCTCGGAGGATCGGAAAGAGTGGCAGATTGACCGTCACACGATGCAGGGCAAGGTGGTCTATAACGCGGCGCTGGATCCGCGCACGGGCCGCATGTTCGCCACGGACAATAATGTCTTCTTCGGCTCCAAGCTGCTGTACAGCGACGATATGGGGGAAACCTGGCAGGAGCCGGCCAGAGGGATTGAGTTTCCCGAGGCAAGTGGCCTCGCCCTGCAGAACCTCTGGATCATCGAGCCGAGCGAGGATGAGCCCGGCCGCGTGTACGTGGGCGTGGATCCCGCCAGCCTGTGGGTGAGCGACGACAACGGCGAGAACTGGTCGATGAACGAGGGCTTGCAGAGCCATCCCACACGGGAGCGCTGGAACCCCGGCAACGGCGGCCTCTGCCTGCACTCCATCGTGCGCGATCACTCCGACAAGGACCGGATGTGGATCGGTATCTCCGCCGTCGGCTGCATGCGGACCGAGGACGGCGGCAAGACCTGGACGCATGCCAACAAGAACACGCGCCAGGATTTTGGTCCCGAGCTGTATCCGGAGTACGGGCAGTGCATCCATCGCCTGGTGCAGCATCCCGACAAACCAGACGTGCTCTACCAGCAGAATCACTGCGGCGTCTACATGTCGGAGAACGGCGGTGATGACTGGATCGACATCCGGAACAATCTTCCCGGCGACTTCGGATTCCCGATAGCGCTGGACCGGCACCATCCGGAGACGCTGTACACGGTCGTGGTAGAACCCTGGGGGCGGCATAACTACGGCGATCAGTTCACCGTCTATCGCTCCCAGGATGCCGGCGGCAGTTGGGAGTCGCTCAGCGACGGACTGCCGAACGGGACCGGGGTCAAGCTGGGCGTGCTGCGCCACGGCATGTGGGCCGACACCGCGGATCCCTGCGGCGTGTACGTCGGCACCAACACCGGCCAGATCTTTGCCAGCGACGACCGCGGCGATTCCTGGCAGATGATCGCCGACTTCCTGCCGCCGGTCAATGCGGTGCGGGCGGTGACGCTGGACTGACGGACTCCGCCGAGATCCTGAAGGCCTGCGACAACTGACCTGCCGGCGCACGGCGAATGCTCGACGCCGGCGGGAGAGATTGCGACGAGCCCTGCGTCAGGTAGACGCAGGGCTCGTCCTTTCTCTGCCGGGGCAGAGAAGGGAAATATTCATGGGGATTCGTTCGTCTCGATCCCGCGCGATCTCTGATCGATTCGGTGCCGGCCTAACTCTCGATCTTGCCGATTGCCTCACTGACGTCGACCGGGCTGTTGAACGTGTCGCCCGGCATCTTCTGCAGCGTCTCGACCACGTCCTGACCGGCGCCTTCCTTCCTGGCGGCGTCCACAAGGTCGCTCTTGCTGGCGGGATAGTTGACGTTACTCAGGTATTTCTGGACTTGAATGGGGTTGACATTGGCCATGAAGCTCCTCCTGTGTCGTGCTGCGCGTGCTGCCCACCTCTGCGGTACAGTGCACACGCAGAGAGCGAGGTAATGGCATGGAGCAAAGAGAGTACCAGGTACTTGGGGTCAAGCCACGAGATTTGGAGGATGCCCTCAATCAGGCGGCACGGCAGGGATGGAGGGTGGAGAGCATCATGGGGGCGGAGTCCGCCGGACGGAGCTGGTTCTGGTGGCGCACGATGGATGTGACCAAGTACCACGTCATCCTCTGGCGTCCCGCATGAGTCCGCTTCGGTACAAGGAGATGGCAATGCCCGCAGATCCGCCGCTCGACATCCGTATTCGCCCGGCGACCCTCGAAGATCGTGAGTTCCTCCACCGCATCGCCCCGCGTCTACTCGTCGGCTACGCGTCCTGGCGCGATCAGGAGCGCATGCTGAAGACGGTGGACGGGTTTCTCCAGGGGGATCTGGAGGCGCCGGCCGACAGGGGGATGATGGTCATCGCCGAGCGAGCAGACGGCACCCGGCTCGGCGTGGCCGGCGTTGCCCACAATGTGAACTTCACCGGCGAGCGGCAGGCGTATCTCGGCGAATTGGCGGTGATCGAGGAGGCGGAGGGAATGGGCGTCGGACGCCTCCTCGTCGAGGCGGTGGAGCGCTGGGCGCGGGACAACGGACACAACCTCCTGGTGCTGGACACCGGCGCGGCCAACGAGCGGGCGCGGGCTTTCTACGAGCACCTGGGATACCGGGAAGAGAGCGTGCGTCTGGCGAAGCAGTTGGGGTCGGCGTCGGGATCGTGACACCCGGCCGGATGCACCTGCTGCCGGCCCGGGGCGGGCCCCTGGGCGACGTGCGCAGGTACCAGGTCTACGCTTACCGACGATGCCGGATTGGAGGCGCGTGCCGGACCGTCGGCGATTACCCCTGGGCCTTTTGCAAGGCCGCGGCCAGGTCCGCCGCATTCTCGTAGAGGCGCTCGGGGAGGTTATGGAGGGCGGCGCTCACTTCCCAGCCCTCGTCCCACCGCCGGGCCTCGTTCAGGATCTGATCCTTGTAAATCGGGTAATTCAGGCCCGCGATGAAGCGGTCCATCTCGACGTTATCGGGGGCTGTCATCTCACACCTCCCGCCGGCTCACGGCATCCGGCGTGCCGTCCTTCTTATCCTGCCGCGTCCAACACTCCATACTCTCGCACGAAGTCGAGATCGAGGGTTTTGTAGCCGCTCTCCTCGAAGAGAATGACGATATCACTGCCGTCGTAACGCTCGACGAGGCCGGGACCAAGGCTCCGGTGGAGTACCCGGCTACCGAGCGGGAAGGGTTGATCGGCACGATCCTCCGGCACGTAGATACCGGCCTGGCAGTTGTCACAGTTGCCGCAGGGGGGCGCGAAGTCCTCACCAAAGTAATTCAGGATGTACTGGCGGCGGCAGTTGTACAGCTCGGCGTAGCCACGCATCATGTCAATGCGGGATCGTTCGAAGGCGTGGTGGTGCTCGTCGGCCTCGACCGCCTTTCGCTTGGCCTCTCCCTCCGGCAGGTGCTTCTCGGTTTCGGTGACCTCTCCGGTGGTGCCGATCGTGATAACGCCCACATCGCCGAGGCGGGTCACGGCCGTGTTCACCTTCGCCAAAGAGAGACCGGAACGTTGGTGAATCTCGCGGGGACTGAGAGGCGTCCCGGCCTCGGCGATGATCGCGAGTACCGTCTCGACTTCCTCCCGAGAAATCCTGCCACCACCCGCGAAGAAGCGGTGCAGGCCCAGATCTTCAGGGCGATAGAAGAGGATGGCGCGGGCCTCCTGGCCGTCTCGCCCGGCACGTCCGATCTCCTGATAGTAGGAGTCGATGGAGTCGCTGATGTCATGGTGGAAGACAAATCGCACGTCTTCCTTGTCGATGCCCATCCCGAAGGCAATCGTCGCCACCATCACCTCCGCTTCGCCGTCCATGAAGGCGTCCTGTGCCTGTCGCCGCGCCCTGGCGCTCATACCGGCGTGGTAGTGCACCGATTTAATTCCCTCGGCGCGCAGTTTCTCGTCGATCTCTTCCGCATGCTTCTTGGTTGCGACGTACACGATGCCCGGTGTCGGCGCCTCGCGGACGCGTTCCAGCAGCGCTTCCGTCTTGCGGCGCTCGTCGTGGAATCTCTCCACGCCGAGCCGGATATTCGGGCGGTCGAAGCCGCGCACCACGGTTTGCGGGTTCCGCATATGGAGGCGCTTGATGATCTCGTCGCGGACGGACGGCGAGGCGGTGGCGGTGAGGGCCAGGACGCGAGGATGTCCGACCGCATCGACGACGCTGCCGAGGCGAAGGTACTCGGGCCGGAAGTCGTGGCCCCACTCGCTAATGGCGTGTGCTTCGTCCACGACGAAGAGGGAGGGTTTCGCCGCCTTCAGGTCGGTGATGATCTCCTCGTTGTTCAACTGCTCGGGAGCCAGGAAGAGGTAATCCACATCGTGTTCCTGGAACTCCTCGATGATCTCTTCACGGTCCCCCTCCGATTCGGTCGAGTTGACGGCGGCGGCTGCCCCCAGCCGGCTGGCTTCGATCGCCTGCACCTGATCACGCTGCAGCGCGATCAGGGGGGAGATGACGACGGTCGGGCCGGGCAGCAAGGCAGAGGCAACCTGATAGATGGCGGACTTGCCGGAGCCGGTGGGGAGGACGGCCAGCGTGTCATGGCCGGACAGAATCGCCTCGAGGGCGGCTCTTTGACCGGGATGGAGAGAATCGAAACCGAGACGCCGGCGCGCGATGCGCTCGGCGTCTTGCATGCGAGTCTGTGTTTCCGTCACCATGCGTCCCCCCTTGGCAGCGGGGGAACGGACGCACGTTCTGTGCCACCAAATGGGCGGCACACATGTTGCGTTATCACGGCGACTATCTCGCCGCGGGAGGCATAATGCCGAGCCTGAATGAGCACGATCTGCTAATCGCGCTGCTGGCGCTCGCCATCATTCTCGTCCTGGCGCGGGCCATGGCCGACATCGCCCGCCGTCTGGGACAGCCCGAGGTCCTGGGTGAGCTCTTCGCCGGCTTCATCCTCGGCCCCTCGATCTTCGGCGCTCTGGTGCCGGACGCTTATCGTACACTTCTCCTCAACAACGCGTCAGGTCTGCTCCTCTCCGGCGTTTCCTGGATTGGCGCCATTCTCCTGCTGCTGCTGGCCGGGACGGAAGTCGACCTCGACATCCTCCGTCATCACCTGCGGCCGGGCGGCCTGGCGGCGCTCTTCGCGATCGTTCCCTCGCTGCTGGCCGGCGCGGCGTTTGCTGCCGTCGCGCTGCACCGGGTACCGCCCAACGGCATCTTCCTCGGCATCGTGCTCTCCGTGACCGCCGTCAGCGTGGTCGCCAAGATCCTGATGGAGAAGGGCGAGATGCGCCGTTCCTATGCGCAGGTCATCATGGCCGCCGGGGTTGCCAGCGAGGTGGTGGTCTGGCTGTTCGTGGCGGTCGTGTCCTCGCTCCACACCAGTTCACCGGTGCTGGCCGGTCTTCTCCACGCCGCCTACGCCGTCGGCTTCTTTGTCTTGATGATCACCGTGGGACGCCCGGTGGTTTTCTGGGCCATGCGGCGGGTGCGTGATCGCACCAGCATCTTGAAAGGTCAGTTGTCCCTGGTGCTGGTGCTGACCTTCCTGGCAGCGGCGCTGACCCAGGCCCTCGGGCTGCATGCCCTCCTGGGGGCATTCGTCATCGGAGTTCTTCTCAGCCGGTCGCCACGCTCCAACGAGACCCTGATCGACGGCATCCGCTCCCTCACCCTCGGCCTGTTCGGCCCCGTCTTCTTCGCCCTGGCCGGAATGCGCGTCGACATCATGAAACTGGGCTCGCTCTCGGCGATCGGACTGATCTTGCTGCTCTTTGTGGTGGCGTCGGCGGTCAAGGTGGCATGCGGTGCCCTGGGAGCACGCCTCGGCGGGCAGCGCGGCTGGGAAGCGTTGGTGGTGGGATTGGGCCTCAATCTCAAGGGCGGGACCGACGTCGTCGTGGCGGTGGTTGGGACGGAGCTCGGGCTGCTGACGGCGCGAACCTACACGATCTACACCATCGTCGCCATGCTGACGGTGCTGGCGACACCCAGCCTGCTGCGCCTTGTTTCGTCCCGGGTACCGCCGACAGCGCCGGAACAGGAGCGCCTGGACAACGAGGAGGCGGCGCGGCGGGGCTATGTTCCCTCGCTGGAGCGAGTGCTGGTGCCGATCAGCCGCGAGCTGCGCGGCTCCCGCGCCTCGCAGGTCGTCCATCTGATGGCCGATGCTAAACACGCCGCGGGACAGATCTTCGACATCACGGAGCTGGACATCAGCCGCCGCGGCCAGGTGCTGCAATCGGAGCCCGCCCAGGCGGCACGGAGTTCGCTCGACCAGGCCGGCAGCCTAAACACGGTGGAACTGACCGTGGAGAAGGTGCGAGCCCCCGACATCGTGAAACGTGTCGTGGAAGACTCTGAGAACTACGATCTCGTCGCCATCGGCGCCGAACCGCCGGCGCGAGCGTCCCAATTCTCCCTGGGAAACCGCCAGGATGAGATCATCGACGGCGCCGACTGCGATGTGCTGGTGACGGTCAGCCGTGACGTCGGCTTCGACAAGACCGCGGTCCATCACATCCTGGTCCCCACCAATGGTCTCGACTATGCCATGGCGGCCGGTGACGTGGCCGGCGCCCTCGCCGCCGCCTGTGGAGCGACCGTCACCATCCTGCATGTGGTGCGTCCTCCCACGACCGAGAGCATTGGCGAGGGAGAGCGACGTCAGCTGATCGATACCGCAGCGCCGGTGTTACACGATCTGGAATTCATCATCGGGCGATTCAATGTCCCCATCCAGCGGGAAGTCCGCGTCGGCGAGAATGTCGCCGACGAAATCCTTGCCCATCTGCGGGAGGGAGGCTGTGACGTGCTGGTGCTGGGTGGCGTCGACCGGGGTAAGGACGGCCGTCTCTACCTGGGACAGACCGTCGCGACGGTGATGACCGGCATCGACCTCCCGACCCTTCTCCTCGTTGGGCACGAGAGATCGAGTGGTGCCGCGTCGGGGCGGTAGCACGTAGCCGCGAGGAGCGCCTCGTGCGCCCTAGCGCTCCCCGCGTGGCTTCGGCGGGATGCCGGTACCGCTCCAGAGGCTACCGTTGCTCTCCCCTCCGGTGGTATCACCGTGGCCACCGTAGTCACCCGCATACCCGCCCTCGGTGATGTCGGGCTCGACATTGATCTCGGTCCCCGTGCCGCCGGCGGTAAGTCCCGGTCCCTCGTCGGTCGAGCCCATATCGCCGGGTCCTTCCTCCCCAGCGATGTCGGACGAGCTGCCGTCCTGATAGGCGGAACTCGTCTCCTTGTCCGGGATACTGGCGGGCGACGGCGCGTCGCCGTCAATCTCTCGATTTGTCATTCCTCGAACTCCTTCGCGCGATTTCGTGCAGGATGCATGCCCTGTGCCCGGAGTGGTCTCTCGCGCTATCGCTTCGGCGCCGCGTCTGATGGCCGCGCTCCCACCCGCGTCACGGCCTGCGCCGCGAGATGCAATCCGGCACGCAGGGCCTCATCGGGACGCGCCCCCGTCAGGCGCGCATGGAGGAATCCGGCAGCAAAGGCGTCACCGGCGCCGGTCGGGTCGACGACCTCGGCCGGCTCAGCCGGCAGACGAACCGTCTCACGCCCACCGGCCCACACCGCTCCGGCCGCTCCAGTCTTGAGGGCGACTTCTCGGTAGCTCCGTGCCAGCGCCCGGGCAACCTCGACCGGATCAGTGAGACCGGTGAGGATCTGCCCCTCCTCCAGATTGGGAAACAGGAGGTCCGAGCCCCGCGTGCACTGCAGAAAGGTGTCCGGTCCCATCTGGCGGATAAAGGCCGCCGAGGAGGGATCGACGGAGATCGGCATGCCGTGTTGCCGGGCCAGCCGGCGGGCCAGTTCCAGGGCCCGCGGACGGTAGACAAGGCAGTACCCGCTGTGATGGAACCAGGCACCCGGCTGAAAGAGGGCAGGGGGAATATCGGCGGCGTCCAGCGTCCGATTCGCGCCGGGATCGGTGAGCATGCTGCGCGAGGTCGGCGATTCGACGAGGATAACGATCGCGCCGGTCGGGGCGGCCTCGTCGGCCGTGACATGGAGGGCAACATCGCCGGCCCGCAGCTCCTCCACGCGCATCCGGCCGGGGCCGTCGTTCCCCACGCGCGCGATGAGGTGGACGTCGCCCTGCAAGAGAGCCAGCCAGGAGGCCAGGTTGGCGCCGGAGCCGCCCGGCCGCGTGTCGATCGAGGCGATGGTATCGCTGTCAGGGGCGATTGGGCCGTGAGGACGGACGATGGTGTCGGTGATGATGTCGCCCAGGATGACGATGCGCGTCACCGCTCGGACCAGGCGCGAGCGATGCGTGCACCCAGCCGGGCATTGCGGTAGATGATCTCCGTGTTGACGCGCAGGCTGGCCCCGTCCGTGGCGCGATGAAACTGATCGAGCAGGAAGGGGGTGATCGCCTTCCCGCGCACGTCCTCGCGCTGCGCTGCCGCCAGTGCCTCGGCCAGCACGCGGTCGTGCTGCGCCTGGTCCAACTCCTCCTCGACCGGATTGGCGACGAGGATTGCTCCCGGCAGATCGAGCCTGGATCGAGCTGCCATGACGGCGGCTACCTGTGTCTCTTCCTCCACCGTCCAGTCGAGGGGAAACCCGGCATCGCGTAGATAGAAGCCGGGGAACCTCCCGGTCTGCCAGCCGAGGATGGTGATGCTGAGCGACTCGAGCCGTTCCAGGGTGGCGGCCACGTCCAGGATGGACTTGACGCCGGCGGAGACGATGGTGATGGGCGTGCGCGCGAGGGTGGTGAGATCGGCCGACTCGTCGAAGGTGTCGACCGCATCACGGTGCACACCACCCAGACCGCCCGTGGCGAAGACCGCGATGCCGGCGTGGTGCGCCAGCACGGACGTGCTGGCGACGGTCGTCGCGCCATCGCGACGCAGGGCCAGGGCAGGGGCCAGATCGCGCACGCCCAGCTTCGGGATATCGGACTGGGTCGAGAGCCGCTCGATCTCGTCGCGGGAGAGACCGATCACGCCCTCGCCCGCGACCACGCCGATCGTGGCGGGGACCGCTCCCTCCTCCCGCACGATGCGCTCGATCTCGGCGGCGACCTCGAGATTGACGGGACGAGGCAGGCCGTGGACGAAGAGGGTGCTCTCGAGAGCCACCACCGGTCGCGCGGCCGGCAGGGCGGTGGCGACTTCATCGCTGAGACGGAGGGGAGACGTCATGGGATGATGCTAGCACCCGATACAGAGATCATCATCGGACGGGCAGGGAGGCCGGTCGCCCGTCTCGTCCCCTACCATCGGCCGCGGCGGACGCGGCAGCCGGGTATATGGGCCGGCCGCGTGCATCTCGTGCCGGATTTCGACGAGTTGCCGGAAGACCTTCAGCGTGCCTTTGATGGGGAGAGCGCGTGAGGTTGCTCCTCGACACCCACACCCTCCTGTGGTGGCTTGGCGACGATCCGACGCTGACAGGAGACGCCCGGCGGGCGATCGAGGATGAGGACATCGTTGTGGCGGTCAGTGCGGCCTCAATCTGGGAGATCGCCCTCAAGCGGGCGCTGGGAAAAGTCGAGGTGCCGGACGACATCGTCGCGGCGATTGAGGCGAACGATTTCGTTCCTCCTCCCATGACTCTCGCCGATGGTCTTGCGGCCGGCAGCTTGCCGGTTTACCACAGAGACCCGTTCGATCGGATATTGGTAGCGCAGGCGCTGGCCGGCGGATTCACCATCGTGAGCCGTGATCCGCGTCTCGAACAATATGGCGTCGCCGTCCTCCGAACCTGAGGCCGTCGAGCCGGCGAGTAGAATCGGACAATCGTCTCTCAGAGGTGCTCGTGCCCGCCCTTCCTGCCGATTCCGCGCCGGTGCCCGCGGCGCGCGTCGACTACCGTCGCGCCGGCCTGCTGAGCATCGGCCATCTCACCAACGACCTGTACGGCAACCTCTTCACGTCCCTGACACCGTATCTGGTGATCCGTGGGGTGATCTCCCTGCCGTTTGCCGGCCTGGTGGTGCTGCTCTATCTCCTCGGGTCGTCGGTCTTACAGCCGGTCTTCGGCGTGATGTCGGACCGCTCGGGCCGGCGTCTCTTCGCCGTGGCCGGTCCGCTCTGGGTGGGAGTCTCCGCCTGTCTGCTCGGCTGGGCCGGCGGTCCCGCCGCCGTCCTGGGCCTGGGCGCGGTTGGCGGCATCGGCACCGCTGCCTTCCATCCCCAAGCCGCCTCCATGATCGACCGGCTCAGCGGGCGGAGCAAAGCCTGGGTGATGTCCATCTTCAGCATGGGCGGCAATCTCGGCTTCGCGTTCGGACCCTTGCTGGCGGCGGCGGTTGCCCAGATCGGCCTGCACTATAGTCCGCTGCTTATCATCCCGGGCGTCGCGGTCACCGCGCTTCTCGCCCTCTACGCTCCCCCGGTCGCGGCCCCCGGGAATGCGCCGCCCACCCTGCCGCTGCGTTCGATCGGCCGCGAAACCTGGCGGCGGCTGACCTTTATCGTCTCCACCATCGCCGCTCGCAGCAGCGTGCAGTCGACCCTCATCATCTTCCTGCCGCTCTTCTACCACGCCCGCGGCTTCTCGGCTGAGCAGGGGTCGTACTACGCCTTTGTCCTCTCTCTCTGCGGCGCCGTCGGCGGTCTCTTCGGTGGCCGTCTGGCCGATCGTTACGGACGGCGGCTCGTCGTCATCGTCTCACTGCTCCTCACCGTCCCGCTGCTGCTCGTGGCGCTGCTCTCCTCCGGTCTGATCGTCTGGCTGCTGCTGGGGCTGGGCGGCGCTGCTCTTCTGGCGTCGAATTCGGTGACGGTCGTGCAGGGACAGGAGCTGCTGCCGAGAAACACGGGGATGGCGTCCGGCCTCACGCTGGGCCTCGGGTTCGGTCTCTCCGGTGCCATCGGCTCGCTGATGGCCGTCCTGGCCGCCCGGTTCGGCGTGGTGCACGTGATCTACGCCGTGCCGTTCCTGGCGCTGATCGCGGCGCTCCTCGCCTGGTTCGTTCCCGATCGTGCGGATCCCCTTCCGGTGACCGACAGCACGGACATGCTCGGTCTGCAGGCAGAGGCAACCCAGGTGGGAGATCGCCGCCGCTAGCCGGTTTCTCTCTCACCCCGGGTGAATGCCGGCGATCCGCCAGCCGGCGTCCGTCTCCACCATGCTCAGCCGGTCCCTGACGGACCCACCGCCTGCCGTCCGGTAGGTCAGAGCCACGCCGGCATGGCCACCGGAGTGCGCGAGGATCCGGTAGGCGTAGCGCCGGGGCGCGGTTGTCAGACCGAGCGCATGCCAGACGTTCTGCGGCGGGACCCGAGCGCGAAGCGGCGGCGTGAAGTAGCCCTGCGCTTCGGCACTGTTGCCGGAGATCAGGGCCAGATTGAACGCCGCGAGGACGGCGCGGAGGGCGACCTCACCGGGAACGGGCGTCGCCGCGGGTGGTGTGAGGATGCGAGCGGTGGGACTGGGCGCAGCCGGCGCGGTGCCTCCGGTCGGAGTCGGTCCGGTGCCGCCGGGGGAGGATGTCGGCCGGCCACCCGGCGTAGCCGTGATCTGAACGGCCGGCACCGTCGGCAGCGGGGTGGTGGTGGCGCGGGGAGTCGAGGTGGGTGTCAGCGCCGCCGGGCTGCCGCAGCCGGCAAGCAACAGGAGAACGAGAAGAGGGGCGAAACGAGGCATGTAGTGACCTTTCCGGGATGTCAGGGGGTGAACGATGGGGTGCCGGAGGGTATGACAGACCTTGATATCATGAACCGACCGACCGGTCGGTCGGTTTTTGCCATGCCTACCAACGCGGAACGCAAGCACTTTCGGCACCAGCGCATCCTCGATGCGGCGCTCGACGTCTTCGCACGAGACGGGTACCATGCCGCCGCCGTGGAGGAGATCGCCTCGCTCGCCGAGACCTCCAAAGGCGGCCTGTATTTTCACTTTCCCGGCAAGCAGTCCCTCTTCCTGGCGCTGCTTGATCGCAGCACGTTCCTGCTGCTGGAGCGGATCGAGGCACGCATGGCGGGTGTCGACGATCCGATCGCCCGGGTTGATGCTGCTCTGCGCGGCGTCCTCCATATCTTCGCCACCCAGCGGCCGCTGGCGCGTCTCCTTCTCCTGGAGACGATGGGCGCCGGGCCGGAGTTTCAGGCCAAGTTGGTGGAGATTCATCGCCGATTCGCCGCGTTTATCGCCCGCAACCTGGATGCCGCGGCCGCTGCCGGCATCATCCCGCCGCTTGATGCTCAGACGGTTGGTCTGGCCTGGTTCGGCGCGCTCAATCAGGTCGTCACCACCTGGCTGCTCGATCCGAATCCCGGCGATCTGGAGGCGGCCTATCCCGCGTTGCGCACCCTCTTCTTGCGCGGCGTGGGTGTACCGGAGGAGAGGATCCGGTGATCGAGACGGAACAGAGCCTGGGCCGGCTGCTTGAGGAGGCGGCGGAGCTTGCCGAGCGAGAGGGCACCTGGGCTCTGGTGGGATTCAGCGAGGATGTCGGGGACGTAGACCCGCTCGCCGCCTTTGCGGCGGCCGGGATGCTCCGCACTTTCTGGCGTCCTCCCGACACCCCGGCCATGGTGACCTCCGGCACATGGATGTATGGCTGGTCCGATACCCTTCCGTCCACCCTCCGCGACCACCCTCAGGTCGGCAGCCCGCCGGTTCTGACGGCGGCTATTCCGTTCGATCTGCGACGGGTGGGTGGTCCGTGGCACGGTTTCCAGTTCGGGCTCAGGTTGCCCCGCCACGTCCTCCACGGGCGGATGCTGACGTCCTACGCCATCGTCTCCAGCCGGCGCGATCTGGACGCTCTGGCGGATGGGATCATGCGGTACCGTCGCCACCTGTTGAGCGGCTGGGCAGCGCACAACCGCAACCGCGGCCCGACCGGCTCCCCGCGCTGGCAGACCTTTGAGCCGGCCGTGCGCGCATGTCTCGCGGCGATGCCGGAACGTGGTCTGCGGAAGGTCGTGCCGGCGCGGGCGGTGGAGATCCCGGGTCGGTGGGACGAGGAGACGGTCCTGCGCCGGCTCGATGCTGCCCAGCCACACTGCACCGTCTTCGCCGATCAGCGGGGGACGGACCACTACTTCCTGGGCGCCACGCCCGAGTGGCTGGCACGCGTCCACCAGGGTCATGCCCACGTCTCCTGCCTGGCCGGAACGGCGCCACGCGGTGTCACACCCGAGGAGGACCATGCTTTGGGGGCCGCCCTGCTCGCCGATCCCAAGAACCGTGTTGAGCATGCCCTCGTGTTGGAGATGATTCGCGAGGCTCTGCACGACCTGCCGGTGCTGGAGGCGGAGTCTCCCCAGCTGATGCGCCTTCCGCACCTGCAGCATCTCTCCACGCCGCTGCAGGTCCGAGATGCCAACATCCTGGACCTCGCGCTCCGGCTCCATCCCACGCCCGCCGTGGCTGGACTTCCCGTGCGGGACGCCATGGATCTCCTGCGCGAGGTCGAGAGTTTCGATCGCGGCGGCTACGCCGGTCTCGTCGGCTGGGTTGACCTCGCGGGAAACGGAGAGCTGGCGGTCGCGCTCCGCTCGGCTCTCCTGCATGATGGCTGCGCCACCCTCTATGCGGGCTGCGGCGTCGTGCCGGGCTCACTTCCGGCCGACGAGGCGCGGGAATCGCGCCTCAAGTTGCGTCCCGTGCTTGACGCCCTGGGCGTGGAGGGACGGGAATGATCGTCCCCGTCGCAGAGGCGTTGACGCCGCAGTGGGCGTCCCCGCTGCGTCCGGCCCCGAGGGGTAGGGCGGCGGGACACTGCTATCGCGGTCCCGCCCTACCCGTCGGTACCCTGATGGCCATGGGACGGCGGCCTGAAGGCCATGGGACGGCGGCCTGAAGGCCTCGACTACGGGAGGGGGTGGAGCACTGGCCGGGGCGATCATGGGGAGTGAGGCACTCAGCACCGATCTCGGCGCTTTTGTGAGCGAGCTGGCCCGGGCCGGACTGCGCCACGTGTGCGTCTGCCCCGGCTCGCGCTCGACGCCGCTCGCCGTCCTCTTCGACCGGCACCCGGCGATCCACGTCTGGATGCATCTCGACGAGCGCTCCGCCGGTTTCTTCGCCCTGGGGATGGCGAAGGTGCGGCGTGAACCGGTCGCCGTCCTGACCACCTCCGGCACCGCCGCCGCCAACCTGCATCCCGCCGTGGCCGAGGCCTCCTACGGGCGGGTGCCGCTGCTGGTGCTGACCGCCGACCGGCCGCACGAGCTGCGTGAGGTGGGCGCGGCCCAGACGATGAATCAGGTGGGATTGTTCGGTGATATGATCCGGCTCTTCCACGATCTGCCGATCCCGGACGGCCATGCGGCCCATCACTTCCGCTCGGTGGCGGATCGTGCTCTGGCCGCGGCCGGCGACGCGCCGGCCGGCCCGGTGCATCTCAACTTCCCCTTCCGGGAGCCACTCATCCCGGCAGACGCCGATCTCTCGCTGGGTCCCGCGCAAACGCACTTTCATGCCGGCCGCAAGACTCTCGCGGCGGACGACGTCACGGCGCTGGCACGGCAGCTCGAGGGGCAGCGAGGCATCATGGTGGCCGGTCCCCGTGATGATCCCCGCCTGCCGCCGCCGGCACATCGGCTGGCCGCCGCCTTCGGCTTCCCGCTCCTGGCCGATCCACTCTCCGGGGCGCGCGACGGCGCTGCGATCTCCACCTATGATGCCTTCCTGCGCGTCTGGCAGCCGGATGAGCCCCCGTCCGTCGTTTTGCGTACCGGCGGCCTGCCGACCTCCAAGCCGCTCGCCCAGTACCTGCAGTCGCTCGACGCGCGTCACATCGCCGTCGATGAGGCGGGCTGGCCCGACCCTCTGGGGATCGTGACCGACATCATCCACGCCGATCCCGCGTCCCTCTTCGATGCCCTGGCGGCGTGCGTGCCGGCACCGACGCAGGGATGGCATGACCAATGGGCGGTCACGGATCGGGCGACGCGCGATGCGCTGCACGTGGCCATGGATGACATGGATGAACCGTTCGAGGGACGCGTCTTTGCTGAGCTGGCCGAACTCGTGCCGTCCGGCTCGATCCTCTGGGCCGGGAGCAGCATGCCGGTCCGCGACCTGGATAGCTTCTTCCCCGGCCGCTCCGATGTTCGCTGCCTCGCCAATCGCGGGGTCAACGGCATCGACGGGGTCGTCTCCAGCGCCCTGGGCGCTGCGGCCACCGCGCCCCTGGTGCTGGTGCTGGGCGACCTCTCCTTCTACCACGACATGAACGGCCTGCTCGCCGCCTCTCGGCACGGGATCGATGCCACCATCGTCGTCATCAATAACGACGGGGGCGGCATCTTCTCCTTCCTGCCGCAGGCCGATCTCCCGGACTTCGAGCCGCTCTTCGGGACGCCGCACGGTCTCGACTTCCGGCACGCCGCCGAGCTCTATAACGCGACTTTCGAGCGCATCGACGGCTGGGAGTCGTTCCGGTCGGCCGTCGCCCAGGGCGTGGCTTCCCCCGGCCTCTCCATCGTCGAGGTTCCGACCGATCGGCAGCGCAACGTCGCACTGCACCGCCGCGTGTGGGATGTCGTCGCGTCCACCCTGGAAGGGGTAACGGTGTGATCCTCAACGGCCTTCGCTACCACGTCGAGGTCCACGGCACGGGTGAGCCTCTCCTCCTGCTCCATGGGTTCACCGGCAGCGCACGCAGCTGGGATGGAATCGCCGACGCACTGGGTCGTCGCACGATTGCGGTGGATCTGCCCGGCCACGGGAGAACGGAGATCGCGAGCGACGTGTCCCGCTACCGGATGGAGCAGGTGGTCGCCGACCTCGCCGCCCTGCTGGATGCTCTGAATATCGCGCGTACCGCTGTGCTGGGCTACTCGATGGGCGGCCGGGTGGCCCTCCACCTGGCGCTGGCCGCGCCGGAGCGGATGGGGCGGCTGATCCTGGAAAGTAGCTCACCCGGCATCGCGGGCGAGACAGAGCGCGCCGCGCGGCGCGCGGCGGATGAGGCGCTGGCTCGCCGGCTGGACGAGGAGGGGCTGGAGCGGTTCATCGACCGCTGGAATGATCTCCCACTCTTTGGCCGCGGGCGGTTGGATGTGTCCAGGCGTGACGAACTGCGCCGGCAACAACTGGCCGGAAGCGCCGAGGGACTGGCGGCGAGTCTGCGCGGCATGGGAGCCGGCGTGCCGGGAGCGCTCTGGGACAAACTGTCCGGACTTGGTGAGACGCTCATCGTGGCCGGTGAGCTCGACGACAAATATGTGGAGATCGGCCGGAGAATGCAGTCGCTGATGCCGAAGGCCCAGTTGGTGGTCGTGCCGGGAGCCGGCCACACGGTGCATCTGGAGCAGCCCGGGATTTTTTGTGAGGTCGTGAGGGAGTATTTGAATGATCGGGGGGTGAGGGCCACCCAGGCATCGCGGCGACCCGCGGTCGTAGGTTCTGAATCATGAGGAGATCGATGGACACACTGGAGACCATTCGCACCGCTGCCGACTGGCAGCCCGTCAAGACCTATCAGGACATCCTGTACGAACACGCCGAGGGCATCGCCAAGATCACCATCAATCGGCCCGACGTGCACAACGCTTTCCGTCCCGAGACGGTGACCGAGATGATGGATGCCTTCAACCATGCCCATGAGGACGACGATATCGGCGTGGTCATCCTGACCGGTGCCGGGACGCGTGCCTTCTGCTCCGGTGGCGACCAGCGGGTACGCGGCCACGGCGGCTATGTGGGGGCCGATGAGGTGCCGCGCCTCAATGTCCTTGAGCTGCAGAAGAAGATCCGTTACATGCCCAAACCGGTGATCGCCATGGTTGCCGGTTATGCCATCGGCGGGGGACATGTGTTGCACGTCATGTGCGATCTCACCATCGCCGCCGACAACGCCGTCTTCGGCCAGGCCGGGCCGCGTGTCGGCAGCTTCGACGCCGGCTACGGCGCGTCCTATCTGGCGCGCATCGTGGGTCACAAGAAGGCGCGCGAGATCTGGTACCTCTGCCGTCAGTACGATGCGCAGCAGGCGCTCGACATGGGGCTTGTCAATACCGTCGTGCCGCTGGAGGAGCTGGAAGCGGAGACCGTGCAGTGGGCCCGCGAGATCCTGGAAAAGAGTCCGATGGCGCTTCGTTTCCTGAAGGCAGCCTTCAACGCCGACACGGACGGGCTGGCCGGCCTGCAACAGCTGGCGGGCGATGCGACTCTCCTGTACTACCTCACCGATGAGGCCAAGGAGGGCCGGAACGCTTTCGTGGAGAAGCGCAAACCGGACTTCAGCAAGTTCCCCAAGTTTCCGTGAGCGAGACGGAGACCCTACCTCCTCCGGCGCCCGCCATGTCGAAGGCCCGGGCCTGGTGGACGGGTTTGCGCGTCGCCTCGCTATCCGCCTCGGTTGTCCCGGTGCTGGTCGGGACGGCCGCGGCGCGCCCCGGCCATCTCAACCACCCCCTGGCGTTCGTCGCCGCGCTGTTGGCTTCGATGCTGATTCAGACCGGGACGAACTTCAGCAACGACGTCTTCGATTACCGCTCGGGGGCCGATTCGGCGTCGCGCCTCGGTCCGGCCCGTCTCATCCTGAGCGGCGCGATTACGCCCCGCGAGGCGTTGCTGGCAGCGGGCGCCGCCTTCGGTGCCGCCGCCCTGCTCGGGCTCTACCTCATCACCGTCGGCGGCTGGCCGATTCTCATCATCGGTGTGGCCTCGATCGTCGCCGGTGTCGTCTATACCGGTGGTCCCTGGCCGGTGGGGTATCACGGCCTGGGCGATCTGTTTACCTTCGTCTTCTTTGGGCTGGCCGGTGTCATCGGCAGCGCCTACCTGCAGATCCTCACGGTGACCCCGGTGGTGGTGCTGGCGGCGCTCCCCGTCGGATTCCTCATCACGGCGATTCTCGTCGTCAACAACCTGCGTGATATCGCGACCGACCGTGCTGTCGGCAAGATGACGCTCGCCGTCCGCCTTGGTCCGGGAGCAACACGCGGGGAATACGGCGCGTTGGTTGGCCTCTCCTACCTGGTTCCGTTGGCTCTGGTCGTCGCCGGGCGCTCACCCGCCGTCTTCCTCCCTCTACTCACTCTTCCCCTCGCCGTCCGTGCCGTCGACCGCATTCGGCGTCTCCAGGGCCCGGCCCTCAATGCTCTCCTCCGGGGCACGGGACAGCTCAATCTGGTGTTTGGCGTCTTGCTGGCCGCTGGTTTATGGCTGAGTTGACGACCGGACGCGGCTGTTGTCGCACCCCTTGTCGGTGCCCGGGCCGCCCAGCCACGACGTCGGGGAACCCCAAGCCATCGGCATGGAGCGTGACGCCGTGGCGACCGGAGGTACGCGGGGACAGAGGGCGCCGCGCTACTTCAGCGTTCCGGCGCTCCCGGACCACCAGGGAATGGAGCGGAAGCCCTCGGTCCGTGCGGCGTGCCTCAGCCACAGAACCACCCGGCCACAGACCTGACTCCTTGTCAGATCAGGCATTCGTGGTATCGGAGGGCCGGTACCTACAAGGGGTGCGATCACGTGACGTAGCGGGTAGTGGACTGTGGGTATAGTCGTCCCGGACTGGCTCGGCCGGCAGGCGTCCCTCACGCCGGATCGGGTCGCGATTGACGCGCCGGAGGGAACGGTCACCTTTCGTGCGTTCGAGGCGTTGGTGGCGCGAGCGGCGGGACGGCTGCGGGGAGTCGATGTGCGTGATGGCGAGCGAGTCGCGGTGCTCGCCCGCAACAGTCTTCCCTACGCCGCGCTGATCCACGCGGTTCCTCGCGCCGGAGGCATCCTGGTGCCGCTCAATACGCGCCTCTCCCGGGATGAACTGCGGGCACAAATCGCCGACGCCGGAGTACGTCTCCTGGTCGCAGATGCGGCCCATCGGGGCGTCGCGGGAATGCTGGGAGTTCCGGTGCTGGGAACCGATGATCTGGAGGGGACGCTGCTGCCGGCGCCCGAGAGGGTGAATCTTGATCGCCCCCACAGCATCATCTACACCTCCGGCACGACCGGAGCGCCGAAGGGCGCGATTGTCACCCACGGCAATCTCTGGCATGGGGCCCTGGCCTCAGCGGTCAACATGGGACACGAACCGGGCGACCGCTGGCTGTGCGTGTTGCCGCTCTTTCACGTCGGTGGCCTCTCCATCGTGACGCGCGGCGCCATCCTGGGTATTGCGGCGGTGATTCACGAGCGCTTCGATGTGGGGAGGGTGAACGCGGCGATTGAGCGCGGCGACGTGACGATCGTCTCGGCGGTGAGCGTCATGCTGGCGCAGTTGAGCGAGGGGCGCGACCGTCCTTTCCCCTCCTCTCTACGGGCCGTTCTCCTCGGCGGCGGTCCTGCCTCGCGTGATCTGCTGGAACGTGCCGCCTCCCTCCACATCCCGGTCCTCCAGACCTACGGCCTCACCGAGACCGCCTCGCAGGCAGCGACGCTGGCGCCGGGTGATGCGCTCCGCAAGCTGGGCTCCGCCGGGAAGCCGCTTTCGGTGACGGAGATCAGGATCGACGCGGACGAGCCGGGTGTTTCCGGGGAGATCCTGGTGCGCGGGCTGACGGTGACGCCGGGGTACTATGGCCGGCCCGAGGCGACGGCCGAGGCGCTGCGTGACGGGTGGCTGCACACCGGCGACCTGGGCTATCTGGATGAGGAAGGGTATCTCTACGTCCTCGACCGGCGCGACGATCTGATCGTCTCGGGCGGCGAGAACATCTATCCGGCAGAGGTCGAGCGGGTGTTGAGCGGCCATCCCGCGGTCGCGGACGTCTGTGTGGTGGGCATACCGGACACGCGGTGGGGACAGCGCCCCGTCGCCGCCGTCGTCTTGCGCGGGAGCGCGACGTCCGCGGACCTGCTGACCTTCTGCCGGGAGCGCCTGGCAGGCTATAAGGTGCCGGACCGCTTCGTCATCCGGGATGAGTTGCCGCGCAACGCGGGCGGGAAAGTGCTGCGGCGGGTGGTGCGAGAGACGCTTGACGAGCCACCGTCCGCAGGTCTTTGACCGATATCACGACCAATCAAACTGGCGCTCGAGGAAGCCTTTACTCACCTGGAGGATGATGGGGGAGCCGTGAGGGCAGGCCGCCGGCGCGTCGGTGTCGGCCAGCAGGCCGATCAGCTCACGCATCTGAGGAATCGTCAGCGGGCGACCGCGTTTGGTGGCGGCGCGGCAGGCCACGTTGGTCAGCAGGCGATGTTGCCAGTCGTCCTCGCCGCCGGCCGTTTCGATGAAATCCTCCACGAGGTCAGGGAGTCGATCCAGGTCGGGAATGACGGGAACGCCGCGCACCAGGACGGATCGGCCGCCGAACCACTCGCAGGTAAAGCCGAGGGCCGCCAGCTCCGGCAGACGTCCCTGCAGTCGCTCGCTCTGCACCGGGGTCAACTCGATGTGGATCGGCTCGAGCAGCATCTGACCGGCGCGTCCCTCGGTGTGACGGCGTCGCAGCAGCTCGTAGATGGCGCGCTCGTGGGCGCGGTGCTGATCGACGAGATAGAGGCCGGAGGCATCCTCCAGCATGATGAGGGTGTCGGTCAGCTGCCCCACCACCCGGGCGGCCCGCAGCCGCTCTCCCGGCGTGACGTCCCACGACGGCCCACTCTCGCGAAGGCGGGGCAACCGCACCTGCAGCGGACCGAGCGTGAAATCCTCGGCGCTCTCGAGTTGGGTGATCTGGTGTCCCAGCGTCTCCCGGACGGCATCGCGGAGCGCTCCGGCGATCACGTCCTCATCGCGGAGGCGCACTTCCTGCTTGGAGGGATGCACGTTGACGTCGACCGCCTGCCGCGGCACCATGAGGCTCAGCACGCCCATGGGGTGCCGCCCCCGTGGCAGCAGCGGACGGTAGCCCTCTTCCGCCGCCGCCAGCAGCGACCGCCCTGCCACGCAGCGACCGTTGACGATGACGGTGAGGTGGCGGCGCGTGCTGCGCGTCAGGTGGCGTCCCGTGATGTAGCCGGACCATTCCGCCTCTCCACGCCGCTCGGCATGCAGCGGGATCAGAGCACGGCCCACGGCCTCACCGTGGACTTCGCTCAGGGCCGTCGCCAGTCCTCGCCCCGAGGTGAGCAGCGACTGATGGCCGTCGAACGTGAGCTGGAAACGGACATCCGGGTGGGCCAGGGCGTAGCGGCGCACCAGATGCCCGATGGCGGTGGACTCGTGGCGGCTGCTGCCGACGAACGCCAGACGGGCCGGAAGCGCCGCGAATAGGTGGCGAACCGTGACGGTTGTACCGCGTGGCCGCGCCACCCAGTGACGGTGCAGACTGCCGGCCGCGACGTCGAGCTGCACTCCCACCGCACTGTCACCAGTGGCCGTCGCCAGTGTCAGATCAGCGACGGCGGCAATAGAGGGCAGGGCTTCGCCCCGGAATCCCAGGGTCTCCACGTCGTCCAGGTCGGCCGTCTCGCGAATCTTGCTGGTGGCGTGGCGGCGTAGCGCCATCTCGACGCCGTCGGCCGGGATGCCGGCGCCGTCGTCCGCCACGCGGATCGACGCCATGCCGCCGCCCCGAATATCGATGCGGACGTTTCGCGCGCCGGCGTCCAGCGCATTGTCGAGCAGCTCACGCACGACGGACGCGGGGCGCTCGATGATCTCGCCGGCGGCAATCCGCTCGATGACCTCGGGGGGCAGGATCTGAATAGGAGCGGTCGAGACCGTCTCGATCATGGCACGGAGAGGAAGCGTCCGCAATTCGGGCACGGCACGAGTGATTCGCGCGCGTGCTGCACGTCTTTGGGCGGGATGGTGACGTGGCAGGAGGAGCACACGCCACCGTCGACGGCCGAGACAGCGTGGCCGAGCGAGGAGCGCAGCCGTTGGTAGCGCTCAAGAGTGCGCGGGTCGAACGCGGCGGCGAGTTTCTCGCGCTCCTCCCGCATCCCGGCCAGCGCATCCACCATGCTCTCGATCTCCCGCGTGAGGGCCTCCCTATCGGCGTCCCAGCGCGCGCGTAGCTCGTTGGCCCTCCGCGCTGCGTCCGCGCTCTCCACACCGAGCGATTCAACGCGCTCCATGGCCTCCAGGCACCGCTCCTCTACCTGCCCCGCCGTCTCCCGGTAGTGGGCCAACTCGCGCTCGAGGGATGCCAGCTCGCGCGGGTCGACGATCACGCCCGAGTACAGCCGGGTGTGATCGCGGCTGATGCGGGTCTCGAGATCGGCGAGTTCGGCCTCGAGGGAACGCTGCTCGGCCATCGCCTGGGCCAATTGGTCGCGCCGGGCTGCCGCGCCACGCTCCGCTGCGTCCAGCTCGGGGTTCTGCACCTGCCGGCGGCGTGCCTCGCGGATCGACGCCTCTTGTTGGGCGAGGTCACTGTCCAGGCGATCCAGGAGGTGGAGGTGCGCCCCGATGTTCATGCCCGCCATTATGGCACCTCACCCTTGCCCCTATTTCGGCCCTTTCCATGCCACGCGCCTGCCCGGCAATGCGGGACTCTCGACTCCTCCCCCTTTCTCTTCCCACGCCGCTGCTACCCCCTCGCGACTCCTGGGTCAACACCGGTCGGCTCACCCTCTACGCCGACGACGGATCCGCCGAGTGGCGCGAGTGCCGGCACGAGATCCGATCGGCCCGCTACGAGCTCCGCGCCGCCGAGACCATCGCCTGGCACGTCCCCGACCGCGACGGCCACGACGACTTCGTGGGCGCCCTCGCCGTCCACGCCCACGCCGCCAACCAGGCCGCCCCGCCGCCCTTCAGCTCCATCCTGCGGGGACCCAGTGACTGGAGCCCATGGTGACGCGTCAGTCCGCAGAGCACTGCCCCACATCTCCCAGGTTCCACAGCAATAGTTCGGCGCCCTCTTCTACGATGCCCTGGTCGCGCCGTCAGACGTGCCCCCGTCTCACACCGCCTGAACTCTTACTCCACGCTACGAAAATCTGAGTAGTTACAACCCAAGCAGTGCCTTGACAACTTCCTGCCCCCTGCCACAATGCGGCTCATCTCCGAATCTAGGAGAGCAAAACAACATTTAGGAGGGTGAAGCGCATGAGGTCACTACGAGTCAAGGCTCTAATTGGAGCGCTGCTGGCCGCCGTCTGTCTGCTGGCGTTGCCTCAGCACCAAGCAAGTGCAGCGGGATCGGTAGAGCCGGTTCACTCTATACAGGCTGCCCCGTCCACCAGCGTTCTCGTCGGCCAGAGAGTCACAATCACCGCGCAATGCGTGTCCAACTGCAACATCAACACCTACGCAAACGTCGTGGACCTGACCACCGGACAGTTAGTGGCTAGCTGCTACGGCAAGCCCGTGTGCCAATACACAGTGTCCTACGACCTAGCCACCGCCCATGTCTACCAGGTTCGTGAGTACATCTTTGAGACCAACGGCATACCGGTTTCTAACGCCATAACCGTGACGTGGAACTGGACGTGGATCGTCCGTGTCTCCGAAGCCCTACTCTCCAAAGCTCTCGGCGAGCAGACTGCAGAGCAGATGGCGGTGATCTTTAGCGATTATCGCTGCGTGTCAGCAGCACTACTAATAGCGATACCAGCGGTGATCAGCTTCTGGGATGGGGAGCTGACGTACGTGGAGATCGAGGGCCTCCTTACCCGATACTCGTACCCCCTAACCCAGAATTGCGTGGGCGCCCTACAGCAGATCGTGGCGAGCAAGAACTAAGCTAACCGCCGGCGCGACTCCGGATGGCCCGCTCCCTCGCCCCGGCTGGCCGTAAGAGACGCTAGAAGTCGGGCCCCGCGACGATTACAGGCAAGCCGCGGGCGGAGCCAGGCATCCCGGCTCCGCCTGCCGCCCGGCGGGCCACGGCGTGCAGTCGACCCCGCAAGCGCCCGGAGTCCGCCGGTTCTGCGATTCCCCCAGGGTTGATAGCGTCAGCCGCTGACGGAGGGACCGCTCCTCCACGCGCGGCGCCTTCTCACGCCGGATCTCCTTGATCGAAGTTCGCCAGACCCAGTTCACGGCAACAGGGATCATGATAAGAGTGAGGGAGTGAACGGGCCCGACTACAGGGCTGGTTACACATGGAGGAGTGGTGTGTCTGAGTTGGAAAGTCGCACTTAGTTGACAAGTTCATCACACACCCAGGGCAACGCTCGTGTGCCTCTCTGTTCCGCGCGGCGGTCGCGGCGCCTGCAATCGCCGATGAACGTCATCGGTTCCGTATTCCTCGCTATCGCCGTCGCGAGTGCCGTGGCTGGATGTTCCTCGAGCCTCCCTCGGCCTGCCTCCATGGCGGATGTGATCGCCTTCTGTGCCTCCCACCGGAACGCGCGCATCTCCAACGCTCAGGTTCACGGGTACTTCCGAGTGGCGATGGTCAACCAGGTGATGAGTACCTGGCAGCTGTATGGCCGGCTGTACAAGCAGCCCCCTACCACCCGCCACCCAGAGCCCAGCCTGCTTCTCCTGGATCCATCCGTCGCGAGTGGACTGCCCTTTAGCTCTCCGGGCACGCTGGCTGGCACCCTATCCTTAAGGTGGGTGACCGTCCGCGGCCGGCTGATCTGCATGTATCGCCCACTGCTGCACGGAAAGGGGATGACGATGCCGGTGCCATACGACATCGGAGTTGTGGACATGCGCTCGATAAAGAATCAGTAGGGGTCGATCCACGCAACTACCCCTGGCTCCTCAAACAATGCCCTCCCCAGGCGTCGTGACCCTGGTGCGCGTCTACCTGCCGACTCTGGAAATAACAGACACACACCGGGACCGCTACATTGCACCCCTGCAAAGGAGCGATCCCGCCTCGCTCGGGCCGGTACCCCGCCTCGACGGCTGAATCTCATCCCGCACTCCCTCAGCGGCAACTGCTGTGGCAGATCCCTCTACCCCTGGCGGCGGCATTGTGGTGAAAGCACGCCCCGACGATCGAACGATCAGCCCCTCGACGCCCTGATCATCTCCGCAATCGGCCCGATCATCTCCCCCCGCACCCCCTGCCGCTCCAGGAACCGCTCGATCTCCGGCACCTCCAGATCCTCCACTGGCACGCCCAGCGCCTCGGCATACTTCTCCAGCGTCGCCCGCCGCTGCGTCGCTCGCCGGCCGCTCTCCATCAGAGAGACAGCCGCCTTCCCCACGCCCATCCGCTCCGCCAGTTCCTCCTGAGTCATCCCCAGCGCCATCCGCCGCTCGCGGATCCGATCTCCCACACCCATACCCGGGGTATACCAAGTATGAATAATCCAGCCGATGCTCCTCGGTGTCCTCAAACTCATGCGGGCGATCGAAGCCGATGACCCCCACTGCCGCGTCAAAATCCCCCCATTTTGCTTATGGTTGCCGGTATCAGGGCCGTACAATAGCCCGTGCGCTTTCTCACCATCCTGCTGGCTTCCCTCATCCTGCTCCCCCTTCCCCGATCCGGTTCACATCCCGACTCCGCCACCTCCGCGACCGCGGTCATGCAGACCCTGAAGGCCTACTCTGATGCCTACTGGGCCCGCGTCGCCGGGCGGGACGATAGCCTGCCGCCGCACGTCAACGGTCATGACGAACTGGGGACTCGCTGGCTGCACGACATGCGCGCCGCTCTGCGTGGCGTGCCCTTTCTTGCCATCCGGCAGGAGTTCAAAACCCCCGGCTTCAAGAACCTGCCGGCCGACCGGCCCGGCGTCAACCTGATCGTTGCCGTGCCCGGTACACGGGCGCCGGACCAGTCGGTCATCGTCGGGACGCACTATGACGGCGAGCCGTTCTCGAAGGGCTCGGCGTATGACGATACCAGCGGAGTGGCGATCACCCTCCAGGTGGCGCGTCTCATGGCGCCGATCTGGCACGCGCAGGGTCTTCCCGCGCGCACCGTGGAGTTCGTGCTCTTTGATGCCGAGGAGCAAGGAATGATCGGATCGGAAGCGTACGTGCAGCGCATGCAGCACGGGGCGCTCCTGCCACGCCCCGCCCTGATGATCGACGAGGAGCAAAACGGCGTTGGGTACCCGGTCCGTCCCTTTGGCCTGCTCAGCAATGAACCGCTGCCGGCTTTTGCCTGGACGAGCGATCCCCTACCACCCGTTCTCGGGAAGATTCACCCGATTCCAGCGGCACAGCGGCGCCTTCTGCACAGCCAGCTGGTCGACGCCCGCGGTGCAGTCTTCCGCCGCCTGCATGCCGCCGTCTCACCGCTCCGCTTCCAGGGCGGCGCTGCCCCCGCTTTCACGTCCGCCGATGAATCGCTGGTGCGTATTGGGAGAGTCAACATCTGCTGCAGCGACAACGCGCCGTTTGAAGTGGCCGGGTATCCCAACGTGACGTTTGCGGGAGATGCCGGCTATTACGACCGCAACCCCCCGCCGTGGGCGTACCCCTTCGACCAGCCGCAGGACACCTTCACCACCCTGGCCTGCGATACGGGTGGATCGCCCACCCCGTCGCCGGCCCTCGCCGCCGCGCTGGACTTGCCGGTCCAGCTGACGCTTGAGCTGCTGCACGATAACGCTCCACCGTCCGGCAGGGTCGGTCCTCCCGCCGTGCTGTCGCCGCAGGTTGCCGTGGCCGGAACCGCGCTGCATCTGGCCGTGAGCACCGGCGGGACGGTTCATTACGACTTCGGCGACGGCACGCGTGGCACGAACCCGGTTCACACGTACCGGCGTCCGGGCCATTACAAGCTGCGTGTCATCGACGGTCGCCGGTCGGCGGTGCAGACCATTGTGGTGCGGAAGCAGGCGCTGGGCCCGGACGTTCCCCTCGGCGTGATCGGACCGCCGCCGATCCGCCCCTGGCACCCCGATGCCCTGAGTGGCGTGGCGGGGTGTCCCTAGACCTCAGTCCGCGTGGAAGCTCCGCAACATGTGCAGCATGCTCTTGCGCACGGAGGTGAACCGATCGGCGTAGGACATCGTGAGGTGCCAGACGCGGCCGTTGATACGCATGCTCACCTGCTCCTCGGTCCAGCTCTCGCTCATGCCCCGGAAGCTGGCATGGATGAGCGGCCACTGCTGCCCCATGATGCGGATCGAGCCATCACGCCAGACATTGTGGGCGCCGATTGAGCGTAGGTAGACGGCCGCGTTCGCCTGATCGCCGTCGCAATAGACGTTGACGTTCGTGACGGAGTCGCCGTAGGGCGGGAAGAAGTAGTCCACCCGGTGATGCTGGGAATCGGGTAGCACCACATGGCTGTACGAGGACGGCCGCATGATCGTGTACCGGTAAATGTGGCTGTGGAAGGGGATCCAGTGGAGAGAGATCCCCGTGATGAGGATCGCTGCCCAGCGGTGGGACGCCATGAACGATACTAGTCCGAGTTGTCAGGCAATGCAACCTAGATAGACGCTATCCTGTCTCGCATGTCCCCCTTCCATATTCCTTCGCTGCGCTGGCGGTTGGTCGCTATCATGTGTGTCGCCTACGTCGTGGTGGCCATTGTGAGCGGCGCCGTCAGCTATAGCGCGCAGCGCTCGGGTCTGCGGCAGCAGTTGACGGCGCGAGCGCGCAGCGACGCGGCGATCCTGGCGGCCGGCGCCGCCGGTCCCGTCAGCGTGGGAGGGTTGAAAAACCGGCAGGTGCTGATTGACTTTGTCTCCGCGGTGCAGAGCACGGAGCGGCTCACCTCGATCATCATCCGCGGTCCCGACGGCTGCGTCTTGACGCCGCCGCGCATGAAGGGCTGTAAGCCGTTCTTGACCATCCAGGCGCGTACCTCCATTCTTCCGAACGGCAACGCGATGGCGGTTGCTCCCATCATTCCGACCGGCGCGGCAACGCTCGCCGGGTATGTCACGGTCGAACTCTCCGGGAAGACGGTCTCCGACTCGTTGCACCAGGACCTGATGGTGGACGCTCTGGTTGCCTTTATCGGTCTGCTTATCTTCCTGCTGCTCTCCCTCGTCATCGCCGGCTACATCCTCGGCCCCGTGATGAGCCTGGCGCGCGCCGCGTCGGCGATCCGCCATGGTGAGCTGACGGCGCGGGTGCCGACACAGGGCTCCACGGAGCTCTCCGATCTGGCCGGAGCCTTCAACGAGATGGCGGCCTCACTGGAGCGCCGCATCGAGCAACTCTCCCTGCTGGCCGATACCGGTGCCATCCTCCCCAGTACCCTCCAGGCCCATGAGGATGCACGCCCTCTCCTGCAGTCGTTCGCGCGCACCCTTGGCGCCTGCGCCGCCGGCATGCCGGATCGCGACGATCTATGGTGGGACGACGGCAAGAGCACGTGCCGGGATGCGGCGCGGGCGCTGGGCGGGGTGGGAACGCCGACGCTGGCACAGCGCGGCGAGGCCGTTCTGCTGGCCCTGCCGGTCCCGCAGGGCGTCTTCGTGCTGGCACGCGAGGGACGCGCGTTCTCGCGGGACGAGCAACAGGTGGCGGCCAACTTTGCTTTCCAGCTGGGGATCGCCGCGGAGAATGTCAGACTCTTTGAAGCCCAGCAGGAAGCGTTGAACGTCAAGGATCAGTTTCTGTCCATCGTGTCGCACGAGCTCCGCACGCCCCTCACGGCCATGAAGGGGTACGCTCAGATGCTCCGCCGCCGCCTGGCCGACGATCCCGACGGCCAGCGCTTTGCCGCCAGCATCGACGCCCAGGTCACGCGGCTCAGCCGTCTGGTCGACGATTTGCTCGACGTGACGCGGTTCGCCCGCAGCCAGTTCGAGCTGACACGGCGACCCATGGATCTGCGGCCGGCGCTGGAAGAAGCCGTCAACCGGTTCAGCATCATTGCCCCGAACCACACCTTCCGATTGGAGGTGACCGATGGTGATCTGCACGGTGAATGGGACCGCGACCGGTTGGAGCAGGTGTTGAACAATCTGATCGGCAATGCCGTCAAGTACTCGCCGAACGGCGGCGAAGTACTGGTGCGAGCCGGGCGAACGGACCACGAGATCACCATTGCGGTGCACGATCAGGGGGTAGGCATCCCGCCGGAGGAGCAGTCACAGGTGTTTGACCGCTTCTACCGGAGCGCCGGCACCCAGAATGTCAAAGGAATGGGCCTTGGCCTCTATGTGACGCGCCGCGTCATCGAGGCGCACGGTGGCACTGTGGGAGTGCGCAGCGAGCCGGGGGCCGGCAGCGAGTTTTACTTCACGCTGCCCGTGGTCGGCGCGGGGGTGGCCGCGTCATAAAAAAGGGCCCCGGAGAGGCCCTGCGTTGTGGACGGTTAGCTGGTCGGGGAGACAGGATTCGAACCTGCGACCCCTTGCACCCCATGCAAGTGCGCTACCAGGCTGCGCCACTCCCCGAGGTCGCACGCCAGTCTAGAGGGTTTCCTCGGAGACGGGCAAGGGGTCAGGGGTCGGTGATCTGCTACCCTGCCGCCGCGTATTGATCCATACACTCCTGCGCCGTGCAGGTCAAAACCACCAGGCGGGTGGCTTCGATACTGGCGACGGCGCTGAGCGGGATAAACAGACGGCGGGTGCCGAAGCCCAGGATGCCGCCGTGATCGACTTCGAAGACCGGCTCGTCGCCGATGTCCGTCGCCGGCTCCGTGATCGCGATCTCCTCGCGGATGAGCACCTCGCCGGCCGCCTCCGCGTCGCTCGTCCCGGCGACGACGCGCTGTTCATCACCCAGCGCTCCGGCGCCGCCCTCCGTGCCGGGATCGGCATAGACGCGCTCCTCGTCGCCGAGCGTTTCCGGTCCGCCGCCGGTTCCGGTATCTGTGTAGACCCGGCTCTCGTCACCGAGCGTCCCGAATCCGCCGCCGGTCTCTTCGTTGCGCCGCAGCGGAGGTGGTATCCGTCCCTTCGGGAAGATCTCTTTCACCGTTCCAATTTGCTGCCCGTCATCGCTGTAGACGGTCATGCCGGGCTCGATGTCCTTGATTTTGACCACTGAGGCGCCTCCTTTGGGCAGTACCATCCGACGCGGCGAGGAGGCGGGCGAGTGTCCGCCCGCCTCCTCAGGACTACGCCCGCGTGAACGGGAAGACGGGGAGAATGACCCGTCCAAACGTGCTGTTCGTCACACCGGCAAAGGATGTGTAAAAAGCGACGAGCGCCGTCGCCAGACCCAGCCAGCCGCCGACGGCGGTGAGGCCGCTGCCCGGTGCCGCATCACCCAGCGCGCCGAGCCACAGGGCAATGAAGGTGAGAGCGAGCAACAGAAAGACGAGAGCGACCGCGCCGTTGGTGCGTAGCGAGGCGACGAACATGTAGGTGGTGAAAAGGGCCCAGGCAAAGAGGAACCAGATGGTCCCATTGCCACCGTAGAAGATGACCGCGCTGCCGGCGGCCAGCGGCCGTCCCACGATCTGCAAAGCGATCATGATCGCCAGGCCCATCCAGAACGCGCCGAACGAGCCGAAGGCGGTGGCGCCGAAGGTGTTGCGGTTGCGGAACTCCCACATGCCCGCCGCGAATTGGGCGAGACCGCCGTAGAAGAACGCCATGCCCACCCAGACGAGATCGCCCGGGGTTTTGAGGAGGCCGGCATTCGCCGCGCTCAACAGAAGGGTGGTGAGCGCGAATCCGGCCAGTCCCAGTGGTGCGGGATCGGCAGCGGGTGGTGCGACGGTCGCGGTAGGTGCCTCTAGATTGGTTGCCATCAGTTGCTCCTCCTTCGTGAGAACGAGTAGGACAGCGCGATGAACTCCGGGAGAGGCATATACTCCCGCTTCCAGTGTAGAAAATCTCGAAATGTTATGCATCCTGCCGCGGAAAACCGTTGACAACCCGTTCCACAGGTAAAATGCCCGAATTCATCCGGAGAGTGAGCCGCACGTGCTGACGGCGGTGGAGGACGCAGCGCCCTATCTCGACCAGCGCGTCGCCGCCGCGCACGCTGCCGATGACGGCACCGAGCGGTTTCCCCGGGCGATCGCGGACGGGAAGGTGCGACGCGACGACCGCCGGTTCCTATCACCGCGCCCGGCCGTGGCGGTGCCCAGGCGACGCGCGAAGGCAGACGTCAGGGGCCAGCCCCGACCACACACGTGTGACGCCGGCGGCGCACACCCACATTCGTGGGTAGGCGCAGGGCTTGTCCCTGCGCGAGAAGACGCACGGCGACAGGAGTCGCCCCGACATGTCGACGCCTCCGAGAGACGGGCCCCATGGCTTTGTTATGTACGTTGATGGCCGCCGGCATGTTGGTTTCCCTCGCCCTGTAACTATCGAGCCGGCTCCCACGTTTATGGGGTGTACTCGTTCTTCTATGCGGCGTAAAGCCGGGGACTATCCAGAAATTCGGAGAAAGACATGATCACACGGCTCATGGCGACCGGCATCATCGCGGGACTCCTTCTCCTCGCCCTGACTCCGCTGCGCCAGGTGGTCGCCGCCTCACACAGCATGGCGTCGACATCCCGCTGCCAGAACATCCAGCTGTCCATCCGGCCCGCGTCAATCCACGGTGCGACCGGCCACGTCGGGGCGGTCTACCGCCTGCACAACACCTGGAGCACGCCGTGCAGCCTCCAGGGGTACCCCGGTGTTGAGCTGCTCGATGCGCAATTCCACTCCCTCCCCACCCACACCAATCGCGGCCACGGCTTCATCATCTACGGCACTCCCCCGGCGCCGCGTGTGACCCTCGATGCCGCCCACGATGCCTACTTCGGGCTCGAGTACAGCGATGTGCAGACACAAGGTGAAACGTGTCCTCGCACCGAGTATCTGCTGGTCATCCCACCGGACGACTACCTGCCCGACGTGACGTACAGTCATGCCGGCACCAACTTCGGGTATGTCGCACCGTGCGGTGGGAAGGTGACGGTGTCACCGGTACACGGGACGGCCACTGTGCGGTAATGGTACCGATCAGCCCTGCACGAAGACCGTGGGATGGCCGATCCATCCGGCAACGACGTGCCAGGCAAGGACCTGCGTACAGTACTTGTCAGGAGCGGTGAGATGAATGGTTGTCCCGGCCACGCTTTGCCAGGTCCACGTCACGGGAGCCCATCCTGCTCCCATTCCGTTACGGCAGTCAACCGTGTACTGGTAGTACAGCCGTCCGGCGACGGGGACCCGGGACGTCACGGCGACATCTGCCGCCGTTCCGTTTCCGGTGAGTACGGCCGTTGGGGCCGGCTCTGTTCCGTCCAGATCAAGTCGCAGGGGACGACTGGCGAGCTGCACCCAGGATAGGTTGGATGCGCCCCGCGGCAAAATGACGCCGGTGGCCTCGAGACGTGATCCGCGCAAGACGACAAGGTCACGGTGATAGATGCTCTGGCCGGGCTGCAGCGTCCGCTGCGGAGAAGATCCGATTCCCCACCCGTAGTCGGTGTCTGGAACAGTGGGCGGATAGACGATCTGCCCTGCATCATCCAGTATGGCGGCATACGGTGACTTGAAGGGCGGGTTGGCGCGGACGACCCGGATCGGATGGTGCGAGACGTTGGTCATGCCGAGCTCGACTGGGGCGAGGGTATTGGGACTGTAGACTCGCCCGGTGAGTGAGAGGGTGAATCTGATGCCACGCGTGACTGTCTGGGCGTGTAGGTGGTTGGAGGGCATCGTGCCGGATAGTGCAAGGCTGGGTTTCCACGAACGGACCCGCAGGCGAGCGGACGCGCAATCCCACCTGCCGGCGATCTGTACCCATCCGGACGCTGGAAGCTGCGTCCCCGATCCCAGCCGCGGCCCAATCACCAGGATGCCGGAAGAAGAAGCGCTCCGATCCATCGGTGTCCGCACTTTGTGGCCATACAGGTACCCCGTCTGGTAGGTGATCGGAGTGGCCGGCGGACCGGGCCCGAAGAAGGCGTAGACCGCGTAGTAGCCGCGCACGCGCACGTTGTAGACGGCAGTCCCACGTACACAGCGAGCTTGCAATTCGCTGACCGTCAACACACGCGTCGCCCGGGAGGCTGATCTCTGAGCGTGAGTCGAGGACGTCCCGGCGATGACACAACCCGCGAGCAAGCCAATCGTCAGATACGTGATCTCTCGCCTCATCGGTGTCGCGGCACCTCCTTCCGGCTCACCACGTTTGACGCTGGTGCTCCTCCTATTCTCCCGCGATCGTATGCGATCAACAACAACCTGACGGTGCTCTTCGGTCCCGCCGGCCTCGGCGCCGTTGTGATGGGGTGTCTGAGGCCGATGGATAGAGAGTCGTAAGGGGGGCAATCAACCCCCTGTAACAATTCCTCCCCCTCCTCGTTAGGTAGATGACAACCGACGGAATGGAGGTGGGATGGACGCGGGGGAGATCGCTCGCCTCTCCGGTCGCGAGATACGGGTGTCGGCCGGTGTGGAGATCGAACAACTGCTGGATCGCTACGAGCGGCCTCTCTACGCCTACCTCCTGACGTTGCTGGGTGATCCCGACACGGCGCGCGACTGCACGCAGGATGCCTTCCTGCGTGCCCTCGAGCAGCTTAGGCGGGGCAAGGAGATCAACGGTGGCTGGCTCTACACGGTAGGGCGCAACCGCGCCATCGATCACCTGCGCGATCGGCGACGCGTTGGTCCGGAAGATGTCACGCTCGAGATGGACCTGGAGGCCGGTCAGGGCGAGCCGTTCCATCTGACGGCCGTCCGACGCATCCTTGACCGCCTCTCTCCGGACGATCGTGAGGCCCTCTATCTGTTCAGCGTCGACGGCTTTCGCACCGACGAGATCGCCGCCATGCTCGGTATCCAACCGGGAGCGCTGCGTGTGCGTCTTAGCCGGGCGCGCCAGCGCTTCCGCGCCCTCTACGAGGAAGAATCATGAACGGACATGACAGCATCACCGACCTCCTGGCCAGGCGCCGCGAGCTAACGCCGGACGACGAGGCAGTGCTGCGGGACCATCTGGCGGGGTGTGCAGACTGTCGCCGGACGGCGGCGGACTTCGCGGCGCAGGATGACGTGTTACGGCTCCTGGGTGACGTGATCCCCCCCGATACTATTCGCCGGTCGGTGCTCCGCGCCGCCGGTCGGAGGCGAGTCCGCCCCTTGGTCTGGCCGGTTGTCGTGGTCGCCGCCATCGTCGCCGTTCTCGGCGGCTACGGCATCGTCGCCGGGGGCGGACTGCCCTGGGTTCCACCGGATCGTCATTTAGGCCAAGGCTACTCCGGTCCCGGCGGCGGGATATTCATTCCTGCCACGCCCACCGCCGGTGACATGTCCCGCGACGACGCCATCGCCGCCGCGGTGCATCATTTCTTTGGCCCGCAGGCGCGGACGGTGCCGGCGAATGTGTCTATGGCTACGTTCCTCGGGATCTACACCGATAGCCTTTTCAAACCGCGTTTGGTGTGGATCGTCCGCTTCCAGGGACCAGGCATCGTGATCGTGGGTGATGGGCCGCCCCGATCCCCGGTCGACACGCTACGCTGCCCCCCTGCCGTCGGTCACGAGGAAATGGTTTTCTTCGACGCGCACTCCGGTGCCTTCGTGGAAGATACCTCCGGACTCGTGCCCCAGGGACTACCCATGACGGTCACGCCGGCACCGGCGCCAACCCCCTGCCCGACGCCGGCTCCGACCGACATCGCTCCCTTCTCTCTTGCCCTAGCTCCGAACGGCGACATCGTCGAAGTAGGCGAAGGGATTCGCTTCCTGGACTATCAGATTCAGGAGAGGACGCCCGATGGCATGCTTCTCCGGCACTGGTCCGCCGATCCGACTTCACGGCTCCAGCAGCAAGTCACGGGAATCGGAGTTGATGGGCGGGGAGATGTCTACGTCTTGGGGAATAACCAGCACCTTCTCAAGTTCACGGCGGGAGGGCGATTGATCTGGAGTACTTCCGTGCCAACCAGTTACGGCTCCCTCACCAATGTCGTGGTGGCGCGCGACGGCACCGCCTACATTCCGGAGGGGACTCCCCATCCCGGCATCAGAGTTATCGCACCCGATGGACGTCTCCGTGCCGTCCTGCCCGGCTGGTACGAGCACGTTGCCCTTGCCGGTTCGGTGCTCGTCGCCTCACGAGCGGGGACCGTGACTGTTATAGCACCCGCGACGGGAAGCACGATCCATCGCTGGCACGTCGAGCCGGGTGAGGGCTACATCCAGGGCGTGGCGGGGGCGGCGGGTGGAACCGTATGGCTTCTCGAGCAGAGATTTAGCAGAAGCGCCTTCCTTGGCTACGAGATCGCCCACTTCACCGCCGCCGGGCAGCTCCTTACCCGCTGGCATCTGCCGACGGTGACGGGAACGGCCGAGGTCCAAGGTAGTGAGCCGAAGGATCTGGCGGTAGATAGAACGGGACGGATCTACGTCGCGGACTACGGGCGCGCCCAGATCATGGTCTTCTCGGCCGGCGGCAGGCTCCTACGTCGCTGGTGATCCGGCCACGGCAGAGGTAACGGGGGTACTTCCATCGCTCGATCGTGTGGTAGGGGCCGGCTCCGCCGTGCCCGCTTGGTCCGTCGTGCCCATCCCTCGCGAGGATTCCCGCCGTCTGTCTTCCGCACGTCGGCC
>Ga0070739_10000403_pt1 | contig 84351 bp, 87 predicted proteins | sample Coa_R1_7_FD_66445 | JGI IMG/M metagenome (GOLD analysis project Ga0070739, IMG submission 66445) | Surface soil microbial communities from Centralia Pennsylvania, which are recovering from an underground coalmine fire - Coalmine... | ecosystem: Environmental > Terrestrial > Soil > Unclassified ...
AAAAGTGCGCAAGGAACACAAGGCGTTCGTCGATTTCATGATTCCGATCGTCAAGGCGTGGTGTACCGAGACGGCAATCGAAAATTGCTCGAACGCGGTGCAAGTCTTCGGCGGGATTGGCTACATCGAAGAAACCGGCATCGCGCAGCAGTACCGCGACGTGCGCATCACCACGATTTACGAAGGCACCACCGGTATTCAGGCGCTCGATTTAGTCGGCCGCAAACTCGCGCAAGACATGGGCGCAACGGCAACACGCATCGGCAAAATGATGTCCAAGGATGCGGAAGCGCTTTGTCATGGTGATGTATCGAACCACGCCGGCCATGTGGAGGCGCTAAAGCAAATCGGAGAAGCCCTAAAACAAGCCATCGCCGCCGTCACCGAAACCTCGCAATTCATCGGTATGACCGCCATGGGCGACCTGCGCAAAGCCGTTGCGTGCAGTGTTCCGTATCTGAAACTCTGGGGTATTACCGCCGGAGGCTGGCAGATGGCGCGCGCCGCGCTGGTGAGCGCGCAAAAACTCGCTGCCGGCGAAACGGACGAATTTTACAAAGCGAAGATCGCGACCGCAAAATTTTACGCAACGCACGTTCTCAACCAAAGCGCTTACCTGAAGCTGCAAATCGTGCAAGGTTCGGGCGACGTTATGACGGTCGCAGAAGAGCAGTTCGATTTAGATCGCAAATCCGCAGTGGTGGCCTAGCACTATGGAGGGCGTAAAAGTCATAACGCTCGACAATCCGCCGGTCAACGCGCTTTCGTTTGCGTATTCGGCGAAATTGCTCGAGCAGGTCGAAGCCGCCGAAGCGGACGCGTCCGTAAAAACGGTGATCTTCACCGGCGCGCACGGTCTGTTCAGCGGCGGTGCGGACATCAACGATTTCTTAAACGAACCGGCGCCTGGAACGAAAACGGTGCGCGATGTGATCGGCGCCGTCGAACGCGGCATAAAAACGTACGTTGCGGCGATAGACGGTAACGCGATGGGAGGCGGGCTCGAACTCTCGCTCGCGTGCGACTACCGAGTCGCGACGAAACGTTCCAAACTCGGCCTGCCCGAAATCAAGCTCGGTTTATTGCCCGGAGCCGGCGGCACGCAGCGTCTGCCGCGGCTCATCGGCGCGCAAGACGCGCTGCAAATGATGCTCAAGGGCGAGACCATTACCGCCGCGGACGCTAAGGCAAAAGGCTTGCTCGACACGGTCGTTGCGGATGACGTTATGGACGCTGCGGCGGCGTATAGCGACAAACCAAAGCGCCGCGTCTCCGAGATGAAGGTCTCGCTTGCGGGACTGCCTGCAAATGCGGTGCCGTTCGTGATCGCGCAAGCGCACAAAATGTGCCCGCCGGAAGAGAACGGCGGCTTTGCCGCGCACAAACTCGTCGATGCGGTGCAGGCGGCTTTTGAATTGCCGTTTGCGCGCGGAATTGCGCGTGAGGCGCGATTGTTCGAAGAACTGGTGCGCTCGCAGCCGTCCCTGGCGCTTCGGCATATTTTCTTTGCCGAGCGCGAACTCAGCAAGATCCCTTCGATACCTCACCATGGCGCGTCAACTCACGATGACGTAAAGAGCGCGGGAGTGGTTGGGGGCGGCACCATGGGTACCGGCATCGCGATCACGTTCGCAAACGCCGGCATTCCGGTCACAGTGATCGAGCCGAGCAGCGAGCAAATCGAAAAGGCGCGCCAAATGGTGTTCGGCATGTTCATGCACCAAGTGCAGCGCGGCCGCTTGACGCAAGAAGAAGCCTGGAAGCGCGGACAATCCATCGTTTTCACGGACGATTACAGTGAGCTTGCCGGCTGCGACGTCGTTATCGAGGCCGTCTTCGAGAATATGGACGTCAAGAAACAGGTCTTCGCAAAACTCGACGACATCGTCAAGCCCGAGGCGATCTTGGCCTCAAACACCTCGACGCTCGACATCGACGAAATGGCCGCGGTAACCAAGCGCCCGGGCAAATTCGTCGGCCTGCATTTCTTCGCACCCGCAAATATCATGAAGCTGCTCGAGATCGTTCGCGGCAAGGAGACTTCGCCGGAAACGCTCGCAACGGCGTTCAAGCTGGGCAAGACGCTGCGCAAAGTGGCCGTACTGTCGGCGAACTCGTTCGGATTTATCGGCAATCGGATGCTGTTCGATTATGCGCGCGAGGCGGTTGCGTTGGCGGAAGAAGGCGTCGCGCCGTACCGCATCGATGCGGCGATGAAAAATTTCGGCTTTGCGATGGGTCCGTTCGCGATGTTCGATCTTTCCGGCGTCGACGTATTCTGGCACATCCAGCAGGCGCGCCCCGACATGGGCGCGGCGCGTACGAAGATCGTCGACCGCCTATACGAGCTCAAGCGCCTCGGTCAAAAGACCGGCAAAGGCTTTTACAAATACGATCCGTCGGTGGGCAGCGGGCGCGAACCGATCCGCGATGAGGACGTGGAAAAACTTTTCGCGGAAGTTGCGGCCGAAGCCGGAATCGCGCAGAATTCGGACATCGCCGACGCCGAAATCGTCCAACGTCTTACGCACGCGCTCATCGACGTGGGCGTGGAATTGCTCGAGAAGGAAGTCGCGCTGCGTCCGGGCGACATCGACATCGTATACATCTACGGCTACGGATTCCCGCCGCATCACGGCGGCCCGATGTGGTACGGCCACGAGACCGGTTACAAAGACGTGTACGCCGGTGCGTCACACCGCCGTGGTGAGGCATCGAACGACCCCGAGCGTGTCGAGGGGCAATCCAGAGAGGAATTAATCAATGCGTGAAGCCGCCATCGTCTCGGTAGCGCGCACGCCGATCGGCAAAGCGTTTCGTGGAGCCTTCAATCAAACACACGGGGCTACGCTTGCGGGCCACGTTGTAAAAGCAGCCGTCGAGCGCGCCGGCGTCGATCCCGCGGAAATCGACGACGTCGTTATCGGTTGCGGTCTGCCCGAAGGCGCGACGGGAAATAATCTCGGCCGTGTTGCCGCACTGCGTGCCGGACTGCCGGAAAGCGTTCCCGGCACGACGATCAATCGCTATTGCGCTTCAGGTTTGCAATCGATTTCGGTAGCTGCTCAGCGCATTATGGTCGACGGCGCGAACGTCGTCGTAGCCGGCGGCGCCGAGTCGATCAGCATGGTGCATAACAACATGAATATCGAGTTCTTCACCGAGGACTGGATGCTGCGTCACGAGCCGGACGTGTACACGCCGATGCTTCAGACAGCCGATTTCGTTGCGAAAAAATACAACGTTTCTCGCGAACGGCAAGACGAGTACGCCTTGCAAAGCCAGCAGCGTACCGCACAGGCGCAGGCGCGCGGTTCGTTCGATGAGGAGATCGTGCCGCTCCCGGCATGGAAGTACGTCGAAGATAAAGAGACCGGCGAAGTGCGCGAAGAGTGCCTCACCCTCGCCAAAGATGAGGGCAATCGTCCCGAGACCACGCTTGAAGCCTTGCTCAAACTCAAAGGCGTGCTCGACCCGACATCGACGATTACGGCCGGCAATTCATCGCAGCTCTCCGATGGCGCCGGCGCCGTTGTCGTTATGGAATCGAAATTTGCGCAGCAACGCGGCCTCAAACCGCTTGGGTTTTATCGGGGAATGGTCGTCGTCGGAAACGCGCCCGGGGAAATGGGGATTGCGCCCGTCTACGCCATTCCGAAGCTGCTCGAGCAGCATGGCCTAACGATCGACGATATCGGATTGTGGGAACTCAACGAAGCGTTCGCGGTGCAGACCGTCTATGTTCGCGATGCGCTCGGCATTCCGAACGACCGGTTCAACGTCAACGGCGGCGCCATCTCGATCGGGCATCCGTACGGACTCTCGGGGACCCGCATGGCCATGCACGCGCTCATCGAAGGGCGCAAGCGTAACGCCAAACACGTCGTCGTGACGATGTGTATCGGCGGCGGCATGGGCGCCGCGGGCTTATTCGAAGTTGCATAAGATTCTCGCGTGCGCGAACGGCGAAACGTAAGACTTCAAGGCCGGGTGCAAGGGGTGTTTTTTCGCGATACGGTACGGCGGATTGCGGGCAAGCATGAGGTACATGGTTTCGTGCGCAACCTCGGAAGGGACATTTTAGAGATCGAAGCCGAAGGTGAGCCGGGCGCCGTAAACGCGTTCATCGACGACGTTCTGGCGCATCCGCCGCATCATGCGCGGGTGGACAACGTCGAATCAAAGGCGATTCCGGTTAACGGGGAGCATGGCTTTCATGTCCGATGAGGTGGCGCGATGAAACTGCTGTTGGAAGTGATTATTGCCGTTATTCTGCATCCGGTCGCGGTTGTGCTGATGTGGATAAACCTTGCCGGCCGGCGCGACTTAACCGACGTGCAGAAGATTATCTGGGCCATCGTTGGTCTCGTATGGGGAATCGGTCCGGTGCTCTACATGCTAGTCGGCGGCGGCGCCTTGTGGTGATGCAGACGGCATAGGTGATGGAGAAGCGCTCGGTGCAGGCGATGCACTCGCGCTCGGAGCGGGACTTGGCGTCGAGCGAACGGCCCATGCCGGCTCCGGCTTGACCTTTACGCCTCGCTGTAATTCAGCGACACTCAGTTTCGAGTACCGCGTGTTTTTAAAATGCGCGCGCACGAATTGGAGTGCCCGTATTGCGCGGTTCCGCGCGTCGTAGCCGGGAAGCTCCTCGAAAAGGTTTGCCAGGTTATAACCCGTCGACGCCAGCCATCCGTCTTTCGGATACGCAGCGGCCCAATCGTAGTAGGCCTCTTCGGTGTACAGCATGAAATGTGCGACGTCATCGGGCGTGCGGCGATGTAGTTCGTAGTCGCGTTTGAGCTGCTGAATTTCGTATCGTACTCTTAGCGCGCTCATTTTCAGCCGGCCGAAGTACCGGTCCGCGGGCGCGGCGTTGCTAAGTGTTGCGGCGATCAACACGGCTGCAAAAATCCTCATGCGTTATCTCGTACCATACCCCCGTGGGCGCGCCGGGAAAACGATGCTCCGAGAAATCGGCATCGCGCATATACCGCATACCGGCTTTTTCAAGTACGCGCCGTGAAGCCGCATTCATCGCCAGCGTACGCGCGACAATGCGATGCAGGCCGAATTCTCCAAAACCCTTACGAAGAATCGCGAGCGTGCCTTCCGTGGCAAATCCTTGGCCCCAATACGCGCGCTTGAGCCGATAGCCGACTTCCGCGTCGTGCGGCGGCTGCGCCGATGGCCAAAAGTGAAACCAGCCGATAAATTCGCTCGCAGGCTTGAGCAGCGCCGCCCACGCGCCGAAGCGATCGCCTTGCGCGTAATCTCTGAAGACGGGTTCCAAAAAACGCTCGCGAATTTCCGGGATTGTTGAGGGCGTTCCGCCGGTGATGTAGCGCATCACCTCCGCGTCGCTATCCAACTCCGCCAACAACGGTTCGTCGCCGGGCGTCAACCGACGGAGAATCAGCCGCGGCGTTTCGAGATAGATCTCCATTCCGGTTATTCTACGCCAGCGGCGGCGAATCGAATGCCGGCACGCCTTCTTTCACGTACCGGACCAAGTCCGGCGCATGCGGATTGCGATAATACCTTAACAGCAGCGCAATAACGACGACGGTCGCAAAGGCGCTGATTCCAATCACGTAAAGCATCGTGCTATGCATGCCGCGCAAGAGGGCGTTGCCGCCGTGGACGGCGATGCTGTGCAACGTGAGCGGGCCGCTGGTGAAGCCGATCGTCAGCCGCACGACTTCCACCGCCGCGATCGCGCGCGCAATGATATCCCGTGAGAGGCTAAGCCCAACCGTGAAAAGGGCGGGCGTGATCGTTGAGCCTGCGCCGTACCCGATAAGGAAGGTCGCTGCGGAGTTTGTATCCGCTGCCGAAGTTTGCAGACCTTGGAACAGCAGCGCGCTGCCGGCACAGATAGCGATCAAGCCGGAGAGCGTATAGAGCGGAACCCACCTGCTCTTGAGCATCACGCCGAAGATGACGCCCGTAACGATGGTCATCAGGAAGAGCGGCCATTCCGAGCCGGCAATCTGCATAGGCTGCAGATTCACCACTTTTTGCGCAGCAAGATTGAAGACCTGAACGTCGGCGATGTAGACCGCATTGCCGGCGGCGGCGCCGACGAATCCGATGACGGCATAGGCAACGAGCATCTGTTTGAACGGCAGCAAGCCGTCGTTCATTCGACATTCGCCTACGATGAGGACGACGAATCCCGCGATGCCGGTTGTAAACGGCCAAATCGCGGCGCCGTACGGCCACTCGTGCGTCGCGGCGCTCTGAACGCCCGCAAAAACGCAAGCGGTCGAAAACGCACCCATTCCAAGCGCGAACCAATCGACCGGCGCATCCGGCTGCTGCGGGTCCTTCGGCGCTACCGTGAACGCTGCTAAAATGAGCGCTGCAATCAGGACGAAGAGCTCGCCCCAAAACAGCGGCCGCCACAGCGCGCCGGCGGCAAGCGGCGCTCGAAGGAAAATACTTCGGATCGAAATTCGTGAAAAGCGGCGGAAGCGCAATCATCAGGAACATTCCGCCGATACATCCTGCGAAAATGTTCAGCACCGACATCATGCTGTCGGAAGTTGCAACAGAGAGCAGCGCCACCACGATGACGTCAATCGCAAGCATCGTGAGGTACACCGGACGGACGTTGTACCGCCGAATCAATGCAGTCCCCACAAGAATGCCGAAGACGCGTGAAGATGACGAGCGCGATGTTCGGTGCGTACGCTTGCTTGAACGGAACGTTCACGTCCCCGCTTTTGCCCTAGTTGCGCAAAGGCGTACCGTGCTGCAGCATATGCTCCATCCGCGCGCGTGTGCGCGGATCGAAAACCAGCGTTTCAAAGTAGTGCGTTTCGAGATCGAGCAGTTCTTCATGCGTCATAGATCGCGTGGGCCCGGGGCCGCCGGTTATAACGCGCGCGACTGCGCGTGCAATCGTTGCATCGTATGGAGTTGCAATGCCGGCTTCGACCGCGCTCTCTATCGCACGCTCGAGCGAGGAATAGCCGGCGTCGCCTAATACCGTAATGTTCCGGCGATGCCGGGGCGGCTCATACCGGTCGGCAAGCTCGAGCACGCGCATCTTCGCGTCATCGAGCAACCGCGTAAGATCCGCGGAGATCCCATCGCCTTCCCGCAAAAAATGCAGCTGCCGTGCTTGTTCGGCATCGTTGGATCCCCGCATGAATGCGATCGTTTCAAACGCTTCGCGCAAACCCGACGCTTCGTTTCCCGGACCCGCCTCATCGATGCAGCGGGCGTACAGTTCGCTCGTGCCCCCCAAATCCGGCAAAATGCCGACGGCCGCTTCCGGCAAACTCGCGCGCATGCTCGCATGGGCTTGCACGCAATCCGCGTACATGCTTAGTTCCAACGCGCCCCCGATGGTTAGTTCAAACGGTGCGCAAACCGTCGGAAACGGCGCCGTTCGCATACCGGTCGTGACGCGCTGAAACCGTTTCGCAATTCCATGGAAGCGCGCGCGATCTTCGCCGATGTCATCGAGCACCGACAGGAGCCAGCGCAGATTCGCACCGAACGAGAAGTGCCGTCCTTGATTGCCGACGACCAGCCCGCGATATCGTCCCGGAATGTTTTCGAAGGCGAATTCGGCGGCTGCGAGCGTGTCGCCGTCGAGGGTGTTTCCCTTCGAATGGAACTCTAGGCACAGTACGCCATCATCGAGTTCGAGGACCGACGCGGATGCGGTCTGCGCGAGCACCCGCCTGCGATCTTTGCGAATTTCGTCGAGAACGATGGCGTTGTGAAGCATTGCGGCTCCTTTACGGCAAGCAAGCAGCGTTCCCGTTGCTGTCTGCCTCCGCGGCGGGTAAGTAGCGCAACGTCAACCGTTTTCGGAGGAAACCAAGCAACATGATCAATGCCTTCGGCAAAGGGGCCGCGAGCGTTGTTTTCGCCGCTGCACTTGCATTCATGCCGGCAATCGCACTTGCGCAATCTGCCGCACCAAGTGCCGGCACAAGCCCGGCTGCAAGCCCGGCCGCGACGAGCAGCAGCAGCACGACGACGACCACTACCACAACCAATGCATCGCCCGCCGCGTCGCCCGCGGGCGGAACTACGACGACCGGCGGAACGACGACAACGACGACCAGCGGCGGCGGTTCATCGGGCTGGTGGGGACTCATAGGACTGGTGGGTTTGCTGGGGCTGTTCGGCATGGGTGGCCGGCGCAGCAGCACGGTCGTCGACACCTACGACACGACGCGGCGCCCATAACGGCACGAGCATGCAGCGGCGTGTAGTGCAAAAGACTCAACGCCGCTGCGCTTTCGCTTCTCATGCACAGGCGACCGGGCTGGATACAGTGTAGCTAATGCTGGAGCCGGTCGCGTTCGAAAAATCGCTCGACTCGTACCTGGATTCACGATCAGCTGAAGAGATTCGAGGCTTGGTGCTACGGAGCATCAAACATCTGGACGGCGCGCATCGCGTTCAGCTCGCGCTTTTCTTAGGCCTTGACGTGGCCAGCGATCCTATTGCGGAAGTCGGCGGCTCCACGATCGACGATAGCGAGCTGGCCGCTTTCATCGAAAAGTGCGGACTGCTGCGCGAGCGCTTCGGCGCGTTTCTGCGCGACAATCCGCGTGCGATCCGCGCGCTCGGTAAAACGGCCACGGAGCAGATATTAGGAAAATCCGAAATGATGCCGCTAGCGATTTTCCGGCGCGTCCCGCCGAAAATCGCCGCCGCTATCGCGCTTGCGCTTTTCATGACATTCGTTCCGCTCGCGGCGCAATACGAGCATCAGCGCGGCATGGTTGCCGGTCCAACCGAAACGTCGGTTATGCCGCCCATCGCCGCCGGTGTACCGCCGGTGCGCCTTCCGACCGCGCATCTAAACGCTCCGCAGCGTCACGCCCAGGCGCGCATTGCATTCGCGCCCGATTCGCACCCATATCACCCGGCGGCACGCCGTGAAGTTGTCACGCATTCCGCGGTAGTGCACAAACGGGCGCACGTACCGGTCGTCGCCGCGCGCCGTCCCGCGCACCACCGCCGCACGTTCGTTGCAAGCAATTGGAAATTTGACAAGCGCTTTAATCCCTATTTCAATCGCGCTGCCTGGCACGTGCGGTACGTCGGGCTTCGTCATCTGCGTGGGCATGCATCGACACCGGTCGTGCGGTCTTCGGGTTTTGAAGGACGCGCTTCGCTTGTCGTGAGTTCGTATCTGAACGCGCTAATCGCCGGTAATACGACGTCGGCGCTGCATCACTTGGGCTTGCCGTCCGACGCGAACCGCGCGAATCTGAGCGAGCTGCCGATCGTAACGCGCGACACGCGCACACACGTCGTTGCCGTCGATCCGCAGCCGGATGGACGAACCAAGGTCGAAGTCGACATCAACGGCCGCAGCGGTGAATATTTCGAAGTATTCTACGTCGCCCGCGACGGGCCGGCAGTGCGGATCATGGACCGCTTCTACATACCGGTGAACCGTACGGCGGAAGAGCGCGCTGCGCGCCTCTTAGCCAGGGACGGCCACTAACAGTCCAGCGAATTTCTTGCCCGCAACAGATCATCTGCGGGGAGCTCCATTATCCCCGTATTCCGCACGAATATTGGCGCGCGCGGCTGGCCATGGCGCGTGCGATGGGCCTCAACGCAATCTCGACGTACGTGTTTTGGAACACCCACGAGCGTAGCGAAGGCACTTACGATTTCCGCGGCGATAACGACGTCGCGCGTTTCATCCGAATCGCGCAAGAAGAAGATCTCGCCGTCATACTACGGCCAGGCCCGTACGTGTGTGCGGAGTGGGATTTCGGCGGTTTACCGGCATGGCTGCTCAAAGACGGCGACATTCCGCTGCGTTCGACCGATGTGCGCTTTATGCGGCCGGTGCACCGGTGGCTGCAGCGTATGGGCGAAGAGCTCGCGCCGCTGCAAACTGCGCATGGCGGTCCGATCGTTGCCGTGCAACTCGAAAACGAATACGGCGCCTTCGGCTGCGACTGCGAGTACCTTCGCGCGTTGCGAGCTGCGCTCGAAGATGCGGGCTTCGGCGTCTCACCGCTTTATACGATCGATCAACCCGGCGATTTGGCGCGCGGCGCGCTCGACGGCGTGCCCGTCGCCGTGACTTTTGCGCCCGGCGATCCGGGAACTCAGTTCGCACAAGTACGCGCGCTTCGCCCAAACGCCGCGCTCCTGTGCGGCGAGTATTGGGCCGGATGGTTCGACCATTGGGGTGAGCCGCGCGCGCTCCTGGACGAAGAGCAACAGGCGATGGATCTCGATTGGATGCTTTCGCGCAGCGTGTCGGTAAACGTGTACATGTTTCACGGCGGAACGAATTTCGGCTTCTGGAACGGCGCGAACGCCTTCGAACCCCATCCGTATCAGCCAACGACGACGAGTTACGATTATCAAGCGGCGCTCGACGAAGCCGGCAGGCCGACGCGCAAGTATTGGCGTTTCCGCGAGGTTATTTCAAAGTACGCCGGTACGCCGCCGCCGGTTCCTTCGCCACCGGACGTCACGGTGATACCCGAGTTTACGCTCGAAGAGTGTGCGCCGCTTACTGAAAATCTTGGCCAAGCCGTTGCGAGCGAACATCCGCTGTCGATGGAGGCCCTCGGTCAGAATTTCGGCTTCCTGCTGTATCGAACCGCACTGCGGTCGCGCGGCGGCACGCTCACGATCGAAGGCTTGCGCGATTATGCCGTCATCATGGTTGATGGACGAGCGATCGCGCATCTCGACCGCCGTCTGAATGAATCTCAAGTGCAACTGCCGTTTGGAGAAAATGATGCGAGGCTCGACATCTTGGTCGAGAACTGCGGCCGCATCAATTACGGCCCCGAGTTCCCGTACGAACGCAAAGGCATCATCGGCGGTGTGTTTCTCGACGGAGAAGCACTGGGTCCGTGGAAAATTTATTGCCTTCCTCTCGATACGATCGATTTCAAGAACTGGTCGAGCGCGGCATGCAATGGGCCCGCATTGTATCGCGGAACGTTCGAAGTTACGGAGCCTGCCGACGTCTTTCTCGACACGGCCGATATGCGCAAGGGCGTGCTTTGGATCAACGGCCGTAACGCTGGACGTTTTTGGCACATTGGACCGCAGAGATCGCTCTATGTTCCCGGCGTTTGGCTTCGCTCAGGACGCAACGAGGTGCGGGTACTGGAAATGTTTTCGCGCCGCGATTTTCCGCGCCTGAGGTCCGTTTAACGGCGCAAATTGCGGGAACCCTAGTGCGCGGAGGCGAGACTGATGAACGAAAGAAATCAACGTGAGATCGACACCGGCAGCGAAACCCCGACGCGCGCGCGCAGCGAACGCGGCGAAGTCGAGAACGGCGATCAGCAGATCCTCGACGACACGGATATGCGCGACGAAGATCAAACAAAAGAGCACAGCCGCAGCCGAACGGGAGCCGGCGAGTAAGCGTCAGCTCTCGAGGGCGCGTTCGAGCGTACTCCAAATGATCGCGCGCGGAATAAAAAACGGTACCTCTTCCAAAGTCAACGTAAGGGTCTTCGCCTGGGCATCATAGGCATAGCGTCCTTTGATGCCCTGGCTCTCCAACGATCCCGAGTCGCCCTCCGGAAGCTTGACGTATGCCGCGATCGCGGAGCGCAGGTTCTCCGCCTTTGCGCGATCGATGTTCGTGTAGGTGCGTGACTCTTCAGTCATGCCGTCGCATTACCGCCACAGCATCGCCGCTCCTCGTACGCCGCTTGAATCGCCATGCTGCGCCGGTACGAGCGCAGTCCGAACGCTATCGGAGAAAACATATTCTGTAAGGAGCAGCGGCACGCGCGAGTAAATGCTTTGCACGTTCGAAACGCCTCCGCCCAGCACGATGATATCCGGGTCTAGCAGGTTGATGACCGTTGCAAGCCCGCGCGCAAGGCGATCCAAATACGTTTGGATGCACTGAGCGGCAGCAAGCTCGCCGGCCAACTCGCGCGCCGCGATCTCCGTGGGCGCAAGCGCTTCGCCCGCTGCCTGCCGATACTCGCGCGTAAGAGCCGGGCCGGAGCAGAACGTTTCAATGCAACCGCGTTTGCCGCAGTAGCACTGCGGCCCGGGAAGCTCTTCTGCACGCGGCCACGGCAGCGGATTATGACCCCACTCGCCGGTGATTGCGTTGGGTCCATCGGTAAGGTGTTTTCCGACGGCAATACCGCCGCCGACGCCGGTGCCGAGAATCACGCCGAATGCAACGTGCGCGTCGCGCGCGGCGCCGTCGACCGATTCGGAGAGCACGAAACAATTTGCATCGTTGGTCATCCGAACTTCCCGTCCGATCGCCGCTTCGACATCACGTTTCAGCGGTTTGCCGATCAGCGCCGTGCTGTTCGCATTTTTTATCAGTCCCGTTTCACGAGAAAGCGCACCCGGCGCCCCAATGCCGATTGGCGCATTCTGTCCGAGGTCACGGTCCGCTTCGTGCACGAGCCGTGCGATTGCATCCACCGTTGCGGCATAGTTACCGGCCGGCGTTGCAACGCGCCGGCGCAGTAAGACGTTATCGTGCTCGTCCAGCGCGGCGATCTCGATTTTCGTTCCGCCGAGGTCGACGCCTATGCGTGCTTGCTCCAAGTTTCACCGTGCGGTAAAAGCAGCTCGGGCGCCGATTCTTCCAAACGCGGTGCGAGCCACGCAAAGAAAAGCGTTGCGCTCAGTGCACCCAGTAATTCGACGAGTATAAAGCCGCCGGCGTCTTGCGGCGCGATGCCGGCGAAAGTGTCGGACAGGGAACGCGCGATCGTAACGGCCGGGTTTGCGAATGACGTCGATGCAGTGAACCAATACGCGCCCATAATGTACGCAGTTACGGCATACGGTATTGCTGCGGTGCGAAAGCGTACGCATCCCCAAATGACCGTAAGCAAGCCGAACGTCGCGACGAACTCGCTCAGCAATAAGGGAAATCCATGGCGTGCATGATGCGACGCGAACAGCGCGGGTAGACCGAACATGGTGTCGGCAATTGCAACGCCGCTTACGGCCCCGGTGATTTGTGCGGCTACATACACGGGAACCTCGCGCCAAGGCAGGCCGCGTTCGAGCGCATCACTCAACGTAACGGCGGGATTGAAATGCGCGCCGGAGATCGGGCCGAACGTCAGAATGATTGCCGCTAGCACGCCGCCCGTCGCGATCGTGTTGGCGAGAAGCGCGATTGCCGTATTTCCCGACGACAGATGCTGCGCCATGATACCCGAGCCTACGGTCCCTGCAAGAAGAAACGCGGTGCCGACCGCTTCAGCCGCGGCGCGTTTGGTCAGCGAGTACTGCAGCACGCCGTTCCGCACTCGTCGCGCTCGTCGGTATCCTCAATAACCGTGTAGACTTCCCAGCGGCGTCCATCCGGGTCCGAGGACCACACTTTGGTTTGTTTTGCGTAGCAGCACGTTTCTTCGCGTTCCACCTCTGTGGGAAAACCGGCTTGCCGGAAGCGCGCGATTGCCGCGTCGACCGCGTCGCTCGAGTCTACAACCACGCCGAAATGCGATGAAGCATCGACGCGAACGGTTGAAGTACGATCGAGGGCGAGTTCCAAACCCGGATCGTGCGTGATAAACAGCGCGTAATCGTCGAAGTGCTTTTGCGGTTCCGCGTTGAGAAGCGTACGGTAAAACGAAACACTCCGCCCCAAATCGGTGGTGTGCAAATTGAGATGCGTTTTCATGCGATTGCCTTTTCAGTGAACGTATAATCGATTGCGCTTTTGATGCGCTCGCACGCGTCGGCGGCCAAACGGTAATACACCCACGTGCCGCGCCGTTCGCCGGTTATGAGGTTGCTTTCACGCAAAATCTTCAAGTGATGCGAAACGGTGGGCTGATTGAGCGGAAGGCCGGCGGTAAAATCGCAAACGCACACCTCACCCTCCACTCGGGCAAGCGTCGCCAGAATAGCTAGACGGTGCGGGTCGCTCAGGGCTTTAAAGAGCTCGGCTTGCGGCGAAAGATCGGTCCCGAAGACCCGAGCCGGAGGGCAGCAGCGTTGTATCGACATATCTCGATACTAGGGCTTGCATCGATGAATGTCAATGCAGTGCTTTAGCGCGTAATCTGGTTAATACGGGTGGCCGGGAACGGCGGGATGCGGCACGACAACGTGCGGCATGGCGGCGTGCGGCAGTGAAACCGGCCGCGGCACGGCAACCGGACGCGGCATCGCGATCGGACGCGGCATCGAGATCGGACGCGGCACCGAGACCGGATAAGGTATGGATACGGGATGCGATCCCGAAACGGGACTCGACCCGGAAATTGGAGCGGCTCCGGAAACCGGGTACGTCGTTTGCGGCGGCGTTCGATATCCCGGCATCGTCGTTCGCGCCGTATCGATCGGCACGTTCGGCCCTGAGATCACCGGCACCATATGATGCCGGTGATGCGAGAAGATCGTTATTCCGACGGGCAGCGGAACCAGCACCGTATTGAATCCGTCGAGCGGCGTGAAGAGTGCTGCGATTTGGCAATCGAAAAACGACGGGAACGGCGTCACCGGTACCGCAACGGTAACAAAAAACACCGGCGAAAACGGCTGATGCCGGAACGGAAATTGTCCGAGCCCGCAAAGTTGCAGCACCGCAAATCCGTCGCCCGGCGCGATGAAGAAAAAGTGCATGAACTGGCCGGGAAAGAACGAGTAGCCGCCGCTCGGTAAGAATTGGAAATTGCCCATCTGCGGCGCGCCCGTCCAGGTTCCGTCCGGATTTACCGTTTGGAAAATCCACGAATCGCTGAAGCGCCGGCCGTCGCGTCCCATGCCTTCAACGAAGACGTCGTGCCACCCGGCGGACATGCGATCCCGCGGGATATATTGCAGCTTCCCGCCGTTCATCGACGCGAGCTGCGTAACGTCGCGTCCGTCGACGAACAAGTGCACCGTGTTTTGATCGGCGTGCTCGATCATGGCGGACAAAACCGGAAAGAACGTCTGCAACGGCGCGCCTGCGGCGGGCTCTTTCTGAACGACCATTGCCGGCAGGGAGGTTATCGAGGCAGCGAAGAGGTTCGCCGGCAGCATTGCCAGCGCAACAACCGCGGCCAGTGCGGCCCGCCTCATGCCTGTATTCTACCCCTTTTGGGGAAGAGGTCCAGGGAGGTGAGCCGGTGACTATCGATCACGATATCATTGTGCTCGGCGCCGGCCTTGCCGGGATGCGCGCGGCGCTCGAGGCGGCGCGCGGCGGCGCCGCGGCCGCGATCGTGACCAAGGTTCATCCGATTCGCAGCCACTCAAACGCGGCGCAAGGCGGCATCAACGCCGCTCTTGGGGAGGGCGACACGTGGGAGTCGCACGCCTTCGACACGATCAAAGGCAGCGATTATCTCGCGGACCAGGACGCGGTCGAGATTATGTGCCGCGAGGCGCCCGCCGATCTCATCGAGTTCGAACACATGGGGGTCATTTTCTACCGGAGTCCCGACGGTAAGCTTGGGACGCGCGCCTTCGGCGGCGCGTCGAAAGCGCGAACGTATTTCGTCGGCGATATCACGGGTCAGGCATTGCTCGTCACCCTGTACGACCAAATCCTCAAAGCGGGCGTGAAAGTGTACGAAGAGTGGTTCGCCACGTCGCTCTACGTTGAGGATGGCGCGTGCCGCGGTTTGGTCGCGATCGAAATGATGACCGGCGAGTTGCATCTGCTGCGCGCGAGGGCGGTGATCGACGCGGCCGGAGGTCTCGGGCGCTTGTACGAGCCCAGCACGAACGCGCTCATCTGCACCGGTGACGGATATGCGCTTGCGTATCGAGCCGGCGCGCCGCTGATGGACATGTCGATGGTGCAGTACCATCCCACGACGCTCGCCGGCAGCGGATTTCTCATGACGGAAGCCGCGCGCGGCGAAGGCGCGCATTTATTGAACGCAAACGGCGAACGTTTTTTGCAGAAATACGCGCCGAACAAAATGGAACTCGCCGCGCGCGACGTGATCTCGCGCGCCGAAACGATCGAGATTGCGGAAGGCCGAGGCGTCGACGGCAACGTGCTGCTCGACTGCCGGCATTTGGGACGCGAAAAAATTCTCAAACGGCTGCCGCAGATTCACGAAATGGCGCTCGACTATCTGGGCATCGATATGATCGAGCAACCCGTTCCGGTGCGTCCCGGTATGCACTACCATATGGGCGGCGTTAAGACGGATGTGAACGGCGCAACGTACGTTCCGGGGCTGTATGCTGCCGGAGAAGTTGCTTGCGTAAGCGTGCACGGCGGCAACCGTTTGGGGGCCAATTCGCTGCTCGACACGATCGTATTCGGCCGGCGTTCCGGCAAAGCGGCGGCGCAGTACGTGCGAAGTGTTTCGAGCACAACGGGGGGCGAGTCGCTGTTGCGCAGCGAGCAGGAGCGCATTCGCGAACTCATGGCACGTCCGTATTCCGGTGAAACGCACGCGCGGCTGCGTTTGGAACTGGCGACGACGATGGACAAGTACGCCGGCGTCTATCGAAGCGAAGCGGGGCTCCTTACGGCACTGCAAACGCTGCAGGCGTTGAAGGCGCGGTACGACCGAGTCGCCGTCGGCGACAAAGGACGCGTCTTCAATCAGGCTCTGGAATTCGTCCTCGAACTGGGATTCATGTTCGACTGCGCCGACACGATTATCCGGGACGCAATCGTGCGCAAAGAGAGCCGCGGCGCGCACGCTCACACCGAGTATCCGGAACGCAACGATCGCGATTGGCTCAAGCATACGCTGCTCTCGTATCGTCCCGGCGCCGAGCCCGAGCTCGAGTATTTGCCCGTCACCGTAACGCGATGGCCGCCTACGGTTCGCGCGTATTAGGAGAAGCACGTGGAATTTACGGTTGAAGTCGGACGCTACAATCCCGAAGGCATCTATGATACGGGAGCTGCACCGGCGCAAGCATTTCCGCCGCCTTGGGATAAAGCGGCGCCGCGGCGCTATCAAACATTCGTGGTCGAATTGCCCGAGCACGCCGTGGTGCTTGACGCGCTGATTGCGATTCGCGAGTATCACGACGAATCGCTTGCGGTGCGGTGCGCGTGCCGCAGCGCCATCTGCGGCTCGTGCGCGATGTGGATTAACGGTCACGCGCGTCTTGCGTGCAAGAGCAAACTCGCGAACTGCATCAAAGACGGCAAGACTCGCGTCGAATCGCCGCCGTCGATGCCGGTTATTCGCGATCTCGTCTGCGATATGACGCCGTTTTGGGAGAAGCACCGCAAAGTCAAGCCATGGCTGGAAGGCAAACAGCCCGTGCCGGGACCGCTAGAGGAGTACCGCGTTCCCAATGAAGCGATGGAAGAATTGATTCAGGAAGTGAGCTGCATCAGCTGCGGCGCGTGCCTGATGGATTGCGAATCGTTCGCGGTCAACTCGGATTTTTTGGGGCCTCAAGCGCTGGCGCAGGCGTATCGTTACGTTGCCGACCCCCGCGATGCGACGACGCGGCAGCGGCTCGGCGAATACAGCCAAGGCGGCGGCGTGTGGGATTGCACGCACTGTTACGAGTGCGTGACGCAATGCCCGAAGGGTGTCGCACCGCTCGAGCAGATTCTCAAACTACGCCGCCTGGCGGTCGATGCGGGGTTTACGAATAACGCCGGAACGCGCCATGCCGACGCTTTTGCGAGTTCCGTCAAACACAGCGGAAAATTGAACGAGCTCACGCTCATGCCGAAATCGATCGGCTTGTTCAACGTGATCGAGCAGCTCAAGGCGTTGCCGGCGGCGATCAACATGGCCCGCGCGCGAAAGCTTCCGCCGCTCATCCATAAGACCATGCCGGGCGTCAGTCGCGTGCGCGCGATATTCGAGCGCGTTGGAGGCCGCTTCAAATGAAAGTCGCGTTTTATCCGGGCTGCGTTTCCAAGGGAGCTTGTCCCGAACTCTACGCATCCACGAAAGCGATTGCGGCGCCGCTTGGGCTGGACCTCGAAGAGCTTACGGAAGCGCCGTGCACGGGCGCCGGCGTGCTCGGCGAGCAAAATCCGGATCTGGCCGATTCGCTCAACGGTTTGACGCTCGCAATGGCCGAGCGTAAAGGCGCGGATCTCATGACGATTTGCAGCACGTGCCAGGGCGTTCTTTCGAGCGTCAATCACCATTTGAAGAGCGACGCGTCGCGCTTGGACAAAGTGAACCACACCATTGGCGATCAGGGATTCCGTTACTCCGGCGGCACGCGCGTCAAACATCTGCTGTGGATGCTCTTCGAGGACATCGGGATCGATCGGGTTGCCGGTGCGATTAAGCGGCGTCTGACCGGCTTGAAAGTCGCGCCTTTCTACGGCTGTTACATCCTGCGACCCGAGGAAGCGCTGGGACTACGAGAACGTCCGGAGCGCAAGACGTATCTGGAGCAGCTTATCGCACTGCTCGGAGCGCAGCCCGTGGAATACCGCGGCGCAACGAAATGCTGCGGGTTTCCGATGCTCACGTTCAACCGCGATCGTTCGCTCGCAATGGCGGGGAACCACATCGTCGAGGCGCAGGAGAAAGGCGCGGATCTGCTCGTTACGCCATGTCCGCTATGCCATTTGAACTTGGATGGTCAGCAGCCGGATGCGGCGCGTGTTCTAAAGCGCAGAATCGGCGTGCCGATTCTGCATTTGCCGCAGCTTTTAGGCCTGGCGTTCGGATTTGAACCGCAGGCGCTGCGGCTGGATCGCCACGTTGTTCCGACGGCGGACGCGCTCAAGAAGATCGAACTCAAGGTGTGATGCGCTAGAGGAATGTCGCGTTATCGATTGTGATGCGCAAAAATTCCCCTTCGCTTTCGAAGCGCGGCGTGCCAGCGTAATAGCCGATACGCAGGCGCGTAGGAATCGTATAGCCGCGGAATGTCTCTTCCGCCTCTACGATCGCGCCGAACGGAATGTAGTGGAAATCGCCGCCGTGCGGATTCCCCCAGCGCAGCAGCGCTAGACTTTGCAGCGCTCCGTCGTCGTCGATTTTGAGCGCAAGCTCGGCCCATTCACTCTGCGCGACTATGTGCGCGTGCGGCCTCCATGGCGTGAGCGCCGTCCAGCGAACGGTATTGCGGCACAGGGTCGATGGCAACCACACCGATTCCGCGATCGCGCGTCCCGCGGCAGATCGCGTGATTTTCGCACCATAGCGTGTCATGACCGGAAGAAAGCCGAACGCTCTCCAATGCATCGCGCCCTTGCCGTTGACCAGGCGATCGAAGCCGCGAACCGGGACGCCAATCATGCGTGTTTTGGCTCTCCACACAAATTCGTGCGTGCGATGGATGATCTGCTCGCCGGTAAAACGATGCCATTTTTTGATCTTGATCTCACCGCACATCTGCAGCTTCACGCTCGTCGCGAGCACCGTTCCCGGGGCAATTGCATGCATCAGATAGCGCTGTGCGGCTTCAGGCAAATCCGCAACAAACTTGGTGTCGAACTTCCCGCGCGCTTCCCATAGATCGACGAGGGGCGCGGGTTGGCTCACAAATGCCGCCTCCGGACTCCACAGGCCGGCCAGTGACATGGCGTCGGTCATGCGGTAACGATAGGTAACGTATAAGAAGGAAGTGCGAACAGACGGCACCGGTGGGACGGCGTTGCCTTTTAACGTCTGCCATCTTGACCGGACCTTAGCTGACCCCTATAGTAGTTGTAACAGCAACTACTAAGGAGTCCCCATGGGCGAAACGCGGTCGCAGGTTGCCATCTCGTCGTTGCAGCGTCTCGGATTCAGTGAATACGAGGCCCGCGCGTACGTGACGCTGCTGCGGAAGAGCGGTCTCAACGGATACGAGCTGGCCAAAGAATCGGGGATCCCCCGGGCCAACGTCTACAACGTTGCGGCCAGGCTCGTCGAACGCGGCGCGGCCCTTATCGTGAACGGCGAGAGCGGCCCGCGCTACACGCCGACCAACCCTAAACTCCTGGTTCACCGCATCGAATCCGAGCAGCGCGAAGCGTTGCAAGTGACGACGCAGTCATTGGATGGGATTGCTTCACAGTCCAACGCCGAGGAGATCTTGAGTGCGCGCGGTTACGGCGCGCTCATCGACCACGTCAAATCGGCGATCGACGAAGCGCAAGACCACGTGCTGCTGGCGCTGTTCCCGAATGAAGCGCAACAACTCGAACAATCGATGGCGGCGGCGGAAGCGCGCGGCGTTTCAATTACGATTCTGTGCCTCACCGGTTGTCCCGCCGACTGCGGTTTTTGCCGCGGGCATGCGTACCGCTATCGCGTCGCCGCTACGCAGAAAACTCGCTGGCTCATCGCCGCGGCCGATGCAAACCTGCTCGTCGCCGGACAGATAGCCGGCGAAGAAGCGACGGCGCTTTTGACGCGCCAGCCCATGCTCGTGGAGTTGACCGGGGCCTATATCCGCCAAAGCATCGCGATGGCGTCGCTCATAACGGATCTTGGCCCGCAACTTCAGCGATCCCTCAAACCGCAAACACGCGAGATCTTACAGTCAGTCAGTCCCCAAGCCGAACGGAGCTTTATCGACTATATGAGCGACCTCATGTCTAAGGCGCTCATGAACTAATTTTCGATCGGAGAAAACTTATGAATTACTCGGGCAACGCCGGCTTAGCGTTGGTCTTGGCTTCGCGTTAGCAAAATGGACGTTTCAGCATTCGTTCTGCCACCGGAATGCAGCGTCGCCGTTCGACCGGCCTCCATTGCATTCGTCCGAAGCGGGACGGTATCGTGGCAGGCTCGCGATCGTGACGTGCTTCTGGATGCAAACTACGCGCTGCTTTTTCCGCAAGGTTCGGCGCCGGGTGTACTTACGGCGGACCGCGCGCAAGCATGTCTCACGTTCGTCTCCGCGTCGTCCCTCGATTTTGGCCCGGCGCCCAGTGTGCGGCTGATCGACTCGCCGACGTTTCTCGAACATTACCGGTTGGTCGTCAGCGCGGGCTGCGCGGATTCGGACGAGCAAATCGAGCGCATCGTTTCAACGCTGCGTATGCACGCCGCTGAAAAACCGCAAAGCGCATCGGCGCATTCCCCGAGTTACGGGCGGTCCATGCAGGTATACGTCAATGCAACGCTGCCGCAGCGGTTCAGTTTGCGCGCGGTTGCGGCTGCGTGCGCGCTCAGCCCCTTTGCCGCCTCGCGAACGTTTCATCGAGAGGCCGGCATACCGCTGCGCACGTACATCCGCCGCTTGCGCGTGCGACTTTCGCTTCCGCGGATAGCGTCCGCGCGTGACCTATCGGAAGTCGCGCTCGAGCTCGGATTTTTCGACCACTCGCACTTCACGCGGGCGTTTCGTGCCGAGTTCGGCATCGCGCCATCGCAGTGGCGCGAGCTCACCGCGACGGCAACACCGGTGGCGGCATGAGCGTTGAAATCGTTCGCGCCGAATTACCTGCGCGTTACGGCGAATTCGATATTCACGTTGCGCGCGACACGCGAAAAGGAGAAGAAGCCGTAGTCGTTTCGAAGGGGCGCCTCGGCAAGGGGCCGCTGCTGCTGCGCATTCATTCGCAGTGTTTGACGGGCGACGTCTTCGGTTCCCAGCGCTGCGACTGCGGGCCGCAGTTGCACCTGGCGCTACGGCGCGTTGCATCGTCGGATTGCGGCGCCGTAATCTATCTTTTTCAAGAAGGCCGCGGAATCGGAATCTTCGACAAGATTCGCGCCTACGCGCTGCAAGACGCGGGCGCGGACACCGTAGATGCAAATGTGCGGCTGGGCCTGCCGATCGACGCCCGCCGTTACGATCTTGCAATTCAAGTTCTTCAGCATTTCGGTGTAACTGCGGTGCGTCTCATGACAAACAATCCCGAGAAAATTCGTGAAGTCCGGCAAGCCGGCATCACGATCGTCGAGCGCGTCCCATCGCTTACGCCGGTAGCAACTGCGTCGCGCGATTACCTTCGCACCAAACGCGTCCGCATGGGTCATCTGTTATAACACCACGTCGGAGCACCGCTCCAGGAAGGCATATCTCATGAATTTCGTTCGTAAACTTTGGCCTATCGCCGCGATGGCGGCCATGGTCGCGCCGTCGCTTGCATTAGCGGCCAGCGGCATCGTGGAGAAGCCCTCGCGCTTTTCGGGACCCGGCGTCTACACCGGAGCACCGGCGCTGCGCGTCACCTTGTCGATGATCGAAGCGGGCGGTGGACCCTCGCAGTTCAACAGCGTAAACCTTGTGAAAGAGCTGACCGGACCCAAGTTCAACGCAGAAGTCGGCAAATTGACCACGCAGTACGGCAAGCAAAAAGTCGGCAATTTCCTTCAAGTCTTCAACTTTGTCGTAGCGGACTCGTTGAAGATCGCCACCGCCAAGCACGTTGCGCTGCCTTCATCACCGAACCCCGATCCGAAAGATGGTAAAGCGCTGGCGGCGGCGTTGTGGGGCGCCGGACAAACCGGACACGGTTTCAACGTTGAAGTAATGCTGGATCGCGCAGTGTCGCACCCGATTCACGATCAGGTCATGAGCGACATCGATCGCAAGTATGGCATTGCGGCCGACGCCGATTATCACGCAATATTGAACACTGCAATGCACGATCTCGCATCGGTATACGGTTTGAAATAACACAACACGATACAAGACGCACACACGACGGCGGTTTTACAATGTAATAAACCGCCGTCGTTCTTTTTGTGCGTGGAGGTCCAAAATGAAACGCTCGCATGCTCTGTTGACGCTGGCTGCCCTTCTGTCCGGTTGCGGTGCGAGCACGCCGGCGGTGACAACTCCAAGTAACCCGCAACTGGTCGTGCAAGGACGGCAAGTCTTTCGTTTCAACACGTTCGGAGACGAGCAGTTTTGGACGAATACGCTGCAGATAAATACGGTCATCGAGAGTGGCGTTTCTCCGCAAACCGCTCTGTCCGTCGGCTTGAAAGTTGACGCGGATGCATTGCCCTCGAGTGTCGTGGCCGGCATCAAAAACGGCAGCATCGATTTGACGAGCCCCGCAACGACCGTTGCGCTTTTGAAACTGAACGCGGTCGTCGGCGTGATTGGAAAAGTGGACTCGAACGGTCACCTGGCATCTGTTGGAATCAGCTGCGCGCTTTGCCACTCGACCGTCGATAACAGTTTTGCGCACGGCATTGGCCACAGGCTCGACGGATATCCGAACCGCGACCTGAATCCCGGTGCAATTATCGCGCTCTCGCCGGCGCTCACCGCATCGCAAAAGGCGGTGTACAATTCGTGGGGACCCGGGCGCTACGATCCGCGATTCAGTTTCGACCACATCAACGGACCGGTGCTGATTCCGCCGGCATACGGCCTCGCCGGTGTAAATTTGGCTACGTATACCGGTGATGGATCGATCGAATATTGGAACGATTACGTCGCGGTCACGCAAATGCACGGCCTTGGCTCGTTCAGCGAACCTCGCTTGGGCATCAATGTGACGAACGGAAGCCAAGAGGTCGTGAAGCCGTTGCTGCCCGCGCTGGCCGCGTACGAACGCAGTTTAGCCAAACCCGCGCCGCCGTCGAACATCGACGCCGCCGCGGCGCAGCGAGGCCAGGCGATATTTCAAGCCGATTGCTCCGTGTGCCATTCCGGCGTAGCGTTTAGCGATGCAAATGTTAAGCTCCATGCGCCTTCGGAGACCGGGATGGATCCCGTGTACGCGAATCGCAGCGCGACGAAGATGTACCGCACGACGCCTTTACGCGGCCTTGCTTTCAACGCGCCGTACTTTCACGACGGCAGTGCGGCAACGCTTGCAGATGTCGTGAATCATTACAACGGCTATCTTCACCTCGGTCTGACGGCGCAGCAGCAATCGGACCTCGTCGAGTACCTGAAGACGTTGTAACGGCATGCGGGCGCACGCGCGGTACTGGTGCTCGGATCTCGACCGGCGCACGATACAAGAGCCGCACCTTTTTCATCGCTTGATTGCAGCCGGCACGTGCGGCTTCAGCGTCGGCTCTGAATCGGACGCGAGAGCCGCGCTGTGCGTCTTGGATGAAAGCCGTCCGTACGGCGATTACCTAGTCGCATGCGATGCGCCATTGCGCAAGCACATTCTTCATCCGAATATCGCACTTGGGTTCGTCCAAAATGGCGGTGGTTTGGAAGCGTTCCAGGACGCGATTTCGCATGGCATGAACGTAGTTTTACGCATAGCGGATGTCTTTCAAGCCGCAAATGCATTCATCGACGCTCTAGCCGAACGCCATCGCTGCGGTCAGCCACTCTTTGCAATCCGCGCAGTTTTCGCGTTCGACGGCCTGAGTGAGCATGAAGCCACCGTGTTTCGACATTTGTTTCAGAGTTCACACTCGTTTCACGGCATGCTAGCGCGCGGCGCACGCATGCCGCGTTTGTTATGCGCTACTGCGTCCGCGCAGGGCGCGATAATCCTTGCGAGATCGCGCAGCGCGATGCTATGCCAAAATGATGACTCTAAGGCGCTGGCTATCAACTAAAATCAAGTAAAACGGAGAGCGCTTCGGCACGCCGAACGCATAGAGCCGGGAGGCGTCAGAAATGATGAAATGCGTGCTCGCCGTTTGCACGATTGCCGCAGCGCTGTCTCCGGCCGCCGGCCTGGCAAAAGATGCGCCGATGTTTCGTACCGACGCAATGCACCACGGCGTTTATGCATCCCAAGCGCCGACGCTGCGCACGGTTAAATGGCGTTTTCACACCAAGGCGAGAATCGTTTCTTCTCCGGCGGTTGCGGGCGGCGTCGTGTATATCGGCAGCAACGATGGCAACCTCTACGCCGTGCGCGCAGCGGACGGATCGCCGGTATGGACGTTTGCGACGAAAGGCGCGGTGAGCTCGTCTCCCGCCGTATCGAACGGAATGGTGTTTGTCTCGAGCCTTGACGGCAACGTCTACGGCATCGACGCGTCAAGCGGAAAGGAGCGATGGCGTTTCAAGACCGGCGGCGAGCGGCGATTCACCGCTCCGGGAATCCACGGCATCATGCCGCGCACGGAACTGATGCCCGATCCCTACGATATATTTCTGTCTTCGCCCGCCGTCTCCGGCGGCATCGTGTACGTGGGAAGCGGAGACCACAACGTTTATGCGATCGATGCAGCGAACGGAACGCTGCGCTGGAAGTTTGCCACGGGGAACGTCGTACACGCGTCGCCCGCCGTTTGGGACGATACGGTGTACATCGGAAGCTGGGACAGGTACTTTTACGCGCTGGACGCGCACTCGGGCGCGGTTCGTTGGAAGTTTGCGACCGGCGAGGACCGCACGTTCTATAATCAAGTCGGCATCGCAAGTTCCGCAGCGGTATCCGGCGGCACGGTCTATTTCGGCTGCCGCGACAGTCATCTGTATGCGCTGGATGCAAGCAGCGGTGCGCTGCGATGGAAACACGACGAGCACGGCAGCTGGGTTATCGCGTCGCCGGCAATCTTTGACGGCGCCGTATTTTACACAACGTCCGATGAGAAGAAGTTCTTCGCGCTCAGCGCGAGAACCGGTAACGAGCGATTCAGCGTACCGTACACCGCTTTTTCGTTCTCATCGCCCGCTGTTGCCGGCGGCGTCGCGTACTATGGAGCCTTCGACGGGATGCTCTACGCCATCGACACGCGTACCGGAAATGTGACCGCGCAATTCCAAACCGACGGATCGAAGCGGAACCTTCCGGCGTACCTCGATGCGCACGGCAAACTCGATTTGCGCTTGATATATCCGGACGGTACGCTCGATGGAATTATCGTCGGCCTCAGTCGCCTGTATTCGCTCGGTTCGATCGTTGGGTCACCGGCGATCGTTGACGGCGTACTTTTCGTCGGCAGCACGGACGGTACGCTTTACGCTTTGACGTAGCGATTATCGGCATGAACGGCGCGTCAGCGCTTCTTGCGTGCGGTGCTCTTGCGCGTCGAACTCTTTTTGGCAGATTTCTTTCCACCGCGCGCGCCCGATTGTGATTTCTTCTTCCGCCCGGAGCTGGAGCGGCCTGAGCGCATAAGGCGCTCTTTCTCGGCTTCGGCGGCCGCGCCGATTTCCTCCAACTCTTCCTCATCCATCACTTCGCGCGCAAGTGAAAATATCGTGCTTTCCTCTTCGCGTACGTGGTGCTTTACGTTCTCTCCGAGAACCTGGAGTTCGGCCTTGAATAGCGCCTCGTCCTTACGCCGTCCCTTTAGCAAGGCGATCAGGTGTTTAACGACGTCGTGCTCCGTAAAGGCCTCGAAGACGTCGACACGTTCTTCGTCATCCTCGGCGCGGTCCCGAAGCTCCGGATAGAACAGTGACTCTTCCAGCGCCGCGTGAACGGTCAGTGCCTGAGAAATCTGCTGGGCTAAATCATCGAGTTTATCGTCGCCCGGCTCGCACTGCTGCACTTCATCGATGAGTCGAGCTACGGTTTGATGGTCTTGTTTTAAAAGATCGAGAACGTTCACTCTTGGCCTCCTTGTACAGTCGCCGTTTCACTGTTCCCCTGGCCGCCGCGTCTCAATCGCGGCTAGTAGGCCTTTGGAACCGCGTCATCGAGCATGCGGTCGGCAATTTTTTCTTTAACCGCCGTCGCGTTTAATGACCGCGGGAACATACCGGTAGTGAAAAAGGTCCGAACGCGCGCACCCGGCCGAGTGAATCTCATAGGCGAGCACACGGACTACAATGACGGATTTGTGATGCCGTGTGCGATTGCGAACCAAACGCGCGTCGACGCCGTCGCAAACGCGGACCACTCCGTAACGGTTCGTTCATCTGGCCACGGGGCAGCGGCGTTCGATGTAGATCGGTTGCCGCCCAAGCCGCAAAAGAACTGGTCCGATTATGTCGCCGGCATTTTGATCGAACTGCGTAAGGCAGGCGTGGCGCTGAGCGGCGGGGAGTATGAGATTTCGTCCAGCGTGCCAATCGGCGCCGGCCTCAGTTCCTCGGCTTCATTGGAAATTGCGGTCGCGCTGGCCGTGCTTGCCTTATCGAATGCTCAAATGGCGCCGCGCGATCTGGCGCTGCTCGCGCAGCGAGCCGAGTCCGAATTTGTCGGGATACGCTGCGGCATCATGGACCAATTTGCCGTCGTTCAGGCCCGCGCCGGGACAGCGCTGTTTCTGGATACGCGGTCGCTGGAATTTCAGTACATTGAAATTCCTTCTCACATCGCCATCCTCATATGCAATACCATGGTGAAACATTCGCTAGCCGGCAGTGCGTACAACGACCGTCGCCGCGAGTGCGAAGAAGGCGTGCGAATCCTGCGGCAACGCGATGCGGGTATTCATTCGTTGCGGGATGTTTGCGCCGAAATGCTGGAACATTCGCAAGACGTGCTTCCGCCCCTCATCTTGAAGAGATGCCGCCATGTCGTAACGGAGAACGAACGCGTGCAGGATGCCGCGCGAGCGCTTTCCGAGAACGACGTGGACAGGATGGGGACGTTGATGTACGCCTCACACGAAAGCCTGCGCGTTGATTATGAGGCTAGCTGCGCCGAGCTTGACTTAATGGTGGAATGCGCAAAACGCTTCGATGGCACGATCGGCGCGCGTATGACCGGCGGCGGGTTTGGCGGCTGCACGGTGAATCTCGTTCACGTCCACCGAGCGCAAGCGTTTCGAGAGCATATGCAGGCAATGTACGCGCAATCTACCGGAATAACTCCGGAAATCTACGACGGCACGCCGTCGGCGGGAGCTTCCGTACTTTATGGATGAATTGCGCGCGCTGCCGCACCGCCGCTTCAATCCGCTCAGCGGCGAATGGGTGCTTGTCTCGCCGCACCGCTTGCAACGACCTTGGCAGGGCGCGGTCGTCGCGCAGGGCGCCGTAGCGCGTCGGGAATACGACCCGCAATGTTACTTGTGCCCCGGCAACGAACGCGCCCGCGGCGTTCGAAACCCACGCTATAAAAGCACCTTTGTATTCGACAACGACTATCCGGCGCTGCTCACGGATACGCCGCCGTACGAGTTTGACGACGGCGTGTTTAGGGCGGCGGCGGAGCGGGGCAGGTGCCGCGTCGTCTGCTTTTCTCCACGTCACGATTTGGACATCGCGCAGATGAATACGGAGCAAATTGCAGCGGTTGTCGATGCTTGGGCCGAGCAGTATGCGGCACTGGGCGCATTAACGGAGATCAACTCTGTAACGATCTTTGAGAACCGGGGCGCCATGATGGGGGCGAGCAATCCTCATCCGCATGGGCAGATCTGGGCGCAGGCGACGCTCCCTTACGAACTCGTCCGAGAGTCTCGCAATCAGCATGATTATCGCGCGCGCACGGGTGAATGTTTATTGTGCACGTATGGACGGCAGGAGCGATCGGCCGAGGAGCGCTTGGTATACCACAACGAGCATGCTGCCGTTATCGTGCCTTTTTGGGCGATCTGGCCCTTTGAAGTGATGGTCATTCCATCGCGACATGTTGCCGCAATAGACCAACTTTCGCGCGAAGAGCGTACGGCGCTCGCCGATGCGTTACGCGTGCTGACGTCGCGGTACGATGCTCTTTTCGAAACGCCGTTTCCGTACACGATGGGCTTCCACCAGCAGCCGACTGACGGCGCGCTGCACGATGAGTGGCACCTGCACGCCCATTATTATCCGCCGCTGCTGCGATCGGCAACGATCCCTAAATTCATGGTGGGTTATGAACTGCTCGCGCAGGCGCAGCGCGACATTACCCCCGAGCAAGCCGCTGAACGGCTGGGCGCCGGCAGCTAGGCCGCGGAGGCAGGCCGTTCAACGAAGGGGTGAACCCAGCAATCGTCCGGGTTTTCAATGACCGATACGTCATGCCACTCGCGCGGATCGATGCAAACTTCAGGGCCGCTCTTTTCGCTCGAGGTCTTGACGCGATCGCAAAGAGCGATCATCTTGTCTCGCGGTCCCGTAAATCGAAAACATTCCCCGGCGGGGCTGTGCGCAAACCCAAAGCCGGACTGATACAACGGCACAATCACGGCGTCGACGCGAAGCAGGGTGTTCGCTGATGCGGGTTGCGAATTCGTCTTACGTCGCATTGTAAGCGCGTTTATTCCCGCATCTGATTAGGGGTATACGCCCTGCCTTGGGCGACGATGCGACGAGAGCTCCACAATCGACGTCTCTAACGGTTCTCTGCAAGACGTTTATCGGATTTTTGGCCGCCTGTAACCGTTGCGTGGGCTTATGCTTTGGCGCGTTGCGGAAGCCGCCAATTCGGCCTGATGAAGTGGCACGTGTAGCCGTCCGGATATTTTTGTAGATAGTCCTGATGCTCGGGTTCCGCTTCCCAGAACGCCCCCGCAGGCGCAATCTCGGTAACGACTTTGCCCGGCCAAAGTCCCGATGCTTCCACGTCGGCAATGGTGTCTTCGGCGATGCGGCGCTGTTCGTCGTTCGTATAGAAAATCGCTGACCGATAGCTGAGTCCGCGGTCATTGCCTTGGCGGTTAAGCGTCGTCGGATCGTGCAGCTGAAAAAAGAATTCGAGCAACTGACGGTAGCTCAGCTGCGCCGGATCGAAAACAATCTCGACGGCCTCCGCATGCGTTCCATGATTCCGGTACGTTGCGTTGGGTACGTCCCCGCCGCTGTATCCCACGCGCGTGGAGATAACGCCGGGATAGTTGCGCAGCAGTTCTTGCACGCCCCAAAAGCATCCGCCGGCTAAAATCGCGCGCTCTGTTTGTGCATTCATGTCTCAAGTCCTCGGGTGTATTGTAATCTGCCCGCATCCGGCCGACAAGGCGTGACGTGACCCAGTCATGCTATAATCCGCCCATGTCCAACGTCCAAGCCGCAAGGCCCATGCAATGAACGACCGCAACTATGTGCTTTTCCCCTCGCTTGCGGCGTTTTTTCTCCTGCTCGCTGCGGCTCTCGAGATTGCCATATGGCTGCGAACGCACCAGCTGGTCAACCTCATCATTGCCAGCGTATTTGCTTTAAGCGGGGCGATGTGGGTTGTCGTTACCATCAAGCGCCGGCGCGAATCACGCTTGAGTTAAACCTCATCGTTCGAGCCTGATATGGCCTTCAGCATTTCTTCACGGCTTTGTCTCACATTCAGATCGATGGGAGGGCTGGAAAATGACGGAGCGCGACATACTGGCGATTAGCGAGCACCTCTGCGAGCGAGGATTTCTGCGATGCACCGGCGTTGCCGGCGGCATGCCGACCTACGAGGTGACGTTGGCGGGACGTTTGGCATTAATGCGTCCCGAAAACGGTGATAACTAAGCGCGCCGGCCTGCTGCGATTGCTACCGGCGTACTTCGATTCGGTTGCGGTCCGCAAACGTTGCAAGCCGCTTGAGTGCTAGGTCAACGTTTCTTTGCTTTTGCGCAGGTTGTGCCGCGCCAAGCAAAACTCGATTCGTGAAGCGGATAAGTGTCGCCTGATTGCCGATATCGCTAGGTACGAGCGGAGAAGTAAGCGCGAATACAACGAATGCAAACGCGGCCTTAGAGGACTGCATTGTACGTGTTCCTTCCAAATAGCTGGATTAGATACACGTAGTATGCGTAACGCGCCGCGTTTAGGTCAGGCGCAAGCAAGAAAGAGCCGCGGATCGAACCGCGGCTGCCTGTTCTATATGAACGACACGCTCTACCCCGGATGTGGCGTTTTTTCCGGCTTAGCGTGTGGCTCGTGCGGTTTTGCATTCGCATGAGCGTTCGGCTGTTCCGCAGGACGCGTCTCAGGTTTGGGGTGCGTTACCGGTTTGAGGTGCGTTACCGGTTTGGGTGGCGTGACCGGTTTTGTTTCGGGTTTTGGTTGCACAGGCGGATGCGTTACCGGGTTCGGTTTTGGAGCGGGATGTGCAACCGGTGCAGCGGGATGCGGAGCCGGTTTTTCAGCCGGTGCTGCATGGTGCACGGGCGCGGCCTTGGTTACCGGCTTAGGTGCCGGTGCCGTATGGCGTACGGGCGCAGCCTTTTTCGTTACCGGAGCAGCGTGGTGTGCCGTCACCGGCTTAATTACGGTTACGTGAACCGGTGCGCGTTTGACGGGGTGATACACCGGACGCGTAACACTGACGTGCCGTGGCGGCAACGCCGCGATCTTCGGCTTGGCCCGCACAATGGACTCAATCTTCGTGCGTTGCGCAGTGAAAGATATATGCGTTACCGCGGGCGCTTTGGCCGCGAGGCGCGGGGCTGAGAAGGTTCGCGCTAAGGTAATGCGCCGGCTAACGGTGCGAGTTGAGTAATGCAGGTTCGCCGTCGTCGGCACGACCGGAACGGCTCCGCGAACGAGCACGATGTGCCGGATTTGCTGTGGACGAACGACGGTGACGCGTCTGAAGTTTCCGCTTTGCCATGCACTGACCGGAATGACCGACATACCGTACCGCGCGTTGGTGTAGTAATTATAGACGTTGGTGACGGTGGGCACCGTCATGTAGTTCGTAGTTGGATACGCATAATTCTGACCGTACCAAGGCCTGTATTGTTCGCCGGGCGCGAGCGGAATCCAACCGATTTCAGCATTGCTCGGACCGCTCACAAGACCGTTGCCAAGAGCGCCTAAAAGGCTTGAGAGATCGAACGAGCCTCCGTTGCCGCCGCTCAAGAAGAACGACACGACCGCCGGCAAGAACGCTTGTGCCAGGCTCGCGGACGAGTTCTGATATTGGTACGCCGGCGGTTGCCAGAGCCAGCCGCCGTAGTTCGGGTTGTTGAACCAACTGCCGTAGTGCGAGGTTGCGTAGCCGTACGGCGCATTATCGACCCACGTGTAGCCATAGCCCGGTTCCCAGACCCACTGACCGTTTTGATACGGTGTGAAGCCGTTTTGATTATTGGGAGCCCACGCCTCTCCGTAACCCGGTACATTTTGCCATTGACCGTAATTGGCGAGATTCGCATATCCGGCGAGTTGCGGGGAGATGTACGGATTCGAATTGTACGCCGCGTTCATCGATTGATCGCGCGAAATGTTGAACTGATCGAACGAATCGAACCCAATCGCGTTTTGCAAGCTAATCGAATTGGCGTTGTCGACAAGCGTACTGCCCGGCGTGAGCGTGTGCGAGCCGTTTGCGGCTGAAACGGTGGCGGATCCGCTACGCACGGTCACAAGCGTCTCGCCGTTGCCCAGCACGCTCACGCGGTAATCACCGCTTTGATTTGGGCGAACCGAGAGCACCGGTGTATCGACCTGCGCATTGCCGCCGGCTTGCAGTTGCGCTAAATCGACCGTTCCGGCAGCGAGCTGGACCTCTCGCGAATTCGGAGCGAGATTTCCAAAACGGACCTGAGTGTTATTCGCTAGACGCAGCATTGTAACGCCGTCGAACTGCACTTCCGCATTGGAGCCCGAGCCTGTCGCGACATAATCGCCGGCAACGAGCGGCGCGTTGATTTGTGCGGGGATTTGCGCCCCGCTATCGCCGCGGATGATGGTGACGTTTCCGTTCGCGACACTCACGTTCGCGACGCCGGGTCCGCCATAGTTATACGTTTGCGCTGATGCGGGACTCGCGTTCACCAACGGTACGAGCATCCCGATGGTTCCCACAATCGTTGTCCCGAGGAGTTTGCTAAATAAATACATGGTAGTTTCCTCGTACCCTAAACGAGCGTTCCGGGCGCCGCAGCAGTAGCCCGGCGCCCGCTCGCAATTACACTAGTAGCAGCGTAAACGGCCGTTTTCGTTGCGGATTGTTAATCCTCGCGAGACACAGCTGTTGGCGTTGATGGACGAATAGATTTGCTGACCGTTCGAGGCCGTGCACGTGGCCGACAGAACGGACCCGCGCATCGACTCGTTGCTGCAACTTGCCTGATACGAACCCGGCGGTAAGGAACCGTTGCCGTACCCGTAACCATATCCACCGTTGTTGTAGCTGCCGTTGCCGTACCCGTAGCCGTTGTTGCGATCGTCGTTGTCGTTGTCGTTGTCATTGTCGCGATCGCGATGGTGACGGCGATGTCCGTACGCGTAGCCATTTCCGTTGTTGTATCCGCGGCCGTTACCATATCCATAGCCGTTACCGTAGCCATAGCCGTTGTTGTAGCCGGAGCAAGTGAGTTGGCCGTTTGAGTTGATGATGCCGGCGTTGCCGCAGCGGCTCACGTTAATCGACGAATAGACGCGTTGTCCGTTCATCGCCGAACACGTTGCCGAGAGCACCGGACCATTCATCGAGATATTGGTGCAACTTTGCTGGTACGAACCCGGCGGCAAATTGTAATTGTACTGCGGGTAATACTGTGCATTCGCGGTCGCGAGGGAACCGGCGACCATGGTGATGGCCAGGGCAGAGCCCATGAGCAGTTTGTACATTATCCACCTCTTGTGACGTGCAGTAGCCGGGTTCGCAGCGGGTTCTGCCTACGAAACGCAAGGCGGAGGGGTTTGGTTCCTTGCAGGGGTGCCGGGCTGGAGTCGCGTCCATGACGCAGTATTCAATCTGAATAACACGGCGTGCCTGAAACAAAGAACGCTCGAAAAGGCGAGCGTTTTTGTTCTATTAATACTAGCTAGCCCCAGCGGTGTTCTGCCTGTACACCGACGGCCTCGTCGAGTTTGGGCGTGATATCGTCGCCGCGGAAAAGCGGCTCATACAGCTTTTGACCGGCCCCAACGCGCATCAATTGCAAGCGCACGACGTCATCGATGCGATGCTCACCGGGCGCCGGCATGTGCGCCGCTTCGCGCAGACCCATCATTTGAATGCGGACACGAGCTTCCGACTACTCCATGTTGCAGGGGAAGCTGTCGCTAATGCGGTCGAACACGCGCGCAATCCCGCGCCCGATTCGCTGCCGTGTATGCCTGCGGCGAGATGCGGATGCGGTCGAGTTGACCGTTTCCGACCACGGGCTCTGGAAAAACGTCTCCATCTGAACATCGCGGCCGTGGGCTTCCAATGATGCGCGATCTCTGCAAAGAACTTGACGTGGAAAGAACTTCTAACGGAACTTTCGTTCGGGCGCGCTTCCTCGTGAGTGGCGCTTCACGGTGACCCACCGCTTTGAAATAATGACGAAAGTTTCTATTCGACGTCGATGTATATAACACGTGCGCCGCGGGTAAGTGGCGATTGCTTGGAAACGCATCGGTGGAAGTAGCACCCGTAGAACACAGCTCGCTAGCAAGTTGGGAAGCCGCCGAACGATTTCGGCCGACTGCCGACCATCTGCCGGTCCTGATTTGGATATCGGGGATCGACAAGCTCTGCACATGGTTCAATAAGACATGGCTGCAATTCGTAGGCCGAACCATGGAACAAGAACTCGGAAATGGCTGGGCGGACAACGTTCACCGCGACGATTTCGATCGCTGCCTGCAAACGTATGTGACGTCCTTTGACAAGCGCGTTCCCTTCAGGATGGAGTACCGGCTGCGGCGCTACGACGGCGAGTACCATTGGGTGCTCGACGAAGGCCATCCCCTTTACTCGCAGGACGGCGAATTCGCAGGCTACATCGGATGCTGCCTGATCGTAACTGACCAAAAAGAGGTTGAAGAGAAACTTCAGGTCCTCAACAATGCGCTCTTGCAAGCAAACGATGAATTAGCGCGAGCACTCGAGCGTGAGCGGCGGATCGCTCAAACGTTGCAATCTGCATTCCTGCCGCCGTATCTGCCCAAAGTCGAAGGCATAGAATTTCAGGCCGTTTATCGGCCGGCGGAGCGCGAAGCGCAAGTGGGCGGTGACTGGTACGACGCATTCGTACTGCGCGATGGGCGCGTTGCGCTTTCCATTGGAGACGTCTTCGGCCACGGACTCGACGCGGCCGGGGCCATGATTCGCGTGCGGGAAACACTGCGGGCGCTCACCGGCGTCGTTTACGACGATCCCGGGGCGATCTTGAAGGCAGCCGACAGCGTCCTACAAGCACGGCATGTCGGCAGCATTGCAAGTGGGGTTTTCTGCATCTACGACCCGTCATCGCGACGGATGCTCACGGCGAACGCCGGTCACCCACGTCCGGTGCTCGTGCGCGACGGTAAGGCGAGCTTGATTCGATCGGACGGCGTGCCGCTGGGCGTCTTGCCGAACAGCGCGTTCGAAGTCCACGAATGTCAGCTTCAACCGGGTGATTCGTTTGTGCTCTACACCGACGGCTTAGTTGAATCGAAGCACGATTTTGTTTCTGGAGAGCAGCTTTTGCTGCAGCACGTCGCGGCCGGACCGGTCGATGCCGACGCTTTGGTCGGCAGCCTCACGGCAAATAGTCGGGACGACGACGTCGCCGTCTTAGTCTTGTCAGTTTCGACTACGCCGTCGTCCTTGTGGCAATTTGAGGTCGACGATACAAAGCATGCTCATCCCGCATCAGTCGGTAGTGCATCTTTGTCAGCTTGAACTCAAACTTCAGTCCGTGTCTACAAAACCGGATCAGCCCCAGTTTTGATTATGTGGCGTTGGCGTGAAAAACAAAAAACGCCCGCAAATGCGAGCGCTTTCGTACGTAAAGATGGTAGCCCCAGCGGGATTCGAACCATGAACACGGGGTCCTAGCCGATCCTGAGGGTTCCTAAAAAGCTCGATGTAATAAGGGTTTTCGGCGCCGTCACTTCCTGCCCGCTGCTGTGGATAACTGCCCGTCCCTGAAGCGTCTGTTACATCTTGTGACACATTTCCATTTGCTGGCCGATTTCGCGCTCGGGTAGACTTCTCGTCAGGTCGGGCCAGAAGCGCGGTCTTGACGCGGGTAATGCGGCCGGAGCGAACGTGTCGGGATTTCAGTACCAGGTAACCTGGGGTATGAGACACCTTAAAGTGCGGTCCCTAAGTAACGGTGGCGCTCGCGTTTATCGGGCGGAAGGTTTTACCTAGGATATGCTGGGAGGCGCTTGCCGGCGAGCCTCCGTAACCCTCTGAGAGTATAACCGGATCGAGGTCTTGCATGGATTTGCCGCTCGCATTGACCCAGCGGATCCAGTCGGGTCGGGTTGTTCTTTTCCTTGGCTCGGGAGTGGGTCGTGCATTTCGGCGCCCCGATGACACGACGATGCCCACCGGAGCTGAGCTTGCTGCCCGGTTGGATTCGAAGTTGGGCCTTAATTTAGGGACTACCGATCTAGCGAAGGTAGCGCAGATCGCTACGTTGCGCAGGGGCGGTAAGGCGGACATCATCGCAGCGGTCGCCGAAGAGATCGCTGGCTTTGAACCGCAGCAAGACATAATTGCGCTAACCGATCTTTCGTGGCGCGCAATTTTCACTACAAACTATGATTCGGGCATCCTTCGCGCATACGAATTAAATCCGCATGCAGCACAAAATCCCCGGGCAGTTGTCGTGGCATCCGATACCGTGTCAGTTGATCCACATCTGGACGTTCCAGTGTATTTCCTGCATGGGTGTCTCGGCAAACGCGGCAGCGACATCCTAATCACTGAAGATGACTATGCGCTGTTCTATAATTCGCGTCGCATGCTTTTTGATTTGTTGCGGACTCGCTTCGCGGATTGCACGTTTCTCTACATCGGATACAGCAATAGCGATCCGAATTGGGGTATGGTGCAGGCCGAGGTACGCAAGGAGTTCGGAAATATTCAGCTTCCACAGGCTTTTCGCATCTCGCCTGATACGGATGTGATCGAGAGAGAGATACTAACCGGTAAAGGCATTGAAACGCTCGAGGGCACTCTTACCGAATTTTCGAAGGCGCTTACGATCGCTGGAATTCACGCTTGTCACGCGGTCCTTCCCGCGGAAGCTGACATTCCGTCCGCGCTCCGTGACATTTACAAGGCGCAGCCCGGACCAGTGCTCAGGTTCCTGAATTCTTGGGAGGTATGTAACGCTGCTGATTTCGCACAACCATCAAACACCAGTCTCTTTTTAAAAGGCGACCAAGCGAATTGGGGGCTCATAGATCGCAAACTTGCGGTCGAACGCGACCTTAAACCCGACATCTACGAAAAACTACTCGATTATATTACCTCTCCGACGCCAACGCGGCCTGTGCTGTTAGTCCTTGGTGCCGCTGGCTACGGCGTCTCTACGTTGTTGATGCAATTAGCTCACTTGATGGTTAAGGACGGCGCCGCGACGGTTCTGCGGTTAAAGCCTGGTGCTGTACTTCTGGAAGGGGATGTCCTTTTCGCGGCCAGCGAACTACCGTTGCGTCCCGTCTTTATAGTCGACAATGCAACTACCTGGAAGCGAAAGATCCGAAGCTGTACACACCTTCTTGGACAGCAAGGCTTGAGATCCGCCTTTGTCTTAGGAGCTCGTCTGAACGAATGGCGTACTGCATTGGGGCGCTTAAAGCCTCAAGAATTTCTGCTGGAGCCCCTTTCCGACCCTGAGATAGAGTCGCTTCTCAGTCTGCTCGAACAGCAGAACGAACTGGGGGCGCTGCGCGACCTAGATCGCGAAGCTCAGATTGCGCAGATCAAGATTCGGAACGAAAAAGATCTCTTGGTTACGCTGCGAGAAGTGACTGAAGGCAGGATGTTCGACTCCATTATCGAGGACGAGTATCGACGCCTCGGCTCAGACAGAGCGCGAAAACTCTACTCGCTTGTTAGCGGACTTTACCAGGAACGTCAAATGCTTCGCGACATGACCGCAGCGCGCGTTTTGAACCTCAACACAGACGAACTGTTTGCCGCGGTCGCAGAGCTAGAGGGCATTATTTTCCACGAAGTCGTAGACCAGAACGAGGGGATTTTCGCCTTTCGCGGCCGCCATCGAGTAATCTCGAAAGTAATTTGGAACGTCTGCACAGAGGGCACTGAACGGGAGAAGCTACTGCTTGATACGATGCGGTCGCTAAACCTGACCTACCAGTCCGATCGCGCGGCATTTGACGTCCTATACCAAAGCGATCCCATCGTGGACTCAATACCGTCTGTTGAGGCCCGTATTGACTTCTTCGAGTCGGCTAGCTACAACGACCCGCGCAATGCTTTTGTGAAACAGCATTTTGCCAGGATGTTTTACAGGGAACGAATGTACACGTTAGCTCTTGGCCAAATCGATCAGGCATTGAATGACGATGATGCGCGTTCCCTACATCACACGAAGGGGTTGATACTTGCGAGGATGGCCACGGCGGCCGAATCGCTCGAGATTGGGCGTCGTTATTTGGCGTTGGCCCAACAGGAACTTACGCAATGTATCGCGGCGGATCCGGCTGACGATTACGCATACCAAACCCTGGCAGAGCTCTATCGCGAGTGGGCTGGAAAAGTACCCGATGCCGACGAAGCTACTTCATACTATCGAAGAGCTGAAGAGACAATATACAATGGCCTTCGACGGACGATAAATCACCATTTCCTCCATATTGAGTCGTCTAAGATTGCAGACGATTTAGGGCGCAAGCCGGAGCAACTAGCCCAGCTGAAAAAGGCAGTTGAGGAAAACACGGCAAGTGAGTACGCTCGTTATCTATATGGTCGTGAGCTGCGGCAACGTGGAAAATACGAAGAAGCAATCCTCATATTACGCCCGGTCTTCTTGGAAAACCCGGCAGCGTTCAGAACCGCGATAGAACTGGCCATATCTCAGGTTGGCCTCACGAACAACTACGCAGAAGGCGTAGCGATATTGCGGCAGGTCCGAGCCTTCGCCTCTACCGACGCTCGATTCATCGCGACGCTTGGTGGCATGCAGTTCTTGGCGCGTAGACAGGATGACGCGATGAAGACGTTTCAGCTGGGTAGGCGTCTCTCAATCGAGGAACAAAGAACCATTCATTATAGACCCACGACGCAGCTTGGTGATTTCCCTCGACAGCCTATAACCTTCGAGGGAACTGTAACATCCGTCAATGCGGGCTACATCTTCATTGCAGTCACGGGCTATGGAGATGTTTTTTGTCCCACGTCCCGCCTGTCACGGCGAGGTTTTCGGATGGGCGAGGCTTTGCGATTTGAACTTGTGTTCACTCCGCGAGGCGCGATGGCCGACATTCAATCGATCCAACGATTATAACGCAAGCGGGTTGACGGATAGGCCAGCGTCATTCAGTAAGATTCGTCCCCGGCTGTTCGAGCTTGGCCATGGCCACAATTACATGGGAAGCGTTCGCGTAACCAGGAGCCATCAACGTCCGTTTCTTCCGAACACATCATACGGGGACAAGTGCGACCTTGACCCAAACGCATATACCGTACGGCTCCCGCGCGCTCAATACTTAGCGAGCTCGCCCTCCAGAACGACGACGATTCCCTCCGCAATCTTAGAAAGTGTGTCCGAGTAGTCTATGATCTTTGAAGGGCTCGGCACGGGAGACATTTTGCCCGTGTGCGCACACGCATTACGAACCACGATAAGGTCTCCGAGGCGTGATGTCAGGGTAGATTCGTTTTCAGCCGCAGCAGCTGCAATTGTCGGCCAAGGGGCTTGCACGTTCAGGTCGCGAAGAAGGCCTGCGACTACGTCTGGCCCGGGATTGGCACTTGTATTTGCGAACGCTTCCCATAGGATATCATAGCCGCCGCTAGGATTCGCCCGCGCAGAATCTAGCCTAAAAACAACGTCCTCCGGCGTTGTGTGTGGGAAAAGCGTGGAGCCGCTCGCGCTCCGTTTAAGCGTCTTTGCGAGGCTTAAGAGTACCCGGCCGCCCCCTTCAAAGTGCACCTGCTTTATGCGGTCTGGGAGCGATGCAAACGGGAGACCCCGATTGGACAAGGCCGAAACGAACGCCTTAACGACGTCTTTGAGGAATGACTCAAAATAACCGGTAAGCAAGACCGGGCAAGCACACTGCTGGATTTCATGACGTTGCAGCACATTCGGGTCGGCTAGCGCAGCGCCGGTTTCGCTCAATATGTGAGTGGCCAGTGCAGTAACGGCCTGCAAGGAGATTTTGAAATCGTTTAGAGCGGAGCGCATCCAAACAACTTATGGAACGGCTATGAACGCTGGCCCAAGGCGCTACGAACAGCTTCTTTTGCTAGCGTAATTCGTCTGCGGATCGCGGCTGCGCCGTTAGTGCCTCGCGAAATTGCTTCGTTGAACTCTCGATTTTGTAGTGGTAGGGAACGGAGCGAGTCACGGATGGCGTCGACCGTCGCCTTGTCAACTCCATCGAGGGATATGTCAGCCAGGCTCTGCATTATTGCATCTGCGTATGGCGCAGAGCGTTGTCCGAGCTCTCCTGACTCGGATGGCCGGCGAAAAGCGGTCTCGCCGAAGACCGCTCGGCAATTTTCAACTGCTCGTGCAAAAACACGCGCGTCCTCATCTTTGAGTGCGGGAGTTGCCTTATATTCGGCGTTGCGTTCCTTCATGAACTCGCTAAGCCGATCTTTAAAGCGCATGCCCTCTAGAGTTTCACTTCGCATCACGAAAAAGCGAAGGACTAATTCGAGGTCACTCATGTCTCGGTATAGAGGATTGCTCTCAAGTTTCGCCTCTTCTTTTGAAACTGGAATGCCCCAAAGAAATCGGAAAGTCGGAAGCGCGGAAAGGGTATGGAGCTGATCGTTGAACGGGCCGGGATAAATGGCATTCCTTATCTCCATCGGATTTGCCTGAACACCGCCTGTATTGAGTCTATCGAAGACCTCGTACTTAACTTCTGGCGAGGACTCCCGTGTCAAAAGGATTGCGGGGAGAAACCGCCTCTCGATGCTTGCCGCAAGGCCCTTCTGTTTTAACTGGGAGAACGTCAGACCGTTAAGTTCAGTCCATACATGCAATCCCCGCAAGACGAGCCGATCCTGAAGGAAGAGGTAGGCCGATGTCAGGCGCTGACGACCGTCCAACACAACGTATTTCCCGTACTCTTCCTCGCCCAAGAAGACCGGCGGTATTGGTACGTTCATGATTATTGACTCGACCAAACGAGAACGCTTCTCATCGCTCCACCTGTCACGCCTCTGAAAATCGGGGCGCAACTCAATCTGCTGTTCTATCTGTATTGCTAGGGTTAGCATGGGTAGCTCAATCTTCGTCGGGAAGATCTGCCGCATTTGCTGGGCATATTTTTCTTCCAAGACGGACAGCGGATGCTCAACCGCGAGCTCTTCGTCACCTCCGCTATCGAAGTCGACGTCTTCTATATCGCTAGACAAGTGTACAATCCTCAAAGGTCTGGTTGTATTCGCGCGAGTGCGGTACCGCCGTGTTCCTGGGCTTCCTGAACTGTGTTGCGCGCGGCGGCAGCGGCGCCGTCAGACTTAGGTGCAACGTGATTTTTCCAAAATTTAACCCTGGCCGAAAAAATCCGAATCTAGGCGCTTGAGAGGATAGACAGTTTCTGTAGTCACCCCAACACCTAGTTCAAACATGATTTCGGCCAGGCGTTGCCCGTTTATCAGCGCAATTCTTGCGTGGAGCTTTTCAGCTGACTGCAAAGCAGCTTTCGTGAAATCGCTCGTAGTTACGAAAACGCCTTCGTCGGCGCGCCGTTCTTGCATGCTTCCGGCAAACTGTTGAATCGCCGGTGCGCCGATGTTGTTGCCGTCCTTGTAACGTTTTGCCTGGATGTAGACTCGACTTAAACCGAGACGGTCTTTGTTTACTAGGCCATCCACGCCGCCGTCGTTTGACCCATCTAGCACGATCCCCGAATCTTCATCACCGTATCCCATCGAGATCAGAAGCTTCACCATGATGGAAGAAAGCAGTATTGGGGGCGCAGCCTGCACCGCGTCCAAGATCTCTCTCACCAGCGCGGCCTTGTGGGTGTCGTACGAGGAACGCATGTCGTCTTCCGGCGTTTCACTTGTTTTTAACTCGACAGTAGTGCCTTCGGTGCCTGCGGCCGGCTGCGATCCGCGGCCCTTGGATTTTGCGAGAAACGCTCGAAATTCAGGAAACTCCATGAGTGTGTCAGGTGTAATGTGTTGGAGATTTCGCGCGAGTAATGCACGGCCGCGATCGTTAATGCGGAAGATGCCTGCGCCTACGGTATCGATAGCTTTGGCTTGGCTCAAGTAGAGCTTCGCCCAGTACGTCCTGTTGCGAAAGCGGGACTGTCCCGACGGAATGGTCTCAGCCCGATCGCTCTCAGAGAGTCCGAGGCGGTCCGCAAGCACCGGCACGACATCGTTCAATCGATGATCCGTTCCGTCTGCTGCCACTTCGAGCAAAGGCAACATAATAGCATCGTATTTTGGTACGGCCATACGCGGCTCTTTAGAGGGCTGCTTGTGGCCTGCCTCTGCGTCGCTCCTCCGCGCCGCCCTCCCTTCTAACGACGGGGCCTGTCCTTAGCCTGTTGCCGACCGGGTATTGGGGGGTCGAACGTTCGTTCGCCACAAGATATGGGGTTCGTCCCGGAGAATGTCCCTCCAGCCGTCCAGCGGCGGGCTCGGAAGAGCACGAGTCGTCTGCCGTGAGAAGTGAAGGAGCACCAGTTGATAGCAGAGCGTCTGCCGGAATTGCAAACCGAACTTTCACAGGCGACGAGCATCGAACGACGCCCGAAGCGCAAGGGGACCATCATAGAACGCGCGTCTGATACAGAGCCGCTCAAGCCAACGCGTCATCTCTTGCGACAAGGGGACGCGCGTGATTTAAGCTGGGTTGCCGACGAATCGGTGCATTTGATTGTCACCTCGCCGCCGTATTGGACTCTCAAGAAATACAATGACCATCCGAGTCAGCTCGGCGATATTTCCGAATACGAAGTATTTCTGGACGAGCTCGATAAGGTCTGGAGGCACTGCTTTCGCGTCCTTGTTCCAGGAGGCCGGCTGGTTTGCGTGGTTGGCGACGTGTGCCTCGCGCGCCGCCGAAACAAGGGTCGCCACATGGTTGTGCCGCTCCATGCCGATATTTCAGTGCGTTGCCGCAAAATCGGCTTCGACTACCTTACGCCGATATATTGGCATAAGATTGCGAATGCCAGCTACGAAGTCGAGAACGGGTCGTCGTTTCTAGGGAAGCCATTCGAACCGAACGCGATCCTAAAGAATGACACCGAGTACATCCTAATGCTACGAAAGCACGGCGGATATCGGAAGCCAACCGATGAGCAACGCCGCAAATCGAAGATGACAAAGGATGAATACAATTCCTGGTTTCGATCGATCTGGACCGGCGTGACGGGCGCGTCTACGAAACAGCATCCCGCTCCTTTTCCCACGGAAGTAGCGTACAGATTGATTCGCATGTTCTCTTTCGTCGAGGATACCGTGCTGGATCCGTTCCTTGGAACCGGTTCCACGACGTTGGCTGCAATCCAAGCGGGCCGTAATAGCCTTGGAAATGAGATCGATCCGCACTACTTCAAACTTGCTCGTGAAAGAGTCGACACTGCTTTGGCGCAACAAAGCCTGTTTGACTCGGCCCGTTCGACGGTGTCTGTTGTTGCGAACGAAGAACGACGTCGCCGGCAAAAACGAGCGTAAAGTGGCGCGCGGCAGGTACGATGAAAAGCTTGCGGCGGAATTTGCGGCGAAGCTCGCGAGAACTGGCTTAAGGCCGTCGGAGTTCGCACGTCAAGCCGGGTTCAGTCGTGGCGCAATGTATCACTTATCTCGTGGGCAAGCACCAAGCAGTGAAGCGCAGGCGAAAAAACTGGCCGAAGCATTTGAGCGCTTGAAGAAGGAGTAACGATTGTCAGGCTTGGGGCCAGGAGATCGTGACTTGCCGCGCCTCCCTCGTGGCGAAGAAGGCGCTAGTGCGGCTTCGGATGAGGTGGTTGAGGAAGTCTTCGAGGCGATCCACGAGTACGGAACCCATGCTTCATACGTGTCTCGCGTGCAGCCGCGTGCCGATGAACGCACAGCGGAGGTTACCGACGCCCTGAAGAGGGCTTTCGAGAAATTCATTCGGCGTGAAGAAGTAGATGTGATCGACTTCGAGGCGCAAACCGCGAATGATCTTGCTGAGGCATTGCTCAAATACCCGCTTGTTCTAAAATGCATTCTGGCCCTATGCAACATCGCAGGGAGGGCTATTGAGCGGGATCTGGACTTGAAAAATATCGATACCTACGGCCTTCGCCTAAGCCGCGACCAAGCGAATCAAATCGCGGGCTTCGTCAAGTCCTTCCTGCCTCCATCCGCGAGTATAGCCACGCTGGCGCAGATCGATCGGAACGCTTTTTTCGATAAGGAGATTCGGGCGCACAAGGGGCAATGGGAAAAACTGGTGACTCAGTCGCTCTGTCGCCTGTCGGGACTGGTGTTCAAGAAAGTAAAGTTCCCAAACGGCAATCAGGAGTTCGAGCTTGACTCTGCCTACAAGTGCGAAGGCAAAATACTCTACGGTGTAGATGTCAAGAGAATTGAGGCGCGCCGTGATATTCACAAGCGCGCCGATGAGATCGCCAACAAGGCAGTCAAGTTCAAGGAAACCTATCCCGACTCGAAGTTTGGCGCCGTGATCTACTACCCGTTTACGGCAGAACACGGAAACATTCGGGATCGCCTAACAGGCACGCAAATTGATTCTGTCGTTTTCGCGAGCGAAAATGTGGACTCTGTAGACTCTGCAACACGGATGCTGTTGTCGAAGTTCGGCGTTCCTATACAAGAACCAGCAACAGATAAATAGCGATCGTGCGTGGCCTGGCGGCGCGGTCGACAGGACTCAGCTCTTCTCAGTGCGAGTCGTTATCACCAACCCAAAGTGTTTCCATCCGGCCCTACGGCGACTTCAAATGCTATTCGACCCGATCGGCTCAATTTGATCGCAATCTCCTGGCCGACGGCGGACTCGGCCAGTTCTCCCCAGGGGAACAATGTAACTCCAAGCCCGCCTTGGACTCGCGCATATAGCTCCCCGTAAACGATTGCTCCTCCGAGAAGCCTTCCTGTGATCGTCGGAATTGTGGGGTCCCAAAGCCGATGGCATAGTACCTTTCCATCGGCCGTCCGCGTTGGAAACTCGCGATCGATCCGCTGACATTCGAGCTGCTCCCGTTGAGCCTTTTCGGCTGCTTGGCGGGCCCTATCGAGTGAATTGACTCGCGCGGCCGCTACTCGGATGGCTTCCTCGTTTTTGCAGCCGATACAGGCACCTTTCAGCGCTGAAGGAATGGGCCCGTGGATCTTGCAGCCGCCCTGTAATTCGTTTCTCAATATCGTCTCCTCGTGTTCGATGATGGCGGCTTTGTGCCCGCCGTTGTGCGAGTATCGGCACAAATGTTTTGGCGGCCAGTGTCACATTTGGCGACCGCGCGTCCTGGTTCCCGAGCGCATCCCATGTGGTAGCGTTTCGCGCATGGCCTCTCGCGATCCGAGCAATTGGCGGACATAATGTGCGTCTCTCTGCTCCGGTTCAATCTCAAGTCCATTTCGAACGGCGGCGGCAATGGCATTGCGTCGGAAGGACTCTACGCCGCTAAACGTGACGGAGGTCCAACCCTTCGCCTTTGCTAATGCGATCATGCCGTCGATCTCGAAGGCATTGCCGCGGCTCGCTACGACGCGCCCGCCCGTGTCCAGTAGATGGCCGTGAGAATTTCGGAAGCTGATCCCAGTTCGTGATTGATCGATGTGCCAATACCTTGCAAGTGAAGAGCCTCGCATATCACTGACATATTGCTCTGACAAGATTTGCTCACGCCATTTCCGCCAGCGAAGTGCAGCGCTCGGCGCCATCACTGGCATATTCGCGACGATCTCTTCGTCGAGCATTTTGCGATATTGTCGTAGGGAGGTGCGCTGGGTGTTTCGATCGCGCGCCGCCCGTCGGTCTTCACCGGCGTGTGATCGTAAGCCCATGCGCTCCATTTTCGTCGCGACTGCTCCCTGCTTAGGCTCCGGCTCAAGGTCGATTCCGCGATCAGCGTAGCTTCGATGGTCTACGCGCGCTTCTCTGTGCGCACGCCGCAGCGCCTCATTAACATGCTGTTCCCAGCTGAGGCGCCATGTAGAAATCAACGAACGCTCATTCCATTCGCGTTCTTTAGGGCCGAAGCCGTCCTCACATATACCTCGTGTTGTGAGGAGGATGTGAGCATGAACGTTGCGTTCGTCGCCGCCGGCGTGAGCGGCATGGATCGCAACATCGGCGACCATGCCTCGGCTCACAAATCGTTCGTTTACGAACGCGTACAATAGCTCGCGGTTCGCGGAAAGCGGCAGCTCATGTGGAAGGCTGACCTGAATCTCGCGGGCAACTTGAGCGTCTTTGCGCTTCTCGCTCTGTTCAACTGCGTTCCAAAGAGCTGCACGATTGTAAATCCATTCTGGCGCATTGACCGGCGCGAGAACTATGCAATCCAAAACGTCGGACCGGCGAGAATAGTTGAATATCTCGCCGGTCCGTTCGTCTATGATTCTCTCGCCGGATCGGTACGCTGCGGCAGCCGTTGCCGAACGTCCGGACGAGCGCGATATCAGTTTTGCCGAGAAGCGATACGTCGCCACAGCGCCTATTCCGTTACCATCTCAAAGCGCACGTCGCGAAGCGACGTATAAGCGCGCACTTCAATCGCCAGTGGGGCTAGCCGCTGCGCTTCGCTCCGCGGGACCCTGCCCCGCCCTGCTGCCCATGAAAAGGCGCTTATCTTGCGGCCGCGATATCCTTGCGAGCTGAGCGGCCCACCATCGAGCGATTCCCGTGGGGCTCTCGGCCGTCAGGTCTTGCTGTACGGCCTCCAAGAGTATCGCGCCGGCGATAATCTTGCGTCTCGTATCTCGGCGGCGCTCCGCTGCGTGCTCCGATGCCTGCATCTTTTCGATGCGAGCCGTGAGCCCCTCACGTTGCTCTAGCAGTTTTTGCATTCTCTCGTTGTCCATTTGCGATAGCTCCTATAGTGGTTGTGCAACGAGTATCGGACGCTACGTGAGTAGAGCGGCCGCAGCCCAGATCGACGCAAGTTCGCCAGTAAAAAGTGCCTGGTTCGTATCAGGCGGTGGCGACAACGATGAGCGTGCCGATACTCGGCTTGCGAGAACGCGGCGCGACCGGTAGAGGCAAGAGCTGAAGCCGACTAGCGTATGCGACGCCATCAAAACGGAGCTATGGAAATGGAACGTCCTCAGGAACAATCTCGCCGACCGCGATTCGAGGAATTGCCGGATGTCTTGACCTTCAAGGAGCTGATGGCTTACGTGCCGATGGGCCGGGACGCGCTCTACGCTGCGTTGCAGGTGGGTCAAATACGCAACGTCCGGAAGGGCCAGAAGTACCTCATCCCTCGAGATGCGGTGCGGGAGTTTCTGGGGCTCTAGAGCGAATGAGCTCCTCGCTGGGACCCCGTTCTGAGGACAAGATGAAGTACAAGAATGGGGTGCTTCGTCTGGCCGACAAGAAGTATCGGATTAAGTATGACGTTCCGCCCGCGAATGGGCGTCCGCGTCAGCAGAAAACCGAAACCCTTATCGGTCTGACGAAGAAGGAGGCCGAAGCGGCTCTCGCTGCGCGGAAAGCGGCGATCGCCAACGGCCAATATGTCAAGGACGACGACATGAGACTCTCGGAATTGTTCGAGAGGTTCATGGAATTCAAGACGGCGTCGGGCCGGCTTGAACAAACGACGCTAACTCGATACAAATCGATCTTTGACAATCATTTGGGTCCTGCGTTTGGTCGTATGAAGGCGAAGGAACTGAAGCAAGGGCATCTGGTGAGTCAGTACGCGCGGTGGTTCCAAGACGGGATCTCCGGACGGAAAGTTTCCGGTCGGACGATCCATCATGCGCATCAGACGCTACGCAACGCTTTGAACTGGGCAGTGCGAACCGAGATTATTCCTCGCAACGTTGCGACTCTCGTCAGCACCGACGACATGCCAAAAGTTATCAAACCCAAGCCCAAAGCACTGAAGAAAGACGAGCTCGACAAGCTGCTTTCGCAGGCCGAGAACCCGACACGCCGCGCGAAGCTTCGGGGCTACCTGAGCGCCGACGCGTGGTTTTATCCGGCCGTGGTCTTTTCATCGCACATGGGGACTCGTCGAGGCGAAACCCTGGCCGTGTGTTGGCAAGACTTGGACTTCGACGAAAAGACCGCGACAATCGGGCGAGCATTGACTGAAAAACTGGAGTTCAAGTATCCGAAGAACGACAAGGTCAAGGTGCTCACCATGCCCGATTCGCTCATTGCTGTTCTCGAAAAGCATCGAGCGGTTCAGAAGGAGGAGCGTCGCGTTCTCGGATCTGCGTACAAGGACCAAGACCTCGTCTTCGCCGATGTCGATGGGTCGCCGGTGCGGCCCTGGAATTTCGGAAGGGCGGTTCGCGATCTGATTCTGCGGGCCGGCATTACTCCGATCACGCTGCACGGTTTGCGTGACACCCATGCGAGCTTGCTGGCCAAGGCCGGCGTCCCGCTGGAGGTGGTGAGCAAACGTCTCGGACATAGCAACATCGCGATAACCGCTGAGCGGTACCTCGATGTCTACATGGATCGGGACAAGGAAGCGGCGGCGGCGTTTGACCGGGTCGTGGCATAGCAGTGCCGATTTCTGTTACACGAATGTGACATTTTAGAAAAATCACACTCGAAAATGCGCCGAAAACCCTTATAGAATAAGAGCTTTTTTGGTAGCCCCAGCGGGATTCGAACCCGCGTTACTGCCGTGAGAGGGCAGCGTCCTAGGCCTCTAGACGATAGGGCCATGGCTCCGGGGGATGGGATCGAACCACCGACATGCAGATTCAGAGTCTGCCGTTCTGCCAACTGAACTACCCCGGAATGGCAGCGAGGCCTATACTACATGACCGGGGCCTATTCTTGCAAACTGCGACGTCGCTTTACATTCTTTCCGCCATAGGTTGGCGTCTGGCTGTGGCAATTCGGACATAGCATACGCAGATTCTCTAAACGGTGGTCGCCCTTAATGCCATTGATATGATCGAGATGCATGCTTAGCTGCTTCCCTTGCCACTCTTCAAGCCCACATTCTTGACAGCGGTTTTGTAATAGACCGGCACGGAGCAGGCGCACTTTTACGTGATGCCGGTTGCGCGGTGCAGCGAGCAGCTCTGAGAGCGGCATCCCGGCTGGCCGTGTTTTAATTTCGCCTCGGACTCGTGCCTTTTGCCAACTCATTGCGCTAAATCCGAACTTCGCTTGGCATTGGCGATACGAATGCCCTTCGTCGTAATACGCTTGCACAGCTGTCCAATCGTAGATTCGACGTCGGTCCGTGACTTTGAAGTGGTTGGGTCGCCGTTCGGCCCATTGTCGAGGACGAGCCACGAGATCGCCTCGCTTGATCGCTTTAATCCAAGCGGTGTGAGTGAATCCAAACCGATTTTGACAATCCACGAAGCCATGCCCCTCATCGTGATAGCGCTGAACCGCCGACCAGTCATACACCCGCTTACCCACCCGTTTATTATATCGAACAAACGTTCGATTGTCTAGGTGGCGCCAACTAGCAAGAGAGCGCGTTTCGCAAATAACCGTGGCAGGGAATACCACCGTAGAGAGGCGCAACTCTGTGCCTCCTTGCTTTCTTTCTTTCTTTGGAGGATCTCCGTGCAGGCAATCGTGTTGGTCGGCGGCGAGGGTACCCGGCTGCGTCCCCTGACATTCGGGACGCCCAAACCGATGGTCCCGATCATGAACGTGCCCTTCCTGGCACGCACGCTCGAGCGCCTGTACGACGTCGGAATCCGCGACGTCATTCTCCCCGCCGGCTACATGCCGCAAGCAATTACCGAGTATTTCGGCGACGGATCGCGCCTCGGCATGAACGTCACGTACGTCATCGAGGACGAGCCGCTCGGCACCGCCGGCGCAATCAAGAATGTCGAGCAGTACATCAACGGACCGTTCTTCGTCTTGAACGGCGACGTGCTAACCAGTTTGGATCTGAAAGCAATGATCGACTTTCACAAACAGAAAGGCGGCCTGGGCGCGCTGCACCTCATTAAAGTGGAAGATCCGTCGGCGTTCGGCTGTGTGGTGCACGATGAAACCGGCCGCATCTCGCAGTTCGTTGAAAAGCCGCCCAAAGGGACCGAGCCGACGAATGAAGTGAACGCCGGGACGTATTTGCTCGAACCCGACGTGCTGAGCCTCATCCCGCCGGGCCGCAATGTTTCGATCGAACGTGAAACCTTTCCAAAGCTGCTGGCCGAAGGCCACGCGCTTTACGCGTACACGACGAACGATTACTGGATCGACGTCGGCCGCCCGGAGCATTATCTGAACGCGCATCGCGATATTCTATCCGGCGCTATGCCGCTCAAGGTAGAACCAGGCATCAGCGGTCCGGGCGCAGCGCGCGTGCACGGCGAAAACATCACTGCGCCGGTTCATATTGAAGAAGGCGTGCAGATCGATCCGACTGCGAAAGTCGGACCCAATGTCGTGCTCGGCGCAGGCTGCCGTATCGGCGCAAACGCGATCGTGCGTGAAAGCGTGTTCTGGGACAACGTCATCGTCGAAGACGGTGCTACTATTGAAGAAAGCATCGTCGCGAGCGGTTCGCGCATCGGCGCGGGCGCGCGCATCGGACGCGGCAGCGTCATCGGACACGATGTGACGATCGATCCCCGCACGGTCGCGGCGGAAGGATCGCGCATCGGCGCGACGGCGCCAATCGGCGCGCGATAACACGCGCAAAAGACTTGCCAAGCGAGCGCAACCCTTTCTAGTACCAAAGGTTTATCCTCTATGCGACCTCGGGTATAAAACGCTCGTCCGTTGCAGGGGGGTAGCCGCCAGCTTTGCTCTCCTGTCAGGTTGCACTTTCCATCCAGCTGGCGTTATGGAGATCGTTGGTGACAGGTAGGCCCCAAGACGCGCTAGCCGTGGCTTCAGTTCCGCGCACGCTGTTCATGGGCTCGTTCCCGCCTCGGGAGTGCGGCATCGCCACGTTCACAAAGGACGTGGTCGACTCGTTCGACCGCGCCTTCCATACAAGCAGCGAAATCATCGCCATCGATGAACCCGGCGGCGAAGTCCGCCAATACGGTCCCGAAGTCGTCGCACGTTTGCAGCAAAATTCGCGCGAGTCGTATAACGACGTCGCGGCGATCGTCAACGCGCATCCTGCCGAAGTTTTGAACATTCAGCACGAGTACGGCTTGTTCGGCGGAGAGCGCGGCGAGTGGCTCATCGATCTCATGGCGGCCGTTGAAAAGCCCGTCGTGCTGACCCTGCATACGGTGTTGCCTCAACCGGACGAAGTGATGTTGCGCGTTACCCGCGGACTCTGCCGTTACGCCAACAAAGTGATCGCTCTTTCGCAAACGGGCCGCGATTTGCTCGACCGCGTCTATCAGATCGATCCGGCCCGCGTTCGCGTGATTCATCACGGCGTTCCGGACGTTGAATTCCGCGACACGGCGCCGTTCAAAGCATCGTTCGGCGTCGGCCAGCGTATGGTTATCTCAACCTTCGGTCTTATCAACCGCGGCAAGGGCTTGGAATACGCGATCGAAGCGATGCGAGACGTGGTCAAACGCCATCCGGAAACGCTGTATCTCATTTTAGGCGAAACGCACCCGGTCGTTCGCCGGCAAGAAGGCGAATCGTACCGCGAGTCGCTGCAGCAGTTGGTTCGCAATTACGGCCTGCAAAACAACGTGCATCTGATCGACAAGTATCTCGATTTCGACGAGCTCGTAACGTATTTGCAGGCGACCGACATTTACCTCACGCCGTATCTGAATCCCACGCAGATCGTCAGCGGCACGCTGGCATACGCGGTCGGTTGCGGCAAGGCGATTGTCTCGACGCCGTACCTGTACGCCGAAGAAGTGCTCGCAAACCATCGCGGATTTTTGTGCAATTTCCGCGACGCAAAGTCGATCGCGCAGATCGTCAACGGCCTGCTGGACGATCCGGCGCTACGCCGCGCCACCGAACGGCGGGCGTACCGCTTCGGCCGGCAGATGACCTGGCCGCACGTCGCCGTTGAGTATGGAAGACTCTTCGCCGAACTTGCGCCGCAAGAAATGGAGCTGATCCACTCTGCTTAGGATCGATTCCGAGGTATCGAAGGGGCGCTCTCTGCCGACGCTGGAGCACCTGATTACGCTGAGCGACGACGTCGGCGTGATTCAGCATGCCGTCGAGGACGTGCCGAACCGCTCGACCGGATACTGCACCGATGACATCTCGCGCGCCTACATGGTCGTGCTGGCGAAGCTGGAGATCGACCCGCAAGACGCGGTCGCCGAGCGGCTCGCTGCAATCTACCTTTCATTCTTACATGATGCGCAGATTGAGGACGGACGTTTTCATAATTTCATGAGCTACGAGCGCACGTGGCTGGATGCGGTCGGCACGCACGACTCCGTTGGACGTGCGATGTGGTCGCTAGGCTACGGCATGCGCTACGCGCCCCGCAGTTCGTGGCGCCGTATCTCGAAGAAGATCTTCGCAAACGCGCTGCGCTCCCTCGATTGGCTTTCGTACCCGCGCTCACAAGCGTACGCGATGATCGGCCTCTCTCACGCCTCCGAAGCCAAAATCGCGCAGGACGAAGCGCCGGAGTATCGCCGGCTCTTGCGCGGACTCGCGGAGAGTCTGAAGCAGAAGTATCTCGATGTGCGCGATGCCGACTGGCAATGGTACGAAAATTTATTGACATACGACAACGCGCGTCTCCCGGAAGCGATGCTGCGCGCCGGCCTGTCGCTGGCGGACGACGAACTGGTTGCGATCGGCCTGAGAACCTTGGAGTTCTACGAGCGAACAACGATCGAGAACGGCATCTACGTACCGGTGGGCAATGAAGGCTGGTACCGGCGTGGCGGCATCAAGCCGAAATACGCGCAGCAACCGCTCGAAGCGGTCGCACTGGTTGACGCCGCCCTCGTTGCCTACGACGCAACCGGCGATCCGGCGTACCGCAGCACCGCGCAGCTCGGTTTGGATTGGTACTACGGTCGCAATTGCCGCGGCATCGTTATGGCACGTAACGGCGGCTGTCTGGACGGCTTGAACGAAACGACCGTAAACATGAACATGGGCGCGGAATCGACGCTTGCGTATTTGGCGAGCGCGTACGCGCTCGCGGCGCGCCCCGCGGCGGCACTTACCGTGGCGCGGTAGCGCCACCTGGCTGCTAGCGCCATCGTGGCTGCTAGTGCCATCGTGGCTGCTACAAATATCGCTTTTGTGAGAAGACGCGGCCGCCTAGGCCGCGTTTCCACTTGTGGCGAAGTATTACGGGATGATCACGGAGACCGAAAGCCTTAACGACGTACAATCCGCCGCCGTCCGCCATGCAAACGGACCTTGTTTGATATTTGCAGGTGCAGGCAGTGGAAAAACGCGCGTGCTTACGCACCGCATTGCGTATTTGCTAAGCGAGCTCGACGTCGCGCCGGATCGCATTTTGGCCGTGACGTTCACCAATAAAGCCGCGGGCGAAATGAAAACGCGCCTCGAGCGGATGGTCGGCAGCGTTGCGCGCGACCTTTGGGTCGGCACGTTTCATTCAATGTGCGTGCGCATGCTGCGTCGCGACGGTGGACGCGTCGGGATATCCTCAAACTTTGCGATCATCGATGACGCCGATCAGCGTTCGCTCGTCAAAGATATTCTCGCCGATTTGGATTACGACGAACGGCAACTTACGCCCGGTGCGTGCCTGAGCGAAATCAGCAAAGCAAAGAATGCGCTCGTATGGCCCGAGCAGTATCACGAACGCAACTCGTCGTTCTTGGGCGAACGGTATGCGAACGTCTATACCGAGTATCAGCGGCGTTTAGCCGAATCGAACAGTTTGGATTTCGACGATTTGATCGTCCGCACGATCGATCTGCTCGACAAAGACGAGACGTCGCGTAACAAATGGCAGAAGAAGTTCCAGTACATCCTGGTCGACGAGTACCAGGACGTGAACTTCGCGCAGTACCGCCTCATCGCAATTCTCGGCGATAAGCACAAGAACGTCACCGTAGTCGGCGACGACGATCAATCGATTTATTCGTGGCGTGGCAGCGACTATCGCATGATCCTGCGCTTCGAGCATGATTTTCCGGGCGCTAAAGTCTTCACGCTCGAAGAAAACTACCGCAGCACGCAAACCATTCTGGACGCTGCGAACGCGCTGGTGCACAACAACAAAACCCGCCAGCCGAAGAAACTCTTTACGCGCCGCTCGGAAGGCGAGAAAATTACCGCCTTCGGCGCCGATACCGAGCGTTCCGAGGCCCGCTACGTCGTCGAAAAAATCAAAGAACTCGTGCGTGAAGGCTCGGCGTACCGCGACTTCCTCGTGCTCTACCGCACGAACGCACAGTCGCGCGTCTTCGAAGAAGCGCTGATTGCGGAAGGCATTCCGTATCGCGTCGTTGGCGGCGTTGGCTTCTACGCGCGCGCCGAAATCAAAGACATCATCGCCTACTTGCGGTATATCGAAAATCCGGCCGACGCGATCGCGTTCAAACGCATCGTCAACGTGCCGCGCCGCAGCATCGGTCAGCAAACGCTGGCGAGCCTTGTCGGCGCTGCAAATCAAGCCGGCATGTCCGTTGGTCAAGCGGTTTTCGACAAAGAGCTGCTCAAAAAAGCCGTTCCGAAGAAAACCAAAGAACTCGAGCGTTTCGCCGAACTCATCGAGACGTTGCGCGGCCGGTTGAAAGATTATTCTATCGCCGATTTGCTTGTCGCGGTGATGGAAGAGTCGGGCTACGTTCGCGAACTGCGCAACGAAGATACCGCCGACGCGCGCACGCGTCTGGAGAATCTGCAAGAACTCGTCGGCGTCTCCCGTGAATACGAAGAAAACGAACCCGATGCCACGCTGGCAACCTTCCTTGCGAACATTGCACTGATCAGCGATCTCGACACGCTCGATGCCGATTCGTCGTACGTGACGATGATGACGCTGCACGGCGCGAAGGGCCTGGAGTTTCCCAACGTCTTCCTCACCGGTCTGGAAGAGGGCGTCTTCCCGCATTCGCGCGCGCTCGTCGATATGACGGAGCTCGAAGAAGAGCGGCGCCTTGCGTATGTCGGCGTGACGCGCGCGATGGACCGTCTCTACCTGTCCTACGCGGAGCGGCGTACGCTCTTCGGCAACACGTTCGCGCATCCGAAGTCGCGTTTCTTGGAAGAGATGCCCGACGTCGAGATGCTGGGCGGCGTCGTACTGCCGCGGCCGGCGGGCGGACGTTGGCGGGAAGTTTCGATCCATGAAACTGCCGGCGCGGGCATGAACATGAATCTGAAGAAAGGCGACCGCGTGCGGCATCCCAAGTGGGGTGAGGGCACGATCGGCGACGTCGTCGGCGCCGGCGGCGACGGCCTGGTAACCATCGATTTCCCCAACGTCGGGCAGAAGATGGTGATGCTGAAGTACGCTCCGCTGGAAAAAGTTTAACGCTGCGCGTAGCGATCTCCGGAGCGCTCGGACGCATGGGCCGGCTCGCGTGCGAGACGGTAAAATCGGCACCGGATCTCGAGTTTGCGGGCGGATTCGCCCGAAGGCGCGCTCCGGAAGAATCCATCGATGACGACTTCGGGCGGCTTCTCTTAGAGAGGCGGCCCGATGTCGTTGTGGACTTCACGACCCGCCCGATGACGCAAACGGTCGCCCGCGCTGCGGTCGCGGCGGGCGTTCATGCCGTCATCGGCTCGAGCGAATGGAACGATGAGGAGCGCAGCGAGCTCACTGCGCTTTGCGAACGCCACAGCGCCGGCGCTCTGCTGGTTCCCAATTTTGCGGTCGGAGCGGTGCTGATGATGCGCTTCGCGGAGGAAGCGGCGAAATTTTTCCCGAGCGTCGAAATCGTAGAAATGCATCGAGCGGAAAAGCGCGACAAGCCGAGCGGTACCGCGGCCGCCACGGCTCGCCGTATCAGTGCGAACGGCGGGCCGGCCGACGTGCCGATTCATAGTGTGCGCCTGCACGGACTGCTCGCGCACCAAGAAGTGCTGCTCGGGAATACGGGCGAGCTGCTCACGATCCGGCACGATTCATTTTCGCGCGAGTCGTTTGCAGCGGGCATTCTTTTTGCAATTCGTAACGTGCAGAAGTTGAAGGGTTTGCATGTTGGTTTGGACGCTGTTCTAGATATGGACGCGCCATGAAAGTCGCCATCGTTGGAGCAACCGGCGTTGTCGGCGAAACCATCGCCCGCGTGCTGCAAGAGCGTCGTACGCCCGTCGAACGCGTCGGCCTATTCGCATCGCGGACGCGCGACAACGTGCAGGCCACGACGCCGGAGGCGCTGCGCGAATACGATGCGGTGTTCTTTGCCAGTTCCGAAGACGCCAGCGAACGGTACGCGCCCGAACTGCTCGAGCGCGGCGCGGTCGTCATCGACAACAGCTCGACATTTCGCATGAAGCCCGGTGTACCGCTCATCGTTCCGGAGGTCAACGCGCACGCGATGCGCGCGGACGATCGATTATTTCCCGTCGGGAATTGCACGGCGATTATTCTTTGCGTTGCGCTTGCGCCGGTGCGAGACGTCGCCGGACTGCGGGCCGTGCGCGTTGCGACGTACCAGGCGATTAGCGGTGCCGGGCGCGCGGCGCTGGAAGAATTCGATCGCGGTGAAGGCAACGTCGTGCGTAATGTGGTCCCGCAAATCGGATCGTTCGACGATGACGGCTACACGGGCGAAGAGCGCAAGGTCGCGGAAGAGACCCGAAAGGTGCTGGAACTTCCCGGCCTGCCCGTATACGCAACGACGGTGCGCGTTCCGGTGCGAACGGCGCATTCCGAAGCGGTCTTTTTTGAAACGGAGCGCGGCACGTCGGTGGAAGAACTTGCGGCGGCGTTCGATCGCGCGCCGGGCATTGTGTTTCATCGCGATGGAATCGTTACGCCGCGCGAGGTCGAAGGCACCGATTTGGTTCACGTCGCTCGGCTTAGATCGTGTCATCGTGACGGTTCGGAGTTTCAGATGTGGATCGTCGGCGATCAATTACGCAAGGGTGCCGCCACGAACGGCGTTCAGATTCTCGAGCTTGTCATATCGCGGCGCAACGCATGAATATCGTCGTCTTGAAGTTTGGCGGCACGTCCGTCGCAACGCCCGAGCTGCGCGAGATTGCGGTCGCGCGGTTACGCGAAGAGCAAGAACGCGGGCATGCTCCGGTCGCCGTCGTTTCGGCGATGGGCCGCGCGCCGGAAGCATACGCGACCGATACGCTCCTTTCACTAATCGGCGGACGAGCCGGCACGCGCGCCGCCGATTTGCTGGTTTCCTGCGGTGAAACGATTTCTGCCGCCATCTTTGCCGCGGCGCTCGAAGAAAATGGTCTCGCAGCCGTTCCACTCACCGGTGCGCAGGCGGGGATCATCACCAACGGCGCACACGGAGACGCCAAGATCGTCCGCGTCGAGCCGTCGCGCGTTCGAGATCTGATCGACGCAGGCGCAATTCCGGTCGTCGCGGGCTTTCAAGGAACTACCAAAGACGGCGACGTCACGACGCTCGGGCGCGGCGGGACCGATCTTACGGCGATCGCGCTCGGCCACGCGTTGAACGCCGAACGCGTCGATATTTACACCGACGTGAGCGGCGCGATGACGGGCGATCCGCGGCGCATCCAAGGCGCCCACACCATCGAACGCGCCAGTCTGGAAGAGATGACCGAGCTGGCGCAGCACGGCGCAAAAGTGATGCATCACAAGGCCGCCGATCTCGCTCAGCGGACGAATACGCCGTACGCAATCAAAGGTCTACGCACGGGAACGGGAACGCTTGTCGACGACTATGTCGAACACGAAAAGCCGGTAACGGGCGTTACGGCGTCGGGCCGCGTGACCTGGATTCGCGTTATTCGCGGCGACATTGAGGACCAGCAGCGGCGCATGCAGGTCGAATTACAAATGTTTGCGCGCATCGGCGACGCCGGCATTTCGATCGACCAAGTAACGATCAATCAAGCGGGCGTGATGTTCGTCGTCGAAGGCGATCGCGGCGCTGAGATCCGGCAACTGCTGGGCGATCTCAATCTGGCCGTGCGGGTCCGCGAAGCGTGTTCCAAGCTCTCCGTCGTGGGCGCCGGCATGCGCTACACGCCCGGCGTCATCCATCGCATCGTGCAAGCGCTCTCCCGGGCGAACGTCGAAATCATTCATTGCACCGACAGCAACATTACCGTTTCGATTCTCGTACCGTCCGACGACGCCCAGCGCGCCGAACAGGCGGTCCACGATCAATTCCATTTGGAAGACGCGTGTCATCGTGAGGTGTCGAACGACCCTGAGCCGGTCGAAGGGAAGATGTAATGGTTAATTTGGGCCCGATCGTCACCGCAATGATCACCCCCTTCGACGAACGCGGCGACGTCGATCTTCGCGAAGCCGCACGCCTCGCGAGTTGGCTTGCGGATCGCAACCACGACGCGTTGGTCATCGCCGGTTCGACCGGCGAGGGACAAACGCTCACGCGTGAAGAGCGCGCTGCACTTTTCAGCGCCGTTAAAGAAGCGCTTGCGGGCCGCGCTGCCGTTATAGCAAATGCCGGAAGCAACGATACGCGCGAATCCGTTGCATCCGTACGGGATGCGGAAAAGGCCGGCGCCGATGCAATTTTGGCCGTCGTCCCCTACTACAACAAACCGACGCAAAGCGGCATGCTCGCGCATTTCGGCCAAATTGCCGGCGCCACGCGCTTGCCGGTCATCGTGTACAATATTCCCGGCCGCACGGGCGCCAATATGCTGCCGGAAACGCTGCTCGAACTCGCGCGCCGCCACGCAAATATCGCCGGCGTCAAAGAATCGAGCGGCGATCTGATGCAAATCGGCACGATTCTGGCAGACCGTTCGCCCGGTTTCATGGTGTACGCCGGCGACGATCACTTATTCTTGCCCTGTCTGGCGATGGGCGCCGACGGTGTGGTAGGCGTCGCATCGCATTTGTGCTCGCCGCAATATGCAGCGATACTCGATGCGCATCGCCGCGGCGATGCAGCGGAAGCCGCGCGCATTCACCTCTCGCTGCTGCCGCTTATCCGCGCGCTCTTTGCAACGACGAACCCGATTCCCGTAAAGTGGGCGATGCGTCAGTTCGGCTTCAAAGCCGGCGAATGCCGCTTACCTCTCGATGCGATGCCCGATATGCTCGCACAGCGATTGTTACCGCTTCTCGAACCGTTCCGAGAAAAAGCGCTGTCATAGTGGAGATATTGGGGTGTCGTCTCGACGCCATCGATGCGGACGAGGCAACCGATCGCATCATCGAGTTCGCGCGTGAAGGACGCGGCGCGCAAATCGTGACGCTGGGTACGGAAATGGTCGTGTACGCGCAGCGAGATCCGCGCTACCGCGCCGTGGTGAATGCGTGCGCGCTGTCGTTGTGCGACACCGTCGGATTGCTTGCAGTCGTCCGTGCGCGCGGATCGCAGTTGCAACACCGCGTAACCGGCGTCGAACTCATCGAGCACTTGTGCGATCGAGCGGCGCGCGACGGCGTTAGCGTGTTCTTGTTCGGCGGTGCGCCGGGCATAGCGGAACAAGCTGCGCGCGTACTGCAGCAGCGCTATCCCGCGCTTCGCATCGCCGGGACGCGCGACGGATTCTTTGCAGCGGAAGAATCCGCAGCTATCGCGCAGCAGATCCGTGACAGCGGCGCGCAGCTTCTGTTCGCCGGGATGGGATTTCCCAAACAAGAGTTCTGGCTGGCCGACTATATGCGCGAGACCGGCTGCGGCGCCGGCATTGGGGTCGGCGGCTCGTTCGACGTTATCAGCGGCAAGGTGGAACGCGCGCCGGCGGCGTGGCGGCGCTTCGGACTCGAGTGGCTGTATCGCTTGCTCAAGGAACCGCACCGCTGGCGCCGTCAACTTGCGCTGCCGCATTTCGTGTTATTGATCGCCGGCGAGAGCGTGCGATCGCGGCTCTTAAAGGGAAGAACCTAACGCGATGAAGGCCATGATCCTTGCCGGCGGTTTAAGCACGCGGCTTTATCCGCTGACCAAACAAGTGCCCAAACCGCTCGTTCCGGTCGTTGGCGAGCCCAATGCCGTGCACGTCATTCGTTATTTGAAATCGTACGGTTTTGACGAGATCGCGATCAACGTGCACTATTTGTCCGACATGATCGTGCAGACGCTGGGCGACGGATCGAAGTTCGGCGTGCATCTGGAGTATCTGCACGAGAACGAATTGCTGGGCAGTGCCGGCGCGGTCGAGCAGATGAAGGGGTTTCTCTCCCGCGCGCCGTTCGTCGTAGTCGGCTGCGACGACCTGACCGATTTGCCGCTCGACAAACTGCTCGAATTTCACGCGCGTAAAAAAGCGATTGCAACGATCGGTTTAGTCGAACGCCAGCAGGTCGACCAGTACGGCGTTGTGGTGACGGACGCCGATGGAAAGATCGTCGGGTTTCAGGAAAAACCGCCGAAAGGCACCGAGAAAAGCAAACTCGTCAACACCGGAATCTACGCGTTTACGCCGGAAATTTTCAACCATATTCCCGCGGGCGCCTTTTACGATTTCGGCAAAGACGTGTTTCCGTCTTTGCAACAAGCGGACGAGGCGTTCTACGGGTACGATGCGCGCAGCGCTTACTGGGTCGACATCGGGACGCCGGCCGAATACCGCCGGGCGACGAACGACGTTCTCACCGGTAAATTCCACATTCCGGGTGAGGCGTCGATCGACGGACAAACGTGGGTCAGTTCAACCGCAAAAATCTCACCGGCCGCGAAGATCGCAGGACCATCGGTCATCGGCGAAGGCGTTGAAATCGCGAGCGGCGCGCGCATCGAGCGCTCCATCATCTGGCAAGGCGCGCGCGTCGGCGCAAACGCCGTGCTGCGCGATGCGATCGTCGGCATGGATTACGTCGTTGAACCCGGCGCGATTCTCGACGGCGCAATCGTCGCCAACGAACCGGCGTTGTCGTCGTAGGCGATCGTCGTGAATGATTGCAGCGCATGGCGCTGCAGCATCTTATCGATTTTCTCTTTCCGCCGCAGTGCGGCGGCTGCGAGGAGCCCGGCACGGGGGCGTGCGAAGCATGCGTGCCGCGCAACGCCCTCGTGCAGACGCGGTTGCGAACGCTCGACGTTACCGCGCTTGCGCCGTACGAAGGCAATGTGCGCCGCGCAATCGTCGCGCTGAAAAGCGGCAGGCGTGACGTGGCGCGCGCGTTCGCCGAACGCCTTGCCGAGATCGTTCCGGTTCATTCCGTCCTGGTGCCGGTTCCGACAACCTCGGCCCGCCGCCGCGAACGCGGCTTCGACGGCTGCGTGCTAATAAGCGACATCATCGCGGAAATCGGCGACGTAACGGCTCTTGCCGGCTTGGCGCAAACACGCGGCGATCGTCAGCGCGGGCGCGACCGGCGTGCTAGGCTCTCCGCGCAAGGCCGTTTTTCGTGGCGCGGACCCGATGTCCGTGGAATGCAGCTGACGCTGCTCGACGATGTGGTTACGACCGGCGCAACGCTCGAGGACTGCGCGGACAGCTTGCGCGCTTGCGGAGCGAAGGTCGAACAGGCGATCGTAATTGCGAGAGCCTAATACCGCAGTGTGGATCCGCTCGATCGCCTCTATCTTCAGCGCGCCTGCGAATTAGCCAAACGCGGCATCGGCAACACCTCGCCGAATCCCGCGGTGGGTGCGGTCGTGGTGTGCGACGGTGCTATCGTCGGCGAAGGGTATCATCATCGTGCCGGCGAGCCGCACGCCGAAGTGCATGCGCTGCAAGCCGCAGGCGAACGCGCGCGCGGTGCCACGTTGTATGTGTCTCTGGAACCGTGCAACCATCACGGGCGCACGCCGCCCTGTTCCCAGGCCGTTGCCGATGCGGGCGTTACGCGCGTGGTCATCGGAGCGCCTGATCCGAATCCTAAAACAAACGGCGGCGGTATACAGTTTCTGCGCGGCCGCGGCATCGCGGTCGATCTCGCAAACGATACAAGCGCCCTGGAGATCGTCGAACCATTCGCGTATGCCATCCGCGCGTCGCGTCCGTACGTTTCACTCAAAATGGCGATGTCGCTGGACGGCTACATCGCGTCTCAGCAAGGCCGCCAAGAGTGGCTTACCGGCGAACCGGCGCGCGAGTTCGTTCGCGAACTGCGCATCGCGCACGACGCGGTCGCAGTCGGCGCCGGAACGGTTCGCGTCGACAATCCGCAGCTCACGGTTCGTCCCGCACACCACCGCTTGCGCGACTACGTGCGAGTCGTCGTTTGTGAAACCGATACCGTCGATCCGCAAAGCGCAGTGTTTACGCGTGAGGAAGGTTACGCAAAGACGATCGTGCTCGCACCGGCGGGCGCCGCGCCGCGCTTCGCAGATCTGCACGGCGTTGCAGACGTGCTATTCGTCGGCGCGAGCAACGAACTCGATTTGGACATGCAAGCCGCGTTTTGCGCGCTGCGCGAACGCGGCATTACAAGCGTCCTGTGCGAAGGCGGCCCGACCATGGCCGGCCATTTGGTTGCGGGCGGACTCGTAGACCGGTTTCACTGGCTGATCGCGCCGCGGCTGCTCCGCTCGGAAAACGCGGTCCCGGTACTCACCGCAGGTGCGCTCGGGGGCGTGCGGGGCCTTCGATTCGACCGCGTCGAACCGCTCGGTCGGGACGTGCTCGTATCGGGAATAGTGGACCACAATGTTTAGCGGACTGATCGGATATCACGGCACCGTGCAGCGCATTACGCCGCTCGAAGGCGGAGGCATGCGGTTGCGGATTCGGTGCGAAGGCGCTTCAGAGGAAGAAGTCGACGTCAAAGATTCAATCGCGATCAACGGCGTGTGTTTGACGGCGACCGATATCGATCACAACGTCATCGATTTCGACGTCATTCCCGAAACGCTCGATCGTTCGAATCTGGGTTCCCTGCACGAGGGCGATGTAGTCAACGTCGAATATTCGTTGCGTCTGGGCGATCGAATCGGCGGCCACTTCGTGTACGGCCACATCGATGCGACCGGCGAAGTGATCTCGCGTACGCCGGAAGGACAAGGCGAACGCATGCGCATTGCGCTCGCGCCGAAGCTCGCGCGTTACGTCTGCGATAAAGCGTTCATCAGCGTTGACGGCGTCAGCGTAACGGTTGCCGGTGTTGGTTCGGGGTGGTTCGAGGTCGCGCTCATTCCCGAAACGCTGCAGCGAACGACGCTGGGCCGCCGCGAGCCCGGCGACGGTGTAAATCTGGAAGTCGATCCGCTTGCGCGGTATGCGGTGCATGCCGCAGTTTAAAGATACTACGCCGGCGGGTGCCCGCATCTTTAAAACGCAAGTGATGGTGCAGTGGGCCGACGTAGACATTGCCGGCATCATGTACTTTGCGGCGTATCAGCGCGCCGTGGAACGGGCCGAGATGGATTTCTTCGGCGAACTGGGCTTTCCATATAATACCGTGTTTGAAGAATACGATATTTGGCTGCCTCGCGTGCACGTCGAAGCGGAGTATCACAAACCTGCGCTCATGGGCGACTGGCTGACGCTTTGCACGCATCTACGCCACGTCGGCGCCTCATCGGTGAAGTGGCAAACGATCGTGCACAACGACCGTACGGGCGACGCCGGAGCCGTCTTTAATCTTGTCGTCGCCTGCATGGACCGGCGCACATACAAGAGCCGCCCGCTTCCGCCACAGATGCGCACCGCGCTTATGGAGTGTCTGGCGTGATGCGTTCCGCAATCTTGGTCGAACCGAAGAATATCGAATTGCGCGACGTTGCGGTCCCTCGCCCTTCGCCCGGCGGCATCGTCGTGCGCGTGCGCGCCGCACTCACGGACGGGACGGATTTGAAAGCGTATCGCCGCGGGCATCCGCAGATGCCGATGCCCACGCCGTTCGGCCATGAGTTTTCGGGCGACGTTGCAGCGGTCGCTCCCGATGTTACCAGGTTCAAAGCCGGCCATGCGGTTATGTGCGTACACTCTGCGCCGGACGGCACGTGCTTTTGGTGCAGGCGCGGTGAGGAAGAACTTTGCGAGTCCGTGATGACGACGAAGATTCTCGGCGCGTACGCCGAGTATATCGACGTGCCCTCGCACATCGTCGAGCGCAACTGTTTTCCGAAGCCCGCAGACCTATCGTATGCAACCGCGGCGTTTCTCGAACCGCTTTCTTGCGTGGTGCACTCGGTGGATTTTATGGATCCGTCCGAGGACCAAACCGTAGCCGTCATGGGCGATGGCGGTTTTGGCCTGTTGCATGCGATGATTCTGCATCTGCGTGGATGCCGCGTCATACTGGTGGGGCGGCATGAGGAACGGCTCGAGATCGCACGCCGCTACGGCGTGCAACACCTGCTCAATGCACGTACTGCCGACGTCCTCGCGGCAATCCGCGGTCTTACGGAGCAGCGCGGTGCCGATGCGCTCATCGAATGTACCGGCGTGCAAGACGTGTGGGAGAGCGTGCCGTCGTACGTGCGGCGCGGTGGAACCGTGTCGTTTTTCGGCGGTTTGCCGGGCGGCACGCGCGTTTCATTTTTGGCCGCGCGCATGCATTACGACGAGGTCCGTCTCATTAGTCCGTTCCACTTTCGACCGGACTCGGTGAAGAAAGCCTATACGCTGCTCGCAAGCGGTTCGCTCGATCCGAGTCCGCTCGTCACCGCCACCGTGCCGCTCAGCGACATCGAACGCGTCTTCGAGCGTCTCGATGCAGGCGACGGCATCAAGTTCGCAATCGAGCCATGACCAACGGAAAAATGCGTGCGGCGGTGCTCTACGATGTCGACGACATTCGCATCGAGCAGCGTGACATTCCCAAAATCGGCCCGGGAGAACTGCTGATCCAAACGCGCGCGAGCGGCATTTGCACCGGTGACGTGATGGGATGGTATGTGAAACGCAAAGCGCCGCTCGTGCTCGGGCACGAGCCGGCCGGAGTTGTCGCGCAAGTCGGCGCTTCGGCGCGTTCACCGCGACACGATTTTAACGTTGGCGATCGGGTGTTCGTGCATCATCACGCGCCATGTTTTCACTGCCGCGCATGCGCGCGAGGCGACTACGTCCAGTGCGCGACGTGGCGCAAAACCGCAATCGATCCCGGCGGTCTGGCCGAATTCTTTCGCGTTCCCGCGGAAAACGTTGCGGACACGCTGCATTTGCCGCAGGACGTACCATTCGTTGACGGCTCGCTCGTTGAACCGCTTGCGTGCGTGATGAAATCGATTCGGCGCAGCGGCATTCGCAAAGGCGAAACGTTGTACGTCATCGGCCTCGGCGTAATGGGGCTCATGCACGCGCTGATCGCGCAATCCATCGGAGCGCATGTGGCAGGCACCGACTTTCTCGAAGAGCGGCGCTCGTTCGCGCAGTCGCTCGGCGTCGAAGCGATCGAGCCGGCGCGCGGCTTCGGCGGTGCGGACGTTGTCATCTGCGGGCCCGGTTCGCCGGAAGCCCTGCGCGATGCGTTTGCAGCCGTGGCACCCGGCGGCACCGTCGTCATGTTCACGCCTCTCGAACCAGGTGTTCCGCTCACGCTCGATCCGAACGACCTGTATTTCCGGGACGTAAAATTGGTCACCACCTATTCGTGCGGTCCCAACGACACACGCGAAGCCTTGGACTTTATTGCGCGAAAAGTTGTAACGGCGCAACGACTCGGCGCCGTCTTTTATCCGCTGCATGAAGCGGCGCAAGCCTACGCAGCGCTGCGCGCTTCACGAATTCTCAAACCGATCGTAACCTTCGATCCATCGCTTTTCGCGTAAAGTTAGATCGTCGGATACGTCGGCGACGTCTTGCGATTGATCGCCGCTTCGCTTTCGATCGTCCCGGTTTCCGTGTGCCCGTGCGCTGCCGCGGCGCCGACCCGCCACGTCGATTCGATTTGCATGCGCGTCTGCTCTACAGTATTCGGAGCGGCGATGACGCCGCTCTCGCGCAAGTCTTGCGCCACGACGTCCGGTATCGCAAGGCCCAGTTCCATCAGAATCTGCGCGTAATCGCGAAGATGACGCTGTGCGAGCTGCGCGACGTCCGGCGCGGCGAGGCCGTTCGCGGTTGCGAGAAGCATGCTGTACGCAACGCAGCACAGCGAGAGCGCCGTGTAATCATCGCGAAGTGCTTTTGCGATCTTCGTCTTGCGAATCTTATCGATCGCGCTTGCAAACCACCCCTCAATATTCGCGACGGTACTTTTCGCCGCGTGAAGTTCGTGTCCGCCGAAGGCGTGGAGCGCGGCCTCCAGCGACTGAATGTGCGTGTTGCTCAGGTCGTTCAGCCGCCGCACGAGCGCATCCGCGTTCGGATAATTCTGCATGTCGGCGTCGCGCATTTGGGTCTCGAACGGCACCCGGACGTGCTGCTCGAGTGCGAGCATATCGCTGACGTACGTCGCCAATGTGTGTTCGGTGTCTGCCATAGCGCGAAGCTGTTACCCAGATGGAAGCGACCTAGGTCATTCGACTAGCTGACACCGCGTCGGACAGGCGCTATTATTATTAGGCGCCCCGGCGCATGGAGCGGCGGCTCTTCGACGCACAGTGCCGGGCAAGGGTCGAGAAGCATGGATACTCAGTCGGTCGTCATTAAACTGGTGGGCGACTTTGACGCGTACAACGCCGACGAGCTTCGCCGACTACTGGAACCTGCGCAAGACGGCGCGGATGTCGTCATCGACTTCACCGGAACGCGCTACGTGGACTCCAGCTGCCTGACCGAGCTTGCGACGATTCGCCGGCTCCGGGTGGACCGGGGGCTGTCGCCGTGCCGGCTCGTGGTTCCCCACAAGAACATGCGCAAAATCTTCCAGATCGTGGGATTCGACCACGTTTTTCCGCTATTCCAGACGCTCGAAGAGGCGACGTCTCCGACAGTTTTCTCGGGTTAGGCGAAAATCCGCACATCTCGCATCTCGCGCATCGTCCTTGACATCTGTTAAGTCGTGGGCGTAGGCTCACGAGGTGAGTCCCTTTGCCGAAGAACTAAAGTCAGCCATGGAAGCCGCGGGACTGAACGCGGCGGAACTGGCCGAGCGCAGCGGTTTAACCGAGGCCGCAATTTCATATCTGCGTTCCGGCCAGCGCGAGCCGTCGTACCGTTCGCTGCAGCGGCTTACCCAAGTCTTGCCCGAACTGGCGGGGACGCTCGAGAAAGCTTCGCCCTTCGATTCGATCGAGGATGCGGTCAAAGACATCCGCGCCGGCAAGATGGTTATCGTTCTCGACGATGAGGATCGCGAGAACGAGGGCGACCTCGTTATGGCCGCTCAGATGGTCACGCCCGAGGCGATCAACTTCATGCGTAAGCACGCGGGCGGCCTCATCTGCGTTCCGATGATTGGAAAGCGCCTGGACGAACTGCATCTGCCGCAGATGGTTTCGGAAAATAGCGCAGTGCACGAAACGGCGTTTACCGTATCGGTGGAAGCGCGAGGGCGCACGACGACCGGCATTTCCGCGCACGATCGCGCCGCAACGATACAAACGCTGCTGGACCCGGCGACCAAACCATCCGACTTATTGCGGCCCGGCCATACGTTTCCGCTGCGCGCACGCGAGGGCGGCGTGCTGGTTCGTGCCGGACAAACCGAAGCTTCGGTCGATCTCGCACGGCTTGCCGGGCTGTACCCGGCGGGCGTGATCTGCGAGATCATGGCGGAAGACGGGACGATGGAGCGGCTCGATGGTTTGGTCGAATTCGCGAAACGCCATCAACTGAAACTCATTACCGTCAAAGATCTCATCGCACATCGCTGGCGTACGGAAAAACTGCTCAAACGCATCGCGGAATTCAAACTTCCGACCGAGATCGGCACCTGGTCCGGTTACGCGTTTGAAAATACGATCGACAACAATACGCACGTCGCGCTCGTCATGGGCGATATCGGCGACGGCAAGGATTTGGTGGTGCGCGTGCACTCCGAGTGTTTGACCGGCGATGCGCTGCATTCCATCCGGTGCGATTGTGCCGCCCAGCGGGACGGCGCGATGCGGATTATTGCGCGCGCCGGCCGCGGCATATTTCTGTATCTGCGGCAGGAAGGGCGCGGTATCGGTCTTGCCAACAAATTGCGCGCGTACCAATTGCAAGATCAGGGCGCGGATACCGTCGAGGCAAATTTGGCGCTCGGCTTGCCCGTCGACAAACGCGACTACGGCATCGGCTCGCAGATTCTTGCGGACTTGGGCGTAAAAGAAATGCGCATCATCACGAACAATCCGCGCAAAATCTTCGGCCTTGAGGGCTACGGCATGAAAATCGTCGGACGCGTTCCGATGCAAACGGAGCCCACGCCATTCAACAAGCACTATATCGCCACTAAGCGCAGTAAGCTGGGGCATATGTTCGATGACGGCTTGCCGTCCGAGGGTGCGTTACCACACGGCGATCACGCGTAATGGCAAAGCGAGAGAACGGCGCAAAAGCGCTGCCTGTGCCGGACTGCCGCGGTAAACGGTTTGCGATCGTCGTCGCGGAATTTTACGACAAGCTCGCAGCCTGGCTGGAAGACGGCGCGCGCCGGGCGCTGGCCGACTGCAACGTGCGCGAAGAAGACGTCACGATCTTTCGCGTTCCCGGATGCTTTGAATTGCCGTTGGCGGCAAAACGCCTCATTGAAGCCGACGAGAAGCTCGACGCGGTGGTCGCACTGGGCGTCGTCGTACGGGGTGAGACGCCGCACTTCGATTATGTCGCCGGCGAATGCGCTCGCGGCATCATGACGGTGCAGCTGGCCACGGGCGTGCCGATCGGGTTCGGCGTGCTTACAACCGACAATCTTGTACAAGCGGAGGAACGGGCCGACCCGGCGCGGGGCGACAAAGGGTACGACGCGGCGATTGCTGCGGCGGCTCTCCTTCACGTGCCGGCGGACAGCGCTCCGGTGAGCCTGGGGTTTAGGCGGTAACCTCGACCCCCGGCGTGGCCGGGTAGGAACCCAACCAAGCGAGGATTCGAGACGACACAAGTCGCATACCAAGGGCCCTAGCTTTTTCTCGTTTTTTCGGACGGACGGCGTCCGGGTGGAGGCTCGACCCTTGGAAGACAAATCGATTTTATGTAAAGAGTGCGGCCGGCCATTTACGTTTACGGTGCGCGACCAGCAGTTTTACGCCGAAAAAGGGTTCCAAAACGAACCGCAGCGGTGCCGCGACTGCAGGCAAGCGCGCAAGGGCCAAGGGTCCGCTGCCCCCAACAGCACGCGCCAAAGCTTTGAGGCGGTGTGCGCAGAATGCGGTACGTCGACGACCGTGCCGTTCCGTCCCCGCGGCGATCGTCCGGTGTATTGCCGCGCTTGTTATGCGTCACACGCACCGGCCGCGGTGTAACCTGTAAACTTCGGCTTCGATCCAGGGAAAAAGCCGCGCCTTGCCGCGCGGCTTTTTCTTTGAGCGCGGCGAACTGCGCGGTCGATGGCAGACTCTCCGGCAAGTTCCTGTTTAGACGCGGTGCGGTGGACCGGCGATGCGCTCGAGTACATCGATCAGCGTCTGTTGCCGCATCAGGAAGTCGTGCGCCGTGCAGCGACCGTCGACGAAATCGAGAGCGCCATTAAAACCCTCGCCGTGCGCGGCGCGCCATGCATTGGCGTGTTCGGCGCGTACGGCGTCGCGCTTCTGCGCCGTCTGCTGACCGATGACGAAGCGTTTCATCGTGCAGCGATGCGCGTCCGCGATGCTCGTCCGACCGCAGTGAATCTCATGTGGGCCGTCGATCGCGTCCTGGCCTCGCGCGATATGGTTGCGGAGGCCGAGGCAATCCACGCCGAACAGCGCGCGATCGATGCGCGAATCGGCGAGGCGGGCGCGCAGCTCGTCAAGCGCGATGCGCGCATCCTCACGCACTGCAATACGGGCCCCATTGCCACTGCAGGCGGCGGAACGGCTCTGGGCGTCATCATGGCCGCGGCACGCGCCGGAAAACATCCGCACGTCTACGTTGACGAAACTCGTCCGCTGCTGCAGGGCTCGCGTCTGACGTATTACGAGTTAAACGCTGCCGGCATCGACGCGACGCTAATCGTCGACGGAGCAGCGGCCATTACGATGCAGCGCAAGAACATCGATCTCGTTATTGTGGGCGCGGATCGCATCGCGTGCAACGGCGATACGGCGAACAAAGTCGGCACGTATGCTCTTGCGATCGCCGCCGCCCATCACGGCGTGCCGCTGTATGTTGCCGCGCCGCGTTCGACGTTCGATTTCAGTCTGCGCAGCGGCGCCGACATCCCGATTGAAGAGCGCCCCGCAGATGAGGTGACGTCGTTTGGCGGTACGCGAGTTGCGCCGGAAGGTGCGCGCGCGTACAATCCGGCGTTCGACGTCACACCCGGACATTTAATCACCGGGTTTATCACCGAGTACGGAATCGTTCAGGCGCCGTATGCGGAGTCGATCCCGGACTTGCAACTGCGTCCGAACCTGCTGTCGATTGCATGAAGTACCGCTACGGTGAGATGACGTGGCCGCAGATTAAAGAGGCGGCAGCTGCCGGACGTGTCGCGGTCGTGCCCGTCGCGACCATCGAAGATCACGGTTTACACTTGCCGATCGACACGGATGTGCGACTGTGCGCGACCGTGTGCGACCTAGCCGTTTCACGAGCGGCGGATCGCGCGGTGCTGGTGCCGCCGATCAATCACGGATACAGCCCGCATCATATGGACTTTCCCGGTCCGATCACCATCGGTGCGGAGACGTTCATTCGCTATGGCGTCGACGTCTGCAAAAGCCTCGCGCATCACGGCTTCACCCGGATCCTCATCGTCAACGGACACGGCAGCAATACGCCGTTCGTCGATATCATCGCGCGGCTCACCACCATCGAAACCGGCGCGCTGGCAGCCGCGGTAAATTACTGGGCCGCACCCGGCGTACGTGAAGTCGCCGAGTCGCTGCGCGAATCGGAGAAGATCGGCGGCATGAACCACGCCTGTGAGTTCGAGACGTCGCTCTATCTGGCGATTGCACCCGATTTGGTCGACATGTCGCAAGCGGTGCACGAACTCTCGCATCGGCCCAGCAAAAACTATTGGACGGACCTTATCGGCGGAGACGGACCACTGACCATGATGGAGCCGTGGAGTGCCCTCAGTGAAACCGGCGTTATGGGCGATCCGACCAAAGCATCCGCGCAAAAGGGACGCGTGCTGCTCGACGCGGCGGCGAACGGGATCGTAGAATTAATCGATGAGATGCGCCGTCGCGCGCCGGCCGTTCGAAAGGACCACCACTAACGCGGTGCCGATCGTTCGCGCGTGCGCTAAGTTGTATCCGGTTCGTGAGGCGATTGCATTGCTGCCGTCCGGCGCGGTCTATGTTTCGCTCGATATGGTCATGACGTAAAGAATGACGCGCGCAGCGCTGGCCGTTCTCACGTGTGTTGTCGTCATCTGCGGATGCACGCGCACGGCAGAGCGCTCGCATTCGGGCGGTAATGCGTGGACGGTTCCGGGAACGCTTCGCATCGCACAGCGCGAAGATCCGGATAATCTCAATACGATGTTGGGCACGGAAACGGTCGACATCGATATTGCATCGTTCTGGGCCGCGCAGCTTTTTCGCGTCGACGATCGTAACGAACTGGTCCCCGAACTGGCGACCGCCGTCCCAAGTAAACAGAACGGCGGCATAAGCGCAGACGGCCGGACGATAACGTATCATCTTCGCCGCGGTGTAAAGTGGCACGACGGCGCGCCGTTCACTGCCGATGACGTCATCTTCTCATGGCACGCGGTGCTCAATCCGCGCAACTTCTCGCTGACGCATTTTGGTTACGATATCGTCTCCGGCATCGACGAGATAGATCCTTACACGATGCGCGTACGTCTTAAACGGCCGTTTGCGCCGTTCGTGGGATTGTTTTTCGCGCAGGGCGCGGGGCAAGCGATCTGCATTTTGCCGCACCACTTGCTTGGCAAATATGCCGACATCAATCACGCGCCATACAATAGCCGGCCGGTCGGCACGGGTCCGTTCGTCGTGTCATCGTATGAACCGGGATCGCGCGTCGTATTGATAGCTAATCCTCGTTACTGGCGCGGACCTCCGAGACTGCGCCGAATCGATTTTCGCATCATCGGCAGCGACAACACCATGCTCACGCTCATGCAATCACATGCCATCGATTTCTTCTATCGCGCGCCCGAAGCGATGGCCGCGAGCCTGCATAACGTTCCCGGCACGCGCGTCGTGCGCACACCGCTGAGCCGCTATTACGATATTGGGTTCAACGCCTCACGTGCGCCGCTTGGTGACGTCCGCGTGCGTCAGGCGCTGGCCTACGCCACCGATCGGACCGCGATAATACAAAAAATCGCACATGGTATCGGTGTTCCAGCTCGAACGCTTTTGCCTCCATTATCGTGGGCGTTCAACGCGCACGCAAGGGATTACGGCTACGATATGGTTCGCGCCAAAGCATTGCTCGAACAGGCTGGGTGGCACGCAGGCCCCGGCGGCATCCGTATGAAGGACGGCGTTCCGCTCATTCTCCAAATCTTCAGCTTCACAGGTTCGGCGACCGTCAACGCGCTGGAAGTGCTGCTTCAGCAGGACTGGCGGGAAGCCGGCGTCGATCTTTCGATCAAGAATTATCCGTCGGGACAGTTTTACGCCACGCGCGAGGCAGGCGGAATCGAACAATCGGGCAAGTTCGACGTCGCTGTAGAAAATTGGACGAACGCGTCCGATCCGGACGATTCAATTCTTTTTATGTGCAGCATGGCGCCGCCGGAAGGCTGGAACATTTACCATTACTGCAATCCAACCGTCGACAAGTTGGAACGCGTTGCACTGGCGAGCTACGATCGGCGAACGCGTCGCACGGCGTATCTAACGATACAGCAGATTCTAAACGAGGAGCTTCCGTTCTACGTTTTGTGGTACCAGGAGCAGTTCGACGTCGTCAATACCGACTTGAAAAATTACAAGCCGGCTCACGCGGTGACGCCATTTTGGAACACGTGGGAGTGGTCGATTTGATTTTGTCGAAGACCTGCATGTGAAATTCTACGACTTCCTGGAAAAGAAGCCCGCGATCGGCAAACTCGTCATCATCGAAGGCACCGAACGCGTTTTGGCGGAGCGCGCGCTCGAAGCGGTGATCGACCGCGTGCTGCCGGCGGACATGCGCGACATGAACCTCGAACGTTTTGCTGCAGGTCAACTGGACGGTACAAGCCGCGTACGCGAGGCGGTCCAAGCAATGCCCTTTCTGGCAAGTTCGCGCCTCGTCGTGGTGAGCGACGCGCAGACGTTGAAAGCGGCGATGCGGCGCGAGCTGTGGGACGTTGCAGAAAACGTGCCCGAAGGCAATACACTGGTTATCGCCGATTTGCTCTCCCCGAGATCGCAGCGGCCTCAACCGTTTGGCGCGATGGCCGGACGCAGTGCGCTGCGTATCGATACGACGGCAAATGAAGAGGTGCGCTCGCGTTTCATCGAAGAGACGCTTTCGCAGATGAATGCAACAGCCGAACCGCGCGTTATCGATACGCTTGCGCGCAGCGAAGCCGATCTTGCATCCGTTAAAAACGACCTCGAAAAACTGGCCCTGCTCGGAAAAAAGATTACGTACAAAGCTCTGGAGCAGGAAAGCCTGAGCGTCGAAGATCCGAAGGCCTACCAATACGCCGGCGCGCTCGTCGAGGGCCGCGTCGCGGATGCCCTGCAGATCGCGCACGACATGTTCGCCAACGATCGCAACGCAGCGGTGCCGCTTATCTATGCGCTCGCAACAGAATGCGGTTATCTTTGGGAACTCGCACGAGAGGGCGGCGAGATCCCGGCCCGCATGCGCTGGCGGGAACGCGCCCTGCGGCCGATCGCGGTGCGAGTCGGTGAGCAGCGCGCGCGACGCGCGTTCGAACGCGCCGTGTCCGCGTTTGATTCGATCGTGACGGGAAAAGTCGAGGATCCCGAACTGGTCGTCGACATGCTGACCGCCGAGTTGTCGGCCTTAGGCGCGCCGCTGACGAGGGTTACGGCGGACTTAGCGTCTGTGCGAAACCGTGCAAGGCACGGTCGATGCGATGCAGGTACCCGGCCGCTTTTGAGCCGGTCGAAGGCGCCGGCGTCGAATGGCTGAGCTGCATCGAAGGCGCGCCTTCGCTGTACGCAATGATGGCTTCGATGTCCGCGTGGATCGCATCGCGTTCGAGACGTAGCGCTTCGGCCGGCAGCTCATCGAGCCGTTCGTATGCGAGCGACGTCAGCGCCCTTGCGTAATAGCCGCAAGCAGAGATCATGATGAGGCGCGTGCGAAAAATATCGTCGCGCATAATGCGCATCGGCGCAATGAGCGGCTCTATTTGCGTTCGTACGCTCTGAAGCGATTCATCGAACTTGCGCGCGGCAGCGAGGGTGTCGGTGCCGCGGTCGCCGCAAAGGCGGTCGACGGCGCTTGCGACCAGATCGTCTAGGCGACGCAATGCTTCAACCGAAACGTTCAAAAGCACCCGCCTCGTCGAAATCGGAAGCAGCGCCGTCGCAGCGATTCCGCCAAGTGCAGCCCCGAGCGCCGTTTCAAACAGCCGCACGAGCAACAGTTGATCGCTGAAGAATCCCAGCAGAACGTACAGCAGCGACAGGACGATGGTCAAAAAGAAGATCATCGTCGCATATGAAAGCCGGATGAAATAGACGGCTAGAAACAGACACACGATCAAGAGCACAAAAGCCAGTTCATTGTGTCCGCGGACCGGATAGGTGATAACGACGCCGGCGACGATACCGAGCGCCGTCCCGGCGACGCGAGACCACGCTTTGTTGCGCGTTTCCCCTGACGACGAGGTGCCGAGAAAGACGACGAACGTTGCAAGCACGGCCCAATACCACCGCTGCGGAGAAAGCAGTTCGCCCAGTACGATCGCCAGTGCACCGGCTACGCCTAGCTGAATTGCCTGGCGAGTCGTCGCAGCCACGACTTCCGTTTGGATCTGCGTGCCGATTCTGAACGGGCCTCGTGGAGTCCAATCGTCGTTGACGACAGCATCGCTGCGAACGTCCAGCGGCTCGAGTGCCGCATCGCTCGCCTCTACGTCCCTCACCGCGCGTTCGGCGGTTTCGCCCGCCGCGAGTTCCGCTTCGAGCACCCGGATGCGATCGTTGGAATCGCGCAGCAAATCGTCGATGCCGAGTGCAGTTTCATTGAGCCGGAAAATCTGATGATCGAGCGCGCGGCGCAGGCGCCGCGTCCACAAGCCGTATCGTTTCGCTTCATCGATGGTGCCGGAGATCAGCCGCTGCCTGGCGCGGAAGGCGAGCACAGCGCTTCTGAGCGCCAATTTTGGATTGTCGCGGAAGACCGCGAACCGGAATATATATGTGGTCAAGTCCACCACGCCGACCGCGACGAGCAGCCATGGAAAATCCGCCGGCGTAAGCCGCAAGAATAGAATGAAGAAGAACGCGAGCACCGCAACGGTTCCCATTGCGCCGGCGCGCGGTCCATATTTGCGGACGTACACCGCGAGGAACAGCACTGCGACGAAGAGCACGTCGCCGAGCACGCGGTTCCGCGCGGTGAACGTGCCGATTGCAAGGCACGCCGCGGCGGGCAGCCATAACGCTAGCGTCGTGATCTGCTGATTGCGGCGGCCCGCGTCGTTCACCGAGATCGTCCAGGTCATGCCGATCGCCGCGCCCATCAGCGGGATGCTCAACGGCAAATGGAATTTCGCCCGCAGCAGAAGCAAGATGCCGAGCGTTACCCCGACGGCGCCCGTGGCGCGCGCAGCCATAAAAAGGCGGACGAGTCCCGGATCCGACGCAATGACGCGGTCTACAAATGTCGCACGTGCCATGCTCTCGCTACTCTACCCCGTACGCGAGCACTGTCGGCTCGCCAGGGCGCCCGAACCGGAGCGCGAAAGGGCGGTTATCCCATGGACTACGACACCTACGCTTCTCCGTTCTCCTGGAGATACGGTCGGGCCGAACTGCGCGTGCTGTTCTCGGAAGAGCAGCGCCGCAAGCTCTGGCGCCAAGTGTGGGTCGCGCTTGCCGAAGCGCAGAGCCGCCACGGTTTGGTTTCGGCCGAAGAACTTGCCGACCTCAAGGCACATGCGGGCGATATCGACATCGAGTCGGCGCTCGAAATCGAACGCGAGATCCATCACGATTTAATGGCGGAGATCCGCGTCTTCGCATCGCAGGCGAAGACCGGCGGCGGCAAGTTGCATTTAGGCTCGACGTCGATGGACATCGAGGACACCGTCGAGACGTACCGGGTTCGGCGCGCTCTCTCGCTTATCGGATCGGCAGTCGACGATCTGCTGCGGGCTTTGGCCGAAAAAATTCGCGAATACGCGGACGTCGTGTGCATGGCGTTTACGCATTTGCAGCCGGCGGAGCCGACCACGCTGGGTTACCGGTTTGCCGTATACGCGCAAGACCTGCTCATCGACGAGACCAACCTGCGCTTCGTCTTCGACAATCTGACGGCGAAGGGATTACGCGGCGCGGTTGGGACGTCGGCGTCCTACGAGCAGCTGCTCAACGGAAGCGGATCGTCGTCCGGCATGGAGCAAGCGGTATTGGAGCGCTTCGGCTTGCAAGCGCGCGAAATCAGCACGCAGACCTATCCGCGAAAACTCGATTACATGCTCCTTACCGCCCTCGCCGGGGTTGGCGCATCGCTTTCGAAGTTTGCCGCCGATATTCGCATTCTGAGCTCGCCCGAATTCGGCGAAGTCTTCGAGCCGTTCGGCCGCTCGCAAGTCGGCAGTTCGGCGATGCCGTTCAAACGTAATCCGATTCTGTGCGAGCGTATCGATTCGCTCGCGCGGCTGCTTCCGGCATATGCGGACGTTGCGTGGCAAAACACGGCGACGAATTATTTGGAACGTACCCTCGACGATAGCGCCAACCGGCGCACGATTTTACCGGAATCGCTGCTGTGCGTCGACGAGATCCTCCAGATCGCAAAACGCGTCGTTACCGGGCTACGCGTCGACACGCAGCGCATCGCACAAAATCTTCGCACGTACGGGCCGTTTGCCGGAACCGAATCCGTGTTGATGGAAGGCGTGCGCGCGGGCGGCAATCGCCAAGAACTGCACGAAGTGCTGCGCTCGGCTGCAATGGAGTCGTGGAGCGCGATCGCGCAAGGTAAAGACAATCCGCTCGGGCGTCTGCTCACTGAAGAGCACGAGCTCACAAGCCGCGTGGATCCGGCGGAGATTCGGCGTATGCTCGATCCAAGCAAACACGTCGGCACGGCAGCGGAACGCGCGCGAAGGTTAGCGGAGCGGATCGGCGCACTCGAAGAATTCCCGAAACAAAAGGAAGTAGTTATCACGTGAACAAGGGCATCGAGATAGCACGGGGCAAGACCAAAGTGCTGTACGAGGCGGCAGGGCAGCCCGACATGCTCGTCGTGCAACAGACGGATTCAATCTCCGCAGGCGACGGCGCGCGCCGGAATGAGATTTCCGGCAAAGGCCGTCTTGCGGCGCAGACTACCGCGCGCGTGTTCCGCCTGCTCAACCTGTGCGGTTTGCCGACGCATTATTTGAACGGCGGCGAAGACGACGACGACAACGAGATGCTCGTGCGCCGCTGCAACATGATTCCGCTGGAAGTGGTCGTCCGCGGCGTTGCGGCCGGTTCGCTCGTGCGCCGCAATCCGGGATTGCAGCGCGGCGCGCTGCTGGTGCCTCGTATGGTCGAGTTCTTCTTCAAGGATGACGCGCAGCACGATCCGCTCATTACACCCGACGCAATCGTCGCGCAGGGCATCGCGAATCCGGCGGAGGTCTCCGCGATGACGGAGATTGCGCGCCTGACGTTCGAGGTTCTCGCGCACGCATGGCGCAAGCGCGACGTACTGCTGGTTGATTTGAAGATCGAGTTCGGGCGTTTGACGAGCGGCGAAAACAAAGGGCAACTCGTGATTGCCGACGTCATCGACAACGATTCGTGGCGCATTTGGCCGCAAGGGCGCGAAGAACGCATGCTCGACAAACAGATGTACCGCAACCTCGAAACGGTTGACGATGCGGCGCTGGCGCGCGTGAAAAAAGCGTATGAAGAAGTGGCCGACATGGTCGGCTCATTTCCCGTTATGCGTCCGGGAATGATTGCACTCATGGCGGAGTCGAACGAGTTCACCGGGCAGCTCAACAACGTTGCGCAAGCGCTCGGGCAGCTCGGATTGCCGGTGGTTCGCCACGTTGCGAGCGCAACGCGTACCCCGGGATATGTTCTGCAATTGCTGCAGCAGCACGATGCGACGTTCGCGCGTTTGCTCTATATCACGTTCTCGGGTAACGGCTCGACCGCGTTGCATGCGATGGTCGATAACGGCACGAGCAATCCGGTGATCGACGGTTCGGGAGATCCGAACGCGATTGCCTTGCATTGCGCCAAGGTGCTCGCGCTGGAAGACACCGTGCTCTTTGGCCGCACGCTGCTGGTTCAAACCAATTCGCGCTCTGCCGTGCTACAAGCAGACGCGCAGCTCAACGCGCAGCAGCAGCCCGTTCCGCAAGCAAACCTTGCATAGCACGCTTCGGAGTTTTCGCGTCAACGGTCTGAGCGAGGACGACCTCAAACGCGCCTCAGCGCAGACCGGTTTGGCGCTGCGCGTCGATGAATTGCGCCGCATCGCCGAGCGCCTCGGCCGCGATCCGACGGTTGTCGAGGTGCACGCGTTCGACGCGCAGTGGAGCGAGCATTGCTCGTATAAGAGCAGCCGGCATCTGCTGCGTAAACTGCCGACCGATGGGCCGACGGTGATGCAAGGTCCGGCGGAAGATGCCGGCATTCTGCATTTAGGCGAATGGAACGGCGAGAAGTGGGGCGTGGTGATCGCGCACGAATCGCACAACCATCCCTCGCAAGTCGTTCCGTTTGAGGGCGCTGCAACGGGTGTCGGTGGGATCGTGCGTGACGTGCTGTGCATGGGTGCCGAGGTCATTGGCATCGCGGATCCGCTGCGGTTCGGTCGCATCGAAGATCCGCAGTCACATCAGCGGTACGTTGCACAAGGCGTCGTTGACGGAATTGCTGCGTACGGCAATGCGATCGGCATTCCGAATATCGCCGGCGACGTCTACTTCGACGAGCGATTCGACGACAATTGCCTGGTGAATGTGGTGGCGCTCGGCCTCATCAAGGAAAGCGAGATCATTCATTCCACGGCACCGGCGAACTCGGCCGGCTGGGATATCGTCCTTGTCGGTAAGGCGACGGACACCAGCGGCTTCGGCGGCGCCGCCTTTTCATCGGTGACGCTCGATGAAGAAGATCAAGACACGAACAAGGGCGCAGTGCAAGTCCCCGACCCGTTCTTGAAAAACGTCATCATGCGCGCGACCTATGCCGTTTTCAAGTATTTGCGCGAAAACAACATCACCGTCGGCTTCAAGGACCTGGGAGCGGGCGGGATTATGGGATGCACGGCGGAGCTGTGCGCCGGCGGCGGATTCGGCGCGATTATCGATCTCGACGACGTCAACACGGCGATCAAGAATATGCCGCCGGAAGTCATCGCTGTCGGCGAGACGCAAGAGCGGCTGTGCTGGATTCTTCCAGGGGACGTCACCGCGCACGTCTTACGAATCTATAATGAAGAGTTTTCGCTGCCGCTAGTCGCGCGCGGCGCCTGCGCGACCGTCATCGGCGCGGTGCAGAACGACAAGCAGTACGTCCTCCGCCATGGCGACGAGATCGTGATGGACGTTCCCATCGATTTCCTGACCGGCTCGATTCGCGACGAACTTTCCGTGCGGCCGATGAGCGAACGCAAGGTCGGCGCTCCCGCAAGACGCTATATCGTCGGCGAGCATTCCGTGCAAGAGCTGCTCCCGAAAGTGCTTGCGCATCGCGACGTCTGTTCGCGCGAACCGCTGTTCGTGCGCTATGACGGCGTCGTGCGGGGCACGACGGTCATTCCACGCGGCCACGCAAACGCCGGCGTGATCGCTCCGTTGGACGGCTCGCCGCTCGGTGTTGCGCTCGCGGTCGCGGGCAATCCCCGCTTTGCGAAAGTCGATCCGGTATTGGCGGCGCAGTACGCGGTGGTTGAAGCAGTGCGCAAAGTGGCCGCCGTGGGTGCGCGGCCACTCGGCCTCACCGATTGCTTGAACTTCGGCAATCCGCAAAACGTCGATCACTACTCCGAACTCGTGCACTCGATCGACGGTTTGGCACTCGCGGCGCGCGAACTCGGCACGCCATACGTCTCCGGCAACGTCAGCCTGTACAATGAGTCGAAGACGGGCAACGCGATTCCGGCATCGCCAATCGTCGCATGCGTCGGCGCTCTGCAAGACGTCGGGACGGTGTTGACCTCGCCGCTCAAACGCGCAGGCAGCACGCTATTTTTGCTTGGCCGTCCGCACAACGCATCCGGGGGTGCGGTGTTTGCGGAACTCGTCGAGCAAACCGGCGGCCCGCTGGCGCCCATCGACTACAATTGCACGGCGAGCGAAATTGCGTTCTTACGCGCTGCTGCGGACGGCGAATTCGTTCTTGCCTCGCGCAGCATCGGCAACGGCGGACTGCTTGCAGCGCTCTGCGCGATGGCGTTCTCGACGCTCGAGAGCGCACCGATCGGCGTGCGGCTCACTGCAGCTTGCAATTGGACGAATGGCGTCGTCGGCGATCTCGAGTCATATTTCGGTGAAAACTGCGGTTTCATTATCGAAACGGCCCAGCCGCAGGCGCTCGAAGCGATCGCTTCTGAAAACATCGATCTGATCCGCATCGGTACGACGCAAACCGGGACGTCGTTCGACGTAGGAGATGCACACTTCGATTTGCGGGAGCTGCACGAGGTTTGGAGCGCGCCGCTCGCCGAGGTGTACCCGTAGTGGCTGCCAAGGTCGCGGTGCTCGTATTTCCGGGCACGAACAGCGAGATCGAAACGTGGCGGATTTGCCGCGACGTCGGTTTGGATGCGCAGGTGGTGCATTGGAGTCAGGCCAAGGCGTTGCCGCAGTACGATGCATTCGTGCTGCCGGGCGGTTTTGCATATGAAGACCGCATTCGCGCCGGCGCCGTTGCGGCACACGATCCAATGATGGATTACGTCATCGAAGCGGCGCAAAAAGGGAAGCTCATTCTCGGTGTGTGCAACGGCGCGCAAGTGCTGCTCGAAGCGGGCTTGGTGCCGGGCACGGGGGGCGTTCGCCGGCCAACCGCGGCGTTCACGAAGAATGGACCGGCTGCGCATTTCGTGTGCAAACACGTGTATTTAAAGCTTGCCGTCGATGCCTCACGCTGCGCCATTACCGCAGCACTGCCCGGCGACGCGCTGATTCCGGCATGGGCCGCGCACGGCGAAGGACGGCTTGCGGCAACGCCCGGCCATCTGCAAGAGATCGTCGACGGCGGCCACCTGGTTTTCGTTTACGCGCATGCGGATGGCAGTGTCGACGAGCGTGCGGTTCCGAACGCATCCGCGCTGGGCTGCGCCGGCTTGACGAATCGCGAGGGCAACGTGCTTGCGATCATGCCGCACCCCGAGCGGGATGCATGGAACTACAATCATCCAGACCGGCGTGAGAACGGCGACATCCTCGCGCCGTCGGGCGGCGTAAAACTCTTCGCATCACTCGCCGAGGCATTGAAGCGCGCATGACTTCGCGCACGATTGCAATTCGGCTTAAAATTCCCGACAACGAAGCGTATACGGCGCTGACGGCGCTTCGCCGCTTGGGCGTCCAGGTTGCGCGTCTGGAACGTGCGGAGATTTGGGCGTTTGAGGATGCCGGAAGCGACGGAGACTTCGTGGAGCGCGTGGAGCGAAACGAAACTCTGTTCAACCCGAATAAGCACGAACTGCACGTGCTCGATGAAGGCAAACCCCGGGAAGGGGAAGCGTGGATCGAAACGCTGCGCGAAACCGAAGAACGCGCCGACGACCTTGCACGCATAGGCCGGCCCGTCGCCGGCGTGTCCGCCGGCCGCCGTTTCGTTGGGTGGCGTCTGTTTGCCGACGGCCAGACGGCCGCCGATGCGTCGACCGTTCACGCGGCAGTCGAAAAGCTTCTTTGCAATCCGGCCATCGAAAGGGCGATAATTTCGTGAACAAACCCTACACCATAGCGACGCTCGGTTCGCACTCCGCGCTGCAAATTCTCAAAGGCGCGCACGATGAGGGTTTTCACACGCTTGCAATCGCCAACCGCGAGACCGAACGTTTATACCGCTCCTTTGCCTTCGTCGACGAAGTGATCGGCATCGACCGTTATCAAGATTTTATGAATTTGATCGACGAACTGCAGAAGCGGAAGATCATTATCGTGCCGCACGGATCGTTCGTCGCCTATCTTTCGCTGGAAGAACACAAACAAATGACGATCCCGTACTTCGGGAACAAAGCGGTGCTCGATTGGGAAGCAAGCCGCGAACTGCAGCGGGAGTGGCTGTCCCGCGCAGGCCTCAAGCTGCCGCGCCAATTCAAGACCGGGAGCGAGATCGATCGCCCCGTGATCGTGAAGCTCTACGGCGCCGCCGGCGGCAAAGGCTACATGTTCATTCGCGATGCAGCGGATTTCGAAGCGCGCGCTGGGGACCTTAAAGAAGCGTACATCATTCAGGAATACATCATCGGCGTTCCGCTCTACATCCACTACTTCTATTCGCCGCTGGAAGACAAACTCGAGATCATGAGTATGGACCGGCGGTACGAAACGAACGTCGATTCGCTGGGACGCATTCCGGCTGCGGCGCAAGAAGGAATGGACGTGAGTCCGAGTTACGTCGTCGTCGGCAACTCGCCGGTCTCCTTGCGGGAGTCCATGCTGGCTGAAGCGTACCGGATGGGTGAGGACGTGGTGCGCGTAAGCAAAGAGATCTGTGGCCCCAAGGGGCTTTTCGGCGCGTTTTGCATCGAGACGATCATTACGCCCGACATGCAATTCTTCATTATGGAGATCTCCGCGCGCATCGTCGCCGGTACGAACCTCTTCATCGACGGGTCGGCGTATTCGTACTTGAACTACTCGGAGCCGATGTCGACCGGCCGCCGGATCGCCCGCGAACTCAAAAACGCACTTTTGACCAATAATCTGCGTTTCGTATTAGATGACTCGAGTGTACTTTAAAAAACTGCTCGCCGCGGCGCTTTGCCTGGCCGCCGTCGCCGTGCCGCTGCGTTCGCGCGCCGCGTTCATGGCGGACCCGGACAAACTGTACAACGACATGAAAGCCGCCTACGAACGGGGTAACGCGCAGGGCTGGACGTTCTACAACCAAGAGTTCTACTTATCCACGATCTTCAACGCCGGCCGTGCGTACTCGCTGCAACGGCCCGACGATCCGGCGTATCCGCAGATCGAACAGGCCACCGTGGACGTCGCGACCGGCGTGCACTACGATCCGCTGATCAACCACGAAGCGGTGCCGTGGTACGTTCGTGAAGCGGCGATTTACGTCGAGCGCAATAGCAACGATCCGGCCGAAGTCGCGAAGGCAAAAGACTTGTTGGCTCGCGTTGACGCCCTTGAAGATGCCGATACGCTGGCGCGTTACGCGGATGAAGACGCGGCGGCCAACATCGAACACTACCCGCACGATACCAACGCACAGCTGCTGCGCGTGGAGGCAAACTGGCGCGGCTGGCTCATCACCCATGATGCGTCGTGGCGAAGTTTGGCGTTTTCGCGCGCGGCGCAGTCCGATTTTCCGATCGCCAACGTGCCGACGTCGTGGGGGCCGGGATTTTTGCATGCCGTCCAGGCCGCAGCCGCCGGCGAAGACGGCTACACCGCCGACGACGTAACGAACGCCAAAACGATCGTCAACCGGATCTCGCAAATAACGCCGCTCAAGACGATCGAAAGCCTCGTTTCGGCCCCTTCGCATGCGCGCCAAATGACGACGCTCGCCCCGGCAGATGAATACTTCGGGCCGATGCAGATGTCGATACTCGGCATTCGCAACGAACTCAACCGCGTCAACTACATGATCGGCTACGGCTACGCGACCCAAGAAAGTGGAATGGCCGTACAGATCGCTGCCTCGATCGACGGCCTGCATAAGGTATACCCGCGCGATCGCGATTTACCACAATTGCTTTACGACATTTACACCACGCTCACGAAAATCGAGACGGCCGACGCAAAGACGACGCGTGCCCACATCCGCGCGGTACTGACCGTGGAGTATCAGGACAGCAAGCAGGCGCAAGACCTCTTGAAGTCGTGAACCTGCGGCGCCTATAATGTGCTACGCCCTGTTTCGGGCGCACAAAGGGGAGAGTATGGCTCGCAAATTGATCGACTGCCGCGAGTTTCCCAGTGAGAGCAACTGCACGTTAGCAATCGCCGCGGATACGGAGGACGAAATTCTCGATGCTGCCGTGGCGCACGCCGTTTCGAAGCACGGTCACGAAGATACGCCGGAGCTGCGCGATCAGATTCGCGGTTCCATCAAGGAAGGCGTTCTGACGTAGAGCATCCTCGCGATGCTGACGGAAAGCCGGCGCATCGCGCGGATGCGCCTGGTCGAGGAGCACGTTGGGTGTGAGAACCGCCACGATCTCGAAGGTGTTCTGAGCACCTTCGGGCGCGGCGCGTTCTACGACGACGAACCGTGGAACGATCGCCGCGACGGACACGCGCAGGTGCGAGCGTACTACGAGGCCCTGATGCGCGCCGTTCCCGATTTGGAGATCGACGTGCAGCGCAGACACGTCACGGACGACCGGATTATTCTCGAAGTCATCATTCGCGGTACGCATTTGGCCGAGTGGCGCGGACTTCCGGCCACAGGGCGACGAGTCAACGTTCCGTTATGCGGTATCTACGATTTCGATGAAGACGACCGCATCGAACGCGAGACGATTTATTACGATCGGGCTACGGTCTTGCAGCAGCTCGGCGTATTTCACGATCCCCAAACGATAACGGGAAAGATCGTTACCGCGCTTACGCATCCGCTCACAATAGCCCGCATTGCAATGC